>Ga0208005_1000536_pt1 | contig 14018 bp, 3 predicted proteins | sample DEB19_08_DNA_3_FD_184530 | JGI IMG/M metagenome (GOLD analysis project Ga0208005, IMG submission 184530) | Aqueous microbial communities from the Delaware River and Bay under freshwater to marine salinity gradient to study organic matter... | ecosystem: Environmental > Aquatic > Marine > Coastal ... | reverse complement strand
CCTGTTGACATGGAATCCCACCACGTCATACTATGTCAGCGCGCGCTCGCGCGCGTACCTAGCTAAAAGCTAGGTAGTAGCAGTTGTGGCGGGATTCCTGTTGACATGGAATCCCACCACGTCATACCATGTCAGCGCGCGCTCGCGCGCGTACCTAGCTAAAAGCTAGGTAGCGGTCGTGGCAAGAGTAGGAGTTGTGGGATTCCACGTGGTCCGAGAATTAGGTAAAAACCACGGTGGAATCAGCACAAATGCTTTTCTGGGATAGAAAAGAATTTCCCGGAAGAAGCAGAGAGATCTGTGATGAGTATTCCTCACAATTTTGTGGGATCAATCACAGATTTCCAATTCATTTTCGATAGATAATTCACCTCATAAAATTTGTTTTGAGACAATCATCATTTGACTTCTATATTACAATTCTACGCCAACGATAGATTAGAAGACTGATCACCTTCCATATCTACCATTGACTTCGAACTGTCTTCTTTATTTTATTCAACGATATTCAAGCATCTCAAGAGGTCCTGAGCCCAAACACAACGCTTAGTTCGACCTCTGATATCGCCTGAGCAAATTTTATCCGGCACATCGTCGTCGACCGAGTGCTGTATTTTCAAGACTTTTACACCGTTTCTGGACCACGCCGAGTAGCTACCGTCGTGAGCCCTCTTGATTTTGTTGGATAACGAATCAAGAGCATTTTTCGAAGAGTTCCTGACGCCTGTTGCGCAGAGTACTAAATTTTCGCCAATAATATTTTGTCAGACGCCCGTCGCGCTGAACAATATTGAGAAGAATCATCGTCGATATCATCGAACGTACGACCGAGTGAACGATCTACGATGACGAACAACCCTGAGAACGAAAACATTCCTCTCGCGGAGGAGGAAGAACCTCAGGAGCTACCAGATGATGTTGGATCGCAAGCCAACGCCGAGAATGCTATTCCTGACGTTGATTTCGATGCACTCAATGGTGCTAATCAAGATGCTCGACCCGTGGGGGATACACCGCGCGGATCGAAGCTACAGTGGCTCGAGCAAGCAGTCTCTGAAGAGACGATCGAGGCGAACTCGATCCTCGTGCCCAAGGATCGCCGTGGCGAGAGTGGGGGCCGTGATTATCTACGAAACCTCGACGCTGCGACGACTCCTTTGGAACCCAAGTTGGGAGTACCTTCGCACTTTGTAAGCAGTCGCGATGGTGAAATTGAGCTTGGTAATCAGACCAAGCATCAATATATCCAAGAAGTCTTCGTGTCGAATTATGACAAACTTATGCAAGCCATGCTTCGAGCGGAGAATTATGATTTCATGGCCATTTATATGGTCCCATCTGTGGTGAACAAATTTGGTCGCAAGCCCGATGACATATTCGATATCGATGACACCAAGAATATGTTTTTGCACTGGGATAGCATGACTTGGGAGCAGATCTGCCTCTGGCAGAGGACCATCAATAAATGGGCCGGAGTCGACGATCGCACCAGTAGTCGCTGGGCGCAGTCGTTTCTGTACAAGTCATCCACCGTTGATCTCCGTGAGAGGGTTGATTCTCAGTACAAGAATCTCCCCGCGGACTGCAAAGGGGGAGTGACATATTTGTACCTTCAGCTACGGATCATGTTCCATATGTCCCGGGACACGATCACGGCCCTGAAGAAGTACCTCAAGCTGTTCGAGGAGAAAGGTCTACGCAGAATTCGTGGCGAGAATGTGGTGGTTGCGGAGAAGGAGATTGTCGCAGTCTGCACTCGTCTCAAGGAGGTCAACGCCCTCCCCGACGAAACTGTCGTAGACGTCCTCGAAGGCCTGACAAACTGTTCCGTCCCCGACTTCACCAAGCTATTCGATTTCCTTTTGCAGGCAGCGCGAGTAAACGCGCTGGAGCTTGATGAAGCTAACAAGGGTGACACTTTGGCCCAGGTGAAAGAGATCATGTCAAAGGCCGTTGACGCCTACCATGCTCTTTGCACGGCTGGGAAGTGGCACGTAAATCACAAGCGTGTCAGCCTGATTGTTTGTTGGAATTGTGGAGAGGAGGGGCATCGGTGCGACGATTGCACAAAGCCAAAGAACCAGTCGAATATTGAAGCTGCCAAAAAGAAATGGCAGAATAGCAAGGGTTCTGGAGGAGGCTCTGGTGGCGGGAAAGCGCCCCAGCAGCAACGCAAGAAGTGGGGCCACTCCGAAGCACCGAAAGATGCCTCTGGCATTCGATGGTTTGGCCGAACCCCCAAGGCATGGTGCGGGAAGAAGGATGCAAATGGAAGAGTTTGTGGTTGGAATGACGACCATTCATCGCAGTATCATGGTCTGAAGATGAATAATCCTTCGACTTTTGTGCTGGCAGATGTATCTCCGAAGCATCCCCTTGTGCTCGCCCAACGCAGCCAAGGAGGCGGTGGAACCCCTTCCAATACGAACGCAGGATCACATGGTGATCAAGTTACGTTCAGCAGGGCTCAAGCCGACGAGGTCTTGACCAAGCTCGAGCGCAACACAACCAGTGGCGAGACTGCCGAGATTATTGGAGCCCTCCGCAATCTCATGTCTTTAAACTGATGGGGCTTAGTTGGCCTGGCTGCTATGCGCCCCATTACAAAGAACCAGGCATGTCGGAGGCATACGATGTGTTCTCCGACACGCATCCTACATTTTCATCTACAATTTCGAACCTTTTCCAGGGACTGTGGAGCCTCGTTGGTATATTTGCTGTCATGCATATCTGCCTCCTCGCTCCATGGGTCTGGCAAAGTATCCTTTTGCTATTGATATTTCTACCAACGATTGGTCTCATCGGAAGCCGAACGCCATTTCGGAAGCGAATCCGCAAACGAGTTACTCGCCGACTTTGGTGGACGAAGAAGCCGTTTCGGCGCCGCCGGCTGGCATACCATCTTGTTATGCGATGTCGCCGACGCATCGGAAATCGTCCGCCACCGTGGCCGAGTACGTCTTGTCCATCGCAGCGCTCGCATACGCGAAAGCACTGTCGCTGGAGGAGGAGGATGAGACGCCTTCTCCTGGCCTTATATTGCCTATTCCACGGGCGTAATCACCATATTACTCCGTGGAGGTACAAGACGAACGACTCGAGTGCATGTACCTGGGATGAGATCGATAACACATCCAATTTGGCTATTGGGACCATCTCTGATGAAACCCTGGACAGATTTTGCAAGAGTACAGACTTTCTGTCACCTGTACGCTTGATGAAACATTTTTCGACTTTCGATCATGCTGCAAACGCGGAGAAAGCAGTTGCACGCATGAATCTACTTTGTTGCCAAGCAGATGCGGCTCGTGCATTCCATCAATGTTCTCATTCGCTGAGTAACACTCCCTTGGTGTATGACACGGGCGCATCTTATGGTTTGACTCCATTTCGGGCAGACTTCATCGATTACCAGACTTGTGATATTCCTGTGAAGGATATCTCCAAGACAAATCGAGTGAAGGGTATTGGCACCGTGATGTACAAGTTTACTGCCACGAATGGAGATCTTCTGTATCTGCCAGGTCTAGCCTACCATCTGGAGACTGCAGATATCAGACTTTTTAGCCCTCAAACATACCATCAGTTGTACGGGGGAAGCAGCGTAATCGATGGCGATCGAGTTATTATGCACCTCCAACAGCAAGCCGAATACAAAATCAGACACGATATTGAGATACCAATTGACAAGCCCAACTCAAATCTACCTATCATCCACAATGTATTTTGTTCCGACATGGAGAGAGAGAAGATTGGACATCACTTCCGATCTGCGATCAAAAGTTGGGACCGCTACTTGGGATTTAGGCAGAAATGGCGAGTTGGAGTTGAAGAGTTTGATTATGAGTTCGAGGCAGCTGCTCAAATGATATGCCCTTGTGTGGGCACTGATGCCAATACCAATTTGACTCGTGCCCAGAAAGAGCTACTTTTATGGCACTGGCGGCTCGGTATCAGTATGCATCGAGTACAAGAGCTCATGCGAGGCCATCAAGCAAAGGAACCGCATGGAAAGCATACTTGGATGCCTCCTGTTATCAAGCCGAAGTTTGCAGCAACCACAACATGTCCTATTCCAAAATGTCCATCTTGTGAGCTTGCTCGAGCCAAGAAACGAAATCCAAAAGTTGTCAAGCAAGAAGCTATCAAGGAGAAAGAAGCTATCCTTGCTTGGGACAAGTACCAAGCAGGAGATTTTGTTTCTATGGATCAGTTTGTGGTGAAAACTCCTGGCCGGCAGTTAGAAGGCTACGGCCGAGAGGGAGAGAATAATAGATACCATGGGGGTACTATTTTCAACGATGCAGCTACTGGCATTATTTGGGTTGAGAACCAGATCACGCTTGGAGCAGGTGATACTCTCATTGCCAAACAGACCTTCGAGGATTGGCTGAGAGATACTGCCTTTGTTGAGATAAAGCACATCCACAGTGACAACGGAGTTTTCACTGCAGATGAGTTCCAAGATGATTGCAAGGAAAAGAACCAGAAGCAAACATTTTCTGGGGTAGGAGCTCAACACCAAAATGCCAAGGCTGAACGTGCGATTCAGACCATTATGTGGATGGCCCGCACGTTCATGCTGCATGTCTCTCTCCATTGGACAGAGCGTGGTGTCGACGACATTGCATTGTGGGGCTTTGCTGTCAAGCATGCAGCCTGGCTCTACAATCGCATACCGAATCGAATCACTGGCATCTCTCCAATGGAGCTGTTGACAAATATCAAGGCAGACCATCGTGATCTCCTTCGCACTCACGTATGGGGCTGCCCGTGTTATGTATTGGATCCTACTCTCCAATCAGGCAAGAAGATTCCGAAATGGAATCGTCGATCTCGTTTGGGGCAGTTTCTTGGCTTCTCGGAGCAGCATTCTTCCCTTGTTGCCCGCGTCCGTAATCTCGAAACTGGTTTCGTCAGCCCGCAGTATCATGTGGTATTTGACGACCGTTTCGAGACTGTATTCAGCTCGGGCGAGGACGATGAGGTAATCAACGCGCTCTGTGAAGAACTTTTCGAGGATAGTCGGGATGTGTACGCCGAACCGGAGTATAATTTGGACGGCGATCTCGTTTACGAGCCGCCGCCCTTGGACGAGGTTTGGCTCACTGAGCCAGAGCGTCGTGAGCGTAAAGAGAAGCTTCGCGATCAACGCATTCGCCGCGAGGAGATCGAGCGTCTCCGCGCCGAACGCGTGAAGGATATTGATGGCGAGGCAGCGCATGGCGACTTCTTACCTCCTATCTCTCGTGCACCAAATCCCGCACCGCTTATTTCGGATGACGAACGCAGTGTTGCAAGTGATTCTGAGTCTCGGGATGCCCGAAACCCAGAACCAGAGGGAGATGGTTGGATCGATCATCCTGGTTTGGTGGAAGATGAGCCTGAAGCAGCGCCCAACGTCCCAGAGGGAGTCGCCGTTCCTGAGGGAGACGACTCCGATTCTGAGCAGGCGGTCGCCCCACCTCGCACTCGTCGTCGTCGTCGGCGCAGGGAGTATGGCCCACCGCAATGGACTCGTAGTAACGATGGGCCAGGACGCCACCTTCGTCCCAATCCACAGCAGAGACTGCAGTTTGGATGTACTCTTGGACCACAACAAATACCTCCACGGGCATGTCGCATGACGCGGAAGAAAATGAAAATGAAGTATCGCCAACGCATGGCAATTCTACGCGAGCAAGGAGATATGGGATTGCAAAATATGCCATTGAATATTCCAACGGTTGAGGAGCTCATGAAAAGCCCCTTAGCAAAGTTTATTCACTTGGCAGCCAACGATTGTGGATATCGTGGGAGCAAGCGAGAGCTAATTTGCAATTGGGTACACCCACTGTTTCTGAAGGCCAAGTCTTCAGCAAGTCGCGAAGACAACCCAAATTGGAAACAAGCAATGAAAGGCGACTTTGCAAAAGAATTTTGGGAGGCTTGCAAGACGGAGATTGCAACGCTGGAAGGTATGAACGCTTGGGAGGTCGTTGATCGCACAGACGACATGAACGTTATTCAATCAACCTGGGCATTCAAGATCAAGCGATATCCTGATGGTCTCATCAAAAAGTTCAAGGCTCGATTCTGCGCTCGAGGCGATCAACAGATCGAGGGTATTGACTTCTTCGAGACCTATGCCCCAGTCGTGCAATGGACTACAGTGCGTCTGATGTTGATTTTGGAGGTTTTACTCGACCTAAAATCAAAGCAAGGCGATGTTACAGCGGCATTTCTCCATGCTGAGCTTGGAGACGACGAAGAGGTATTCGTCGAGATGCCAACTGGATTCAGACAGGAAGGAAAATGTCTCCGTCTTCGCCGTACGTTGTATGGACTACGTCAAAGTCCAAGGGCCTTCTGGAAGTACATGGTTCAGAAGATGGAAATTTGCGGGATGAAGCAAAGCGAATTGGATCCGTGCCTCTTCGTGGGAGAGCACGTGATAGCAATCTCGTGGGTTGATGATTTGCTCTTCTGGTCGAAGGACGAAAAGCATATTCATGACCTCGCCGTGAAGCTCCGAGAGGCCGGAGTCGATCTTGAGCAAGAGGACGACGCGGCCGGATTTCTCGGAGTACGCCTCGAGAAGAATGAGGCGGGCCAGATCGAGATGAAACAGACTGGCTTGATTGATCGAGTGATCGAAGCGTTGGGTCTAGATGCTGGGACCGTGCATGGAAAGTGGACGCCAACGGAACAGAAACCTCTCGTGAAGGATATTGATGGCGAGGCAGCGCATGGTGATTTCAACTACAGTAGTGTAGTTGGCATGCTACTGTACCTGTCGGGACATTCAAGGCCAGATATTGCCTACGCAGTCAACTGCGCAGCTCGTTACATGTTTTCGCCGAAGCATTCTCATGAAAAGGCATTGAAGCGTCTCGGTCGATACCTGAAGGCGACGCGAGACAAAGGCATCATACTCAATCCGTCGTCCAGCACTTTGAAGATTGACTGTTTCCCAGACGCGGATTTTGCTGGTATGTACGGCCACGAGAAGAATGACGATCCTGCTTGCGTCAAGAGCCGCACAGGATTCGTCATTACTGTGGCGGACTGCCCAGTGTTGTGGGCCTCGAAGCTACAGCAAGAAACCGCTGGGTCGACTATGCAGGCTGAAATCATCGCTTTAGCTCACAGCATGCGCGAGCTATTGCCGATTATGGACATGGTCGAGTCCATGAGCTCAGTGGTAGGATTACCAAGTCCACAGACTTCGATGCATGTATCCATACACGAGGATAATGCTGGAGCGTTGATTCTGGCAGAGACTTTGCCACCGCAATTTACGCCTCGCAGCAAATTCTACGCTATCAAAACGATATGGTTTCGAGAGCAAATCGTTTTGCGTGGCATAAAGTTGCTCAAGATCGATACGATTGAGCAATTAGGGGATATTTTTACGAAGCCTCTTCCGAAAGTGACTTTCGAGTATCTTCGGAAGAAGCTCATGGGATGGTGAGCTCTTTTCTCGAGGGTGAATCATCTCTCGAGAGGGAGTGTTGAGGTGACCTGGCTCAGGATATCGGAGAATATCCTAGAGGCTAGGTCACAGTAGTTGTGTGGAAGTAGTTGTGGCGGGATTCCTGTTGACATGGAATCCCACCACGTCATACTATGTCAGCGCGCGCTCGCGCGCGTACCTAGCTAAAAGCTAGGTAGTAGCAGTTGTGGCGGGATTCCTGTTGACATGGAATCCCACCACGTCATACTATGTCAGCGCGCGCTCGCGCGCGTACCTAGCTAAAAGCTAGGTAGTAGCAGTTGTGGCGGGATTCCTGTTGACATGGAATCCCACCACGTCATACCATGTCAGCGCGCGCTCGCGCGCGTACCTAGCTAAAAGCTAGGTAGCGGTCGTGGCAAGAGTAGGAGTTGTGGGATTCCACGTGGTCCGAGAATTAGGTAAAAACCACGGTGGAATCAGCACAAATGCTTTTCTGGGATAGAAAAGAATTTCCCGGAAGAAGCAGAGAGATCTGTGATGAGTATTCCTCACAATTTTGTGGGATCAATCACAGATTTCCAATTCATTTTCGATAGATAATTCACCTCATAAAATTTGTTTTGAGACAATCATCATTTGACTTCTATATTACAATTCTACGCCAACGATAGATTAGAAGACTGATCACCTTCCATATCTACCATTGACTTCGAACTGTCTTCTTTATTTTATTCAACGATATTCAAGCATCTCAAGAGGTCCTGAGCCCAAACACAACGCTTAGTTCGACCTCTGATATCGCCTGAGCAAATTTTATCCGGCACATCGTCGTCGACCGAGTGCTGTATTTTCAAGACTTTTACACCGTTTCTGGACCACGCCGAGTAGCTACCGTCGTGAGCCCTCTTGATTTTGTTGGATAACGAATCAAGAGCATTTTTCGAAGAGTTCCTGACGCCTGTTGCGCAGAGTACTAAATTTTCGCCAATAATATTTTGTCAGACGCCCGTCGCGCTGAACAATATTGAGAAGAATCATCGTCGATATCATCGAACGTACGACCGAGTGAACGATCTACGATGACGAACAACCCTGAGAACGAAAACATTCCTCTCGCGGAGGAGGAAGAACCTCAGGAGCTACCAGATGATGTTGGATCGCAAGCCAACGCCGAGAATGCTATTCCTGACGTTGATTTCGATGCACTCAATGGTGCTAATCAAGATGCTCGACCCGTGGGGGATACACCGCGCGGATCGAAGCTACAGTGGCTCGAGCAAGCAGTCTCTGAAGAGACGATCGAGGCGAACTCGATCCTCGTGCCCAAGGATCGCCGTGGCGAGAGTGGGGGCCGTGATTATCTACGAAACCTCGACGCTGCGACGACTCCTTTGGAACCCAAGTTGGGAGTACCTTCGCACTTTGTAAGCAGTCGCGATGGTGAAATTGAGCTTGGTAATCAGACCAAGCATCAATATATCCAAGAAGTCTTCGTGTCGAATTATGACAAACTTATGCAAGCCATGCTTCGAGCGGAGAATTATGATTTCATGGCCATTTATATGGTCCCATCTGTGGTGAACAAATTTGGTCGCAAGCCCGATGACATATTCGATATCGATGACACCAAGAATATGTTTTTGCACTGGGATAGCATGACTTGGGAGCAGATCTGCCTCTGGCAGAGGACCATCAATAAATGGGCCGGAGTCGACGATCGCACCAGTAGTCGCTGGGCGCAGTCGTTTCTGTACAAGTCATCCACCGTTGATCTCCGTGAGAGGGTTGATTCTCAGTACAAGAATCTCCCCGCGGACTGCAAAGGGGGAGTGACATATTTGTACCTTCAGCTACGGATCATGTTCCATATGTCCCGGGACACGATCACGGCCCTGAAGAAGTACCTCAAGCTGTTCGAGGAGAAAGGTCTACGCAGAATTCGTGGCGAGAATGTGGTGGTTGCGGAGAAGGAGATTGTCGCAGTCTGCACTCGTCTCAAGGAGGTCAACGCCCTCCCCGACGAAACTGTCGTAGACGTCCTCGAAGGCCTGACAAACTGTTCCGTCCCCGACTTCACCAAGCTATTCGATTTCCTTTTGCAGGCAGCGCGAGTAAACGCGCTGGAGCTTGATGAAGCTAACAAGGGTGACACTTTGGCCCAGGTGAAAGAGATCATGTCAAAGGCCGTTGACGCCTACCATGCTCTTTGCACGGCTGGGAAGTGGCACGTAAATCACAAGCGTGTCAGCCTGATTGTTTGTTGGAATTGTGGAGAGGAGGGGCATCGGTGCGACGATTGCACAAAGCCAAAGAACCAGTCGAATATTGAAGCTGCCAAAAAGAAATGGCAGAATAGCAAGGGTTCTGGAGGAGGCTCTGGTGGCGGGAAAGCGCCCCAGCAGCAACGCAAGAAGTGGGGCCACTCCGAAGCACCGAAAGATGCCTCTGGCATTCGATGGTTTGGCCGAACCCCCAAGGCATGGTGCGGGAAGAAGGATGCAAATGGAAGAGTTTGTGGTTGGAATGACGACCATTCATCGCAGTATCATGGTCTGAAGATGAATAATCCTTCGACTTTTGTGCTGGCAGATGTATCTCCGAAGCATCCCCTTGTGCTCGCCCAACGCAGCCAAGGAGGCGGTGGAACCCCTTCCAATACGAACGCAGGATCACATGGTGATCAAGTTACGTTCAGCAGGGCTCAAGCCGACGAGGTCTTGACCAAGCTCGAGCGCAACACAACCAGTGGCGAGACTGCCGAGATTATTGGAGCCCTCCGCAATCTCATGTCTTTAAACTGATGGGGCTTAGTTGGCCTGGCTGCTATGCGCCCCATTACAAAGAACCAGGCATGTCGGAGGCATACGATGTGTTCTCCGACACGCATCCTACATTTTCATCTACAATTTCGAACCTTTTCCAGGGACTGTGGAGCCTCGTTGGTATATTTGCTGTCATGCATATCTGCCTCCTCGCTCCATGGGTCTGGCAAAGTATCCTTTTGCTATTGATATTTCTACCAACGATTGGTCTCATCGGAAGCCGAACGCCATTTCGGAAGCGAATCCGCAAACGAGTTACTCGCCGACTTTGGTGGACGAAGAAGCCGTTTCGGCGCCGCCGGCTGGCATACCATCTTGTTATGCGATGTCGCCGACGCATCGGAAATCGTCCGCCACCGTGGCCGAGTACGTCTTGTCCATCGCAGCGCTCGCATACGCGAAAGCACTGTCGCTGGAGGAGGAGGATGAGACGCCTTCTCCTGGCCTTATATTGCCTATTCCACGGGCGTAATCACCATATTACTCCGTGGAGGTACAAGACGAACGACTCGAGTGCATGTACCTGGGATGAGATCGATAACACATCCAATTTGGCTATTGGGACCATCTCTGATGAAACCCTGGACAGATTTTGCAAGAGTACAGACTTTCTGTCACCTGTACGCTTGATGAAACATTTTTCGACTTTCGATCATGCTGCAAACGCGGAGAAAGCAGTTGCACGCATGAATCTACTTTGTTGCCAAGCAGATGCGGCTCGTGCATTCCATCAATGTTCTCATTCGCTGAGTAACACTCCCTTGGTGTATGACACGGGCGCATCTTATGGTTTGACTCCATTTCGGGCAGACTTCATCGATTACCAGACTTGTGATATTCCTGTGAAGGATATCTCCAAGACAAATCGAGTGAAGGGTATTGGCACCGTGATGTACAAGTTTACTGCCACGAATGGAGATCTTCTGTATCTGCCAGGTCTAGCCTACCATCTGGAGACTGCAGATATCAGACTTTTTAGCCCTCAAACATACCATCAGTTGTACGGGGGAAGCAGCGTAATCGATGGCGATCGAGTTATTATGCACCTCCAACAGCAAGCCGAATACAAAATCAGACACGATATTGAGATACCAATTGACAAGCCCAACTCAAATCTACCTATCATCCACAATGTATTTTGTTCCGACATGGAGAGAGAGAAGATTGGACATCACTTCCGATCTGCGATCAAAAGTTGGGACCGCTACTTGGGATTTAGGCAGAAATGGCGAGTTGGAGTTGAAGAGTTTGATTATGAGTTCGAGGCAGCTGCTCAAATGATATGCCCTTGTGTGGGCACTGATGCCAATACCAATTTGACTCGTGCCCAGAAAGAGCTACTTTTATGGCACTGGCGGCTCGGTATCAGTATGCATCGAGTACAAGAGCTCATGCGAGGCCATCAAGCAAAGGAACCGCATGGAAAGCATACTTGGATGCCTCCTGTTATCAAGCCGAAGTTTGCAGCAACCACAACATGTCCTATTCCAAAATGTCCATCTTGTGAGCTTGCTCGAGCCAAGAAACGAAATCCAAAAGTTGTCAAGCAAGAAGCTATCAAGGAGAAAGAAGCTATCCTTGCTTGGGACAAGTACCAAGCAGGAGATTTTGTTTCTATGGATCAGTTTGTGGTGAAAACTCCTGGCCGGCAGTTAGAAGGCTACGGCCGAGAGGGAGAGAATAATAGATACCATGGGGGTACTATTTTCAACGATGCAGCTACTGGCATTATTTGGGTTGAGAACCAGATCACGCTTGGAGCAGGTGATACTCTCATTGCCAAACAGACCTTCGAGGATTGGCTGAGAGATACTGCCTTTGTTGAGATAAAGCACATCCACAGTGACAACGGAGTTTTCACTGCAGATGAGTTCCAAGATGATTGCAAGGAAAAGAACCAGAAGCAAACATTTTCTGGGGTAGGAGCTCAACACCAAAATGCCAAGGCTGAACGTGCGATTCAGACCATTATGTGGATGGCCCGCACGTTCATGCTGCATGTCTCTCTCCATTGGACAGAGCGTGGTGTCGACGACATTGCATTGTGGGGCTTTGCTGTCAAGCATGCAGCCTGGCTCTACAATCGCATACCGAATCGAATCACTGGCATCTCTCCAATGGAGCTGTTGACAAATATCAAGGCAGACCATCGTGATCTCCTTCGCACTCACGTATGGGGCTGCCCGTGTTATGTATTGGATCCTACTCTCCAATCAGGCAAGAAGATTCCGAAATGGAATCGTCGATCTCGTTTGGGGCAGTTTCTTGGCTTCTCGGAGCAGCATTCTTCCCTTGTTGCCCGCGTCCGTAATCTCGAAACTGGTTTCGTCAGCCCGCAGTATCATGTGGTATTTGACGACCGTTTCGAGACTGTATTCAGCTCGGGCGAGGACGATGAGGTAATCAACGCGCTCTGTGAAGAACTTTTCGAGGATAGTCGGGATGTGTACGCCGAACCGGAGTATAATTTGGACGGCGATCTCGTTTACGAGCCGCCGCCCTTGGACGAGGTTTGGCTCACTGAGCCAGAGCGTCGTGAGCGTAAAGAGAAGCTTCGCGATCAACGCATTCGCCGCGAGGAGATCGAGCGTCTCCGCGCCGAACGCGTGAAGGATATTGATGGCGAGGCAGCGCATGGCGACTTCTTACCTCCTATCTCTCGTGCACCAAATCCCGCACCGCTTATTTCGGATGACGAACGCAGTGTTGCAAGTGATTCTGAGTCTCGGGATGCCCGAAACCCAGAACCAGAGGGAGATGGTTGGATCGATCATCCTGGTTTGGTGGAAGATGAGCCTGAAGCAGCGCCCAACGTCCCAGAGGGAGTCGCCGTTCCTGAGGGAGACGACTCCGATTCTGAGCAGGCGGTCGCCCCACCTCGCACTCGTCGTCGTCGTCGGCGCAGGGAGTATGGCCCACCGCAATGGACTCGTAGTAACGATGGGCCAGGACGCCACCTTCGTCCCAATCCACAGCAGAGACTGCAGTTTGGATGTACTCTTGGACCACAACAAATACCTCCACGGGCATGTCGCATGACGCGGAAGAAAATGAAAATGAAGTATCGCCAACGCATGGCAATTCTACGCGAGCAAGGAGATATGGGATTGCAAAATATGCCATTGAATATTCCAACGGTTGAGGAGCTCATGAAAAGCCCCTTAGCAAAGTTTATTCACTTGGCAGCCAACGATTGTGGATATCGTGGGAGCAAGCGAGAGCTAATTTGCAATTGGGTACACCCACTGTTTCTGAAGGCCAAGTCTTCAGCAAGTCGCGAAGACAACCCGAATTGGAAACAAGCAATGAAAGGCGACTTTGCAAAAGAATTTTGGGAGGCTTGCAAGACGGAGATTGCAACGCTGGAAGGCATGAACGCGTGGGAGGTCGTTGATCGCACAGACGACATGAACGTTATTCAATCGACCTGGGCATTCAAGATCAAGCGATATCCTGATGGTCTCATCAAAAAGTTCAAGGCTCGATTCTGCGCGCGAGGCGATCAACAGATCGAGGGTATTGACTTCTTCGAGACCTATGCTCCAGTTGTGCAATGGACTACAGTGCGTCTGATGTTGATTTTGGAGGTTTTACTCGACCTAAAATCAAAGCAAGGCGATGTTACGGCGGCATTTCTCCACGCTGAGCTTGGAGACGACGAAGAGGTATTCGTTGAGATGCCAACTGGATTCAGACAGGAAGGAAAATGTCTCCGTCTTCGCCGTACGTTGTATGGATTACGTCAAAGTCCAAGGGCC
>Ga0208005_1000535_pt1 | contig 14054 bp, 20 predicted proteins | sample DEB19_08_DNA_3_FD_184530 | JGI IMG/M metagenome (GOLD analysis project Ga0208005, IMG submission 184530) | Aqueous microbial communities from the Delaware River and Bay under freshwater to marine salinity gradient to study organic matter... | ecosystem: Environmental > Aquatic > Marine > Coastal... | reverse complement strand
GCCTTCACAAGCGACCGCGTCACGATTGACGACCTAGCGGCCATGACCGCTGCACTGTGCGACCGCTTCACGCGCGTTGACCCGGTCTACAGCGTCACACGTGAGCCCATGCGGCACCGGCCCACGGTGCTTGTTGAGTCCAATGGAATCGGCAACGCGACCCTACAGACCTGCTACCGCCTCGGCTTGCCCGTGGTCGACGTGGTGACCACAGAGGCCAGCCGGTACGAGGGTTTGCTTGCTGCCAAGCGCGCAATCGAGTCCGGCAAGCTTGCAGGGCCAGCCCGCTTAGCCGAGGAATGCGACGACCTGCATCGGGACGACCTAGGGCGATTCGTCGGGGCCAAAGACCTACTCATGGCCTGCGGCTTTGCCCTGCGTCACATCAACGCAAACCCCGTGCCAATGTTGCCATCGCCAGATAACCGCAATAAGTTCAACATGTTGGACAAGATTGTCTCCAAGAGGAACGCATGGAAGTACTGAAGGCCGGGATTGCCATGGTGGCGCTTGTCGTCCTCGCGTCGATTGCCTGCCCAGGTTGCGCTACTGTGCGCGAACCGGTCACCGAGTTGGGTCAAATCACCATCGATTCCGACGGGCTTGTCGGTTGGCGCGGTGCTCGCGTTGGCGGTTTCGATGTCGCCGGCCTGGGCTCCGACCATCGCGTCGTGGTAGCAATCAAACCGGTCGACGTGTCCCAGTGCGACGGTGTCCCGTATGGCGCACTCATCGATGGCCACCGGGTCGACGCTGTGGCGCTCATTGGCGACCGCTCCGTCATGTTCGCCTTCGCTGCATCTGAAGCTGTGCTGCTGACGATGGGCGAGTCGCTTGAGGTGCGCGCCTGCGGCGTCGGCCTCACCTTCCGTGGGGCAGCGTTCACTCGCCTTGCCGAGTTCGCAGCCATGGCCCTTGAACAGCAGCGAAAGCAGATGGCCACATGACTTGCGCGCGCATCGTTGTTATGTAAGTGTTTCAATATGGCAACCAACCCGTACATGCTCCGATATGGCAACGTTTTCGCGCCCGAGAGGGGTGATGCACAACGGCGCAAGGATGCTGGTGCTTGGGGTTCGGTCGCCTCCGCCGCTCCTGGCATTGGGACTGCTCTAGGCGGTATTGCTGGCGGTTTGCTCGGGACGTTCGCGCTTCCTGGCCTCGGCACCGCAGCCGGCGCAACCATGGGCGGCGGCATCGGCAATGCCCTGGGCCAGTCCATCGGCGGGCTCGCGCAAAGCCAATCAGACCAGAGCCTTGACCCGGTCCTTGAGCGAGAAATGCGCAAACAGGCCATATTGCAAGCGATTATGGGGATGCGACGATGAAACTCCCGCCAGAACTTGAGCGAAAGCTTGCGATTAAGGCCGCTAAAGACGCCATTTCAGCCACGGACAGCGCCAAGGATGACATGGCCGATGATGCTGGCTCTGAATGCGAGTGTCCGAAGTGTGGATTTAAGGGGCCAGAGGCCCTTTTTGAGGCATCCCCGTCGGAAGGCGAGCCCATCGCAGCCGAGGACGATTGAAGTCCCGCAATGTTGCCCGCGAGGACGTGGAGATCGTCAACTGTACTGACGATGACCCGTGTTTTGCCCTCGCGCTGCGTGATTCTGTGCTCAAGGACTACGCCGAAACGTCGCTGAACTACCATGCGCGCGCGGAATACAACGAGCGGATGATTATCGGCGACCAACTTATCAGCCTTGGCGCTGATGGGACCATTTCCGATGCCCAGCTTGGCGACAACACCGCGACGACGTCCCGCAACCTGATGCGCAACCTGGCCCTAACATGGACCGCGCGCGTCTTGGAGGACCGACCAGACGTCAAGGCGTACCCTGCGACTCCCGGCATCGACGTGAACCGTGCAGAGGTGGCCAATCGGCTTCTCCGGTACATCCATCAGCACCACGACTTCGATGAGCTGTGCTTTCGTGCTGGCATGCTTGTGCAGCCGCATAGCGTCGTCGGGTTCAAGACCGTTTGGGACCCCCTTGGCGGCCCGTGGTCGCCGGCTACACCGCGCGTCGACGAGGCCGGCAACATTGTGTTGGATGAGACGGGCCAGCCTGTCACCGACCCGCCGCAACGCTTGGGCGATGTCCGTCTTGAGACGTGCTCCTTGTTTGACTACGGCACCGACGGCAGCGAGGAGATCGAGGACAGCGAATATTGCTGGTTCCGCAACTTCATCACGCAGCCAGAGGCGCGGATGATGTACCGCGCGCAGGACATCGACGACGAACCAGCAACGCGCCCCTACCGCACCATTTGGGGTGCTGAGCGGCAGGGTGTCGAGGTCTTCGAGCTTTGGTGGCGCAAGGGCGCCCGCTTCCCTAATGGCCTGTTTATCCAGATTGTTGGCGACGTCGTCATCCAGGCGCGGGACTTCCCTTACGAGCACGGCGAGCTGCCGTTGTCGGTGTGGAAGTGTGGCCCCCGCCGCGCTAGCCCGTTTGGGTCAACCCACGTTGACGACGCTGTTAAGGTGCAGATTGAGATCAATGAGGTTGTGACGGCGCGTCGTCGGCAGGTGCGCGAGATTGCATCGGTTAAGTTTGTGGCTCCATCACAGATCATCGACGACATTATGGCGTCAAACCAGATGATCAAGTGTGACAACCCCGACCAGATGGCAGCTATCCGCTACATCACGCCGCCTGACATCGCTGCTCCGCTGATGACGTCGCTGGACGACAACACCAACACCATCTTCCAGCTCTGGGGCCTCTCGGAAATGCTGGCTGGCGGCGAGGTCGGCAAAAGCACAGCAGCCAAGGCCATCGCATACCTGACCAAGCTCGATGCCGATAAGCGCAGCGGCACCGCGAGGTCACTCGGAAAGGCTATCACGCGCGTGTTCCGGCAGGCCCTCCGTCTGCTTCAGCAGTACGTGCAAGCCCCTCGTCTTGTGCAGATCGTTGGCGACGAAAGCGAAGCATCTGTTGTTGAGTTCATCGGCGCTGACCTTGACGGAGTTGACGTCATGCTTGAGCCCGCAGCCGGTTTTGAGCGGTTCTCCGCAACCCGCGCGCAGGCGGCGCAAGACCAACAGATGCAGGGCAGCCAAGATCCCGGGTTGCCCGAGTTGGCACAGACCGGCTTGTCCACCACCACTGAAGATGCGGCCGCTCAACGATCCGTAGAGGCCCAGGTTATGGCCGCGATGAAGGGCGTGCCCGTCGAGGCCGACCCAGAGGTTGACGCAGCTACGGCCATTCAGGTGCTTCTGCCGTTCGCCCAGCACCCAGCGGTGGCGCCGCTGCTCCAGCAGTACCGGCAGAAACAGCAACAGCAGCAGACTCAACAAAACCAAGCGCAGCAGCTCTCGCAGGCTCCTGGCCAAGTCATGGGAGGTCAACAGTGAAACGCGTTATCCTTATCGGTGGGCTCCTTGCCGGCATCATTGTGCTCGCGCAGCAGCAGGCATCGGCGCAGGCCGCCCCTCTTGGCCGCATCCGTACCTTCAATGTGACGTGCACCACATCGGCGACGCCGATTAAGCCGCCCGATGGGCTCACGTCCATTTCGGCTTGGTCGGTCTGGCAAAACAGCGCCACCCCGGTCTATATCGGCGGGAGCGACGTCACCAACGGCACCACCAAGGGTTGGCCGATCTGCACGGACACGGCGGTGTGCCCCGCGTCGACCATTTCCTTTGACGCCAACGCCGTCGGCTTCTGTCGCGCTGGCAGCTCGCAAACTGTTGTCGTCGTGAGCGGCAACAAATGAGGCGCGCAAGACTTATCCCTGCGCTTGCCGTGCTGCTCGCCGCACCCATCGCTGTTGCCGGCGCCATTGGTGCAGGCACTATCGGAGGAACAAGCGGCGGTGGCGGTGTTGCGTCCACGCTTGTGTGCCTCCTTGCTGGCGACACTGGATGTACGATGACTGGCCCGGTGCAGGCGTCCAACGGCACGGCTGCGGCGCCATCGGTTACGTTCGCCTCTGACACTGATTCCGGCATGTATCGGGCGGCTGCCAACAACATCGGCTTCGCCACAGGCGGCGCGGCTGGCCTTGTCATCAACTCAACCGTGGCCCAGTTTGGCGCGGCCATCGACCGGCTCTCTGCCGGCGCACTGACGATCGGGCCGACGAATGCCACGAGCGTCGTCGTCACCCCGCCCACGACGTTCACGTCGACCACGCACAACATCGGCGGCGCAACGTATACATGGCCCTCGTCGTCGTCGTCTGGTGTGCTGACGAACAACGGCAGCGGCACATTGACGTGGGCTGCGGCTGGCGGCGGCGTCACGACCATGGCGGCAATCGGCGCCTCACCCAACGCGAACGGCGCCACCATCTCAAGCACGACGCTCAACCTTGAACCGGCGTCCGCATCGTTCGGTGGCGTCGTCACGACCGGCACGCAGACCTTCGCAGGCGCAAAGACTTTCTCAAGTGCTCCCACGTTCTCGTCGCTATCGACGGGCGCGCTCATCAACACATCAGGCGTCGTTTCATCGATCGCACCTGGATCATCCGGCAACGTCCTGACAAGCAACGGCACGACGTGGACGAGCGCGGCGCCATCGGGCGGGGGCATCACGGGAACGCTCGCATCGAATCAGGTGGCCATTGGCTCCGGCGCCGGCTCCGTCACGTCGTCGGCGAGATTCACGCACGACACGACGACAGGAGCGACGGTTATCGCTCCGGCGTCTCCCGCCATTTCGCTGTCGATCGCCCCAACGGGGTCTCCGACTGGGGATACGCTGTCCGTTACAAGTGGGACGCTGGCAACAGGCAAGTCGGCAGTAGCTGTCACGGCGACCCTGCCCGGATCAGGGTTCCAGAGAGCGGCACTTTTCACTGTCACGCCAACATCGGGAGGGGCGAATCTAGGGGCCGTCGAGGGCGTGGTTGCCGGATCGACGGTTTCCGCCTCGCATCAATTTGCGGTGTACGGGGAAAACTCCGTTGTCAACAGCGCGCAAGACGTGTTCTCCAGCACCCAGGTAACCGCCGGCGTTGCTGGGGCCGTCAACGGCGCAGGTAGCGGCGTCAACACGGGCGGGTTCTTCTACGCGTACAATTCGTCGCTCGCGAACTACGGCGTCATTGGTCGCGCGTTTCCGTCGGCTGGTGTCGGCGTCGGCGTCATCGGATATGTGGATGGCAACGTGTCGCCAACGACACGAATCGGCGTGCTCGCGTCGTTTGCAGACATCTCCTCGACGGCCGCAAACGTTGTGGGCGCGACGTCGTCGGCGCTCATTGCGGACAATGGAAACTACGCAGTAAACATCTTCACGGCTCGCGATGGCGGGCCTTCGGGAACCACCGTGTTTACGATTGCCGACGGCGGCGCGACGACGGTCAATGCCGCCCTCTCCGTCAACGGCAACACGACTCTCGGCGACGCTGGCGGCGATACCGTCACGATCACGGCCAACACCGTCACACTGGCTGATTCAACAAACCTCGTGCTCAACACGACGACCGGCACCAAAATCGGCACAGGCACCACGCAAAAGCTCGGCTTCTACAATGCGACTCCCGTTGTGCAGGGCGCGAGTGTTGCCGATGCAACAGGCGGCGCCACCGTCGACAGCGAATGCCGCACGGCGGTCAATGCGCTGATCTCTCGCATCGAGGCCACGGGCCTGATCGCAACTACACCCTGACAGGAGATTCGCTTGTCTAAGTTTGCAATCGCATCCATCGTAATCATCGTTGTCGCCGCGAGCGCCGCATCTGGCTACCTCGCTGCACGCGCGCAAACGCCTGCGTCAATCGGTGGCATCGCAGATATCCATTGTGACGACAGCAAAGGTGTGTGCGAGGCGCGCTTACTTGTGAACCACGGCAAGGACTTGCCTATCCTCGTGAGCGGCGACATTCGCAAAATCCCGCTGTGCGTCGTCGGAGAAAAGCCAGATAGCGCGATTGCGGTGCCAACGTGTGACGACCTCGCGAAGGCACAGGCCGAGGAGAAGGCCAAGCAAGAGGCGCAGCAAACCGAGGGTGAGCCGTGACAACGTCAACCAATGTCCCATCCATCGAATGGTTGGCGCAGCGAGAAGCGCACGCCGCACGCATGACGTCTCTCGCCTACCTGGCATGCGCCATCGCTGCGGCACTTGGTATCGCTAATGCGCTGACCGCGATGGTCAACGTCGTCGACACGCAGCGATGCTCCGTGCATTACGACATGGACCCGCTGCCCATCATCGCGCATCCACTGTCTCCGGCGTGCTTCCTGTCTGATGATGGCGAATCAATGGCGTGTCATGCGGTGCTCCCGTGAGCATGCATCCGCTCGTCATCGCCGGGTGTGTTGTCGTCGGTGTTCTCTGTTCCCTGTTCCTGATTTCAATCGGACGTGACGACTGAGGTGGACGATGCCGGACTTGGGGTGGAGCATCATCGCAGGAGTCGTCAGCGGAGCAGGCACCGCAGGTATCGCATGGGGGCTTGCCATGGGCCGGCTTCGCGCGCTCGAGGAACGCATGACCGAGAAGGCATCAAAGGAAAGTGTCGACGCGCTTCGAGAGTTCATCCGCTCGTTCAAGGAGGACATGGACAATCGCTTTGACCGACTGGAGCGCATGCTTTCCAGCAAGGCCCGCGAATGATCGCTAAGCTTTCCGACCTCGTGGAGCCATTCGCAGAGCGCGCCACGCGCCTCGCTGGCCGCATCGTCGCAGCCAACCTGCCGCTGATGCTGTTTGAGGCGCGCCGCAGCTTCAAGCGCACGCAAGAGCTGTTTGGCAAGGGGCGGAGATTCGACCCGGCATCCGGCCTGTTTGTTGTTGTCGACAAGGGCACAGTGGTGAGCAACGCGCGCGCGGGAGAGAGTCCACACAACTGGGGCCTCGCCGCTGACTTTGTGCTCGACGAGACGCATGGCCGGTGGGCGGCGGAGAAGATGCCACCACCCCCGACGCCATGGGACACAAAGAACGAGCTTGCGTTGTACGTGTGGGCGCAGCTTGGCGAACTAGCGCGCGACTGTGACCTTGCATGGGGTGGCGACTTCGCAAGCCTGAAGGATCTACCACACGTCGAGATGCCCAACTGGCAGCGATACCGGCCTGCGAATTGGAAAGAGATCGTCGTTAAACAGCTTCGAGAAACCGCATGAAAGCAGATCGCCGATGCCGGCTGCTTGCCAAGCGCGCGATGAAACAAGCAGGCATCGACATCGGACCGCGACTTGAGACGGCAATCGCTGACCAGATCGCGGAGGCATGCACCGAGGAGCGCGCAAGGCTCGCGGGGATGCTCCTGAGCGCACACGACCACTATGGCCCACTGACCGACGATCGCATCCGTGTTCTCGCTTCACTGTTCGAGGTGCACTTGCTTGACGATGACGGCACCGTTCGCGCCCCCCCCGGCTTCGATGACGATGGTGCGTTCCCGCGTCGTGGCGCATGACGTGGATGCGCATCGCAGAAGCGTCGAAGGCCCTCGGCATCGCTCCGTCGTCGGTGCGCGAGCGTGCGCAGCGTGGCGCAGTTGTGACGCGGAAGATTCCAGGCCGAGGCCCTGGCGGCTTCATCGCAGAGTACGATGTGGCCGACGTCGTCACCGGGCCAGAGGCGCCCGCGTGGTCGACGTGGACCGATCCCGTCGCCGCGTTGCGCGAGGCAGCGAAGCCCGCACGCGAGACGCCCGCACCGTCGACGACATCCGACACTGTTTGGTCCGTCACCGGCATCTTTGACGTCCACGTGCCAGAGCAAGACATCCGCACATGGCGCGCGTGGTTGCGATGGTGCCGCGACCGCAGGCCCGACGAGGTCATCATCGGCGGTGACTTCCTGGAAATGGAATCAGGGAGCCAGCATGGAGGCGTGGCGCGTCCCGCTGCACTCATCGACGAGATTGACGCGGGCAAACGCGCCCTCGACGAGATTCGCGAGGCCAACCCCGATGCCGTCATCACCTACCTTGAAGGCAATCACGAGACACGCATTCCGCGCATCATCGCCAACGCGCTCCCTACATTCGCGGGCGCTGTGACCGTCGACGGGCTGCTTGATCTTAAGTCAAGAGGCATCAAGTTCCACCCATACGGTGAGGTGGTGAAGCGCGGCAAGATCGGCTTCACGCATGGCCACTGGTGCAACCTGCACCACGCGAAAAAACACCTCGACGAGTTCGGGTGCTCGATTGCCTACGGCCACACGCACAAGCCGCAGGTGTTCACGAAGGCCACGGCCGACGGCAAAGTGCATGGCGCGTTCGGTATGCCGTGCATGCGAACATGTGACCCGGCATGGATGGCGGCACACGGTCCCTCTGGCTGGCTCTGTGGGTTCGGTGTGTTCTACGTCATGCCGTCCGGCCTGTTCACGCCCTACATGGTGCTCGCCAACGACGGCAGCTTTGTGTGGGATGGCACGATCTATCGTGGTGACGCGTGAAGCGGTCGCCCATCCGCCCTTGGCTAGAGCTTTTCGGCGAATGGTTCGTCGCCGGCCTCGCTGGCGCCATCGCGGAGCAGATTGTTGAGAGGACCGCCAAAGCCATCCGCAAGAGACGAAAGAAAAAGGAGAAAGACGATGCCACAGTTTGACTTTTCCCAGCTCCCACAGCCGTGGTCCACGGTTATCCCTATCCTGCTTGGCGCTGGCCTGCTGTTCGCAGCCAAAGCTGCCACGACATGGCTCCGAGGACGCGCCAAGACCTCGATTGAGGCGGCCGAGAAGGAACTGATGAAGGCGGCGGCGGCCATGCATAAGGCCCTTGAGACTGCCGACCCCGAGGACGACAAGGCGGCGCAGGCTTTGCTTGATAAATGCAAGGAACGTGCCGCATCCGCACGGGAATCAGCACTCAAGTACGAGGCCATCGCCAAGGGCATTGAGTCTTTGCAGCCAACCAAACTGAAATAGCGCAGCAGTTGCGCGCACATGCGCAGTATTGTACTACTTACATAAGTCAACACCGGGAGGCAGGTTCGGCCTGCCCATCGCCAACAAGACGCGACCCGGACAACCCAGAGGTCACCCATGCCAGCCGGTATCGTTTCTAGCTCGTTCTCGCCGACCGCAGCCATCAAACTCCAAGAGAAGCTGATCCTTTTCCCGGCCCTGGCTGACGTCGACTACTTCTCAACCAACGGTACCGCTGGCAGCGGAGCGCAGGGCGCCATGTCCATCGCCTCGTCGGTTGTGGGTGATGCGGTCAAGCTCGGCGCGTCCGGCAGCAAGCCGCTTCCGCACGCGCGCATGCCCACCATCACTGTTACCGACAACTCTGGCACGACTCTTGCGGTTACGGTTCGCATCGTTGGCCGTCGGTTTGGCCGCATCATCACGCAAGACCTTGTGGCGGCGGCTGGCGTTGGCACGCAGACCATCACTGGTAGCCACTGCATCGATGAAATGGTGAGCGCCAAGATCATCAGCATCGCGGCGAATACCACGTCGGATACCGTCTCGATCGGGTTCGACAGCAAGCGCATTGGCCTCCCGCATCCAATCAAGAACATCCGGTCGGTCAAGTACCTTGAAAAAGGCACGCTGGCCGGCACCAATGACGGGTCGACGCCCCCACTGTGGGCGCTGACGACCCCGTTTGCGGCTGACGGTAGTGGCATCATCGCCACCGCCACGCTTCAGGCGTCCACGATCGTGTTCCCGACCGATTCCAGCATCAGCGTGTATGCGGCCTACAGCAGCACCGCCATCGCTGTCACCGACGTTTACCGAGTCAAGTACATGCCCGACGGCGCCGACGACCTCGGCCCCAACGGATACCTTGCCTAACCAGGAGACTGAATGCCCGTAGACGCAGCAGCAGCGCCAGCCCCGAAAACTGAATCCGCGACGCCGAAGGTGCCCTCCGTGGCGCAGATGGCGGCAGAGATTCGAGCGGAGGAGTCTGGCGCTCCCGTCGCAGTCGACGAACCAAAACCCGCAGAGGACGCCGGGGGCGATACCGCCGATGCGTCCTCGTCTGACGGTGGGACGGACGCCACCGAGGGTAAGGAGGCCAAAGAGGCCGAGAAACCCGACGACCAGAAGGCCAAAGAGAAGCTGAGCCAAAAGGCCAAGCTTCGAGCGAAGGTTGCCGAGTACGAGGCGCAAGTACAGACCAAGGCAAAAGAGGCGCAGGACGCCTTGGAGATTGCCCTGTATTGGCGCGGCGAGGCCCTTGCGGCACAAGAGAGAGCCACCGCCCTCTTAAGTAAAGGCAAGGCAGCGGGGATCGAGGAAGACCCCCGCGACGTCGAGGCGGCAGCCCTCCGGCGCCAGTTGCAGCAAGTCAAAGAGCAGCAGGCGTTGGCGGCAGAGCGACAGAAAGAGGAGGCGAAGCGCCAGATGAGCGCGCATATCGCTGAAATGCGGGACACCTACGCGGAGCAGGCCGGCGAGCTGGCCGCGAAGCACGGTGTTGACGCGAAAAAGATCCTCGTCGCATTCGCTCGGACTTTGGAGATTGGCGAGGACACCTCAATGGAAGAGGTCGCGGAAACACTCGCACCTGTACTGAAAGCCAAGCAAAACAAGGCCCAGGCGCAGGCAACTCATACCCAGGTGGCAACGAGCAAATCCGCTCCGTCCACCATCAAGCCCGGAAAAGGCATCCGTGGCCAGTACCCCTCGACCGTTGAGGGCATGGCCGCCTTTCTCCGCGCACAGGAAGCATAACCATGGCAGGCATCACCGTTAGTTCCATCACGAGCCTTGTGGCTCGATACACCAACAGCGTCGTCAACGAGCAAGCCAACGAGGAGTCGCGCTTGCTCGATGAGAGCATCCTCCCCCGAAAGCGCGCACCCGATAAGGTGGGCGTTGTGAACGTCAAGGCGGGCGAACTGTCCTCGATCGGCATCCTTGCTGACGGTGGCACCCTCCCAACCGGCGCCTACGTCACCCCAACGCAAGGCACCTACAGCCCCGTAGCCTTCTTTGGCCGCATCGCGGTTGGTCGCGTTGCTGCCTCGCTGGCGTCCTCACTTGAAGACGGCATCGACCTTGTCAAAGAGGAAATGGAGTCTTGTGGTCGCGGCCTCGGTCGCCAGCTTGGGCGCGCGATTGCGTCGCTCTCGCTTGGCTCGCCCGCAGCCTCGGCCTCGATCGGCGACACCACGTTCACCGTCAACGACCCCTCCGGGTTCCGCGTCGGTATGACCGTGAGCATCTACAACAGCTCGACCCCGGTTGAGGATGTGACCATCACCAAGGTTGCACCCACGACCGACGGCACGGCTTCGACGATCACGTGCTCGACGTTGACCGCCAACTGGACCACGTCGTACACCATCTACCTCAAAGGCCAATACGGTGGCGGCTTCCTGTCCTTCGCTGATGCGACGGCTAATGCCAGCCTCTACGGTGTCGCTGCGACGTCGAACGAGTGGAGCGGCAACCTCGTCTCCAACAGCGGCACGCTGCGCCCCCTGACCCTCGACCTCATGCGCTCGACCATGCGCCTGCACCGTCGTCGTCGCGGCAAGCGCCCCTCGCACGTCCTCTGCAACGCCGTGCAGGAGACGAACTACAGCAACCTGTTGATCAACAACCGCCGCTTCCCGTCTGGCTCCGGCAAGATGGACGCCGTCGGTGGCGACGCATTCGAGTTTGAGGGTGTGCCAGTTGTGGCCGACGAGAACTTTGGCGACAACGACATGTTCTTGGTCAACATGGAAGACTGCAAGCTCCATGAGTTCCGCTCGTTCTCGCCTGACTTCGATGGCCAGGCTGACAAGAGCATGAACCGTGGTGCGGTCATCGTCGACCAAACCAACCTGACCTACGACGTGCAGGTCTGGGGTGCATTCAACATGCGCTTCAACCGCCGCAACGGCATCAGCCGCATCACCGACTTGGCGGCCGCCTGATGACGAGGCCGATCCCCCCCGATGAACTTAAGCGCCAGATTACGCGCGAGGGCAAGTCGTGGGGGGTCGTCCCCATGGAACTAGACGACGGGCGTGTGCTTGCAGCAGAGAACATCCCCGTCGTCTTTCCAGGCCCCGGCATGCTGTTTCTTGCCGAGGTCACAAGGGACATCACCACCGTCGATGGTGACTATCCGTTTTCCACCCTGCTTCGGGGGCGCAAAAAGCGCGACGAACGCACCTACTCTCTGCGCCTTGAGTTGGCCCAGGCCAAGCGAAACGCCGCCATCCAGAAGCGCAAGGATGAGATTGCGCAGGCCATCCGCGAGGACGTCAAGGCCATGAACCGCATTACCATCGTCCCGCGCATTCCGGTGCTCCGATGACACTGACGCTTGCGCAGGCGCGCGCGGTCACTCTCGACCACCTCGACGACAACGACTCGGAAGACCCTAACGCACGGTGGTCCAACGCTCAGGTCGACGTGGGCCTGGCCCTTGCGCTTTCATCGTGCCTATCTGACTACGTGTCCGAGGGTGGCGACCGTTTCGATCTAGAGTTGTCCGCATCAACCACATCCGGCGCCCTAGACATGTCGTCGTACAGCCCGCTCTACATTCGCGGCATGACGATGCTTTACGGCAACCGCTATTGGCCTCTTGAGGCCCTGCGTGCGGAAGACCGAGGCATCCAAGACGCCGATACCAAGTCGCTCCAGGTGCGCTACGTCCGCGAGTATGCCCTGCCGACCACGACGTCTCACCCGTTGGTTGGCGTAGGCGCGACCGCAGCCAACTCATGGGATGCATTCGACCATTGGATCTGTATCCGTGCGGCCATCCACTGTTCGATCAAAGACGACGATCTGCGCGCCACCCTCACAACGCAAGAGGAGGCCATCAGGACCACCGTCCTACTGCGCCCCAAGCTTCCCAGCGCCGTCGCGTTCCCTAAGCCCACAAGCTATTACAGCCGTTCCTATGGGTACTTCTGGCAGCCATCCACTAAGGTGGTGCAAATCTGCCGGCGCGGTGGCTGGTGAGCATCGCCGGGAGGCGGCTCCCATGGAACCCGCCGCTTAACCCACGGCGCTTCGAGCGGCTTGTCTACACCGAGAAAGACCTCTCGCAGGCCATCGCCGACGCCGCGCGCCTGGGTGACCCGCTAATCGCCCGCATCGGTACGACGATGACGATATCGCGCACCATTGAGATCCCAGCCTCGGTCCCCTCGTTTGAGGTCATCGGCGATGAGTCTCGTGGGCAAATCCGGGCACTATCCGGCGTCCGTGTCGGATTTTCGGTACTTAACCGAGACTTCACCGCGCGCGACTTGGGTTTTTACGGTGCAGGCGCAGTTGGCGCCCCAGTCAACTTTGTTGCCATCAACACATCCGCACCGTCCCCAGCCGCCCCGATGTCGTTCGTCTTGAACCACTGCAAGGTCGACGCGGGCGAGTTGATTCAAGTCGCTACCGCATACGGCATCGGTACCACTGTCCGCGTTTCCGATTGCGAGTTCGACCAATCGAGCACAACAACGGCGGCGGGCGTCTCCATGACACTACAGGGATGCGTTGTGTCCATCGAACGCAACCTGATCAAGGTGACGTCTGGTATCAGTTACATTGGGTCCATCGGCGTGTTCGGCCTTAACCGTGTATCGGGGGCCATCGAGTTTTCAGGCGACAACCTAAGCATCGTCGGCAACTACGTTGACGGCACCTCTCTGACGCTGACCGCGACTGCGTCAAGGTGTGCATTGGTCGGCAATACTGGCGAGGGTGGCGCATCCATCGTCACCAACGGCGGTGGCAACCGCCTTGTTGGCAACAATGGATTCGACAAATCCATCAATGCTGGCGACATCGACATGGATGCCATCAGCGACAGCAGCGTATTCTTTGACTGGACGAGGTGGTAAATGGCGTCCATCGGCAAGGTGCTTGGCGAGGGCCAGCTAGCGGCATCGAAGGGCACACTCTACACCGTGCCAGCGTCGCGCGTTGCCTACGTCAAGACGCTGGTGGTCTACAACACTGGCGGCGGCACCGAGACAGTCAACCTGTACGTCAAGCCGTCCTCGACGTCGCGGCAGGTCTTGCGGCTCTCACTGGCCACCCTGCAATCATATTGGGTCGACTTCCCACTGGTCCTTGAGGCCGGCGATCTAATCGAGGGCGACACGACGACGGCTACCACCGTCAACTACGTCATCATGGGCGCAGAGGAGGCGGCCTGATGGGC
>Ga0208005_1000532_pt1 | contig 14137 bp, 4 predicted proteins | sample DEB19_08_DNA_3_FD_184530 | JGI IMG/M metagenome (GOLD analysis project Ga0208005, IMG submission 184530) | Aqueous microbial communities from the Delaware River and Bay under freshwater to marine salinity gradient to study organic matter... | ecosystem: Environmental > Aquatic > Marine > Coastal ... | reverse complement strand
AGACCGCCTGCGCGAGCTGTGCGTGCTTCACAACTTCCACATCGACGGGAAAGTTTTTGAGGTGGCCCGGGTATTACGTATCCCCGGCACATACAACTTCAAGGACAATCCACCTACGCTGGTAGAGTTTATCAGTGATGCCCCGCCTGTAGAGTACGAAGAATTTCGCAAGATTCTTGGAGTTAAAGAGCCAATTCAAGTAGCCCCAAAACGGGAGCTGACCGAACTGGGCAAAGCGATGGCGCAGAATATGACGTCATCGTTCAGCAAAATCATGCTGCGCGGAGAGGGCGGATGCAGGCAACTGAATGACGCCTATATCAACCAAGACACGTTGTCTGAACCCCGCTGGTTTGATGCGCTATCGATTGCCAAGTTTTGCAGTGACCGTGACTTTGCCATCCACAAGTTATCAGAAGGCCACCCAGACTACGACTACGCTACTACGGAAAGCAAGGTAGCGCATATTTTAGGGCCTCACACCTGTATTGAATTTGAAAAGAGTAATCCGGGTGGCTGCGAAGGTTGCCCGCACAAAGGCAAGGTACGCTCCCCTATCACGTTGGGCAGAGAAATTGCTGAGGCTACTGAAGAAGATAACACCGTAGTTGTAGAGGACGAAGAATCGGAAGAAGATGAAATTCACACTATCCCCCCTTATCCGCGTCCGTTCTTCCGTGGGCGCAATGGTGGCATCTACAAGTCTATGGGGGATGAAGAAGAACCGGTTCATATCTACGAGCATGACCTGTACGTAGTCAAGCGTATGCGTGATCCGGTGCTTGGGGATGTTGTGGTGATGAAGCTGCACCTACCCCGAGATGGCATCAAAGAGTTTGTAGTATCGAATATACAGATCACTGACAAGAAAGAACTACGTAAGGCCCTAGCAGGTCACGGCGTAGTTTGTGGAGAGAAAGCCTTTGGTCTCCTGATGGAATATTTGTTCCTCTCCATCAGAGAGCTTCAATTTAAACGGAGAGCAGAACTTATGAGGCAGCAATTTGGCTGGGCCGACAGGGACAGCAAGTTCATCATTGGGGACCGCGAGATCACCGCAGACGGTGTTTACCATAGCCCCCCGTCATCAACGACTCAGAATCTAGCGAGCCATATGCAACCAGCGGGCACGTTGGAGAAGTGGAAGGAAGTGTTTGCCCTCTACGGCAGACCCGGGTTGGAACCCCATGCCTTCGCGACGCTGACTGCCTTTGGCTCCCCCCTGTTCAAGTTCATGGGTCACAATGGAGCCATCATAAACGTAATACATTCTAGTTCAGGCACCGGCAAGACCACCATCCTGCAAATGTGCAACAGCGTCTATGGCGACCCGGCCCGGCTTTGCGCAATGTGGGATGACACGTTAGCCGCCAAGCTACTCCGGCTGGGGGTGATGAACAACCTGCCATTCACCGTGGATGAAATCACCAATATGATCCCGGCGGACTTCTCGACGTTGGCCTACTGCATGTCTCAGGGACGGGGGCGGGACCGAGTGAAGTCCTCGGCAAACGAGCTGCGTCTGAATCTCACTTCGTGGCAGTCGATATCCCTGTGCTCTTCCAATGCTGCGTTCTACGAAAAACTAACCTCCCTGAAAAACTCGCCCGACGGCGAGATGATGCGGCTACTGGAGTATGAGATTGGCTATAGCGATGCCATCGACGTTGCCGTGGCCAAGCACATGTTCGACCACCAGTTGAAGCAGAACTACGGGCATGCGGGCGACATATACGCTAGGTGGCTGGTAGAGAATCTGGAAGAAGCCAAGTCTACCGCGCTGGGGATACAGGCCAAGATCGATCGTGAACTGCGGTTGACACAGCGGGAGCGGTTCTGGTCCGCCGTTGTAGCTTCTAACATTACCGGGGGTCTGATTGCCAAAAACCTTGGGCTAATCGACTGGGACATGCGGGCAATCTACGCATGGGCTACTAACATGATCCTAACATTACGTGTCGAGGTCAAGCCCCCTTCCAGCGACGTACTGTCCGTGATTGGTGACTACATCAACCGGCACATGCAGAACATCTTGGTGGTCAACGGAGAAGTCGATCGGCGCACTAACATGGCTATGCTACCTACGCTAGAGCCTAAGGGAGAGCTGAGCATACGGTATGAGCCTGACACCAAACGGATGTACATGGCAGCCAAGCCATTCAGAAGCGACTGCGTAAAGTTTCAGGTGAACTACAAGTCTACGCTGAACGAACTCGGTAAGAAGGGTATCTTTCTTGGTACCACAAATAAACGGCTATCCAAGGGTATGAAGATCGTAGCCCCCGGAGTGCATACGCTGATGTTTGATTGCTCCAATGCCGAGTTTTTCAATATGGACGAAATCGTCAAGCCGGTGAGTAACAATGCAGGTGGAGAGGGTTAGTTATCAGGTCAACTGGAAGAGCTTCAGGCGGGGGAGTTCGTTCTTCATCCCCTGTCTCAATCCAGCCGGGGCCAAAAAAGAAATATTGTGTACCACGCGCAGACTAAAATACAACGTACTGACGAAGGTAGTTATTGAGGACGGAATTAGAGGTGTAAGAGTCTGGCGGATTTGATATACTGAACCCGGAAGAATCGCTCCTTCCACCCCTCTTGGCATCGCTGCCATTTACCCCCGGGCAACCCTCGGGGGTTTTTTATTGCACTTGAGTTCGTTCCAGTATTGGACGGGCAATAGCGGATTCTTTCGGGCCAGCTATAAACCCTTCGATAGCAGCACCGCGACGTTTGGCACGGCCCTCAAGAGATTTTTGCACAGTATCCGCGTCTATGGGCAAAGCGCCGTTTTTGTAGTTGTACTGTTCAACTTCTTTAAGCGCCTTTTCGACTCGCTGCTCATTTGCGTCAGTAGGATCGTTTTCATACCGACGGAGGGCGAGGTCAAGGGCATCAAGCGTGTCTTGGCGTTCTCTCTGTACATCCACGACTACCCGCTTGGCGAGGAAATTCTTTTTCTGAATCTCCGCGACTTCCGTGCTCTGGAACCCAAGCGTTGTGCCTAGCAGCTTGCCGGTAGTAAACCACTCAGCGTTACGAATCTCTGCCCCTTGCCGAGTCTGTTCCCCCTCACTAGCAAGACGGATAGCTTTGGCGGTACCACGGAAGAACGCGGGCAGAATCTTCTCAACGCCCCGATTAAATTGCCCGTTGTTGAAGTCATCAAACGCAGAGGCAATCTGCTGCCCCATACTACCAAACGGACCCATGACAAAGTTAAACATGAACTGTGTAAAGGCGTCCTTTGAGCTCTGCGCAGGCTCATCATCGCGGAACCACAGGCCATCAAGTGATACCGATGCGCCGATATTCAAATCAGTCAGAGCCGATATGGGCCCCATTTTTACAGATCGTTGCAGCGTAAGCGCCTGAGACTCCGTTAAACCCAAGGCTTTGGCAATACTACTACCGGGGCCGAAATAGGTCGGGATAAGCCACTCACGGAACCACAAATCCAAGCTGCGTTTGCCGAGCGGATTGCTGTCGTCGTCATCATCGTAGTATTCGTCCGCACCCTCGTCCTCCATATCGGGACGGAACGCTTCACGTAGACCCTCAACCAAACCAAGAATTGCACTATATCCGGGTAACCCCACAACGCCAGCAAACATGGTTGTCATACCCATGGTGCCAAAGAATTTAATAGCGGCTTCTTTGCGTTCTTGCGGGGGCAACGAACGCAGCATGTTAAAGAAATTACGGGTCAGATACGAAGTCATCTGCAGCGGGTAGGTCATGAACTGCGTGGCAATCTTGGTCAATGCGTTTGCTTTCATCACCCGGGGTTTGTTGTACTGGCTATAGTTAAACAATGATTCATAGACCATGTCAGTAGCTGCTTTGATACTACGAGCAGTGGCTGTTGCGTCATCCGCCCCTGCCTTCTTAGCCCGAGCAAACTCTAGCTCGAACGTAGACATATACATAATTTCCCGAGTCAGACGCTCAAGGTGGTGGAAAGCGCCGCCCATGAAGTTAAGTGTGGCCCGAGTGCCCCTACCCATCCAACCCTGATATTTAGCCGTTGGCACCGCAGCTCGTGCGGTCATATCCGCAGCGTAGGTAGACATAAACAAATCGCGGTCCTGCGCAACTTGCCATGCTTGCCGTAGCGCCCTGCGGTATGCAGGATCGGGGTGCTTGTTTACATACGAGGAATCGTTGATCGACGGCTCGCCCCATTCCGTAGTCACGTTGCCGTTCTGATCCCGCTTAGTGGTGCCGAGCTTGTCGAATAGATTGGTATACCGCGCGGTAACTTTTAACGTATCTGCTAAACCGTATCGTGCCAGCAATGCGGGCATACCAACGACTGGCAGCTGAGTCATCTGCACGATGGCCGACTTAGGCGAAGTCAGCATGTAGTAGAACACCGCTTGGTTCCCGATGCTGGCCATCTTGTCCCAATCAAACCCGTTCGGAATCGCCGGGGTCATCTCCGCGCCAGCTCGCATGGCGATCTCATCTACAAACGCGCTGAGTTTCAGTTTGTCTGGATTACCCGCGAGCTCTGCATATGCTGAGCCAATACCAAGGCGAATCTTGTCCGCATACGCCAATCGTGATAGCTGGTTAGCCGCAGTATGCTGGTTGACAATAAAGTTACGCAGTACATCGGCGCTAAAGCCGGTCTTGCCTTGACGGTGCGTGAACCGTTTGCGCATATCACGGTCAGGCAGTGTCATGAGAAACATTTGATAGACCTGATCCTTGATAGCTGCTACGTCAGTGATACCAACTTTACCAGTGGTTGGATCAGTGGTTGAATTGGATTCGAGCGCGTTGAAAATGCTCTTCAGCATCCGGCTGGATTCCACAATGTCATTGCGAATCTGATCGAGGTTGTCACCTACATCATATTCTTGAGCTTCCAATGCCTGATCTAGTGTCCTACCCGATTCCTCCGCCCGCATACGGGCGTAGTTATTCCGCGCTGCTGCGGATTCAAACATGTAATACTCACCGGATTTACCCTTGCCAATACGCAGCCAGAAGTTACCGTAACGCATCAACGGGAAATAAACTCCCAACTGCTTCGCTTCTTGGAACCCTTGCGTAATCTCCGCGATCAGTTTGGCTTTGGATGCGGCAGGAATTCCCGACTTGTTTATTTTGTCGGTGAGCAGTTTTTGATGTAGATCAAACGTATCCCGGTACGAATCCCGGGCCATGCGGAATACTCGATGCCCTTCGCCGTTGCCGTATTTTCCAAGCTGCGTCCAACCTTCAATTTGATATTTTTCGCCGGTGTAGGGATTCTGCACCACCCCGCCTTCATATACAGCTTTGAGATCATTCTCGCGCTTAGTGACATCACCTTTCAGTTTACTACGTTGACCCGGAGATTTAGTAGGGTCAGCGATTGCAGCTTGGTAATCCACTCGGAGCTGTTTGAGCTGAGCGTCGTTCCTCAGCGCGGTAGCCAGATCGGCATGCTGCGTCGGGTCTATACCAAGCAGCGTAGATGCGTGCATAACGTCGCCAAGAGTGCGAGCCCCACGTTCAAACTTGCGGCCAAATTCAATCCACTGCGGGGTCTTCTCCGCCAGCTCGCGGATCATCTTAGTCCGCATACCAGCCATATCTTCGACCGCGTTGTTGACGACTTTTATGTTATTGATTTTGTCGCCTACCCATCGCGTGATATCCATGGTGGTCATGGTAGGCAAAATTTTACGAACCGCGCTGATAGACAGAGCACTATACACAGATTTGAGTAGCCGTATGGCGTCTTTGGCGTTACGGGTTTGCATCATCAGCTCGCCCAGACCGGCGTTTACATCAGCGGCTCTCTGGGATTTAGCAATCTTCTCCATCGTTTTATTCTGCGCCTTAACCTTCTTGGCAGCAGCGACTTCTACAGACTCGGTAGGCGCGGGCAGCTGGTCTACACCCATAATGCGATCAGTGATAATGATCAGGTCTTGGAACGCCGAGTTATGCTGCGGCCCTAAGCCAAACATGTTCTGGATAGCTCGGACGAACGCAGTCAGCCCGTTAAGCCTGTCTGCTCGAACTTGTATAAAGCCCGGAACCTTGAGCAGGAAGTCCTGCATCTCCGGCTGCGTCATGCCATAGGCAACGAACTCTTTCAGGTCATCAAACACTTCCAGCTCGTTGAGCCTGTCTTCCAACGGGTCTGTCTTGCCTTGCTTCTTGAGCACGTTGTAGTGGTCACCTGCCCGGATCATTACTTCCGTCAGCACTTGGATGGCCTTCACGACCTGCGGGCTTAGCGAACCGGGGTCTTTATAGAACCTGTTTATCTGCGCCATGGTCGCACCATGGACTGCCTCATGAAGGAACGTCATGTTGGTAAGCCCTTCACGCCTACCACCAATATTGTTCAGATAAATAACGCGTTGCCCGTCGCCTTCAGCATACAGACCCGCAGCGCCCCTAAACTCCCTACGTGCTACGGGGTCAGGGATATCCACGCGGGGGTCGTTTACTACGACAACTTTGACACCCTTCAAAAACGGCTTGATGCGGTTAATCAGCAGGCGTTCAAAAGGATTGCCTTTTTTGCTGATGTAGTTAGCTGCCTGTGTTGCGTCCGTAACCGTTTCATAAAACGAGTCTGGGTAGAAACTTGTTGAACCCTCGACCAGAATGTTCTTCGCAGTATCCCGTAGCTGCGCATTACGTTGCGCCCGTTGACGCTCTTCGGCTGTAACGCTTGGATGGCTAAATACTGCATTCGCAACTTGCTTGGCTTTCGCCGTGGGACTCAGCTTCTTATCCGTGAGAACCCGGGCAGCCTCAAGAAGGGCAAGGTCTCTACCTTGCTGTATCTCAGTAATCACTGCAACGGCAGCGGCTTTGTCTGTCTGGGCAAGTCTTTGGATAGCCTCAACGTCTACCGGCGCAGCTATAGTTTGCTGTGCTTTCTCGACGGCTCTGATGGCATCGCGTCCAACTTTTTGTCGTTCTTTGCGCTGTGCTTCCGCAGCAGCTTGTTGCTCCGGAGTGCGCTCGATGCGGGGACGGCCACGTTTGCCCGGGGGCTTTAACCCGGTCTCTGGGTTAACCGGCAGCTGCGAAGTCGGGGTCTCGACCGTTACGTCCTCAAGAGGAACTACTTCAGTAGGTGTAGTTGCTTCTGTTGTAGTCGCTTCTGTTTTTGGAGCGATAGCTCCTATTTTTGGAGCGGCAGTTATAGTTTCAGCAGTGGGAGTTTCTTTTGATATGGTTACCCGCTGGTCTACGTCGGCTGGATCAGCGTAATACCTTTCCAAGACGGGGCGCAGCGTAGTTTTAATCAACTCTCCGTCGGACACCCCTTCAGCTTCTTTACTGGATACCACAGATGCGCCAAAGTCGCTAAGTGTGGGGGCCGAAACTACGGCAGTTCCATCCGATAAGCGTGTAACAGTAGCTTGATGCGTCTCAGAACTGAATTCCTCAGTACCGACCTCACCAAAGTCTTGCTTAATAGTGTAGGCTTCCCCCGGGGTCTGTTGTGCTTGAGCGATGGCCTGCTCAACTTGATCCGTAGTTAACTGCGCACCCTCTAATGCACCAGCTGGTTGGCCTTCTCTCGAAACAGCTTCACCAGCAGGTCCTTCAGTAACATCCAATCTTCCTCGTCCAGCTTCAGTAACTGCGGGTGCTTCGGTGGGTGGTTGTGGTACAGACACTCCCACGCCTGCTCCACCAGTTGTTCGCTGCTCAGCCCCTTCGAGCTCTGCTCCGGTTCCCATAGGTCCAAGATCAATACCTCCTTGAGCAATATCCGCACCAGCGGCCTTGAGCGCTTCAACTTCCGACATGCCTTCAGCTTGGTACCGCGAGACCAGCGCTTCGTACGTTTGCGCAATATCCTCGGGTGCGGCTTTGGGCGCTTTAGATTCGGGTAATTCTTCCGGTGCGGCTTTAGTCTTTGGAGCAACTTCCGGTGTGGCTTCTGCGGCGAGTTCCTGACGAGCAACAGCGCGTTGACCCGCCCGACCCGCAGCACCAAACGGACCACCGACCAATGCAGCTCCATATAGTGCTTCGCCATACTCGGCAAGAGCTTCATTAGAAGTAAGAGACAGGCCCGCCTGCGCCCGTTCAAGCATCTGCTGCACAACTTCTGTCGGTGCTTCAACGGCTACACCAACCCCAGCGCCCTTAGCCAGCACTTTTTTAAGACTTTCTTGCGCCAATGCTTCCGTGGTCTCCGTTGCCCCCCGCTCTAACAGCTTAGCCCCTTGCGGACCCAGTAGCTTGCCAACCACTGTGCGGCCCATGGGGATAAAAGTAGACGCCGCTTCTAGCGCAGCACCGGGGACAGCTGCAGCTAACGCTTTTCCACGCGATATATCCAAAGGCTCGCCACGCTCGCGCTGCACTTCGGCTTGTCGTTCAACATTGGACCCAAACAACTGAAGTAACGAAGGAGCTACTGCACCAGCAGCGCCACCAACGACAGCACCAATGGGCCCCCCAGCAAATGCGCCAGCACCAGCACCAAGTTTGGCACTTGCGAGCGTAGCGGCAATATTAGGAGCTTGTTCTGCTACGGCAGTGGGGATTTGACTAATAACTTCTCCGGCAGCGGGTAGCAAACCACGCTCTGCGTATACGTCCTTGACGCGTTGCAGACTGGCACCGGGGGCGTATTCTTTACTAATTGCCTCACCGCGCTCTAGCCCACGCCGCGCAGCTTCTTCAGGGGAAAAAACGGCTTCCGCGCCCGTACGCAACCGAGAACCAAGGCTCTCAAGTCCTCCCATGAAAGCCGCACTCATGCCTTCTTTTGGGGCGGTGGTGGGCTTTTGTTGTTTTTCCAGAGCTACCCGTTCAGCGGTCAGTCTTTTTGCTGTAGCGCTAATTACATCAGGCGAGGTGTCATCAGGAAATTCAAGGGTAGTCCCATCATACAACTGAGCTTGAATTGGCATGCTATATACCGATAGTTAGCGTACAGGGTTACCTTGTTTATCAAACTTGAGTACCGAACTTCCTCCGCCCCCCGCAGCTGGTTTTCCCGAGGCTAATGCAGCTTCCGTTCCTAAGTCCGGTGCTTCCAAATTGTATAAGGCGTAATGGCTTTGGCGAGCGGCTTCTAGTTGTGCTTTAGCCATTTCGGATATTTTAGGGTCTGCGTTCTCCGCGCGTTTTGCAAGCTGGCTCAGCCTGCCGCCTATCCCGGTGAGCTTGGTCCATTCTTTTGCTGCATCTTTTGTGGCATTGATCAACGCGTTTTGGGTTTTTTCCGGGCCGGCCCTTCTTCCTGCAAGCAACTCCGTGGCGATCTTCAAACGTGTTTCCGGGTCTTTATCGCCATGCGCTGCATTAAACTGCGGCATTTCCATGATCTTCTGAACATCGAGCGGTTGCCCTGCTGCATTCAGTTTAGCGATCTGCAGCTGCACCCCACGGTTTGCTGCCGCTTCTCTTGCCCTTGCATCGATCTCAGCTTGCGATCTTTCCGCCGCGCTCATCTGCCCCGCAATACTGGCTTGGGTGGTAGATATATTTTTCTCTATATCCGCAAGGTGCCCCTGCGCTTTCTCTATCTTACCCGACGCATTTTTAACAAACCCGAGGTCTTCAGCCCGCTGCAGGTTCTGGATGTTGGCAATCTCTTTATCGCGTTCCGCTTGGAGGGCCCGCAGTTTTTCTTGTGATGCAACATAATCCGTCAGGCCCGCAGTAGCGCCTTGGGCAGCAGAACCGAGGAATTTAGCCCCCGGCTTGGCAGCCGCTGCGGCCATCTCAAACCCGGCCTTAGCAAGTGCGAACCTTTCGTTCCGCGCTTCCGTCTCAGCATCTTTTTTCGTCGCCCCCTCTAATTTCTTGAGGCGCTCTTCACCAAGTTTCCCTTTAATACCCGCAGCTTCCCGCGCCGCCCGCTCCTCCTCCATTGCTTCTTGCAATGTAGGCACCCTAAAGGCAGCTTTTTGCGCAATCTGGTTTGCCAGTATCTGTTCGTACAGTTCTTTTGAGTTACCGGAGAAACCCTCCGGGGGTGTACCGGGCGGAACGGTCACAAGGCCGTTGTCCGCAAACGCAACAATCCCGCCACCTGCAAACTGCGCGTTATCCATAGCAGGTGCGGGCATCCCACCCAGACCTTGATCCATCGGACTTTGCGGCATCTGCGGTTGGGGCATTGCCTGCTGAATACCTTGAGGCGGCATCTGTGGCATCTGTGGCGGTGCAGCATTGGGGGCTTGAACGGCTTGGAGCGCAGCCATCTTCAGGTCATCTGCAACCGTTGTCGGCTTGGGCTGCGGCGTCTGGCTGCTGATAGCGTTAAGCGCCCTGTGCAGCTGAAATATCTCCGGCAGTGAAACACCATACTTTGGCGCGTTGTTTGGGGAGCCCATCACGTCTCTAACCATCGCCTGCGTAGACGGATCAGCCAGATCAAAACGGCCACTTGGCCCAGTAAGGTAGTTAGCAATTCCGTTGTTGTAGTTCATTACGCTGCCCCCACTTTGCCCATTCCACTTAACAGGCTACCCACGCCTAACCCAAGGCCCGCAATCTGCCCCGTAGTGCTGCCCGGTGCTTGATACATGGTCTGAGCCGACGACGTTGCTGGCACACCCCGAAGGATATCAGACATATATGCAAGCTGCTGGTACGGGTAACGCTGCTGGTTGAGGAAGTCCTGATAGCGTTGGCCAAGCTGCTGTTGTTCCAGAGACTGAATCTGAGCACCGGCTTGCTGCTGTGCTTGGTTGATACCCATGAGCTGCTGGTAGTTTTGCTGGCCAAGTTGACCCAGTTGCCCCGCCGCTGCGAGCTGCTGTTGCAGACCCTGAAGACCGAGGTTGGCACCGAACTGCCGCGACTGTTCCCCAGCCTGAATGCCCGCCAGCCCATATTGAGCGGCGAGTTGAGCGTTCTGTTGGGCAAACTGATTGGCAGCCTGCGATTGACCCAGTGCCTGCTGTTGCGCTTGGAGCTGCGCTGCTTGGTTGAGCTGTTGAGACTGGAGACCCGTCTGAGCACCAAGCTGTTGGACGCCAAGAGCAGCCGCAAGATTCTGTCCGCCGACGGTAAGCCCTGCCTGTTGGTTAGCAAGCTGCGCCTGCAGTTGCCTTGCGGCGTCGGTTTGATAGGCTTGCTGGGCTTGCTGATATGCCGACTGAAGACCCTGCGCTTGGATGTCACCCTTTTGCAACGCCAGATTGCGAGCAGCTTCGGCCTCCATAATCGCCTGACGGGAGCCGCCAAAGGCACCAGCACCGACAGCCTGCGCACCACGTTGAGTCCGGGCGATATCCGCCTGCCGCTGCGCTTCCCGTTGTTGCACATCCACCACATTCTGTACGTAGGGGGACATGTAGGCTTCCGCCGTTCCCGGGCGGGCGAATGAACCGGTACGCGCTCTTTTCGCTGGGCCCATACCGAACTGCTGCAGCTGCGGGGCTTGGGTCATCAGGTAGTTAAGACCCAGCTGTTGATATTCAGGGGCTTGATACATCTGTTGCGCTTGCAGGGGGTTATACCCCTGATATTGCCCCGCCCGTTGGGCTACGTTAGCCGCTACATCCATCCCTACCCCAGTGGCCGGAGAGACTTGCATCTGCTGGACATTCTGGAACGCTTGCTGCTGCAGGGGATTAAACCCGGCTGTGCGTTGCCCGCCGTAGACTTGATATGGGTTTTGGTTAATATCAGTCAGTGCTTGCGCTTTGCCAAACAGTTCTGAGGCATATGGCTGGGCGTACTCGGGGATGCTGGTCTGAGTAACCGTTTGCGAAGAAGGGGCAGGGGCGGGAGCCGAACTGCCACCACCGCCAAGAATATAGCCGCCCGTAGCTTTTCTCGCCGTCGCGGATTCGCCGAACGGTTCGCCAAGAATTTCCAGTTGTCTGCGTGAATACATAGTTTCTCCTACAACATTTTTGAGAACACTTTGTCGGTGTTCTTATAGCCGAGATACTCGAAGATGCGGGAGTTGTCCATATGCACTTTAGTGTGCATGACAACGCGGTTTACCCCCAACCCCTTCAATACCTGTTCGGCGTACATAAATAAACGCAATCCAACACGCCCTTTCCGGTACTCTTTCTTCACGTAATAAATATCTTCAGTCGCCGTCAAACAAGACTTATAGTGCAAATGCGGCTGAATGATAAATACTATGTACCCAATCAACTCCCCATCACACCTGCAAGTAATGCACCGAAGCCAGTTACAGTCTGCGAGTCGTTTATACGTGTCGTAATCCGGCTCAAGTTCATACTCTTTAGTGACGCATAACTCTTCATAATGAACCGGGAAAATCTGTTTTAACTCATCTAAAAAATTTAACGGTGGTACATCTTCATACAATAACTGGCTCATGCGGGCAGTAGGCTATCCGGTCGTGTGTTGACAGCAACCCGGTCTTTACCGGTGGTTTTCCTACGTGCATTTTGCACGCGGTCCATCATGGCATACAAGCGTTTAGCTCCGGCTTTGGTAGAGCCGTTACCTAGCTCAGACACGATTCTAGCCGGGATAACAAATTCACCATCGGCCAGCGCCGCTCTTTGTGGTTTCGGCCCTTTAATAACCGCCGGGATCGAGTCCGACACCCCATCCCCCGGGCCGTCCAGCAGCTTGCCACCCGCTGCATACTCCGGCAACGAACCAAGTCCACCCGCTGCGTACCTAGCCTTGATAGAGCCACCAGCAGCATCGCCGCTACCTTCGCTCCCACCACCATTATCATCAACCGCAACAGGTGCAACGGGGGCTACATAACCCGGGTTTATCCCAAACGTCTGGGTTGCGGGGTTAAACATATATTGCTGGGCGCTGGGAATCTGAGGGGCTTGAGTAGCAACCGGCGGGTTAGCAACCGGTGCAACCGGTGCCCCCATCAAGCTCTGCCCCAGATTGGCAAGGTAGTTATTCAGTGCGTCAGGCGGCGGCGTTTGAACCTGCTGGAGTAGCGGGCTGGCTGTGGGTACCGCGCCGCCGTCGGCCAAAGACATGAGACCACCCCCAGCCGCACCCTTGATGTAGTCCTCTGCGGACATGAACCCCTGCGAGGGGGAAGCCGTAGACTGCCGAACGTACAACTCACTGATTGCACGGCCTTTTAACTCAGGGTCTCGGGAGCGGGCAGCGATCATCTTGAGCTGCAGCTCGGACATGTTCTTCAGCGGGTTGCCTTTATCCGGAGCATAGCCACCGAATTCAAAGCTGGTTTTCGGTGTACGGCTTTCATCTTCTTCTTGTCCGGGACCGGGCATGCGAACTTTGCCGCTTTCCGGTACGTAGCCACCGTCGGCGAAGGCCATCAATCCACCACCTCTAACTCCTATCACTTCTTTAGGGTTAGTCGTAAACGAACCCGGGCCGTAGGACTGAATAAAATAAGGCTGTCCGGGCTGGCCATACAACGGGTTGCGCTGTTGGGAATACGAGGTTTTGTAGTATTCGTAAGGCTGTTTATCCGGTGTCTGCAGGGGTTTGGGCTGCATCCCTTCGTACAGCATAGGGGCAGCGGCTGCCAGTCCGTATTTTGCCAACTCTTTGCCGCCACCGGCTGCTTTTAATGCAGCTTCCCGCACTCCGGCGTCCGAAGACATAAGATTGGAAATGCCTTGGCCTACACCGCCGGGGCCGAGGTTTGCCGTATATTGCATATATTTTGCTTGTTGGTCTATCGGGGTAGAGGGGGCCCCAATCATTTCTCTCCCCGTAGAACCCAAAAGGTCGTAGTTATCTACAGCGGGTGTATTAAAGGCGTTTGCTGGCTGGGCCCCAATCATTTCTCTCCCCGTAGAACCCAAAAGGTCGTAGTTATCTACGGGGGGCCTACTAAGCACCATATCCGCCGACGCATTACCCGTTGTTAGCGGGTTAGCTATTTCTGCGGTAGTCATTTCAGGAAGCGCACCCGCAGCGCTCAAACTCTGACCCAACCCGGCACCGCCGTACGCCCCAAGACCCATCATCAGGCCCTTACCGAGGCTGCCGGTAGCCAGCGCGCCCAGTCCACCCACAGTCAACGCCGCCATTGGGGCGGACATCAAAGCAAACCCCGCTGGCCCAAGAGCAAACCCCGCTGCTATGGGTAAGAGAGTGCTTAAAATCCCAGCTTCAGGGAGTCCGGTATGTGGATTGATGGTCAGGGAGCCGCCGTGGGACAGCGCAAGTGCTTGAAGACCCTGTACTTCCCCCGGGGTCATGTGAACCA
>Ga0208005_1000530_pt1 | contig 14187 bp, 25 predicted proteins | sample DEB19_08_DNA_3_FD_184530 | JGI IMG/M metagenome (GOLD analysis project Ga0208005, IMG submission 184530) | Aqueous microbial communities from the Delaware River and Bay under freshwater to marine salinity gradient to study organic matter... | ecosystem: Environmental > Aquatic > Marine > Coastal... | reverse complement strand
CTACAAGAAACGCGGCCCGCCCAAGGGGTACAAGATGCCCCGAGGCATCTGCCCCGTGTGCCAATCGAACCCCAACACCGGCCGCACCTATGGGTTTATCTGTCGCGACTGCCGCGCCGGCCTCGACTTGAAGCACCGGCAGCCGATCAAGCAGGTTTTGCCGCACTACGAGTACAAGAAAAAGGATCGGCTCGGGAAGGACTACCAGGTCAAGGTGAAGCTCCCCAAGGTGCGCGAGAAGGCTCCCGGCGAGGTTGTGGTGCCAGCGGTGGAACCGGACTTCCTTGACAGACTCCCCGAAATCCCGGCAGTATCGCCCGCAGAGGCGGACGCGTTGCCAAAAACCGCCTCGCCGGCAGCGAAAAGTGAGCCGACGCTAGACTTGGAGTTCCCGTGGTGACGACAGACGCACAGAGCGCCCAATTTGCCGTAATCCCCGGCCTCGGCAGCGCCCGCAGTCTTGTTTACGCGACGTGGCTCCGTAGCTACCAAGTCTCCAGCGACCTCGCGCGGCACGTCCCGAAGGACATCTTTTTCGCCAACCACCACAAGGTCATCGACCGGATCCTTGCGCGCCCCGACGCCGAGGTGAGGCTCGCCGTCTGGACCGACGACCCCAACGTCGTCTTCGGCTGGTCCGTCACCGAGCCGGGATGCGCGCACTATGTGTATGTGAAGCCCGACTTCCGCAGACTCGGGATCGCTCGCGCCCTCCTCGCGCACCTCGCACCGGGCTATCTGGCGAGTCACTACACCCACAAACTGCGCGACATCAGCGACGACCTCGTACCCCCGTACAACCCTTACCTCGCCCTCGGAGTCCAAGAATGACCCTCGACGAAATCAAGCAGAAATATGCCCAGTTGTGCGCCCAGCTCGGTGACGCTGTCATCCAGCAGCGCCGCCTCCACGACAGCGCCGAGCACCTCATCCGCCAGATCGAGCAGCTCTCTCAGGATGCTCGCGCCCTTCAGGCCCAGCCCGAGGCCACCGAAACTGCGACCACCGCCGTCGCTCAGGAGCAGTAACCCATGTCCAAGGAAGCCCCGTCCCAGGCCATCGCCAGCGTCCGCGTCCGCACCGGAGGCGTTCATTTCAACGGTGCCCGCATCATCACCACCCTCACCACCGACTCCGCAGCCGTCAACGTCGCCGGCTCCAACGTCATCATCTGCGACTCCATCCGCTTCCATCCCGCCGGCATCTCCTTCGACGCCTCCCCCAACGAAGGCGGCGGCTCCCACGTCATCCCCTACGTTAACGTCGAGATCGTTACCCTCGCGTAACGCACCGCGTCACAACCCCCATGCCCAAGGACCGCGCGCTCACCGCAAAGCAGGAAACTTTCCTCGCGGAATATTTAAAGGACCGTAACGGGACTCAAGCTGCCCTGCGCGCCGGTTATTCCCCTAAAGTCGCTCACCAAGTCGCGACCAACAATCTCAAGCATCCCGTCATCGCCTCTAAGATCCGCGAACTTTCAGCCCGTGCGCGGGAATCGGCTGCGGTCACTCCGGAATTCGTTTTGCGCGAATTAAAGAACGTCGCAGAGCAGGAAGATGTCGCGCAGTCCACAAAAGTGCGCGCGTTGGAGCTGCTTGCCAAGCATCTCGGGATGCTCGAAGACCGTTTGACGATTAAAACCGACGGACTCAGCTCGGAGCAACGTGCGGAGCGCGTTGCGATACTCTTGGAGCGCGTGGCAAGTCGCTCGGAGTAGCGGATTTCGCTACCGTACGATCACATCTGACGGGAGCGCGCACGCAAGAAAGTACTTACGCCTTGTGGTTTCTTGGGTCAATAGGAGAAAAGTGCGGTGTCAGTAAGTGTGCGCCATCACTAGACAAAAAGTGCGAGAAAAGTGCGACGATAGAGTAAAAAAGTGCGCCCTTGTGGTTGGACGACCTCAGATTTTTCATGGATAGAGTAAACCGAAAAGTGCGCGCGAGGGCTGCATGAGGTGGACAAAAGAGGACGGCGAGGACCAAAAAAGTGCGGCCGAAAAGTGCCGCGCGGTAGCAGCGTTCCTCGACGCCGACCTAGCATCGCGGACGGCCCGATGGCAGACGCGACGCGCCCTCGACGTTGCGATGGCGGCCTTGCTCGCCTTGGACGATGTCTACTTTGAGAATGAGGCCGGCGAGCCGGTACCTGAGGCCTGGCGCAGAGCGCGCGAGCTGCTACGCCCTGGTCGCCGGTAGGCGTCCGCCTCCCGCGAAGCCCCGGCTCAGGCCCGCGCCCGTCCGCTTGACGGCTCCGGGCTGCTAGCGGGAGAAACGGCAAGGGCCGCCCGAGTCTCCCCGAGCGGCCCCCTCTTTCGCTTGTGCGCCCACAACTAGTGCGTCAAGCGCGCATCGTCCTCCCACTGGTCCTGCCGCATAGCCTCGCGCGCTCGCACGGCCCATTCCAGCCGCACGGCCGCACGGGCGTCAAGCCGACGCGCGCACGAGTCGCACACGGCCAGCCCTTCGCGCCAGGTATCGGGCGGCTCTTCGGCACATCGGTCGCAGCGCATCACAGCGTCACCGTCACGAGCCACAGCCCGTCGTGCGTCAGGTAGTGCGCCGCGTCAGGATGCGGCTCGTACCCCTCCGCGACGACCAGATGCAGTGCGGCGTCCAGCGTGTCCGCCTCCCCGATGGGTTGCGCGTCGCCGCTGAGTTGTCCATCCTCGCCGACCGTCACCACTACGACCGTATGCATGATCTACCTCTCGCGCCTCACGGGCGCATCGGAGCTCGATGCTCCCCGCGACGCACCGGCTCTGGCCGATGCGCCGCAAGGAACCCCGTGCTACTCCGCGCACGCCGTGACGGCAGCCGCAGCCTTGCGCTTGCTCGAGCCGTGCGCCTCGAACGCAACCCCGGCCCCGATCGCGCGCAGCTTGGTATCGTCCCAGCACAGGCGGCATGAGTCACAGGTGACGTCGTCGCGAGTCTGCGCGGGGCACGGAATCCAGCGGATGCCGCCCTCAATCCAGGCTTTGTCGCTCGTGAAGGTGGGCACGACGCGCGCCGTGGCCCATCCGCGACGCATCGCACGCACGGCGTCGTCCAGCGTCTCCACGCTCGCGAGCACCGACACCGCGCCCCAGGCCTTGCGGGAGACGCGCCTCCATGCGTGCGTGTAGCTCCACGCCTTGCCCCCGCCGCGCGACATGAAGCGCTGCGCCGCGTCCGCGACAATGCGCGCCGACTCCGTCGTGGGGCAGTCTCCCGACGTGTGGAGTCGCAGTCCCTGCCCGCGCGCTTTCAGGGCGTCAATGCCCTCCGCCTCCGCCTGAGCTTGCCGCACGGGCGACGCCTTGCGTGCGCGGACGGCCGCGTCCAACTTGCGCTTGTGAAGCGCGACCATCCCGTGCTCAGCGTAGCAGCCTGAGCCTTTCAGCGGGCAGTCAACGCACGACACTGTGGACAGATACGTCGTCGAAACGCGGCCGATTTTCTCGTTCTCGGACCATTGCACGACGTGAGCGATTCGCTCCGCGTCGGATGCGCGAATGGGGCGCGGCTGTAGGGTGGGCAGTTTCACTTTGGTTTCTCCCGGCCCTCACGGGGCCATGTGCGCACCGCCGGATGCGCGAGGGAAGGCGCCTTGCGACGCCCTCCGTCCCATCCCCGGCTCTGCTACCGCGTGTCGTCGATCACGTGGTACGCGACACCCTCGCGATCCAGCCGTGCCATGATGCGGCTCGCGATATCTGCCCCGTCCGTTGCACGCCACGTGGTGCCGTCCGCGTCGCGCGGCTGGTCCTCCTGTCCGTCACGCACGCGATAGACGTAGCCGGTGCGGCTCACATAGTACGTCGTGACGACCGCTCCCCCGATGCCGCGCGCAACGTGCTCGCACGCCCGTCCGCCATAAATGATCATGTCCATGCCCGCCATAGCTACCGCCTCCCGTGCGCGCGGGCGATGCTCGCACCGTGCGCGTCCGTCACCACGTACACCCACATCCCCGCGCCCGTCGCGAGGACAACCCACGCCAGCCCCGTCAGGATGACGTCACGCATCGGCCACCTCGCACATGACCGCGAGGATGAAAAGCGCGTGCACCACCACGACCGCGAGCACCACGTCGTCCGCCGTCATCACTGCAACCTCGCGATCACGGCCTCGCACCCGTCCGCGAGCCACAAAAGCACCGCCGCGCCCGCGATGCCCACGACGCAAAACACGGGCACCACGACGATTCCCAGCGCGATCACCAGCATGACGTCACGCATCGGTCACCCCCTTGGCCGCCGCGATCTCCTCAGGCGTCCACAGCTCTGCGATCCGCGCCTCCACCCGTGCGACCTGCGCACGGCGCGTCCGCCGGTACTCCGCGATCCTCGCCTGCGCTTCACGGATGAGCCCGTCAGTCTCCTCGATCTCGCGCACCCGCTCCGTCAGTCCGAACCCAGGGAGCCGCCACCACCACGTCATGTCTACCTCCGCCCGCGTCACTGCGGGACGACTGGCATCATGCACGACCCCACGGGCGGAGTCAAAGAAAAAAACGCAAGGCGCGGATCGGCCTTTATTTTTAGGCATTCCCGCGTCGCGCGACCAGGTGCGGCGGTACCCTCGCGAGGCGCGCGGTCCCGGCGCGCGTCATCGGGCGAGCGGACGGTCGGTCGGGCGCTCGAGTCGGCTCGAGGCGGCCCGGACCAGGCTCGACCCCCCCCCCACCATGCGTGCGGGGGATTTACTTACATATATATACCCCCCCAGAGAGTACCCACCATATGCCGCAGCGTGTACCCATGCCTATAGCCCCCCCAGAGGGCAAAAGCCTTGCAGTGCAGCGTGTACCCATGCGGCGTAATTCGCATAACTGGCGCAAAAGAAATGAGCGGGCGCGCAAAAAGGGTTGCGGGTTCCCGTGTACCCATGCGAGGATGTGGGAGCGGCAGTGACCGCAGGAGTAACGCATGGCACAGTTTGAGTGGAAAATGCAGACATGGACGGATCTTGGCGACCTTGGTGTGACGGTGTGTACGAGAACAACCGAGGACGCTTATTGCATGGACTACAGGGTGTACGAAGTTGCTGGGATTGATGCCGGTGGCGTTTTTTTGTATTCTCAAAAAGAAAAAGACCCTAGCGGATTTGGCATGACCGAGTCGGTTGAATTGTCGATGCCGATCATGCACGGGGTGATCCGTTTTGATGGTTGTTCGCACAATTACTTTGGGGAAGGCGGCTACATTCATGGCTGCACGCAAGACAGCATTACGCGCATGGCAGACATTTTCCGTCGGCTATGGAGCATTGCGCTAATGGAAGTGAAGAGCATGAAAGAGTTTGCGCGGTAGCGGCAGTGACCGCAGAGGTGTGTGATGGGAGCGAGGCGAACGATGAATAGGCGCGGGTTGGAGCGAGAGCGGCGCAACGCGCAACTGCAAAAAACATTGAGCTTTTATTTCAACCGAGCACGGATTCGAGCAAACGAGGTGTTGGAGTTGCAAGGCCGCGTGCGTGAGTTGCAGGCGTTGCTAGCGGACCCCGAGGGAACGATTCAGCGGGGAATCAACGAGCGGTACCGTAACGACATGAGGCAGCGGGAACTTGAGCATCATGCGTCATGGGACGCGGAGGTGGTGGTGCACAAGATGGCGGCGGCGCGGTGGATGCGAGGGTGCGCGGCGAAGGTGGCGGACACGGAGGGGTTCTTCGCAATAGGTGCGGCGATTGAGGCGCTGCCGCTGGTGCCCGAGGATGGCTGAGATCATTTACGGAGACTTGGATTGGCAGCGGACAGACCCGAGCGGGCCTGATTGCGGGGAGCGGTATGTGGCGTTTACGCAGACCTGGTGTTGCTGGGTAGAGTGGCAAAAACCGTCGGAGCGGTGGATTTGGGGCGTGCGGGCGTGGGGAGAGAATGTGGCGCCGACGTTGGAGGCCGCAAAGCGAGCGGTGGAAGGACAGGTGCGGATATGAGGGACGAGCTTGAGCGGCTGCGGAAGCGGTTGGAAGAGTTGAGGGTGGAGGGGAAGTTTGACGAGGACGTGGACGCTGCGTACTGGACAGCGGATCGAGCGTTGAGTGGGCGCGGTTGGGGCGGGATTGGGCCTGCGTTGGACTACGCGCGGGAGGTGGTGGGACGGTACGAGAGCGGGCGCAAGCGGGTGGAGATGGTGACGCGGGGGATCAGCAAGGCGGAGCACGACGCCTTGGTGGGCGGGGACAGGCCGAAGATCATGACTCGGGACGAGTACGAGCGGATGATGCGGGAGGCGCAGGAATGACTTGGTTCAAGACCGCATGGCGACGGTTCTTCGTGTGGGTGGCGTCGTGGTTTGGCGAGCTTGAGCGTGAGGAGCCGAAGCCGCGATTTGACGCAGACGCGCAGGAGTTGATCAACCTTTGCGCCAGCATTCGCGAGCAGAGGAACGCCGCAACGCAGCCCAGCGTGCAGCGGCTGTCGCTTGAGGAGTATAGGCGAATGCTTGAGGAGCAGATGCAGGAGTTGCCCAGCATTCCGAGCGGGATTCATCGCAGCGCATCGTTCAGGTTTTGCACCGATCAGCTTGCGGCGGATGCGAGGGCGAAGAGACTGACGCTTAGGGTTGAAAAGTGACCAAGGAAGAGCTGGACAAGCTGATCGCGAAGATGACGCCCTCGGAGCGGAGCGAGTTCTTTGCTCTGATGATGAGCGAGAAAAAGGAGCCAGTGTTCCGCGACGGCACGTTCAAGGCGCAGAACGCCTTCTTGGACGACGAGGCGCGGCTGAAGGTGGTGTTGTGTACGCGCCGGTCGGGGAAGAGCTACGGCGCGGGGCTGATGCTGATGCGGGATGCGTATCAGACGGCGAACGTGTCGTGCTTGTACGTTGCGCTGACGCGGGCGTCTGCCAAGCGGATCATGTGGAAGGACGTGCTGAAGACGATTGACCGAGAGCAGTCGTTGGGATGCCGGTTCAACGAGACAGAGCTGTCGGTGACGCTGCCGAACGGGTCGATGATTTACCTGCTGGGCATGGACGCGGACGAGCAGGAAAAGGACAAGGCGCTCGGGCAGAAGTTCAAGAGCGTGGTGGTGGACGAGGCGGCCTCGTATGGCGTTGATCTGCACGAGATGGTGTACGGCATCTTGAAGCCGGCGACTGCGGACTACCGAGGCACGATTGCGTTGATCGGGACGCCCGGGAACATCAAGCGCGGGTTGTTCTACGACCTGACGAAGGGGCAGAACCCCGGCGAGGCGGGACGCTGGGAGATTATGGGCTGGAGCGGCCATCGGTGGACTGCGTTCGACAACCCGCACATGGCGGACAAGTGGAAGGACGAGATTGAGGACTTGAAGTTGGCAAACCCGAACATCGAGAACACGCCGCTGTTCCAGCAGCACTACCTGGGCAAGTGGGTGGTGGATGACAGCAACTTGGTGTACCGCTTCGACGGGGCGCGCAACACGTTTGACGAGTTGCCGGTGATGTCGAAGGGCGGGCGCTGGCACTACGTGTTGGGGATCGACCTCGGGTTCAACGACCCGACGGCATGGGTGGTGTGCGCGTATCACGACTTTGATCGCACGCTGTACGTGCTGGGAGCGCACAAGAAGGCCAAGTGCGACATCACGGAGGTAGCGGACCAGACGCGGCGACTGATGGGACGCTTTGAGTTTGACCGCATCGTGATTGACGGAGCGAACAAGCAGGCGGTGGAAGAGATGCGCCGTCGTCACGACATCCCGCTGACGCCGGCAGAGAAGGCGGGCAAGGCGGATTTTATTGAGATTATGAACGGCGACTTCGCGAGCGGGTACATCAAGCTGCATCGGAAGGCAGCGGCTCCGCTGGCGGAAGAGTACTCGCAGTTGATTTGGGACGACCGGAGTCCGAGGCGGGAGGAGCATCCGAACTGCGAGAACCACTGCGTGGACGCGGCGCTGTACGCATGGAGGCACTGCTATCAGTGGCTGTCGGAGGTGCGGCAGGACAACGGGCTGAAGTACGGCAAGAGCGAGGCCGATTGGATGTTGGAGTACGAAGAGAAGCAGATGGAGAAGGTGCTGGAGGAGCGGCGTGCGCGGGAGCAGGGGCTTGCGTTGTACGACGATCCTGCGATTGACGGGATCATGCATTGAGAATACCGTCGCGCCGTTTTGGAGGTGCCCGTGGTTGACCAGCACGTTGTGGAGATGTGGGTAGGGTTCATGCGCGAGCATGGCATCCGCCGACTTGCGGTCAACGGGATTGAGGTTGAGCTTGGTAGCGCCCCGGCCTCCTATTCAAAGACAGTGGAGCCGATGGCCCAGCAGGGAGTCTTTGAGGACGCTACCGGCTCTGTTTGCGCGTGCGGGCACAGTTGGGTGACTGAGCACTCGGATGCTGGTTGCCTGATGGGATGCTCGCACGATCTCTGTTCGTCGTCGGGGGGAGCGCCGAATGTCGGATGAGGTGAAGCAGGGCGAGGAGTTGATGAACGCGGAGGAGGCGAAGAGGGCCAACTCCCGTGAGCATCTCTGGCGTGCGGCGCTGTGGGCCGGGTTCGCGCATCAGGAGATGATTGTCTCTGACTTGCAGCAGATGCGGCGGCCTTGGTTCAACGAGCTTGCGCCTCTGACGACCGAGGAGCGAGTGTTCATCATCGGGCAGCTTTGCAAGGCGTGGTATCCTGAGATGACGGACGAGCGGGAGCGTCAGGCGTTCCGCTTGCTGGGCAAGTTGTTTGGCGTGAAGAAGAACCGCGTTGTCCGCAGGATGGAGAGGCGTCATGCCCATTGAATTTCGAGACTTCACGATTGGTGGCGAGCGGAGCGGTGTGCCTGACAAGCTGCCCGACAACAAGGAGCGTCGTTGGTGGATGCTTGAGGGTGGCGACGCTGCGGACGTGATCAGCGGGACGCTGAACCTGATTCGCGACGCGCAGTCGTTTCGGGCGACGCAGTGGATTGTCTCGTCGCGCTTGTACGGCAACCTGAGTCCGACGACGCTGGCGGGCGTGTCGTTCAGCAAGTTGGCGGCGCAGCAGCCCGCACTGCGTGATCGCATCAGCTACAACCTGGTGCAGTCGGTGGTGGACACCGTGGTTGCGAAGATCACGCGCAACCGTCCAAAGCCGTTGTTTTTGACGAGTGGAGGCGACTATCGCAAGCAGCGTGAGGCGAAGAAGCTGAACGCCTTCTTGGACGGCGTGTTCTACGAGAACGCGACGCACGAGATTGGTACGACGGTGTTCCGCGACGCCTCGGTGTGGGGCGACGGCTTCATCCATGTGTTCGCCAAGGGTGACCGCGTCTGCCACGAGCGCGTGATGGCGAGCGAGATCTTTGTGGACGACGTTGAGGCGCTGTACGGCCAGCCGCGTCAGATGCACCGCGTGAAACAGGTAGACCGTCAGGTGCTGTTCGACATGTTCCCTGACGACGCAGACAAGATCGCAGGGGCAAAGCCGTCAAGGACCGAGGAGGCTGGCCGCAGCATTGTCGCGGACATGATCACGGTGCGGGAGTCTTGGCACCTTGCCAGCGGGCCTGGAGCAGACGACGGCAGGCACTGCATCACGATTGACGGCGCGGTGCTGGGCGAGATGGAGCCGTGGCCGCATCAGTGGTTCCCGTTCGCGCGCGTGCAGTGGTGCCCGCGTCTGTACGGTTATTGGGGACAGGGGCTTGCGGAGCAGCTCCAGAACATTCAGTTGGAGATCAACAAGATCCTGTGGATCATCCAGCGGTCGTTCCACCTCGCTGGCTCGTTCAAGGTGTTCATTGAGAACGGCAGCAAGATCGTGAAGGAGCACCTGAACAACGACATCGGCACAATCGTGAACTACACGGGCGTGCCGCCGCAGTATGTGGTGCCGCAGATTGTGTCGCCCGAGGTGTTTGCGCACCTCCAGAACCTGATCAACAAGGGGTACGAGCAGGCGGGCGTGTCGCAGCTTGCGGCCTCGTCGCTGAAGCCCGAGGGGTTGAACAGCGGTCGCGCGATCCGCGAGTACAACGACATTCAACAGGATCGTCTGCACGTTCCGGCGAAGAGCTACGAAACGATGTACATGGACGTTGCGCGGCTCTCCATTGGGGTGATCAAGATGATCGCCGCCGAGGAGAAGGGCTACGAGGTCCGCGTCCCTGGTCGCAAGTCGATTGAGCGCATTGAGTGGAAGGACATCAAGCTCACCGACGACGACTATGTGATGCAGTGCTACCCCGTGTCGTCGCTGCCGAGCGATCCTGCGGGCCGTCTTGCGACGATTCAGGAGTACGCGCAGGCGGGCTTCCTCTCGCCGCGTCAGGCCCGTCGGCTGCTCGACTTCCCTGATCTTGACCAGGTTGAGAGTCTTGCGAATGCGGAAGAGGACTACCTCACGATGGTCTTCGACAAGATCGTGGACGACGGTGACTACACCTCGCCCGATCCGCTGGATGACCTCGCGATGTCGAAGCAGTTGTGCCTTGAGTACTACGCCAAGGGAAAGGCGAACAACCTTCGCGAGGACCGGCTTGAGCTGCTGCGCCGGTACCTTGAGCAGATCAACGAGATTGAGCAGGCAATGATGCCGCCGCCCGTGCCGCAGATGCCGATGCCGGGAGCGACGGGGATGCCGCTGGCGCCTCCGATGCCGATGCCTGCAAGTGAGCTTGTACCGAATGTCCCGGTACAGTAACCAAGGAGTGACGCATGGCTGTTGAAGGCACGATGACGAACATGACGACGGGTACGCTAGGAGGTCCGGTTCCCGAGGCGCCGCCGCCGACTGCACAGGAGGTGCTGGGCACCGCGCCGGTTGCGGAGCAGACTCCCGAGGAGAAGCCGGTCGAGGAGAAGCCTGCACCTCCCAAGGCTGACCGCTTTGCGATGCTGGCGCGCAAAGAGCAGGATCTGCTTCGTCGGCAGCAGGCGGTGCGGCAGCAGCAGTCGGTGCTCGCGCAGCAGGCCGAGGAGATCCGCGCGTTTCAGGAGGCCAAGCGGCAGGCTGCGCTGAACCCGCTGGACGCGCTCAAGCAGCTCGGACTGACCTACGAGCAGATCACTGAATTCGTGCTGAACGACAACAAGCCGACGCCGAATGCCGAGGTGCAGTCGGTGCGTCAGGAGCTTGAGGAGTTCAAGCGTCAGGCTCGCGACGAGCAGAAGCGGATTCTGGAGGAGCAGCGTGCGCTCCAGGCGCAGGAGCAGCAGCAGATCATTGAGTCCTTCCGCGAAGAGGTGAACGAGTATGTCGGACAACACGCCGATACATACGAGTTGACAAATCTTTACGGTGGTGCAAACCTCGTGAGCGAGGTGATTGAAGAGCACTTCAAGCAGAGCGGAAAGCTGCTGACGATCCCGGAGGCGGCCAAGCTCGTTGAAGAGCACTACGAAGACCTCGCACGCAAGGCAGTAGCGACGAAGAAGTTCGCAGTGACGCAGCAGAAAGCGGCCTCGCCGCAGGCACAGACGGCAGCACCGGCACCGAAGATGGGACCGACGCTGACGAATGACTTGGGTGCAACGGCAGTCGCGGGTCCGAAGTCACAGCGCTCAGACGCTGATCGGATCGCGGCAGCACTTGCGCGGCTAGAGGGAAGGTAACCGCTAGGTACGGCAGCGACGCAAGGCGCACTCTCGTTCACTTAAACCGTTCAACGCTCCGCTGGTAGCGCATGGCGCGCTCGACGCGGATTTGCAGGCGCGCATCAGGCGCTGTCTGCTGTAGGTAGCCAATGGCTGTTGCACCTAACCCTGCTCTTAACCCGACCGGCTCGTTTGCCGGTGCGTTTGACCTTGGCGCTGCGAACGCGGCTCTCAAGGAGCTTTACGACGACCAGAAGATCGCGAACCTGGTCTACAAGAACAACCCGTTCCTCGCGATGGTTCCCAAGATGGATGAGTTCGGCGGCAAGTATATGCCGATTCCCCTGATCATCGGTACCTCGCAGGGTCGCAGCTCGACGTTCAGCAATGCCTACGGCAACCAGTCTGCCGCGATCATTCAGTCGTTTGCGCTGACCCGCGCGACCAACTACAGCATCGCGCAGATCGACAACCAGACGATGCTCGCCAGCAAGACGGACAAGATGGCGTTCATCAACGGCGCGACCGTGGTGATCGACGGCGCGATCCGCGCTCTGACCAACTCGCTTGCGACGCAGATCTTCCGCAACGGCTCGGGCACCATCGGCACCATTGGCTCGATCACGACGGGCGTCATCGTCCTCAGCAGCGCGTCTGACGTTGTGAACTTTGAAGTGAACATGACGCTTCAGGCTTACAGCAGCGGCGGTTCGGCGCGTGCGGGCCTCGGCTACGTCATTGCCGTCAACCGCACTGCTGGCACCGTGACCGTGGCGTCGAGCGGCATGGGCGGCGCCGCTGCCACGCCGACCGGCTGGGTTGCGACCGACACTGTGAACGTGCAGGGCGACTACGGTGTTGCGATGAAGGGTCTGGCTGCGTGGCTCCCGACGACCGCGCCGACCTCGGGCGACAACTTCTTCTCGGTTGACCGCTCGTCCGACCCGACGCGCCTCGCTGGCGTGCGCTTCAACGGCACCTCGGAGAGCATTGAGGAGGCCGTGATCGACGCCTCGCTGCTCGTCGCTCGCGAAGGTGGCAACCCCGATGTCTGCATTATGAACTTCGCCTCGTATGCCGCGCTTGAGAAGTCGCTCGGCAGCAAGGCGCAGTACATCTCGTTCGACGGCCCCGCGAAGCTCTACTACCCGGGCATCCTGATCAACGGCGCCGCCGGTCAGATCAAGGTGTTCCCCGACCGCTCGTGCCCCGCGAAGACCGCGTACCTCCTCCAGATGGACACCTGGAAGCTGTACTCGCTCGGGCCGGCGCCGCACATCGCCAAGTACGCGGACGGGCTTGAGATGCTCCGCGTCTACAACAGCGACGCTGCGGAGCTTCGCGTCGTCAGCTACGCGAACCTCGGCTGCAACGCCCCCGGCTTCAACGCCGTGGTGTCGCTCGGCGCGTAACCACTAGCCGACTCGGGGCGGCTCTGGCGTCTGCTGGGGTCGCCCCTTGTCACAACAGGAGGCCAACATGGCTAACCGTACTTACAACCAGTTTGGCGGCACCCTTGAGCGGCGTGTCATCAAGCTGTTCGCGAAGATCGTGTATGACGCTGGTGCGCCGGTTTTGGTGACGCAGGAGATCATCAACTCGGCATCGAATCCCACCACTATTAACCCATCGCAGGGAATTGAGTCGCTGTCGGTTGGCAGCGGCGGTGAGTTTACGCTGGTGCTTGGTTCGATCAACGGCGGCACGTTCCAGGCAATCGGCAGTTCAACGACGTTGTTTACCACCACCGGCACTGGCGTTCCGACCTTTGATCCGTACACGCGACTGCTCAACGTGTCGGCGTCGGCTGTCAATGCTGCCGGTTGGACTGCTGGTGCGCTGGTCACGACGCTGGTGATCGCGGATGACGTTGCTGGTTCCTCGGGCAACCCGTCGCTGACGCTTGGGACCATTGCGCTTGGCGGTGGCGGCCCTGCGGCTGGCGTGCTGTCCGATGGCACGACGCTGCTCGTCGAGCTGACGCTGTCCAACACCAGCGCGTACTAACCGGAGGCTGTCATGGTGCATGACGAGAAGGCTGCGGTTGCGCTGATCGTCGGCAAGCTCAAGCCCAAGAAGATGGGCGAGGGCAAGCCTGAGCACGGTGGTGGCGAGTCGGGTCACGGTCACGCGATGGTTGCGTGCGCCGAGGATCTGATTGAGGCCATCAAGGCGGGCGACGCCGAGGGCGTTGCGTCTGCTCTGACCTCTGCTTTCCACATCGCGGATGCGATGCCTCACATGGAGGGTGTCCACGAGGACATTGGCGAGGAGAGCGAGGGCGAGGGCGAGTACTAATCGCTCTCAAGCAGTGCTATGGTGAGGGGCGCCTCGGGCAACCGGGGCGTCCCTTGCTGTAAGGAGGCACGATGGCGATCTACCCGAAGATGAACCTGGGGCAGCTCAGGGTCGCGGCTCGCCAGCGTGCCGACATGGTCAACTCGACCTTCGTCACCGAAGCCGAGTTGAACAGCTACATCAACGCCTCGTACTTTGAGTTGTACGACCTCCTCGTGCAGAAGTACGGCGACGACTACTACGTTGAGCAGTACTCGTTTCAGTTGCAGGGCAACCAGACGCGGTACGACTTGCCGGCAAACTTCTTCAAGCTGCTTGGCGTGGACTTGCAGATCAGCGATGGGCCTGACGGCTATGTGTCGCTGCGTCCGTTCACGCTGGCCGAGCGCAACCGCTACT
>Ga0208005_1000527_pt1 | contig 14218 bp, 9 predicted proteins | sample DEB19_08_DNA_3_FD_184530 | JGI IMG/M metagenome (GOLD analysis project Ga0208005, IMG submission 184530) | Aqueous microbial communities from the Delaware River and Bay under freshwater to marine salinity gradient to study organic matter... | ecosystem: Environmental > Aquatic > Marine > Coastal ... | reverse complement strand
AGAAAAAATGGTAAAGGAATGGAGAGCCGATCTCTCTGCTATGCAATCAATACTCCACTTTGCAAATGGACGACTCTCCGAAAGTTGGAAATCTGCAATGGAGGCGTTCAAATTAGCGCAAAAACATCACGGTGTTTCTCGACATCAAACTTCTTATCTTCAATTTGCATTATGGAGTGCGATACTCCGAGATTCTGATAAAGATTTGAAAGAAATGAGTGACGTCTTAGAGCAGATTAGTTCAGACTCGTCTAGTCCCTCGAGAAGAATCAACATCAGAATGATGCGCGCCTTGCTCTCGGCGTACGAAGGACGTTTTACCGAAGCCCATAACAATCTTTCAGTAGCTATGACGCCTATGACAAACTCCATCTTTCAAGGTTTTTTTGGAGCCTTCGCAGTCAAGACCGCTGAAGCCCATTGTCTAGCTGAAGCGGGTAAAACCTTAGAAAGTCAGACTTTGTTCGAAGAAATCTTTAGGGAATCTATTCAAGGTAAGAATTTTCCGATTGCTATTTCAACTTTAGGAAGACTTTCCTTCCTGTATTACCTCGCAGGTGATGCAGAGAAATCTTTAGCTGCAATCAGGGATGCGAGGACAATGGTTGAAAGTGAGTTACTCTCTCCCGAACTTCATGACTGTATAGACATTTGGGAGATGAGAATTCGTCTTAACTTAAGAGATTTTGACCGAGTTCAAGAACTGCTCAATCGTTCAAAGTCCACTTACATGGTGAAAGCATTTGAAGCTGCAATCAATATAGAAAAGAATCCTGCTAAAGCGAAGTCAATTATTGATACCTTTGACCTTTCTATTCCCCGTCAAGCCATGACATTCCACTTGTTTAATGCACACTTATTGCACGATGCGCCTGGAAAACAATTGATTGAAGTACGCAAGGCGGTTGATGTTGGCTCTCGCCACGGATATTTCAAGATTTTCTTAATTCAACGTTCAGATGTTATTCAGCAATACATAACCCTGGCAGCTGAATCTCCAACTGCATTCAATGAACGTTTAGCTCGTGCTGCTGGTGAGCGATTAAACGAAATGATGGTTGGCCAAAGTTCAACCACAGAATCTCTCACAAGGCGTGAAGCAGACATATTGCGACATTTAGCTACCGGTTTACCGCTCAAGGAGATTGCGGGTAATTTGAATATTTCGAAGAACACAATAAAGACCCATCTACGCAATCTTTATCGCAAACTTGGCGCCGAGGATCGAACTGACGCAGTAGAAAAAGGTAAGCGCCTTCTAAAAGTCTAAGTTTGCTTTTTACGCTCAAATTTCACAGTTCTTTTCGCTACTGCCATACTTAGCTGCTGATTTCGCCTCCCTAGCTCAGTGGTAGAGCATCCGCCTTGTAAGCGGAAGGTCGTCAGTTCAATCCTGACGGGGGGCTCCAGATTCACCAGCTCGGCGAACGAAATAAAGTTATTGGAATTTCAATTTAATGTCAGTTGAAGTTCACCAAATCGCAAGCATGCGCGAAGCAAACTTCGTTTATGACCTTAAATCGAAACTTAAGACTTCTTCTAATTTCTGCCCTTGCCATGATCTTGATATTCAATGGAACAAGTGTTCCGGCGAATAGCAATCAAGAAAACTTCACGATTACCGAATTAAGTCGGATTATTTCAGGTGATGGAGAAGGCGGGGCTGAAATCCCTGCTTACCATCCCGGAAGCAAGAGACTCTTCACCACCAATGGTGTTCGAAATTCAATCGACATTTACGACCTTTCAAATCCCATTAAGCCTGTTCGCATCAATCGGGTTGAGCTCAAGAATTATGGAACTGATGTCACAAGCGTTGCAGCAGGCAAGAATGTTGTCGTCGCTGCGGTTCATAAATCTGAGACCTTCGCATCAAACGGAGCTCCATCAACTCCCAACGGAGTTCTTGTAGTCATGGATACAAGTGGAAAAGTTTTATCGTACCCTGACTTAAAAGGCGTACTTCCAGATTCAGTTTCATTCACACCTTCAGGGGAAACTGCTTTGGTGGCGATAGAAGGCCAACCGGTATGTGCCAAGGATGATGTAAGTACTTCGGTCAACGAGGCTGCTGACTACACCAAAGCAATCGACCCTAATGGCGGCGTTTCGATTGTCGATCTCAAAGATCCAATTAATCCCAACGTTAACTTTGTGGGGTTCAGCAAATTTTCTGTAACCGAAATTAGAGCAAAGGGGCTCGCTCTATCGAATACGGTAAACAATGTGGCTAAGGATCTAGAGCCCGAATATATTGTTGCGCTCGACGAAACAAAAGCTTACGTAACATTGCAAGAGGCCAACGGAATTGGCGTCTTAGATATCCCAAGTAAATCTTGGATTGATATTAGGCGGGCATTTGAGTCAAAACTCTCAGCTACCCCAATTGACACGAGCGATCGAGATTCTGGTAAAGGTTCACGTTCTTATGCGAACGTCGTGGGGGCGAGTCAGCCAGATGCGATCACAGGTTTCAAGATTGGTGGGGGAGATTACTTATTGACGGCCAATGAGGGAGATGCTCGCGAATATAGTTGTCTTAACGATGACCTCCGCGGTTCTTCACTAAAAGTAGATTCTCGTCGTTTTGCTGATTGGAAAACTCTTTCGGGCAATGCGGAACTTGGTCGCTCTAAAGTCAACCCCAACATTGGTGACCGAGATGGTGATGGAGACATAGATACGATTCATCTTCGTGGCTCTCGATCGATGACAATTTATCGCAGCGGAGTACCGATTTGGGACAGTGGTGAACTGTTGGAGCAACTTCAAATCAGTGCACTTGGGGTCTCTAACATCAATGGATCGCACTCCCTATCAGCGGATAAGACCACTGTGAATTATGTTGGTCAAGATCGATCTGACGACAAAGGTTCCGAGCCAGAGGGGGTCGCCGTTGGGAAGGTTGGGAATTCACGTCTAGCAATTCTTGGATTAGAGAGAATGAGTGCTTTGGTTATTTTTGATGTAAGCACACCTCGTACTCCACTAGTCGTGAAGTGGATTCAAATGATGCCCGTTACACCAACACCGGTGGCACAAGCAACCGCATGGTCACCAGAAGGAGTAATTTTCATACCCGCTGAAAATTCACCTAATGGTAAGGCTCTCTTCATAACAAGTTATGAACTAAGTGGTTCACTTTCTGTGCATCAAATTGAATCTAACTAATCTCCAGATTCATTAGATTGCAAGGTTCATGGCGTGGAGTTCCATCACGTGAAGTTACCTGAAGTGATAGCTGCAGGATCGAGGGCTTGTGGCTATCACAGCAAACATCAAGTAAGTGTTTTGCGCCTGAATTAGAGTTAAGTTAAAGATAATGAGCGAACAATTTACTTTTGACGATGCGATATTCATTGGCGGTACTGGAAGATCCGGGACTACGATTTTGGGGAAGTTACTTCATCGACACCATCAAATAAATTTATCTAAGCCTGTCGAGATCAAGTTCCTAACCGCCGGCACTGGTTTGTTAGATTTGCATAGAAACCCTTGGATTAGTAGGTCAGGCAAAGTCAATTTGAAGCGAAATGGAAATTTCCTTAAATTTCAAAAGTCTGTAAATCAAAAATGGTGGGAAAGGGATGGCAAAAAAGGAGGAAAGGTCGGTCTGAGCTCTGGGATTTCGCGTTCTTCATGGGAAGTGCTTGAGTCGGAACTAGGCAAAAATCTTCGTATTGATCGAACCATGGCATGTCAGTCCTTCTTCCGCTCATTTCTTGATCTACAACTACTTAATGAGTCAGCCCCCAATTCAAAGAAATTCTGGGTAGATACAACGCCACCAAACTTAATGCGTGCTGATGAAATTGCGAGGCTTTTGCCGGGCTGCAAATTCATCCACATCATGAGAGATGGGAGAGATGTAGCAAGCTCCGTTATAAAGGAGAGGTGGGGACCAGCTTCCTTCGATGATGCGCTCATCTGGTGGAGTAACAGAATGAAGACAATATTGCAAAATACTCAAGAATTGAATGATCAAGTACTACATATTTGGTTTGAAGATTTGGTTCATTTTAATCGCGATGTCACTCTAAGGAAAGTCTTGAACTTCTTAGAAGTATCGGAGGACGATGGAATCAGAAAATACTTTGACGAGATCGTGATCCCAGCTTCAGCAAATTCAGGACGCTGGCGCAACGAAGTCTCAGATAAGGAAAGATGCGCGCGACGATATGAAGGATTAATCAAGAAATTGGTTGAGCGCGGACTACTCGAACCTATGACGCAAATTTAAGGTGAGTTTCTACTTCAATAGCATTTAATATCGGCATTATTTCTATGTCACCATAAGCTTCTTTGGCAATCGCTTTGCGTTCGGCGATGTATTGGCTACTGCAGCTCTGCAGAAAATGTTCAAATCGCTCCTGTTTCCTAATGTACTTATCCAATAAGGTAAAATTACGTGAGTCGCTGAATACCACTTCGCCACGCGCCTCAGGGAGATCATTGTGGGGAAATAGAGATCGGAAAATCAGTGCCGCTAAACGCAATGAAGCATTGACAATTCGTCTCGCATAGAATTCTGGGCCGCGCACATTGATAGCCAGGGCGAGCAATTTTTGGTATTGAACTCGCTTATTTATGAGATTTGAGTAATTGTCATTTGTTAGAAATGTAATTAGATCTGCAATTTCTCTCGCACCAGTAAAACCTTCTGCCTCTTTGCATCTCGAAGAAATCTGGTGACGTAGTAGAGGAAATTGAAGTTTGGCCGTTTGATGCTCGATATCCTCTAGGGATTCATTGTCGGCGAAAAGAGCGAATCCATTGTCAGCACACCACTGTGCACGTGATTTTTGATCGTCAGTGCCACGGTTGTTAGCAATAAAGAGCGTTGGCAATGCCGCAGGAATGACTTCATGAACACTGTTGTAACCTGCCGCGCAAACTGCAGCATCAAATGCATGAAGAAGATCTGCGAGCGGGAAGTGTCTAATAACTTTCACATCTACATTCGAGGGAACCAATGAGTTGCCATGCTCATCAACAGGCTTTCTTGGCATAACAATTTGGACATTATTCCAATTCCGAAGACCACGAAACACAGCAGATGCCCGTGCATCGAGATCAGAATTACCGACTCCCATTTGGACAAGAACTGCGGGTTTATCCAAATCTAGTTTGAGGAAATTACGAGCATCATCACGACTTAGTGATTTATTCGAATCAAAAAGTGTGACAGGTTTCATCAATAGAGATTCTTTACGTGATTTTGTCGGACCGAGATCTGCATCCCGGGCAATATCTCCCGGTTCAATTACATAGTCCATAAGTCTTGATTGGAGTCCTAAGACAACGCCTTGTGGTTTTTTTTGCCACATTCCCCGACGTACCCAGACCAGGTTTACATGTGGCCGAGCGATTTTTGCAGCAATGATTCCAGGGTAGGGAACCACTCCATCGAAAGTGAGAACTTTTGCATTAGTTTCATCTATTAGTGCAACTAACCGATTCTTGAGGTATCGATCCCACTTTTTACGTGGCATCAGACCTTTGTCTCTACTTGGAACATATTCACAGTCGAGTTTTAAAGACGAAGCAACTTCAACAACGGAATAAGCCATCGAAAAAATAATTGGTCGGGCGTGGGGCTGTAACTCGCGTGCGATAGCACTGGCACGAATGAGATGTCCAGCGCCAACGCCATTACTTGTGACCATAATGACTGCTGGCTTAGACATGTCCGAACCGTACTGATGTGAAATAAAGACCTGGTTTACCAAAGGTAAACGACACTTGAACGAAGATAACGATCTCAGGAGTAATGAAATCGGCAATTAAGAAATAAATACCATGCTGTTTACCTGGCGTTCATAGAGGAAAATCACGATTAGCGACATGTCGAGCCAGCTCTTTTTGGAGCCGCATTTACTGATAGATCGTGAGTTGAGTTGGCTTGAATTTAATTCGCGCGTTCTCGACCTAGCTGAAGATTCTGAAATCCCTATTCTGGAACGTGTCAGATTTCTCTCGATATTTTCCTCTAACTTAGATGATTTCTTTATGATTAGAGTTGCATCAGTTAAATTAAAACTCGAAGCAGGTGGAACTTTTACAAATACAGCCGGTTATTCTCCCCAGGCCTTACTTGAAGCAATAAGTGAAAAAGTCAAGAAGCTTGTCGAGCGACAGAGTAAATGTTTGCACAGCTCTCTTATACCGGCCCTACAAAAGAACAATATTCATTTTGTTCACTGGTCAGAGTTAACCCAGGTAGAACGTGATTACGTTAAAGAGATATTTGATGCTCAGATTTTTCCAGTGTTAACTCCTTTGGCTGTGGACCCTTCCCACCCGTTTCCTTACATATCGGGCTTGTCTCTGAGCCTTGCTGTAATTGTTAAACATCCTTCAACAGGCGAGGAGTTCTTCGCCCGCGTAAAAGTTCCAAACGTCCTCCCTCGATTTATTCCAACACATAAGAATTTGAAAAATAGATTCATCGCACTGGAAGAGATAATTGCGGCTCAATTAGAAGAATTATTCCCGGGAATGATAATTGAGGATTATTACACATTTCGTCTGACGCGAAACGAAGACTTAGATCTAGAAGAAGAAGACAGTGAAAATTTGCTCGAGACTATGGAGCAAGAGCTACTACGAAGAAAGTTTGGTCCACCGGTTCGTCTTGAGGTGGAATCCGATATCAAAGCTTTGCTTTTGGAGAGACTTATCACTGAATTAGAGATTTCTCCTCGAGATGTCATCAAGTACACAGGTCCGCTGGATCTGACAGGCATGAACGTGATTGCAGATTTAGACCATCCTGAATTGCGGTATCCGTTACATCGCTCGCAAATGCCGCGAGAACTCTGGGATTCAGAAGAGCTTCAAAGTGATGAATATTTTGATGTCATCAAAGGTAAGGAAATTCTCCTTCATCACCCCTACGAATCGTTTTCATCCTCAGTTGTTCGCTTTATCGAGACTGCCGCGCTAGATCCACAGGTGCTCGCGATTAAACAGACTCTCTATCGAACTTCTGGTGATTCACCGATCATGGGTGCACTCATTGAAGCAGCACAAGCGGGAAAACAAGTTCTAGCAGTTGTCGAGATTCGCGCCCGATTTGATGAGATGGCAAATGTTCGCTGGGCTCGGAAATTAGAAGAAGCGGGCGTCCATGTCGTTTATGGCTTAATGGGATTGAAAACACACGCGAAGTTATCTTTGGTCGTTCGCTCGGAACCCGAAGGTATTAGGCGTTACTGCCACGTCGGTACTGGCAACTACAACCCCAAAACAGCTCGCCTGTATGAAGATTTAGGTCTAATTAGTTCTGATCCTGAACTTTGCGATGATCTCACTAGACTTTTTAACCAACTTTCAGGTTTTGTGAGCGACATTGGATTCAAGAGAATCATAGTTGCCCCCAAATCTCTTCGCAATGAACTTCTAAGAAAAATTGAACGCGAAATTGAGAATGCAAAATCGGGAAAATCAGCAAAAATATCTTTCAAACTGAATTCAATCTTGGATGAAGTATTTGTTGAGGCGCTCTATCGCGCTTCACAAGCAGGTGTAGAAGTGGACTTAACCATTCGGGGAATTTGTGCATTGCGACCAGGTCTTCAAGGTCGCTCTGAGAGAATCAAGGTACGGTCGTTTCTAGGTAGATTCCTGGAGCACTCCCGAATTTATTACTTTCACAATGCTGGGGAAGAGGAATATTGGATTGGTAGCGCTGATCTCATGCACCGTAATCTCGACAGGCGAATTGAAACGCTTATCAAAATTGAGAATGCTGAGCATAAGAATTACCTATCAAATCTTTTGGAGCTATATAGGGATACCGATGCCAAACGCTGGGAATTAGAACCCAGCGGCGACTGGAAGAGAATCCATGGAGATAACACTTTTGATATTCAAGAGAAGCTAATTGAGGTGACACGTGGAAGAAAATAGGGTTATACGTGCAGGTGGTGGCGTTGTATGGCGACGTAATAGTGATGATGCCATAGAGATAGCAATCATCCATAGAGTTCGTTACGACGACTGGTCACTTCCAAAAGGAAAGTTAGAGGGAGATGAATCTGTCGTTGCAGGTGCCTACCGTGAAATTATGGAGGAGACCGGATTTGCGGTTCGTTTTGGGCCACAATTGGGTACGTACTCATACTCAATTGGCGACCAGCTAAAAGAAGTCACATATTGGTCGGCCAAATTCCTTAACGAGATTGGGAAACCTAATCCAGACGAAGTGGACAAAGTTGAGTGGGTTCGACTCGATGACGTTGAAAGTCGAATATCTAGAGATCTTGATCGGCAAGTTATTTCACAATTCAAGAAATTTGACCCAGATTCTAAGCCTCTGATTCTCTTGAGACATGCTCAGGCACTTAACCGAAACGATTGGGGAGGGGAGGATTGTGATAGGCCTTTAGATTCATTTGGTGAACGTCAAGCAAAACGACTGCTTTCAAATTTTGCTCCTTATGGACTCGAGGAGATTCACTCCTCCAGCGCAGTTCGATGTTATGAAAGTATTACTCCTATGGCACGGGCATTGAGTGTTGACTTCTTTTTTACCGATAGCCTTTCAGAAGATGTATTTCTTAAAGATAAAGAGCGACCAATCAAATACATCCATCGCCTTCTTGTAAATGACTACACAACTCTAGTTTGTAGTCACAATCCAATTCTTCCTAAGGCAATTTCGAGTTTTATTGACAAATTCGGGGTTGAAGTGAATGAAATTAAACTTGAGCCAGCAGATGCATGGATAGCTCATCACGTTGATCGTGAGGTTATTGCAGTTGATTTCTTGCCAGCTCCAAGAACTTAAGACTCCATCCAGTCTAAATATTTTAAGACTATCCCCTCACGCAAAGCCCATGGACAAATTTGCATTTCTGGTATGTCCAAATTCCTCATCACGCTCTCGGCAACAAATGCGCCAGCAACAATCTGTCGAGCGCGAGTCGATGAAACACCGGGCAACTCTGACCGTTCTTCGTGGCTCATTTCAGATAATTTAGGCGTGATCTTACGTAGCGCATCCAATCTAAGGCTTTTTCCATCACCATCAATCCAATCACCGCATAGTCGAGCCAAAGTTCTCAAAGTTTTGCTCGTGGCAATTGCGCGATCACTTTCTTGGTGCTGCAACATTGAAGGTAGAACTTCTGCAATGCTTGATTCAATGTAATCTCGAAGATTTCTGATTGATTTCTTGGAATAAGGATCACCGTCAAGATGATTCTTGGTCAATCGTGAAGCTCCTAATGGCAGGGAGATAGCGATATCGGGAACTTCATTAACACCGACAGCCATCTCTAGCGAACCGCCTCCAATGTCAACCATCAATAGGCGGCCACTTGACCATCCGTACCATCGACGCGCAGCCAAGAAAGTAATCTTGGCTTCATCCTCTCCACTCAAAACCTGAAGGTCGATTTCAAATTCTGAATTTATAGAGGAAATGATTGCGTTGCCATTCGTTGCCTCACGTAACGCAGATGTAGCAAAAGGAAGAAGCTCTTCAGTCTTCGCCTTCTTGGCCTCTACCAAAGACTTCTTGATTGATTCGCGAAGTTTTTTGATACCTTCGTTCGAAATCTCTCCGTTTGGAAGCAAGTACTCGGCAAGTCTTACTTCAATTTTGTGATTGAAACTAGGGTTTGGTCTAGCCCCTGGAGCCGCATCCATAACTTGTAGATGAACTGTGTTTGAACCTACATCCAAGACTCCGAGTCGCACGGAGAAAAGATACTTAAAAACCTCCCAAATAGCCTTGCAATTGGTAATAGGAAAAGATCTATTTCACCGAGCAGAGAATCTTTGAATATCCGCGCAGGACAAAGCTGTCTCGGCGATGCGGCTCTGACAGGATGTCGATTCCTTTGAATCGTTCAAATAACGCCGGCAGCGATATTCCTAATTCCAGCCTTGCCAGGGGCGCACCCAAACAGAAATGAATTCCGCCCCCAAATGAAATGTGGTTATTGGGATTACGTTTCAAATCCATCTGATCAGGGCTTTGAAATACCGATTCATCACGATTAGCAGATCCAAGAAGTGCTGCAATCTTTACACCCTTATCAATTGTTATTCCGTTGATTTCGGTTCTCTCGATTGCAGTTCGTTCAAAGAGTTGTAGCGGCGCATCAAAACGAAAGAATTCTTCGACAGCGGTTGGAGCAATCGCTCGAGCTTGGGTTGAAAGTAGTTCACGAGCGTCTGAATCTTTTATCGCAGCTACAAATCCATTACCAAAAGCATTGACTGATGCCTCATGTCCGGCATTAAGTAGCAGGACACAGGTAGCGATGAGCTCTCTTAAAGTTAATTTCTCCCCGGCTTCTTCAACCTTAACAAGTTCAGAAACCAAGTCATCGGTGGGATTCTTTTTTCTATCTTCCACCATCGATGCAATCATTTCTGCGAATTCTTTGCCAGCTTTCTCGGCAGCTCGTTCTTCTGCTTCGGTTATATCAAATTCATACATCTTTACGATGGCTTGAGACCAGGGACGTAAATTCTTTGTATCAGCGGGCGAAACTCCAAGAAGATCTGCGATAACTCGAACCGGGAGCGGTTCGGCGAAATCGGCAAGGAGATCAAACTCTTTCTTTTCTGCACAGCCATCGAGCAGCTCTTTGACTATTGCTTCTATCCGTGGCGCTAGTCGCTCAATCTGTCCGCGATAAAATGCTTTTGAAACTAAAGCGCGAAGTCTCGTGTGTTTAGCGCCTTCATTTTCCATAATGGAGTCAGCGTGGAGCCAATTAAATGTCTCCCACAGTTCACTCGGTTCTTGTGGGGCGTAGATGCGCCCCAAGGTTTTTGAACGGAGCACCGCAGAAGCATCAGCATGTGTAGCGGCGAGCCAGAGTTGCATCTCCTCATGCCAGAGTGGTTTTCCGTAGCCACGAAGTTGTGCGAGCAGTGGATATGGATTGCGCACAAAGACGGGATCATTGAGATTAAAGGAGCGCACAAGATCCATGCGTGTAGCCTACTTCTATGTCGCAACGTCAACGTGACTTCGATGTGGTTGTAGTTGGATCAGGGTTTGGTGGATCTGTTGCAGCTCTTCGATTAACCGAAAAGGGTTATCGCGTTGCAGTAATAGAAGCGGGGCGACGTTTCAAAGATAAAGATTTTCCGAAAACTTCATGGCGCTTATCTCGCTTTTTGTATCTGCCGCGACTTGGATTACGTGGCATCCAACGTATACATGCGCTTCCTGATGTTCTGGTTTTAGCAGGCGCTGGAGTTGGTGGTGGGTCACTTGTCTACGCAAATACTCTCTATGTTCCACCAGATTCTTATTTCAATGATGAACAGTGGAAGAGGATCACGGATTGGAAATCAGAACTCCTTCCTTGGTATGACCAAGCTTCACGAATGTTAGGTGTTGCAGAAAATCCGTACTTTTCACCATCAGATCAAGCGATGAAAGATGCAGCCGATGCAATGGGTGTAGGACATACCTTCAAGATGGCGCCGCTCGGTGTTCACTTTGGACAAGGCCCGGGAGTAATTGAGAAAGATCCTTATTTCGGCGGCGTTGGACCAGATCGCCATGGGTGCCAACAATGTGGTGGGTGTATGACGGGATGTAGATTCAATGCAAAAAATACTTTGCCGAAAAATTATCTAGGGTTAGCTGAAAAAGCTGGATCGCAAGTATTCCCAGAAACTACCGTCGAAAAAATTGAAGAACTTCCTGGTGGTGGCTGGAAGATTACGGCTCGTAAGAGTTCAGCTTGGCTTGGTGGAAAACGGGTTTTTACTGCGGGTGAGGTGGTAGTCGCTGCAGGCACTTACAACACTCAGAAATTGCTCCATCGCATGAAAGATACGAAGACTCTCTCCAAATTATCTCCAGCGCTCGGTAAGTTATCTCGCACAAATTCTGAAGCGCTCACCGGAGCGATCATGCCTCATAAGAATGAAATCGATTTCTCAAAGGGCGCAGCGATAACGTCTTCTTTCTTTCCTGATGACCATACCCATATTGAGCCAGTGCGTTATGGAAAAGGCTCAAATTTCATGGGCTTACTACAAACTGTGATGACTGATGGTAATCGCTCTAAAGATCGTAGAGCGATGTGGATTAAAACAGTGTTTCGTCACCCTTCAATGTTTGTGAAGATTTTTGATGTGCGACGTTGGAGCGAGAGAACTGTTATTGCGTTGGTGATGCAGAATGTTGATTCTGCTCTGACTGTGAGAGGTAAACGTGGAATCTTTGGTTGGCGATTAACCTCAAAGAACAATTCAGATAAACCAAATGCAACATATATTCCGGCAGCTAATGAGGTAGTACGGAAAATTGCTGACAAATATGGCGGAACTCCCGGAGGTCATATCGGTGATCTAGTGAGCGCTCCATTTACTGCACACTTTGTTGGTGGATGTGTGATTGGTGAATCTCAAGAAACAGGAGTGATAGATGCTTATCACCGCGTTTGGAACTATCCAACGCTTCACGTTGTTGATGGATCGAGCGTGACTGCAAACCTTGGCGTTAATCCTTCTCTTACGATTACTGCACAAGCAGAACGTGCTTTCTCATTCTGGCCAAATAGAGGAGAGCCAGATTCTCGCCCAGTACAAGGAAGCGGTTATAAGCGAATCAACGCAGTGGCTCCGAAGAGCCCATTTGTGCCGGAGCACGCTTATGGCGCGCTACGCCTGCCCTCCAATTCGTAGCGTTTCTTTCAATCTGCGATTGGGATTTAGCGTCATCGGAAAAGCTGGATTGCGGTAGAAATCCTGGAGAATTTTCTTAACCACATCAGGTTTTTCTTTTAATACTGCATGCGAAGTTCCTGGAACGATTGCTAGTTGAGCATTCGGAATTGCTTCATACAACGAGACAGTGTGTTCAGTTGTGAAAGGTTCATCATCGCCAGCAAGAATGAGTGTGGGACAAGCAATTTTCTTTAACTGTGCTTTAGTCATCCGGGGTTCAGATGCCCAAACTTTATGGGCTTTATGAATGATTTCGACTAAGAGTTCACGCGGCTGTCCAGTCCGAGCAGCAAATTTATCTTTCGCTTCCTCTTCCACAGTTCCGTCAAAGATCTGGTGATTTAAACCGCAGTCATAATGATAATTCGCACCAATTGCTACCAGAGTCTTTACTAAATCTGGTCTGGTAATCGCCACCATTAAACCAATAATTCCACCATCGCTATGTCCGATGATGTGTGCTGGTTTCTTTACAACATCTTCAAGATATGCGATTGCTTCATCTCGTTGAAATTTAAAGTGGTAATACCCTTCCCGAACTTTTGTTTTTCCATGTGCGGTGCGGTCATATCCATAAATGTGATGCGTGCGCTTGACGCTGGGGAGAATTTTCCGCGCAAAACTTTCTGTAGAGCTCAGGCCACCATGAAGGAGTAGGAGAGGCTCTTCTTTTCGCTTCTTCCACTCTTGATGCCAAATCTCATGGCCCCGAAGGTTTATGTAACTCACGAGATATCCATGATGTGGCGATTGCCGCGATCAAAAGTGAGGTAATTCCAAGTCCAATCGGCCATGGTGCCAATCTTGTTTCGTCCGCCCAAGAGATAGAAAAGATGCAGCCATAACCACATATACCAAGCTACAACGCCACCAATGCGAATTCCTTTTACTTCTACGACTGCTTTATGACGACCGATAGTGGCCATCGAGCCTTTATCAACGTACGAGAAGTTCGCTAAAGCCTGGTTCTTACTTAACCGCTCAATCTGTTTTGTCACGAAACGAGCTTGTTGCATCGCAACAGGTGCAACCATTGGAAGAAAGCGACCATCTTTACCTTTAGCGCCAGCGATATCTCCGATAGCGAAAATATCTGGATAGTTTGTAACTTGAAGAGTGGGTTCGACAGCAATCCGGCCAGATTCAGAAGGAATACTTAACTTTTTCATCGCTGGCTCGCCTTGGACGCCCGCAGCCCAGACAGTAACTTCCGATGGAATTGTCTGGCCATCAGCAAAAATAATCTGGCGGGGTTTTACTTCTTTAACCGCAGCGTTAGTAAGAACTTTCACGCCAAGTTTTTCAAGATCTTTCTTTGTGCGTTCCGAGAGTTTCGGTGAGAGCGCAGGTAAAACTCGAGAACCAGCTTCGACCAAGTAAACATCAATATTTTTTGCGGCATCTTTACTATCGGACGTTAGTGGACCGCGTTTGAGTTCGGCAATCGCACCAGCCATCTCAACTCCAGTAGGTCCGCCGCCAATTACCGCGATGGAGAACTTTGTCTCAT
>Ga0208005_1000523_pt1 | contig 14251 bp, 24 predicted proteins | sample DEB19_08_DNA_3_FD_184530 | JGI IMG/M metagenome (GOLD analysis project Ga0208005, IMG submission 184530) | Aqueous microbial communities from the Delaware River and Bay under freshwater to marine salinity gradient to study organic matter... | ecosystem: Environmental > Aquatic > Marine > Coastal... | reverse complement strand
AAAGTATTGACAGGCTGGTTTATTTTATTAGCTGGCATTTGCAGATACGTCTAATTTTTTAGGATTTTTTACTTTTTGGAAAATACCATTTTCGTCTTTAACTTGTAGATGTAATGGTTCCATCTTAGCTAAATAACGTAATATGTCTAGTTCTGCTTTTTGTGCATCAGTCCACCTACCTTGCAATTCAGCAGGGAGTTCTCCTCCTTCTTTAAAATACACTGTGATACCATAAGCATCAGACTGAACTACTATTGTTTTACCATTGGGGGTTGTATATTCTTTCATTTTGGTTTCTTTTTAGATTGTTTTTGTGGATAACCCTCATGTGAGAGGGTACTAATGTTTCTACTTATTGTTTTTTTGCTCTTTCCTTTTTTTAATGGCATCTAAATCCTCAAATACTAATTTTTTAATTTTAAATTGAATGTCCTTTTTATACATCTGTCTATAAGTTTCTCGCATCTCAGATGGAAGTCCAATCATTTCTGAAATAGTTGGTTTAGACTTGTCTTTAGCTCCCCCTGGTTTAGCTTCTCTAGGCATTATTTAACACTCCTTCTACCATAATCAGGATAGCGAGTGCTATTACGAATTTTCCATGCTTCCTTGCTCATACGTCTACGTTGAGTTATAGAACGCTGTTCAGCTTTTACATGCTGTGTTTGTTTCAATTCTGCCCATGCCATACTCTTAGCTTCCTCTAATAACAAACTAAAAGCATCTGGAGGCAAATCAAAATACATACCATCTGTTAATGTTACAGTGGGATAAGTTTTACCATATACTTGTGTTTTAGCAGTTTTTAAATAGGTTTCTACATCACTATCATAAGCATCAAAAATAGATGTAGTTTCGTTTATAGAAGTGTAATAAGAAGGTGCTCTATCATTAAAGAAGTTATATTTAATGCTACTAGCAGTGATTTGATCTACATTACTAGCACTGCTATCCCTAGCGTCCAGTATAAGCATAAACTCTTGTGGTTCTAAGAATTTAATCTCTTGATACCTATCTTTAGTATCAGTAGAAGTACGAACATTATATTTAACCCATTTAATGTCCATTGTTGCTGTAGGGATAGTCATGTGACAAGGAGTAGACGCTGAAGTCTCTGTTAATGTAAACATTGAATAGAGATTTGGCCAATCCTTTCCATCTATCAAATGATAGTATGTAGAAAGTAGTATTTGTGCTACTTGTCTGCTCTCAACAGTGTCATCATATAATGTAACAGGATCACTATCCATTGAAGATAGAATATCATCTACAAGTTCTCCTACAGTCATTCTAGCCATTATTATCCCCTCATACAGAAAGCTGTTAAATAAAAGCTATAGATTTTTACATCACCAGATGCACCTGTATTCTTACAATAGATTTCAATATAGTCATTAGTAGCTAAATTTGGAATGTCAAAAGCAATAGCAACATTCACTTTTTTAGCACTTTGAGTTGTAACACCCACTTCAGTACCGGTTACAGCACTCCCATTTTTATATATTTTAAAATATATATCTCTATCTGCACCAATACTTTGATCTAGTGTGATATTTGAAATTACTCTACAATCTAGTGAATCTGTTCCGGTATAAGTGAGTTTAGCTGTAGTAGCTTCAGTAAATTCTACTGCTGTACCATTTGCTGTGGTTGTTGGAGCTACTTTTGTATAAGCACTTGGATAACTAATTGTTGTACCTGTTGCTAAATCTGAGTAATAAACACTTCCATGAGGATTTGCATATTTGAACGTAGCAGTACCAGCCCCACCAGCTATCGGAGTTTTACCTACTGTAGCTGTTGAGGCTCCCTTACATTCATGCAGATCAGCTTCAGGTAGCGAAGCGTGAGCAACCATATTAAGCCTTTACAACAAAGAATGAAATTTTTAATGTACCGTTAAATGCATTAGAGGCATGTTGATTTTCAATACCAATAGTACAACTACCACTACCAGGGGTAATTTTACCTACTATTGGGATACCTGCACTATTTGTTCCATTTGCTACAGAAGCAAATACCATATCTGTAGCAGCAATAGTAGTGTTAGTTAAGGTTAATGTGTAAGCTGCTGCTGCTGCCGTAGTCAAAGATTCAGTAGTAACCACACCAGCCATTTTAGAGACTGTTGCTGCACCTGCACTTGCTGTAGCAGTGCCACTATCACTATCAATAGTACCACCAGTAGCAAATACCAAACCAGTCAACGTAGCATTACGAATTGTTGATATGTCTTTATTAGCATCAACTACAAGAGCTTTTGAAGCTGTAGCTGTACCTGCTGTAACACCATCAAGAAAACCAAGTTCTGTAGTAGAAATAGCTGCCCCTGCTACAGTGACACTATCACACTTCAAGTCTAAGCCTGAAAAGTCCATTGTTTTTGAATTAATTGCCATTTTATATCCTTTATAGAGAGTCCCCGAAGGGACTCATATTATTAAGCTACTGCACCAGGGTTTAAGAAACGAACAATCACAGAACCATTACCAGCAGTAAATGTACCTGCTGCCGTTACTTTTAATTGTCCAGCAGATGCTAAAGGAACAAACAAAGCATTACCAGAATTAGTTCCAGCATGTTGAGAAGCAGATAATACAGTTACAGAAGTATCAATTTCTGCCAGAGCAATCAAATCCCACAATTTATCAGTCCCCGAACCAATTGCACTACCAGCACTATCTACAAAGTCAATATCATAAGAAGTACCACCAGCAAAAGCTGTATTAACTTGAAAATATGCTTCCAGTGGTATAGCTCCAGCAGGAAGAGTTAATACAAAATCAGTATTAGTAGATGCTGTAGGTAAGTCACTATAATCAAAAGTCCAAATAGCTGTTCTAATTTTGTCATCATCAGCATAGCTACCATAAGGAGATGTTGCTGTACGAACAGCATAGTTTTTTACAACACCTCTAATTCCATCAGTTTCAAAAGTCATTTTATTTTCCTTTATTAAAAAGGGGAGAAACCTCCCCTATAAATTATTAAGCACGTGCAGTTGGAGAAGTCCAGATAACACCAACAGTGTCTAGACGTTGGCCAGCAAAACCAAAACGGCTAACGGTTTGGAATTTGTCTTGGCGCAATTCATGATCTCTCCAGCCTTCTACTCCTGGTTGTTTACGCCATGCATGCATAACTGGCTTGCAGTTGTCATCAGCAACACACATAAATACACTTGCAATGTCACCAATTTCTGCTGTATCATTAGCCAAATCATAAGAAGCAGCATTCAATGCTTCAGTAGCAGTTTTACGTGGCAGACGGGTAGAAGTCCAAATATCCCAACCAAAAATATTACGAACAAATTTATGGCTGCGTTGAAAACCAGTAGTTACAATACCTTCAAACATTGGGTTGTTTGACACATTAACCAAATTAGCTAATGAATTTAAAGAAGCAGCAACAACAGGAGGAACAATAGCTACACGTCCTTCTTGTGGCACATCAGCTTCATCAAATGCATATTGCATGGTTAACAAATCTTCCAACGTCATTACACGATTGGTAGCACCTGCGCCACCAGCTACCCAACGGTGAGGAACGCCATTCACCAAGTTTACGTTAGCATTGGTTTGAATAGTAGCTACTTTAGCTAAGAATTTAGACTCATGATGTTGAGCTAATGCACGAGTAGATGCTCTTGCACGAAGTCCCATCAATTGGTCAATTTGGCTACCATCAGTACGCAGATCATCAGACACTGCCCAAGCATCACCAACATATTCGGTAATAGTCATGGTGATAGTACCAGTGTCAATTGGATTGAATACCAATGGTACATCCTCAGCAGCTTCTTGCAGAGTTACGTCACCAACAGTTTTTACGTTAAGAGTAGTACCATTTTGGAAGTCAGACACATCACGCCAGAAAATCTCTGGTAACAGGTATGGCTCCAGGTTATCAAGAATATACTTGCTGTATATCTGTGCGTCAATAAACGCAGTTGTGTTTGTAGTCAGTTGAGTCATTTATTTTCCTTTATGTATATTGTTTAAGAATTTGTTCTCTTGCTTTTCTTATCGCAGCCGCATCCTCTCTAGCACCCCCATTTAGGCTAACAGCTATCTTGTCATTTTGTTCTTGAATATTTTGTTGAATATTCAAATCACTCTCAAGTTTGCCTGAATATGTACTCTTGCTATGTTCAATACCTGCAAGTTTATATAGTGCTTTTGGAGAAGTTGCTGCTAAATTGTTTAAATAGGTGATAGGTACACTTAAATCTTTAGCAAGTTGTTCAAATTGAGTTTGTGCTTTATCTCCGTAAAGCTGAGTAAATTTATTTACCACCTCATGTTGATTTGCCATTGATATAGAAGCTGCTTTATCACGCTCCAATTCCTGCCGTACTAATGCCTGAATATCTTGCAAAGAATTTACAGGTGGTTGTTCCTGTGGTTGGGATGGTGTCTCCATTCTTTGTTGTAAAGCAGTTAGTACCTCTTCTGCTGCTTGCCTACGTGTTAGTTCTTCCTTTAATTGCTTATTTTCATCTTCCAAAGTGGAAATATGTTTTTGTGCATGTGGAAAAGCTTTATACACTTCAGCTACGCTAGCATATTTTTTACCAGTTCCTACAAACTCAGCTAGTTCTGGTGGAATTGCTGGCTCTTGTACTACTGGTTGAACTACCTCAGGTGCTTGGTCTGCACTCTGTTCAAAAATGTTTTCTGTCATATATTTATAAAATCTTGAAGTTTAATTAAAGTTTTTTGTACTCCATTCTCATAAGCCTGGAGATATGGCCAAGAAGCTTTATCGAAGTTGTCTCTGTCAAGTTGGCTTCTTTTAGAAATATCTTCTAATTCGATGAGATATGCTCTAATATGAGCAAGCACTTCTTGTTTAGTTAATTTTTCATATTCTTCCGTTTCCTTTAATAAATTCTTCATTCTTCCTCTTGCTGTAAATCACCACCAATCATCGCTTCTTCTAACGGCACTTGAGAATCACCCTGCAAATCTATTTGTGCTTGTTGCATGAGTTTCTGTGTTTCAAGTTGTTCAGATACAGCAATGTTTTCTTTAAACAGTTTAAATTTAGAAAGTCCTAATACTTCTTCAATGAGTTGTGTTAATGCTTTCCTTGATAAATCAGGCTGAATCATTTGTCCTATAGGACTATTAAATATACCTGTTAGATTTTGTATTAGTTGTGCCCTGGCTGCAAAATGCCTAGCGCCTATTGGTTTAAGTTTCCCTTTAGCAGTAAGATCATCTTTAGTAATACTCATAAATTGAGCAACGCCAAAGTCATTGTCTACTACTTTAATTGTGTCAGCATAGTCAAGATTACGTCTTGCAACTTCTACAAAAAGATTTATAGCTGGTTCTAGCATTTCCCTAGAAAACTTTAATATCTTATTGTTAAATATTCTTCCAGCAGCATTCTCTAAAGATTGCACTTCAAATGCCGTTTTCTCTCCTGGTGTCCTAATTCCCATTGCCTGTTTGGGCGCACCAGCCATTTCTTCCATAAGTCCCATTAAAAATGCTACTTCATTATTTGCTTGAAACACAGCCGGGTTTGGTGGTAATATGGTAACGTCCCCATCCTCAGGCACATGAATATCAACATTAGGACTCCACTCGAACGGCTCTACATCCCCTTTAATTACCTTAGGGGGTAGGATAGTTTGATCCCATGCGTCTGCTTTAGCATTCTCTAAATGATCTAGTCTGTATTGAAGTCCTACCAAATTGTCTAATGGGGACATACCATACAAATTATCTGGCCTTGCTCTCCAACATACATGCAGTTTATTATCCTTGCCAGTCCAATTAGGATTTGGTATATTACGGATGATTTGCATCCGATCAATAATAGTGATTATTCTATTTTCATAAAGCACATCATTTGTGCTATCATAGTAATCACCTTCAAACTCTAAGAGTTCAACAATACCACTACCATAGTATTCAGATAAAGTGCCAAAACCATCAGCTAAATACCCTTCAGCCTTGTCAATATCTTCTTTCTTAAATGAAGAAAGTTCTCTACGTCTTTCAACTAAATCAGAAAATACTTTCTCATCAAAATTCAAATCTGTCCTATACTTCAGTTCTTTCTTCAGTTCACCTATAGTTTTTATGTATCTTCTGAATTTAGGACTCTTACTGAAACTTGAAGCAGAAGGATTAAATACAATGTCAAAAGGAGAAATTCTTACAAGCTTACCACCTTTATATGTGGTTTCTTCTTCACCGGTAAGCGAATCTGTATGTGTTTCATTAACCCAAATTACTTCTGCAAAAGCATTACCATAGTCTATATAGTCAAGTAATAAAGCAGAAACAGTTTCTAAAAATCCAGAATTATTTGCTTTATTTTTAGTGTAATATTCTAGGATTTTTCTTTTATCTATCGCTACACTATCCTCATCATCCCCTTCCCAAATAAGCCAATCATCATTAGGGAATAGAGCATCCATATAATTAGCATGGAGATTATCTCTAATCTGACATATTTTCGGGATAGTAGTTCTATTTTTCCAGGGAAGGCCACTATTACTTGTAGTGGTGGTGTCAGTAGCAAATATATAATTTCTAAGTTCTTTCCATTCTCTTTCTTTAGCTTCTCTTTGGAGTTTCCATTGGGAATACATAGCAACAAGAGCAAGTGCTAAACTATCACTCTTTTCACTTAATACACCTTTAATTCTCTGTACTGTTGCTACACTTCCAACCATTATCTAATTCCCCCAAACCTACTGTGATATACGACATTATTATTTATAGATTGTTGCATTCTTTGTGGTGGTGCTTTGGCAATAGCTATAGCATTCGATAGGGCATCTTTAATATCATCATGAGGGGGTCGTCTTAAAATAAGTTCTTCTTCTAATAGTTGACAATTTCCACCTCTATAATGCCATATCTGCATATTGTCATATCTTGGTTCTAATATTGCAGCGATCCTTTCTTCCTTATCACCTTCATTACGTGAAGGACGATATTCATCTATGCTAATTACAAGTCCTTGAGGTTTTATGTAGCTTTCTTTAAGTTCTGTAACAATAGCTTGTTGTGCCACTGTCACCTCAGCTCTCATTTTCCTAAATCCCCACTTGTTGTGGAGATGTAATAAATTATCAAAATATTCTTTTATTCTATCTGTTTTAAATCTATTAATATCTAATATATAGATGTTGTTCTGGAAATCAATACCAACAACTACAATTGCTGTGCTATCTGCACGTTTACTTCTACTAAAAGCAAAGTCAATTGCAGCATATACATTAAGTTTTCTATCTTTAAAAAACCATGTACCTTCTATGTTCTTTAGTAAATTCTTTTCGTAATATTGAAACTTATTACTCTCTATTGCTTGACTTCCAGGATCATTTGGATCATTATAATATTGTGCATAAAACTGAGCAGTGTCTATATATTTAGCTTTCTTTCTTGCTAATATCTGTGCATCAAATCCATAAGCCTTTCCATCTTTACGCTGACTTCTAGGCCATAAAAACTCACCCTCAGTTTCTACTACTCTTTGAAACACTTCATAAACAAGGATTTCTTCTTCATCCCCATTCTCAGCAAAGAATATTTCCTTCATGAGAATTAAATCATTATATAAATCTTTAGGATGATACCTAGTTCCTACTACTAATTCTTGGGCTGTTGCACCTTCAATAGAAGCTAGTTGAGAATATAAACTAGAAACTTTCTCTCTACCTTCTTCAGTGTAGGCATTCTGGGGGGTTACTAAGTCATCCAATACCACTTTACTAGCGTGAAACCCTGTAACACTACCAGTAATACCTATAGCCTTAATAGAAGGATCTGCAATGCCTTCTGCTTTCCTTAATGGATGGTCTACTATAATTTCCTCTGTATTCCATCTAGTTCTTTTCCCCTCTTCAATGTTTATCATGTCTGGCCAATAACGGCGATAAACATCACTTTCTAATATCCCTTTTATCTGTCCTAGTTGCTTCTCAGCTAGAGAGGCTGTACTAGATACATATAAAATTGTTTCTGTTGGATCTTTTGTTAGCCACCATGCAGCTATAAATGCAGCCATCTTGCTTTTAAGGTGGTCACGAGGCATCAAAATGAGTTTATTATCTAGCCCATCCTGCCTAGTCGCCCATAACAAAAGTTCTTCATGTACTGCCCCCAAATGCATATACGGGGCAACCAATTTAACAAAGGTGAGTACATTACTTTCTGCTGCTTCTCGTATAGCAGCATATTTATCTTGCATTATTTATATTTAATTTCCATTATTTAGATTTTTTAGTTACTGGTTTTTTACGTGGGGTAACTGTTTTTTTAGGTTTAGGAGTCATATCAATAATAGTAGATTTCCCAGTTATATCTTTATTTTTAGCCTGTAGCTCCCTTACTCTCTGTTTTGCCCTTGCAACCTTCCCACCTCTCCATAGCGCCTTCCACGGATTATTTATAGGATCCTCTCTCAGTCTATCCATATATTTTTTTGACTTAGCTTTAGACTCCTCCCATGCTTGGGACAGAGTTTTTGTTTTGTTTTCTGCCATTATCATCTCCTATTTATATTTAATTTCCATTTCGACACCCAATGCTTGAACATTAGGCATACTTATATTTTCTCTATCAAGACTTAGTATGGTTGGCCTTACCTGTAATTCCCACTTTGTCTGTGGAAGCAGCCGTTGCGACTTGATTGAACACCCCATAAACAGCAAGCACACCACCAGCAATGGAATTAAGCGTAACATCGTCAATATCAAGTTGGTATCCAAACAAAGGGAGAACAGCTATAATACTACCCAAAAGTCCTACAAGAACACTTGCTGTAATTTGCCCTTGTTTCCATGCTGTAGGATTTGACACCATCTTTCCTGCTTGTAAAGCTTCAGGAATAGAAAACACTGCTGTAAATTTATTTGCCATCTAACATCTCCACTAAGTTACAATATCCATCATCAGGATATGCAGGGAAGTAGAACCTAATGCCTGTAATCAGAATTTGTCGCATTTGTTCATTTTCCTCTGCACAATACTTATCATTTAGCACTTCAACAGCGTGAGCCACTTCATTAATTTGCTCTTTTATTTTTATCTTTGCTGTAGAAGAACAACCAATAATACTTAAAATTACTAATAATATAATTATATTTTTCATATTAACAATACCAAATTGTTATACCAGCACCTAATAACATGCCTAACATTAAAAAAGATATACCAATAACTACTTGTATCATTTCTTTGCTTCCCTCTTTTTTCTTAAAACTTCTTTCTTAGCATTCGTCTTTGCAGATACAATGCGAACATTACTCTTAGCATTAGAACCTCCTTCAGAGAGGGGCTTTTTGTGATCAGCTTCTCTGCTATCTCCTACCTTAAGTCCTGCCTCTCTACGGGCTTTATTTCGCATAGCTCGTTCTTTTCCACGTTTATCTCCATTAGCTTTTTCCCAAGCTCTTTCCCGTTTATAGTCTCTTTTTCCGTTTGTAGTAAAAGGCATTTTAAAGCCCTACACTAGATAAGGTAAAAGGTAAATTATCGTAAAACTCAAGTTCTAGTGTTTGTGTATAAACTGGAGTGTTTGCATTACAATAGGTCATGTAAAAAAATCTAGTCCAGGGACAATTTTCTACCCCCACTTGAGTATCACCTTGTTGATCCCCAATAAGGTAGTATCTCCCTGTAGAAAGTCTCTTCATTACAACAAGAGTTCTTCCTGTTGTAATCTCTTGAACATAAGGGGTGTTAGTATCTCCTGGTGTTTCTCTAGTCCAAATTTTAGTTGGTCTTTTTATATATGTATAAATTTCCAACCACTCATCTAGGAAAACAGGAACCTGTGTGTTATCTGCGTCTATCTGCCAGTATATAGTCGTATCTGGATCAGAGCTAGGAATGTCACTAAACCCATTAGCAGAATTATCGCCTATAATACTCCAATGGATACCATTAGCATCTTTATTTATCTGTAACTTAAATCTATAGTCCCCTATACTAGCTGATCCAGAATAACCTCCTGTTTTAAAGTTCTGAATAATTAGCCAGTAAGCGTTACTTGGTGTTGGGTATTCCAAAATGCTATTCAGATTACTTGGAAGTCGCACTACCTGTCGCATGCAAAAGGTATCTATATCATTTGTAACCGTGTTGCTTCTTTGTATTGTAGGCACAGTTTGTGGAGCTGGACTGTCCCCTACAGGAATAGTTCTTGCCGTTAATTCATTATGTAAATACTTTGTTAGCCCATTAACAGGTGTTCCCAAAGTGCGAATTTCATGGGTAGCTAAAGTGTCTAAAACTAATGTTTTAGCTGCATCATTAGCTCCAGAAATGCTCTCTGAAGGCAAAGTTTGTATAAAAGTTCTAACTCCAGTACCGAACAAATTCTCAAAACTGGTAGGCCAAACTGTGCCATAGGAGTCTGTACCTGACAAATCCTTTAAGAAATTACGTGAAGGGTTACTACCAGCTTGGGGGGAGGTATAAGCTGTACCTATAGACACTGTACCGTGAAAATTACACTTAAGTAATGAATTTGCTATAGGTTGATTTCTTTTCTTTGTATTCATCCTGACCACTGGATATATCCTTTTAAGTTTGGTATAATCTTGTTGTTTTGGCATTTAGCATTTCCATCTTTTACGAGCTTGTCTTAGTCTGCTATTAGGATCTTTAGCAGCTTCCGGAAACTGTTTCAGTTGCCCAGCACTTCTTGCACAATAGGATTTTCTTCTTGCTGCTCTTTTACCTGTAGGATTGTCCTCAGTTACAGCAGTTTGTAATTTAGAACCTGGGTTTGCCCTACGATAGGCTTTAACCCCCTTCTCAGTCATACCTGCACCCTGTTTAGTTGCTCTAAAATTACCAGACTTAATAGAAGTTTTTATCCCCATTCCCTTAGCCATTTTATTTTCCTACACCACATAAAGGTAGATAACTATAATTAGTTATACCTGTATTAGAGATAATTGGGTTTACCCCACTAATCACCACACCGCCAGACATATCTAGGACATTAGTCTTAACTAATAAGTTCGCACCACTTATAGTAATACCCCCACTTGGGGTAATAGTATAATTTTGGGGAGCGAAAACAACTAAATTATTATTGCCTGAAAGAACTATCCCACCACTAACAGCTAAAACATAAAATTTTTGCAAAGAAACACTATTATTACCTGATAAAGTAATACCACCACTTGGGGTGATCACATAAGAGTTAGCTCCACTTAAAGGATTTGTTCCTGCAAGTACAACTCCACCAGAGGGAGTGATAGTGTAGAACTTCTGGCTACTTATCGTATTAGTACCACTCAAAGTAACCCCACCAGAATTACTAAATGTATCAGTTTTAACTACAGGATTGCTACCACTTAAAGCAAGTCCTCCACTATTAGTTATTATATAGTATCTTTGAGGTACAATTGTGTTATTGCCACTAATCACCACACCGCCTGATGGTGTAATAGTGTAGAACTTCTGAACAACTAGGTTGTTATTTCCTGATAAAACAACGCCACCACTAGGGGATAGTGTGTATGTTCTCTGAAATGAAAGAGAATTACTACCTGAAAGAACAACTCCTCCACTTGGGACGATTTGATAAAACTTTTGAACAACTAAAGCATTACTACCTGAAAAAACTATACCACCTGAAGGTGCTGCTATTTTAGTTTTTACTAACGCTACTGTACCACTAAAAACTACACCCCCAGAGGGAGTGATGGTATAACTTGTACCAGTAGTTACATAACTACCAAAATATATACCATCCATTTAATTTTTATGCCGTAGTGTTTATCTCAAGCCACCCATCAGCCCACTCTTTTGTACTTGTTTGGTCTACCCATACTATCATCACATTATCAGCATTCATTTCTGTTGCTGATAGGTCTAGTTTTACAGCCCTCCCACTTGCTGGCGTCACTGTTGGAAGTGTAGTTAGGTTGGCAAATGCACCCCCATCTTTAGAAATTTGCCAATCACCAGCAGCAATGGTGGGATTTGCCTTTAATGATAAGTTATCTGTTGCATCTCTTACACAAATATAGGTAACAAAAGCTTGATTCTTTTTTGGTGGATTACTATTAGCCATTAAAATACTCCTACTTGTCCACTACAAATATTAACACCTTGCTCCATATATGTTCCAACTAAACTAACAGACATTAAACGGGTTTTAGCTGTACCACCATTGTAATCAGAAAATGCCCCTGTATTATCAAGTCTACGACAAGCATAGCAATATGTACCAATTTCAGATGCCTCTCCTTGTGAAACAGAGCCTACATCCCTGTGATAGAGGGTTACATTATTCACTGTAGTAGGACGCATAGTTATAGCATAAGGGGTATTAGCCTTTAATTGTATTGGAGTAGAAAATAAGTGAACACTATTTATTGCAGATGCCGTAGCTGAAGCTTGAGTCGCATCAAGTGTTATAGTACGCTGAACAACCGGAGTACCTAGTGGGTCTGAGTATAGTAATAATTCTGCATCGGCACTTGTTCCTGAGATTTGTCCTAGAAAAGCAATTCCAATGGCATTGTATGTAAAAGGATAATTTATATAATTACCATATTCATCCGCTGTAGCAGTACCACTATTAAAAGCTAATGACGTAGGTGTACTATTATAATTAAAGAATGGAGCCCCATGAAACCACCCAAGTGTACCATCATCAAAATTAATTACAGCCAAAGGTACTGCGGATGCAGTTTTAGCATAAACTCCGCTGGTATTTTCGGACACTGTAGGAAAACCATTATTTGCTAATGATATACTAGCAGGAGCCATAGCTCGTATAACAATGCTGTCTGTCCCTCCACGTGCTGTTAAAGAAAGAACAATAGCTACCAAATCCCCATGAGCTATTGTTTTAGTTCCAGTAGTCATTACTGAAGTATTAACTGCTGAAGCAGTAACTCCACCACCCCCACCAGTAAAACTAGCCTCCACATCAAATGTGGCATCACCTTGTGTTGGACTTGATGCTGCTGAAACGTCCTGAATCCCCACTTTAAATGTACTACCTGCATTGGAGAAAGTAACTGCACCGGCAATCCAAGTAATACTACCACCACCTGCTGCTGAAATAGTCTTACTTCCACCCAAAGGGTTTTCCAGGATAATATTACCAGCAAATACACAAGTTTCTCCAGCAGCATTTACAGTGATAGAAGCATTAGCACCTGCTCCACTAAAATGTACTGTGGGTAATCTATTGATTGACCCTAAAATAAGGGTTTGACTCATATCGTCACCGTATACCCATTAATTAGTGCGTTTTTTATTTGAGACTGAGTTCGTCCGATTTTAGCTATTCTTAATAACACTTTCAGAAAGGCTTGTTTTTCTTCTTCTGTTAGTGCCCCTGTAAGATCGGGTAGATAAATACCAAATTCTTGAGCAGGAACATCCCCTGTAATGGCTAGCCGTAGATGATCTCCAGCCGCACACTCATATACCTTCGTAAAAGTTATAGAAGCCATTAACTACAGGTAATTGCGGGTGTTATTTTAACATTATCACCATTATTAGATAGAGTGAATGGGGCAGAGCCATCTCTTTCAGCCAATAACAATGTACCAGAAGATGTTTGTATCATGTAATATCCATAAATACTATTTGATACACCACCACCATTATGAGTGAAGGTTTGTTGTGCATAAGAAATACTTCCTCCAGAAGCAGCACCCCAAGAAGCTCCTGTTAATGTAGCAGAAGCATATCCACTAAATGTAGCCTCTGTGTAAGTGCCAGCAGTGTCTCCTTCAGCAGGAGTGGTGTTTGATTGAAAAAGTTTTAATACTAGATTTTGAGCTGCTGTTTTATTAACAATCATCTCTAATACTAGATTTTCCCCTACGTCAGGTACTAATAGAGCCATTATACATATCCTTTCTTGTTAAACCACTGTTTAGACATACCCTTCCTACACTCAGGGATTTCATCATATTTTGCTTGCCTTAACACTTTAGTAGAAAAAGCGACTTCTGCAAAAGTGGTTCCGGCCTCCTCATCTACCATATGCACTGTAGATACAGGTTCATTTAAAACAAACAGAATACCAATCCCATCAGGGGTCATCACCCACATATTATTTCTAAGCATTATTTCTCCACGTAATAAACAATTGTAACAGCTACGGCTGTTGAAGCAGAGAGATTGATATTTAATGCTTCTCCAGCAGCAGTTTCAAAATAGGGAATACCTTTATCGGAAATAGGCAAAGTAAATCCCCCATTTGCTGCTAATGCCATACCTCCTGTGAGGTCTGTACTAGC
>Ga0208005_1000517_pt1 | contig 14317 bp, 25 predicted proteins | sample DEB19_08_DNA_3_FD_184530 | JGI IMG/M metagenome (GOLD analysis project Ga0208005, IMG submission 184530) | Aqueous microbial communities from the Delaware River and Bay under freshwater to marine salinity gradient to study organic matter... | ecosystem: Environmental > Aquatic > Marine > Coastal... | reverse complement strand
TTTTAAGTATAAATACGGCCTCACCCTCACGAGAGGCTTCTTGCATAACCCGCTTAATTTCTTGGATAGCCTTATCTTGGTGTAGCTTTTGTTCCATTTTATTAATGGCTGATTTCATTAGGAAATAGGCTATAAATGAGCTTAAAACCACCGATGCCGTAACCAAAGTTATGGGGTTCATGCGACGAGACTAAAGGCCCCCTTTTATGAAATCAATCTAATTTAGGGTATTACTTTAATAAATGAATTATGGTATAACTGAAAATATGGATAAGGTTCATATTACTGAAACCGCTTTTTACAAATATTTAAAGATGCTCTCACAAAGAGACCGTCAAGATTATTTATTTGAATGTGCTAAGGCTAAAGGCGAAATGTTTTTTGAATTAGCGGATTATTTTGATTCATTTGACCCGAGAGTGTTAGCAGCAATAATTGAAAAGGACAATTCATGAAACAAGCAAATAAAAACGAAGTCGTGTCAATTGATAATAAGAAAAGTTTATTCGATAGATGTCGATCAATAGATGTCTCAGACATCGTAAAGAAAAACTATAACGGCACCGCTTACATTTCTTGGGCAGATGCGTGGAGCCGATTAAAAGAGAATTTTCCTGATGCCTCATATGAAGTAGCTTATTTTAAAGACGGACTTATTGATGTGCCTTATTTAAAAACACCGATTGGGTTTTGGGTGGGCACCTCAGTAACAGTTGAGGGCACCACGATTCGCCAGATACTTCCTATCATGGACAATAAATTTAATTCCATGACGGCACCTTCAAGTAGGGACGTAAACGACAATATTCAAAGATGCTTAGTTAAGAATATTGCCATGTTTGGATTAGGAATCTCAGTTTATCAGGGCGATGATATTTATGCAGAAGATACTAAACCCGCTCCTATTAATAAATTAGAGAAATGCACCCGTCAGCAATCGAAAATGATCTTCGCTAAAACTATGGCGCTTGGATGGGACACTCTTGATTTGGATTCTTACTGTGTATCAAGGGGGTGGGCTAATACGGATGACATCCCATACTCTGAAATCAACAATGTCATTCGAGAGATCGATAAAATTGGGAAAAAGAAGGATTTTCAACCAGGTCATCTGGATGAGTTTCAAAAATTAATTAAGGCGGAGGCTTAACATGAAATATTTAATATTTTTATCTTTAATTGGTTTATCTGGTTGCGGTGATTCTAGTGAAGTTGAGCCTTACTATCCTGTTCAAAGTGGAAATAAAATGGAGTTCACTGATAAGGACTTAGAGGACTTAATTACTAAGTATCACAATCAATGTCTTGATCAGACGAAGAAGGCTGAAGCTGCTCGTCGTGATGTATGCGAGATAAATTACGGGCACCTTGATCCAGAATATTGTGCCGCAGTGGAGCGTGAAGCCGTTGAGAGAGAAATAAATTTCTATGATGGTCAGGCTTCGTTTTTCAAGTCTGGATTTTTAAATTGCACTTATGAAACTGAGCAATGTGTAAGGAATCTGGACTTGCAATTATCATCTATTATGATTCACTGTGGCTGATATGAAACGAGGACGCCCAAAATCAACCTGTAAGAAAGTGAAGTCCGCTTTTTCCATCTCTAAAGAAGCATTTAAGCTACTTTTGACGGTGAAGAATCGGTCTCAGCTGGTGGAATCGTTAATTTTAAAGCACTTCCTTCGGCGCGCTTAGAAATTTCTTGGTTTAAAATATTCGCCGATCTTTGAAGAGTTTGAATATCATAGAGAATATCATAAACCATCGCTTTTAATTCAGAGGTTGGCATTTTAGGTAGGTCTTCTAAGGTAATTTTCTTTTGTTCCATAGGTTATACTATAAATCCGATTTATGGAATGTCAGCAATCTCTTACTGGTTTTTTCATTATTATCGGGCGATCATCGAATCCTTCAGCAATTCGCTTAGAATCCACTGGGGTGCCTATAATATCTGAAATAATGGCGTCATTGACCTCTAGCCTTGATTCACTAAGCTCGGCTCGTTTTTCAATCTTAGTCATAAATTCTTCAATCCTAGAAATGACCTTAACTAGCCTCCATACGAATGAAACTAATATGGCAAGTAAACCGATAGCGGCCCAGGATATAATATCATTTATAATGTTATCGAAGTTCACCATTATTCTACTCCGACGCCTCTGGCTTTTTGAATAAGATCCAAAACTTTTTGTTTTTTTAACTGAAGTTCTTGAAGAGTTATTTGAACTCGATCAATTTGGTCATTTATTAAATTCTTCTCTGCCTTTAAGTTTTGAATGGTATATCTTCTGACATTTACAATGGGCTCTGAGATTTGAATTTCGTCATCATTAATTTTTTCTACTGTTTCCATAATTACTCCACATAGACCGTTATATGATGTCTGACGTTAGTTGGATTTGTAACCCAGGCGGGCGTAGTCCATTTGATTTCAAAATAATCTCCAGCGGTAACGGCGATTGAAAGCCCTGTATTTGAAAAAACAGCGGCTACCGCGCTATGAGTAACAGCGGAAGAAATAGTAGTGTCCGTAGTATCATTTAATCTAAATGCCATTGTAGAAGATTCACCAGAGCCAAGGGTTCCCGCCACTTGGGCATTAATATAAATCGCCTTCACTGTTCCAGTTTTAGCAATATAAACCCTTTGAATGGCATTTGTTGTTGATACTGAAACCGTTAATGAGGAGCCAATATAATATGTTGTCGAATCCGCAGGTGCAGTGGTGGTGTGATGATAAGCAATATAAATCACCCCAGTATTTGCGACCCATTCTGGAGCGGTTGCTCCTGAATTCATAGCGAGGACTTGACCGGCAGTGCCTTTAGCAAGTCTTACGTTGTCAGTTCCATTGTGATAGATCAGATCGCCCTGAGTGGTAGTAGGCGCAAGAGCATCGAATGCGTTTGTTTGAGAAGTTTGCCCAGTTCCACCATTACCAATTGGAAGTGCACCAGTAACTCCATTCGTTAAATCAACTTGAGCCCAGGCTGGATTGTTAGAAGTTCCGGTATTTGAGAGGTATCTCGTAGCTGTAGTATTTTTAGCTAGGCGGGAATAAACACTCGCCGCTGATGCATAAATAAGATCGCCCTGAACAGCTGCGCCTGAAACTAAAGCAACACTGTATCTTGTTGTCGACGGGCTGAAAAATAAATCAGTTCCATCGTATTCCATGGCACCAGCGATCGCGACGGATAGACTTGTGCCCGATGTAAAAACGAGTGGAGCCGTTCCAGCGGTTGCCGTTCCAGCGGCTAAGGTGATGTAAGTGGGGCTTAATCTATTTGTTGAGTAAGTAAATGTGGATAAATCTGTAAGTCTTCCGTTTGTGGTGGCAATGGGAACTCGACCTGAGGTGAGCCCACCAACACCAGAATCAATTAAAGGAATTCTGTATCTTGTCGTGGATGGTGAGAATGTTAAATTTTCTGCGGTTGCGCTATGCCACTCAATTTGTCCTGCAGCGGCGGCTGTTGTATAAGATCCGGTAGTTAATTTAATAGGAGCGGTATTAGCCGTAGTGGTTCCCGCAGCAATATGAAGTTGAGCGGTAATGGATGCTGGAGCAACACCGATACCAATCAATGACCTAGAAGTATTGGAATGAATGACTAGTGCATTATCAAAAAACCCACTCGGTCTTGTTATGAACTTCCAATAATAAGAGGATCCTGTTTTTTCATTAACAAAAGATCCTGTTCGCTGATCTCCAACAATATCGACATCAAAAGCATCGAATTCAAATACACGTCCCCCTGATGCTGGAGCTGAAGAAGATCCACCTACTGCCATTAATCCATAAGCCCCAGAGGCATCATCGGAAAGTATCCAAAGAGTTCTAGAAGAAGTCGCCGATACTCCTTTTAAATATCCACGAGTAATGTATCCACCATCGCCATATCCATTAATGACTAAAGTGTCGTTTGAGCCATTACCGGTGAGTGATAATTTTTTAGTAGTATCGTTCCAATTCATGTAGGAAGCGTCAGTTCGAATTAATCCTGATGTGCTTGCGTAAAGAACTCCGGTATCAGTGAGATTGCTCAGTGTTGCAGTAGCTCCGTAGTAATCCCCTGTTGTAGTAATATCCCAGTTACCGTCGACGAATGTCATATTGGCAGTGATATCAATCTGAGCCGCATCAATATCTAAAGTGCTGTAGGCTTCAAAAACTGTTCGAGTGCCCTCTTTATCTTGAAGAGTAAGCATTGGAACGAGGCCAGAATCATAGGCTTGCGTGGTTACTAAAATCCCACCGTCAGTTAATCCAGTTCCAACAAATCTAGCCGCGTAAGAAGATGTTCCAACAACATCTAGAGGGTAGGTAGGCGAAACGTTAATGCCTATTGAAGTTCCGACATAAATAGTACGTGGTCGAGTAGCTCCAGGAGCCCCGATATTTCTTGTATTATCTGCGCTAAAATAAAGATCACAATAAAATATAGATTTATTGGCATCGTAGACTTCAAAGACCGGTAAACCACCACCATCAGCAGTGACATTTAAAACTTTATTTGCACCACCATCACTAGAGCCAGCAATAAATAAAGTTCCAGGGCTGTTAGTCCAATTAAATTGAGTATTGTTTTGTGAGAGCGCAGAGGCTCCCATGAAAATAACAGATCCTTGAGTGAATGATGTGGCTCCGGTTCCACCTTCCGAAACTGGAAGTGCATTTAATAAATTTAAATTATCAACGCTAAGAGTATTAGTTGTATCATTGTAAGTAAAAGCGGCTTCATTAGCGATATTCCCAAGGCTATCGAGATAAAGAACTCCACCAGAAGCGGATGCTGTAATATCTAAGCAGCCCCCTGAGAATCTTCTAACGCGTCCCACTAATCAGCCCTTGGAAAAACTACGGTCATTGTTCCTGCTTGAGTAGCAGCAGTATCGAATCCAACGCGGATATAAGGAACCCCACCAGCGAAAGGAACTTCATACATGCCAGCAGTGGATGCGGTGATGATACATTCATAGGGCTGTTGGCAGACATAATCATAATAGCTCAGCGTTCTAGCTGAGACTGAAGAATTATGAGCCCCCTGAAGGGTAAAATTAATTACACCTGATGTAAATTTAGAAGCAACGGCGCTTAAATTAAATAGAATTTGATCATGATAGCCGATATAGACGGTTGAGGTTCCAGAAGCTCCAGAAGAGTATGGAAGGTCAATAAACTGAACATAATCCATCTTGGTTATAGTCTAACATTCAATCAGTTTCTTCAATAATAAGATCAGACCTTCTAGGGTATCCAAATTCGAAAGTTATAGGCAGGTTGTATTTTTCAACAAAGGACCTAATCCCAATGAAATGCCTTTCTTGATGATGCAACCTACACAGAGGTTGAAGGTTTTGAGGTTTATTACTGCCTCCTGCACCTCTGGTTTGGATATGGTCCCACTCGCCCCGTTTACCACAAATCCAACAAGGGGGGCATTTTGGTAGTTTAGTTTTCAAATTTATTAATATCTATTTTGATATTGGATTTTCTTAAGAAATCAACCCGAGATTCTAAGCTTTCAATGATTCTCTCATAGGATTCTATTTTGAGTTTCATTTTATCCAAGAGTTTAGCAGTATCTTCGAGGAGTTTTTCATTTTGAAGTAATTTATCCTCACTCGATTGAACTATTTTTTTTAAATAACTATCAGTTGGAATTAGTTCTTCGTTGATGATGTTCATAATTTTCTCGCTTTTAGCATTAAAGCTTTTTGAATTAATCCATCAGTTGTTATTTTCTCAATACTTGGGGGTCTCACTAATGGCTTTAATTTATATCCCTTTGAAAAACGATTATAAGCTTTTGCAAAACAATCAATTTTAGTTTGAAGACTTATAGGACTTAAATTAGTTGGCCATCGATGAACATCAAATCCAAAGGCATTAAAAACCTTATCTCTATTCAAATCCTTCTTAAATTGAGATTCATGAGAATGATATAAACCATCTATTTCAATAATTGTGCGGGCTTTAGGTAAAGCTAAATCAGCTATGTAACGATTAAAATAAATAACCTGGTGCTCTATTGGAAGTCCTTTAGATCTTAAACGATTCCCAATTTGATACTCAATATTTGCACAATTAAATCTCATCTTCTGTGCATAAGATTGTAAAACTTCAAAATTCGCAGGTGGATTATCAAGCATCCACTCATCACCAAACTTTTTTCTTAAAGTCATTTCAATCCATTGTGAAAATCTTCTACCGTGCCATTGATTCGTTTTCATATTCTTTTATTTCTCCGATTATTCTTTCTATATCTCTCCTCCAATTTTCCTTCTGATATTTAAAAAATCTATATCCTAAAATGTTTTGAATTTTTTTTTCATTTTCTGAAACTTGCCAGTGATGAATAATTATTCTTCTCTTCTTCGAAATAAGATCTCTCATATATCTATTTGCAAATGGCATCCAAATCTTAAACTGATACCCTAATCTATCTCTTAATAGCTTCTTCATACCTTCTAGGAATAAATTGTCTGGCTTCTTCTTCAATCGCCATATCTTGGGGGGGTTTGCTAAGAACCATTTTCTACCCATTTCGTCTAAAATCTTCATTTCAATTTCAACCCATTCTCTATCTGGCTCTATATAACTCATCTTCTCTCCAAAAAATTCTCCCAGAGAGTTGCTGATCGCGGGCAAGAGCTCCCCCTTACCCCCTGGATTTTTTTCAAGAAGTTCAAGATTGCTCTTGTTCAGCCTTCCAACGATTTCTCCCGTCGGTCGCCTCACACGGACAGTAACCTTCTGCTGGGCTTTCGACCCTCACCTCAATTTCGGCCCCATAAAGAGCATACCGGCCAGATTTTCACTGACTGAATCGCGTAGGCTTTAAGGAGTTACTATGAAGCCGTATTGGCTTTCCTCTCCCATACAACGCGATAAACAATATATTTTTTTGCTGCAAAATTATGAAATTCGTTTTAAGGTGATTCCATAGTTCTGTAGCAAGAATTTAAATAGCCCGAAGTTAATCGCATTGTAAAATGTTTTTATCTTCGGGCTTTCTTTTTTTTTAATTCAGTTATACTTCTTTTCAAAGATAAGGGACCCCCGCTAAAAATATCATATAGCCGATAGTTACCTGATTGAGGGGGTCTCTTGTTTAAACCAAAAGAAAAAGATATTGAGAGACAGATTTGCGACTGGCTAGCCGCTAAGGGCTACTTCTTCTGGAAACAGGCAAATTCAGGCTATTTCGATGGCCGTACTAAGCGGTTCAGAAGGCATACATCGCCCTATTGCATTAGGGGGGTCTCAGACATCATTATCATCGATAAGGGCCAGTTCATAGGAGTTGAGGTGAAAAGCGAATCTGGGCGCCTTTCCGACCACCAAAAGGCCTTCCGTGACTCAGTTATCAACGCGGGCGGCAAGTATATTCTCTGTAGGTCCCTAGATGACCTGGCTATAGGACTTATGTCCTAGATTCCAAAAAGTTGCATTTAGAAACAAATGTTACAGTTTAAATCCCATGCAATTTAGGTATAACGCATTTTACTCGTTTTAAATCAAACTAACCTGGAGGCTATATGAAATACTTAATCGCTTTATTATTCTTATTATCAACTCAACTCTCTGCAGTCGAAAGACCAATGACCATTAACATGATCGATGATCCTGATTTTGGTAAACTAGGAATTGTCTCCGCAGTTCAAGCCGTAAACGAAGGTCTTATTTTCGAATGGACTGAGGACTTTATTAACTGGAATTTTCTCGCTGATATCTCTCCCTACATCGTAGAACAGTGGTGGTCCGTAAGTATTCCAGGTAATTGGCTATCAGGGAGATTCTTCGTCAGAGCAAGAGGCTATACGAATAATCTCAGAGCTGCTGCACCAAAACATAATAACTACACCTTATTCTGGCCCGCTGTTAAAATTAAAGTCATAAGAAAATTAATCATGCCTCCCATGCCCCCGGGAATGAAACTTCCTGTTCAAAAAAATGTACGCTTATTGAACAATACAAAAAAAGGGGCTGAATTGTTAAAGGGTGGGAAATGAATTCTAATGATTCGGTGTCGGAAGCTGACCGACTTAATTTTGCTGAGAATGGAGAGGTGCGCGCCCTCAAAATAGGCGGCAAGCCGATTCGTAAACGAGGATTTCATAGAGCGCTCAAGCGCGGAGAGATTTGGGCGAGAATGGAACGAGTTTTAAATCTATATGCGAATGAGATGAATAACGCACTTTTTGGATTAGCCCCCACAGAGAAAGACCGAGGTTAGGGTGAGCAGAGAAGAGACACCACTCAGTGAAAACATCGGCATCTATGAAGCTGGTGATTATATTTTGACGGCCGCGATCTGGCGAACCCACATCGAAGGAAGTTTATTCGACACCTACGAAATAGGAATACGAAATAAAAAGTCAGGCGACTTTAAATTATTTCAAGGTGACTTCAATCATCAATCTGTTCAAGAGGTCGCAAACGCAATGGCCATGCTGCTTTCCGACGAAACTCAATGTTATTCATCCGAATGGTGTATGGAGCATTTCAAGTGAGCCTAGATCAGCCCGCAACACAAGATCCAATCCTTAATGAAGTCCCCAAAAGCGTATGGGTCACATGTAGAAACACTAACGACGGTGGAAAATTTCAGGTTGTTTTAGAAGTGAACGGCAAAGAGAGAATCCTTTTTGAGTCGCATCCTAAATATATGTTCCTAGATGAAGGGATTATTTTGCAAAGCTCAAATCTAACTTGGTTGGTGAGCCCCCATGGAGGAAGTGAAGTGAAATACACTTTTGAGTGCGGATTTTGTGGTCTTCAATCTTCAGATATGCGGTTCGTTGAGAGTTTTGGTATTAGATGTGCCGCATGTTTAACTAGTTATGGATGGAAAACATCAATAAAAATCCGTGGTAAACAAATTAAAAACCCATTTCGAATTTTATATGAATTTCTTTGGAATAGGGTTGGGTCATTTCGAAATATTGGATAGTGGCCGGAGCCGTGAAGTGAGCGAAGAAATCAAAAACCTCCAATGTCTTTCGCCTACGGAATTAATTTCGGAGTATCTGAAATTGAGTGAAAAAGCAGAAAAGCTTGAGAGAGAAATTGAGCATCTCAACTCACATCTTAAGGCTGGGCATATCCAATTTTCTGAGAGGCTCAAAAGTGCTGAGGATGCTTTGTTTGAAATTTCTAAATATATTTTACCAGGGGCAGCCTGTCGTGAACTTGCAAAAGCTCACTTCGAGAAATGGGGTAAGGATTGACACTCTTGCTCGCCATCCTCATCCACACCGAAGAATTCCATGACCTAAGACACAGAATGAATGAAGCTGCGGCCAGATTGAAAAAAGAACAGCTCAAAAACGCCCCATTCCTCAGTAAAGAATGCACTGTGGCATTACTAAAGCTTAAAAAACGTAAAAAATGATGGGTTTAATTACACTGCAATGGCATAAAGCATATAGGGGGAAAATATGAAAAAACTAATTTCAATTTTATTATTCGGGATCTTATCTCAAACCGCTTGGGCTGGTATCAGCAAAAAGGATTGCAAAAAAGCATGCGAAACTTGCATGAAATGCTCGCCAACTCCTACACCACCGCCCCCCGTTACAACTCTTGATGTCAAACTAGTTTCACTTCTACCCGCATCAGGAACTCTACAGAAAAAACAAGTTCCAGTAGCAGGACTAGCACCATTCTTATGGGGCAGCCCTGGATTTGTTATCAATTCAAATCAAAACGCTAGAGTTCGAATGACCGCTACTATCGGCCAAGTTAACCCTAGCACTCATCAATTAATTTCAACTGAGAGAACCTCTAGCGCAGGATTTCCTGAAGTCTTAGCGAATGTTGATTTCACCAATAACTTACCCATTACAATTCCAATCTTTAACGGCACTAATCTTACGTATCGAATTAAAATTTGTGCCTATGCCGTTGATTATGCTGACCCGGTAAGACCAGACCTTCCTGATGCTAACCTTTCTAATAACTGTCTCACTGGTGAATACTTAGTGATAGATTGAGGAATATATGAAACTAAATGAACTCGCATCTCTCGTAGCTAAAAAAGAAGGCAAAAAAAAGCAGGTATTAATTGGCGATATCAGAGAAGTCATTGGAATTTTCTCTGAGCTAGTCGTGCAAGATCCTTCAGTACTAGAGCTTTTAATCAAGAACGGTAAACGTAGACTGAAAATTAAATGAACTTAGCGGCAGAAGATAAACAATTCGCGGAGCTTCTTTTGGAATATAAAGAACTCCGCCGCCGCTACGATAAAATGGCGCAATACCTTCGACTTATCCTTGAAGACTACGACGCTGATATTGTTAAACCAGAATTTAAAGACGAATTCATGGGAACTGACTGCTAATAACTAATTAAATTAGCAATTTCACTATAACTCACCGCAAAATTAGCATCAGGACACTTCACATCTTCTTTTGCTAGTGTTGTATGCTTCTCAATATATTTAGCCCCCGCGTGAATTGCTTTTAAAGTCTGGCGAATATTAAGGCTATGATCAGAAAAACCATCAAATCTTGGGAATATTCCATCAAAGGCTATCTCATACCTCACCGGATACTCTGGAATACAGTAAAGTTTAATCACCCCACCTACTATTTCTTGATCCGTCATCACATCACAAGACACTATTGGCTTAATCCCATGGCCAATCGCCGCTTCAATCCATTCCTTTTGATGCTTATTGGAATATGAAAATTTAATAAATTTAGGCTTCTGAGCTATTAAGAACGCTAAAGCATCCGCATTAAACACAGAAGCTGTTAATTCTATCCCATTTTCATCCGCCTTTTTTTGCAAAATAGGCCACCATTCTAGGGGTAATTCTATGTTTCCACCTGTGTAATTCGGAGGATTCGAAAATAATTGAAACTTAATAATTTGAGCCCCTGATCTAGCGGCAAGTTCTATATGCTCGAGGGCATATTCAAGTTTACCCATATGAGTAGAGCCAGGATCGACAATGATTATAGCCATTTCAAAAACCTCCTAAATTCTCTGTCAGGTTCTATTTCTTTAAAGCCCAATCGGTGGTGAATCTTTAACGATGGAATATTGTCTTCATGGCACTCCCCTAAGATATGAAATCTATCCGGTAAAATGGTTCTTAGTTTAGTCATCGCTAACTGAAGCATTAGGGTGCCAAGGCCAAAAGGTTTATTCGTTTCAAATGGATTTAAATAGAACGACCACCGATAGGTATTCAATAACTCTATACTATCGATTGGCTCAAATTTAATAAACCCATAAGGAGAATTGTCTAAATAAAATACCCATCTAAAGGATTTTTCTCCCTTTAAAAACCATTCCCAATGATCATCCATAGTGATCTCACCGGCACTCCACTTCGCTACTTCTTTATGATTTCTCCAGTGAAATATCATTTCTAAGTCTCTAATTTGTATGGGTAGCAATGAAACTTGCATTGTTTTTGGTCATACCATGGGTTTTAATAAAGTGAAATGGGGGATAAGTCTAAGTTAGACGATTCGGTTAATCTTTGGATGCTTCAATCAGACGATAAATCTATAAGAGAAATTAGAAAGCTCTTTGGTCTCCCTGAACTTAGTGAAAAATTAGTAAATTGTAAGACTTGTGAGAGACGATTTTTAAGTCAATTTGCCGGAACTAGGCAGGTCACCTTCATTTGCAGAAGATGCAAAGAACACTAACGCTTACGTTTGCAGTAACTAATTAAAACATCAAAGTCAGTATATGGAATGCAAATCAGTTTATCGGATTCTGGTTGCTCTGGAACTAATACAAACTCTTTTCCGTTTTGATCCACACAATGAAATTTATGGCTGGGTTGATTATAAATACATGAAGTAATCGCAGGCATATGCCCGCAACCGAAACTAAAGACCGCGCAGAGTATCAGCGAGCTTTTTAGCAGCTTTTGTATAATCTTCATCTGTCTTCGCATCCCTTATGGCTTGCATGGCCTCAGTTTTTTCAGCAAACCAACGCTCCTCTTGAGCTTTTTTAAACCAGCCCAATAGCTCTTGAATCGCTTTTAGGAGCGCCGGAATTGCCGCAATAGCCGATAGAATACTTGTGAACATCTCTTAAGCAACAGGTACATCGTCGATGAGAGCGTCAATCGCCTTAGCCCGCGCATCCACATCCGCCAGTAAAGCAACCTTAGCCGCAATGACCGCATCCTTGCTCGCGACCATTTCTTGTAGCTCAAGAATTTTTTTTTCCAATTCTACTACATTAGGTTCTTCTGGAAGTGCATCCACTGCAGCCTTCACAGCGTCTAATGATAAAAGAATTTCTGCTTTTTTAAGTTCTAATAATGCTTGTAAGTCTGATTTTGCCGACATATTTTTCCCCTTTATTCGATTACGATTTTGCCCTTAGTGATTAATCTTAAACCAACCCCGAGTGCTCCAATCCCGGCGAGCACAACATCAGCATGAGAAGAAACCCACTCATGCACTTGAGGTACAAATCCCAATGAAGCTAATACACCTAAAATACCAACTGCTGCATTGAACAGTACCGTTTTGCTTTTCCATAAAGCTTTTGTTTCCATATTTAATTCCCCTTTCGTTTATTATAATGAAATATTAGTTTATTAACATAACCCACAGGCCATCTCTTTGTATCTTTTAAAACCCCTGGCCCTGCATTATACATCGCGGCAAGCTGCGAGACGTTTTGAGCCCCATACTCATGAAATGAATTTAATTTCTCTATAACGTAAGGAAGGCTCACCATTGAAGACCATAGATCTAGTGGAGATGAATTTTCTGGATATCCTAACTCTCTAGCAACTATCCATAATATCTGATGAGACCCATAGCTCATCGCGCAAAGATCACCCCATCTTTGATATCCTTCTCTTAGAAGTTTACTTCTCTTAAATGCAAGTGAACTTCTAGAATATCCTAACTCCCATCGAGGGACGTTATTTGATCCAAAGTCTGACTCTACATCTCCAATCGCACACAAGAATGCATAAGGATCTTCGTTTGGAAAAAGTTTTAACTCACTCGAGTGATATCGACATATGTTTTCTAACTCTACTTTCGAATGAATAGCAGAATTTAGAGATGAAGTGAGAAATGAAACATATGGCGAGAAATCGGTCATTAAAGTTCGTAGGCCATCAATTTGCAATAAAATACATCAACCCGAACTGTGGCGTCATTTTGTATAGCTTGTAGCTTGTATGTATATGTACCAGCTGATTGTGCATCAATAAAACACACGCTTGATGGCGGCACTCTTAAAACAAATTCTCCAGAAGAAGCTGCCGTTGTTCGTTCTAATATTACCTCTACAATACCAACGTCAGATGCACCTCTTACAAGTTTAAAAAAGCCAGATGGAGCGTTTAAATTTTCTGTTGCATCAAATACGCCAACGGAAGATGCATTAGCAGAATTATCTGGTATTAATTTTATCATTATGGGTCGCCCAGATGTCGTAATTGTTACTGACAAATTTGTAACATCTACATAACTAGCGGAGGTAGTTGTAAAAGCTCCTGACGAATTACTAATCGCAACTCCACCGATCCCAACTGAAGTGCCTGTAGATCTAGTTCTTGCTGCAGCTGTTGCATTAGCATTTAAATTTGGAATCCAACGAGAAGATCCAGAATCGTAAATTAAAATTAATGAATCTCCGGCTCCTATAGTTATAGAACTTGCTGATGGGCTAGTAATTCTGTCCGCCGCTGTGGCGGATCCACTTTCATGAGCTACAGTAATAACTGCAGATGAAACGTTATGAATTGTTAAGTGTTGACCATCAACTCCAGCTGCAATTCCATTAAGTGCTGTGGCAGTTGATCCTGTCAGTCTTATAATACCGGTCGCAGAGCTTAATTGATTAATGGTGGCAGACGTCGCAACATCTGATTTCGCCGTTGAAACAAACTTAGTTAAATTTAAACTTCCATTAACAGCATGCGCTTGAGTTCCAGCAGAAGTTCCAAGTGTCCATTTGCCCGTAGGCGTAATCGATCCTCTAATATTAGTTCCAATTGTAGTTGAGTTACCAAAAACAAGTGCATTACTTGATGCCGTATCAACGCCTATATGGAATTGTTCTCCAGCAGTTTGAGATAAAACGTATCCAATATTCCCAGGTGTTACTGCGTGAGTACTTCGAACTAAAATTCTAGAAATAGTTCCTGACCCAGAAGAATCAACTGCAGTAGCCTGATGGCTTGTAGTAGTTACAGTTAGCAAACCGTTTAATGTATGTGATTCACCAGCAACACCCGCAGTTATTGCTCCAGCATTTGTAATTCCAAAAGTTGAAACATCTGAAACGTTAGTTAATGAAAAACCAGATGT
>Ga0208005_1000516_pt1 | contig 14345 bp, 20 predicted proteins | sample DEB19_08_DNA_3_FD_184530 | JGI IMG/M metagenome (GOLD analysis project Ga0208005, IMG submission 184530) | Aqueous microbial communities from the Delaware River and Bay under freshwater to marine salinity gradient to study organic matter... | ecosystem: Environmental > Aquatic > Marine > Coastal... | reverse complement strand
TAGTTATTACCAAAGCACAAGCGGCGATCATGTATTTGAGTATTCGTCAGCATCCGGTACCGCTGGAGCCGCTGCAACAATGCTTGAGGCAATGCGTATCACAAACGCAGGCCGCTTAGGTCTGGGGACTAGTAGCCCTGGGCAAGCACTGGACGTTAAAGGCATTGTTCGTAGCTCTATTGGAACAGGTACCGGCGCAGGCGGGGCTGGTTACGCTTTTTACCAATTTGGCACATCTGCTACCGCAACAGAGAACTGGCATATTGGTGCAGAGGGCGATGGATCGTTCCGTTTTTACAACCAAAGCGTTGGTGCTGGAGTAGAGCGAGTTCGGATCACATCTGCAGGCAACGTAGGGATTGGCACTACTGCGCCGGGATCTCAGCTTCAAATCACATCTAATGCGGCTGTTACCATTGGGCTTGAAGACACAAGAACACCTAATACGACTGGTAAGTTCTCAAACTCAAACGGCACAGTCATAATTGACGCACAATTTAACAATGGCAATGGAATTATTCGTTTTACGGGCAATTCTAGCGCTACTGACTATGGCAGATTTGACACCTCAGGTCGTTTTTTAGTTGGCACGTCTTCGAGCGTTAACACTACTGCGCTGGGAAATGCTCAAGTTCAGGTGGTGGGTTCAACCAACGAAACAGCGCAACTTGCTATTTCCAGATTCTCCAATGATGCAGACCGTGGCAGGCTGACATTTATTAAATCCAGAGGCTCATCTGGAACTAATACAATTGTTCAGGCTGATGATGCTATTGGTCGGATTGAGTTTCTTGCCGCAGATGGCAGTGCCAGTACCGCATATCCGGTAGCCGCGCACATTGGCGTTTTTGTAGACGGCACCCCCGGCGCTAACAACATGCCGGGCCGGATTGTCCTGAGCACAACCGCATCGGGTGCGAGCAGCCCGACGGAGCGGATGAGGATCAAGAGCAACGGCACGATCAACTTCTCGAACGTTGCTACCTATGCCGACAACGCAGCAGCAACCACTGGTGGCCTGGCTGTGGGTGATGTCTATCGCACCAGTACGGGTCAGCTGATGATCCGCTACTGAGCCTTCTAGACCTACTCATTAATTACCCTGGTATTAAAATAAGAAAAAACATCTTGCTATGGCTACCCCTATTTGGTCCGTTGTGAACCTGGAGCACAAACTTCCTGATGGTGCTACACCTCCCAATGGTCAGGTCACCACTGCACATTGGACCGTCACCCTGGAAGATCAAGGTGAAACCGCAAGTGCATATGGTTCCGTTGGTTTTGGTGAGCCAGATCCTTCTGCTTACGTTCCCTACGATCAACTGACAGAAGCAGAAGTTCTGCAGTGGGTCTTTGATGCGCTTGGCTATGAACAAGTGACCGCCATTAACGACGGTCTTGTCGCACAGATCGAACAGAAGCTGAACCCAACTTCTGCAGCTGGCGTACCTTGGTAATCTTTGTTATACTTTTTGAAGTTATTTGTTCGCTATGGCTTGCACAAAGTCTCAGTTAGTCTCCGCTATCAATTCCTTTGGTTCTGCACGTGCCACTGGTGATGGCAACCTAATTGCTTTCTCTGCCAACCTCATTGGTCAACTGATCGATACTCTTGAGTTTGCTCCAGAGGAAGAAGCAGCAGAGGACACTGAGGTAAAAGAAGCCAAACTTGTGTGATTATTGACCTGGCCTAGAGTATTTGTATTGCTCTAGGCCAATATGTTAATTAAACTTACAGACGCTGCAAAGTTCTATAAGGAAGAAAAGCATCAAATTGATGCTTGGAATTGGCTCCAGGCTCAGGTATCTCCTGATGTTCTGGAGTCATTTGCGTCTAAATACCGTACACTACCTAAGCCTGTCGTTGAGATCAGCAACACTTGGGATGGTGTCCTTGCCGCAGCTAAAACAGCCGGTGCTAAGTGGCCCGAATGTGTTGCTGCACAGTGGGCACTTGAGTCGGGCTGGGGACAACATACATCGGGCAAGAATAATTATTTTGGATTAAAAGGCCCTGGTTCTACAGTCAGTACGCAAGAATTTATTAATAACCAGTGGATCACTATTAAAGCAGGTTTTCTTGATTTTCCCGATCTTCAAACTTGCGTTTGTTATTTAGTTGAGCGTTGGTATAAAGACTTCGGAAATTATAAAGGTGTTAACAACGCTGCCAGCAGAAATGAATGTGCTCGTTTTTTGATAAAAGAAAGCTACGCTACAGATCCTGATTATGCAACAAAATTAATTCAAATTATGGATCGTCAGCTCCAAAATATTGGAGAGAAAAAAGATTCTAACCCACACAACAATAACTTCAATCCTTGGAGCCCTTTCACATACAAAGTTACTCCTAACATTACTTACGGTGAACTTTGTTTAAATCAAGAAGGAAGAAGATTTACCAAACAATATCAATGCGACACAGCAAAAGAACTTTGTTTGTTTCTTGAAAAAATACGTAAACAGTTTGGCAATAAACCACTAATTATTACAAGCGCTTCTCGTCCTGAACCTATTAATTCGTCTGTGGGCGGCGCTAAAAATAGTGAACATACTTACAATGCAGTATCTAAAGGAGCCATTGATTTTTATGTAGAAGGAGTTGATATCTATGCAGTGCAAGAGTGGTGTGATAAAACTTGGCCGTATTCCTTGGGCTATGGTGCGCCCAAGGGATTTATACATTTAGGTATTAGAGAAGGAAAACCACATGTACGGTGGGACTACTAACGTGAAAAAATATAAAGAGCCGCGTATACGCGTTAATGTTTGCTGGCAAATTGGAGACAATAAAAAATGCGTGACTTTACCAAAAGAGCACGCATATGAAACAAGAGATTGGGTTGAAAGCCAAGGAGGAACTATTTTTTGGTTTCAAGCATTAGAAGATTAACGTTGTTTAGCTTTACCCACTACTAAAGCAAGTGTTTCAATTAGTTTGTACAGTTTTCCAACAATTTTATCGTCTGAAGGTGTTGGTGTCATTGCTGTAATAATAGACGCTACTGCATGAATGGCTAATGCCAGCTCAATGTACTTGTTAAAGTCCATAAGTATTTTCCGTTTCTTTTATTGTAAGACTGGTTTTTTAAGATGTAACAATTTTTAATTAGGGCCTATTGGTTAAAGGCACAAAAAGTTCAGGAAAGCGTTCTGTGTCTTGATGCTCTCTATCCCAAGCATCTTGCCATTCAGACAATGAATGATCATGAACTGTATTGTAGTATTCATCATTCCCTACATCAAGAATAATTTTATAATTACCATAATCAGCAGCAGGAATACGCTCACCAATATACCAGGTTATTCCTGAATTAACAGTCACTGTTACACCCGAGGCAATCTCGCAGCTTGTTTCAGAAAACGAATTAACGCTGATTACAAGATTGCTTAAAATAGGGCCTACAATTTCTGCAGCATCAATTTCGGTTTCTTGTAAACAAACAGCACCATCAAAGTCTTCTAATTCAAAAAACGCTTCATTAACAGGAAACTCAATAACAACACCTACGTTATACGCAAGTGTTTCATTGCGTGTAGATGATACACAAATAAGATAACTGCCAGTAGCTAATGGATAGTATCGATCATCTCCTTTGTCTAATCGAAAATAATTAAAAGAGTTGTACAAATCCGACTGATTACTTAACACCGTATCTAAATACGGAATGTACACTTCTCCATTAGAACTGTTATAAATTGAATCAGCATCGAATATACCATTACCTTGCAGAGGAATCTTGTTTAAATCGTATGCGGAAATTTGAATGTATTGAGGACGTGGTGGCCCTTTAGACAAAATAATCCAACCGGGCTCTTGAAGAGTAACCGCAAACCAATGGTTGAATGTTCCACCACCAATACCACCGTTTGATGTTTGATTAGTATCAGCGCGACCAATGGGTTTCCATTGGGCTCCAAGAGTTCCTTTTAGGTAACGCAGCGAAGTTTGACTAAACGCACCAAGATTTAAAGGATTATCCTGAGTTCTTTGTGGCTGACTTACCGAACTCCTGGGCATATGAACCGTAATACAACTCCTGTTCTTCATCATAATCCGGGGTATTTTTGTGTATCAACGGATGTTGAATAGTATTTTTATACTGTTGCTCAACAATAAACACCGGTTTATCTCTCAGTTGATTTTGCGCATGGTGCATTGATTTAACCGGATCAAACTCAATGCAAAATGGGTGGATGATTTTTGGTGGGAATGTACGGTTCCAGCTTGAGACTAAATGTAAGGGGTTAAGACAGTTTTTGTTTTTGCACGTGCGTGTAACAAACATCTTGCCAACGTCTCCCCAAGCACATTGATAGATTGCCTTGTGGATATTGACATTGTCATTTGCTCTGGATTCATCAAGCGTGCGATAGGAAGGAAAACGCATTCGCCTGGAAGCCAGCCAAGGCACTTCCCAGCACTCATCCCATTCACCAACGGGGATTTGATTCCAAAGTGTAAAAAGCCTGGATTTGTAGTTTTTGTTGAGGTAATTGATGTCAAAACCACAATTGTTTCCTTGTATTTTGCGCGCGCATTCGTAACACCAATGTTGTTTTAAATCACGTACGCGGTGTCCATGAGCGCAGTAATAACCACGGTAAAAACCATGAGTTTTTAATTCTTGATTATCCATGTCATGTATACCAGGAATAAAAGGTACAGCAGAAATGGCTTTGGCGGTTTTGACGATTTGTTTAGTGATATCAGCCATGGTCAGAAGACTCCTTGTGAACGAAGCGGTAATTGGTGTGTGAATCGCGAAAAACAAGATTACCTTCTTCGTCTCTGACTCGACGCCTGTACTTAGGTGCTGGGCGCGTACGTCGTTTGTACAGCGCCAGGTTTAAACGGTTATCGCGGGCCGTGTTGTCTTTGTCATGCAACACATCTGCATCCCCTGGGTCATCACCAGTACGCAAGTAGTACACGACACGGTGAGCTGGATAGCGGATACCAAGAAGAGATACAACATAAAACCTGCCATCCGTACGCATGATCCCTGCTGGTTCACCGACATCATGATGGCGATTGGCTGTCCTCCACTTAAGGCCGCAAGGGTGATCGGAGGTAAGTTCCAGATTTTCTTGCGTCCACCAGAGGGGTGGCATCTCGTGATAAGTACGGGCCATTAGTGCCAGGGGAATGTACCTAGACAGAAGTATAGGGCACAAAAGCGGTATGTGCGGTGTACGTGTCGTTAATTCACCGTTTTAAGAGCGCGACTACATGCTTATTTATCTTATATAAGCCGTGATTACTTTTTATTTAAAAGTGTCGCATTAATCTGGTTTGTCTTACTTGCGTCTTACATAAGATTGCAAACCATTCTCAATAGCGACACTTTTATTTCAAAACAGAGCACAGTTACCTTATGGTAAATACGGATGTAGTCGCGCTCATCACAACACGGTAAACACCCTCAATACTATCCCACTTACCGCGCATACCTGCTTATGGGCACAAAAAAGCCCCTGCCGAAGCAGAGGCCTGGTTCCCCTTGACGCCTGCTCAGGTTACTGCATCTGTTTTTTCTTTCCGCAGACTCCTGCTTTTTTTTCGATTCCGTGGTGTCTTCTTCGTCTCAGCTGGGACTGAATGATCCACCTGCTTCATGACATCCTCAAAGATGCCACCAAATTGAGACGCAACTGTGTCCCATGAGAACTGTGAATCCAGTGCCCGTTCACGGCAGCGTTGGCCCACCAATTCCCGATACCCCCTCCCTTGGTACAAGTCATTCAAAATCTCAGCAAGGTGGTCAGAGGACGGGCATGGCATCTCCCGTGCGTAGTTGGTGTCCACATCGATGTGGTCGCAACGGATCAGTTCGCCGTAGCCCTCGAAGATCTCTTTGCAGGACGTGTGGTCGGGCACCACCTGCGGCACACCACAGGCAGCGTGTTCAAAGTTGACAAGCCCCCAGCCCTCACCTTTACAAGTGTTGACGCCCACATCGCATGCGTTATAGATGGTGTTGAGCGTGTCTACTGATACGTTCGGCGGTCCTTCCGTCTGCGTGGTCATAATGATGCGACCGTTAGGGTCCAGGCCAACCTTGGACATCTCCCTGGCAAAAACACCCATTACATCCCAGCCTTGGTCCTTCAAGCCCATGTGGAGGTAAAGCTGTGCTTCTGGTTTACCTACAGCAAATTGGGCAAAGGCCTGGATCGTAATGTCAATCCGTTTACGGAATTGATTCCTGTTCCCGTTAAACACAATAAAGATGTCTTCCTTAAGACCCAGCTTGCGACGACATTCATTCCGATCCACGGGATAAAACTGCCCTGGTGTTACACCATGGGGGATAACAGCAATTGGTTTACGGATACCGCCTTTCACAAATTCGTGCGCACCAAATTCCGTGTAGGAAATGATGGCATCCCAGTCGTTGGCTGTATCAGCAAGACAACCAATCCAGCCATACGAATCCATGGGCGCATACCCCACGAATTTAAATTTACCTTGCTTGTGGAGGTCTTCAATCTGACGGTACTGCTCATTGATGATCCACATGTCATTGATTGTGAAGACAATGTCAGGCGTTTCTTTTTCAACGACTTCACGGATGCGTTGCTCACCAAAGGGTGCAGTTTGAAAACGATTAGATGACGGATAAATTTTAAAATCCTTTTGTTGTTCACATGGATCACCCCACCAGTTGTGACCAAGGACTACGATTTCAAAGTCATCCTTCAAGCGATAGATGACGTTTTCAGTTACACGTGCAAATCCAGTCATGGCGACGATATCGCCACACCACAACACTTTAGTTTTTTTTGTCAAGGCAATCGAGTTACTCTTGATTTACTATACCGAAACAGAAGGAGTTATCGACCGTACCAACTCTTTCTCTTCTGCTGTTTTTGCTTTAAGTTTTGTTTTTAAAAACTTAGCCGCTCGATGCGTTTGAGTCGTATCACCACAGGTGTACAAATCAATAGCGCAATATCCAATCTCTGGCCACGTATGTATTGATGCGTGTGATTCTGACAGTAATGCTAACAACGTCACTCCCTGCGGCTCAAACTTTTCACCAAAAATTCGTAAGACGTTTGCTTTTGCCATGACGAGAGAAGCCTCAAGCAATCGTTGAAGCTCCTCATAGTCATTAAGAATTCCTGGGTCGCATTCATAAAGATCCAGGATTAAATGGCGACCATTGTTCACACTTCTATTGCAATATTCTCCATTGTCGCACTAGTAGGTGTAGTAATGTCTATTCCATATAGTGGCATGTACTTCTGTGGATTAGCAGCCACTTCAACAATAGAAGGATAGGTTTCGTATTTGGGATTTGACTCTCGTGTTACTGCATTAAATACCATCAAACCCTTGTTGGTTTTCTTGCTAAAGACATTAAGTTTTAGCTGGTGCTTACAGATGTCAAAGAATAGAACTTCAAATCGACCACGTCCCACAAAACCAACGTTGCAACTGCGGCAAAATTCTGCGTAACTTGCATAAAGCCATTGTTGCCAGTTCTGATAGAAGTTATTAGAACCTTGCGCGTTTTTACAAGTACCTACAACAGACTTAGCCCCTGGATCATAGACAACATGTTGACTCATCCAATCCAGTACAGGATTAGAACGCAGGCTTTGTTCCTTCTCATACTTCTGGAAGAAATCGACATGTTGTGCGGTCTCCATAAGGTAGGAACGCATGTCAGCTTCTGGCATATCTAGCAGCCAGTTCACAAGCCCTGGCAGCAAAGGAGCAAACTCACCCTGCGGATTACCCTTGTTATCAAACTTAATCAGTTCTTTTTGTTCTGCTTGGCCGCCAGTAAATGGACGGTCAAATGGAATGGTAAGGCGCCGACGAGCAAGGCCAGACGTGTAATCAGTGGACTGAATAGCTTCATTAGCAGTAATGATGACCATCCCATGGTATTGAAATGGATCTAATGCCTCTCCCTGGTATTTACGTTCAGAACGAATCCAATCGTTACCAGTGATTGCTTTCAGTCTTGATACGGAGCCACCCCAACGATCAGCGTCTTGGAACAGCAAAAGTTTTTTACCCATGTAAGCCGCTGCTTCAAAGCGGTTTTTTTCCATGTTCTCAAAGTCCGTGGAATAGGTATTGCTCCGACCAACCAGTGCTACCGCAAGGTTTGCGTAAGTGGACTTACCAGATTTACCTGGACCCACAATCTCCAGAAACTTCTGGATCTCGTAGTTACCAAGGAGTGTTGCACGCAGCCATGCCCTAAGCACTTGCGTACGATTCCAGGAATTGTGTTGGGTGTGTTTTAACCATTTAATAATTTGTTCACAGGTAGCCGATGGATCGTACTCATATGGCATTTGTTGCGTGATATATAAATCTCGTTTAAACGGATGCAATTCCCTGGCGCTAACCTCAAGCAGCCCATTGGTAAACAACAGGTAGTCCATGCCGTCATACCAATCATCAAACGGTACTAACGCTTGAAGTTGCTTGTACATATCTTCCATTAGGTTGTGATTAAACCCTCTGGGTAACCAATCAGTTGCGGTAAGATCTTTTAAATTTTCCCGGATGGTGCCATACATCTCAACTTTGGTTTGTTTTTCCCATAGCCCCCTCCTTGGGTCATAAAGAAAAAACTGGTTGTGAGGTTGGCTGAATAGCAGATTACCTGCGTAAGCAACAAGAAGTTGATCAGCAATTTCATGGGAAGGCCGGTTGTGCCCCCTGGCATCTTTAGGTTCTTTACTATCTGTTTCTTTTTTCCTGTTGCGTGTTAATGGTTTTGTCTTTAAAGGGTTTTTAGATGTTTGGAATGTTTCTGAATTTTGCTCTAATACTCTTTCCATGTGCTCTAAAGTGTCACCTTCAAGGTTGGGCAGTATTGAAGCAATTGCTTCTAAAGTTGCGTCATTAACGCTTTGTACGCGATAGTCTTGAGAAGGAACCCAACCGTTTTCTTTGGCGACATGAACGAGTGATCCGATACCACGACCACCGCCTTTACTAAAAGAAAGCCAACGTCTATGGCATTCACCTTCTTTGTACTTATCGCTTTGCTTGGACCATTCATCCCATTGATCCAACAGCGACTCATCCAAGCTGTGGAGCGACTGACCAACCGTGATCCAGATGTCATAATCATCCGTCGCTTCTGGAGGCATACCCCACATTGCTTCGGTTGCAACTTGGATATCACGATCCAGACCGATGACACTTTGGATAGCAAAGTTACCGCCGATCACACGTGATACTTCTTTTGCGGGTTTACCATGCTTGGCGTTTTTGGTGATGATGTTATTAAGGATCCAGTCCGGTAGTTCAGGCAGAGAATCAGACCACTCAAAGCCTAAACCTTCAGCCGTGTAATAACCATCTGTTTCCGGATGTGTACCCATCAGCACCCCCTGGTGCTTTTTCCAAAGAATTTCAAGTTTCTCTTTATTTTCTTCTCCGTGCCAGGTGTATTTATTACGAAGAAAATGCTTGTGTTTATCGCGGTTTAGTTTGTAGAGTTTGCGTTCTCGGCCAATTTTACCACTGAAGATGGTAAGGGTGGCAGGCAGCGCGTCCTGGAGGGGAAGGCCGGAGATTTGCTCAATGAGTGGATAGATACTAGGTCCATCAACATCAACCCAGACCAAACCATAAGGATGGTTATAGGCAGGGCCGCCAAGTACACCAATTGCTTTACAGTCACCGGTTGCAAGCTCTTCTTCAATTTCTTTGACGCTAAATGGTTTGTTCTGCCAGCCCTGGATATACGGGTCTTTATTTGCTCCTAATGGAGTTAACGGCCAGTCCAGAGGAATGTAATCGAGCCGAATTTCACCTGGCTTAAGTGACTTCTGGTTCTGGTTTGTCATGCTTCTAAAGGGTTCTTGATTTCTACTTTAAAGTCTCGATCAGGAAAAGAACCCTCCTTTAAAATACTGTAGGCATGAAGGTGCATAAGCGTGGGCAGACAAAAACAATCCCCGTCCATCGCACTCATCATGCGATTCATGAGGCTATTTGTCCACTCACCCACGCTGATCACGTGGATGTCCATGGAAGGTGCTGTTGTGTGTTTTCTTATCCTACGGCTCCCAATCCATGGAGCCCATCAAAAAATTCTTAAGTTAGTTGAGTCTTATTAGACTTACGTTCTTTGTATTGTTGACGCTTATCCATTGACTCAAATTCTTTCATCATCTTGTTGTAAATCTTAACTGCGTCTTCTTTTGTGACGACAGCCCGCTCACAGGCGATTGTCCATGCCAGGCGCTTCCTGCACTCCATCTTGCCGTTCGGGTTGTATGCCGTCATTGTACCAAGGTGCACGCAGTTCCATTGCCCCACCTAGCTTTTGGGATTCGCCGGTTTGGAGCACAGGATCAATCGGATGTTCGCTATAGAGCGGTTTGTTTTGTTCTTCCCGTTCTATTTCGGACTCAATCCGATTCTTAAGCTCTATCATATCGAGACGAGCCTTGAGCTTGGCTTCAAACCAGACACGTTTCCACCATTTGATGACGCTCTGGATAATGTCGTCAAATAAGATCCGGATCATAGACATTACAGTTGGCCACCTGGGTGTAATACTCTTCAACAATCTTGTACCAATCTTCCCGAAGAGAATCTAAAAACCTTCGAGAAATTTTAAAAATTTGGGTACGCACAGGAGTTGATACTAGAATTGCTGCCTGCTGCACAGTCATGCCAAGGGTTTGCTCGATGGCGATGTCATATGCTGCCAACTGCTTACACGTCTTTTTGAACTTCATGTGACCGCCGAGCAGATCCCTCCATTCCTGGGAGCCTTTCTCCAAATCTTTCGGCCATTTTCTGCTGTATGGTTTAACGCTGGTCTTTAGGTCCGCGAGCGTAAGTTTGTTATTAGCGACGGCAATAATATCAGGGGCACCAGCCCAAGCACGACCTTCTGAGTCACAACCCCAAACGCGAGCAACGTCATCAGCACCAATAGTGAAGTTAAACTTATCCAGAACAGGGGACTCGGCCCAAAGGACCTCCTCAAATTGATCCAGGATTGGCGGCATACCCGCCCAAAAGTCTGCATATTCATCTTTGATTTCTGGATTTTTGTTTCCCTTGAGGTATTGTTCCATGCCGTAGTGGATAGCAGTACCCCTTTCGGCAGCAGCTTCTTTAACGCCTGGGTTAGCTTTTGACCACATTTCAAGCTTCCGTTTATTTGCTTCGGAAGCTGTCTCGCCAATGATAGTAGTTACAGACGGCGCAGGCCCAGTGGGTAACGGAGTTGTATAGTGACGTTTTCCGTTAAGCGTAATTCTGGCTGCGGTCTTATTCAGCGACCGCATCATTTCTGGTTGCTTGTCCTTAGCGTGGATCCAAGGATCTGATGTATTCAGTTTAGCAACCATTGATGGTTTTGTATATTGATGCTAACTTAACATACAAACCAACCGTGTAGCATGCAGTCTTTTAATTACGCAATTATCACAATCCTTGGCGCTATGCTTGTGGTTATTAGCATGGATGCTTACCTGTTCTTTATGGAAGTTGCATCTCGCCAATGAACAAATTTTTTCTTGGTATACAGGGCTATTGGTCGTGTTTAGGCTGGGCTCTTCTTGCTTTATGGACCTGGGTACTGGAAATGTTACCTGATCTTCGTTTTTGGAAGTTGCATAACAACCTTGACGATCACCTTTGGTATGCCGAACGTGTCAACGGTCGTCTTGCCATGTTGGCACTGACCTTCCTTTTCATTTGGTGCACCACCCATGGGATCAAACTTAACGCGCTTTTATTTTGAGTTTGATGACGACTGTCGTACAGGTTGTTTTGAAGGCTTGGCTTTTGAAGATATTGAAACCATTGAGGCAGACGTTTATGAAATAGAGCTACAATCCAAGGAGATTCCGTACACTCGAGTTGATCTGTAACATGACACGTACCTGGGACGATTACTTTAACCCCATCAAAAACAAGCTGGGCGCACGTCAGCACACCTTTCAAAAGATCTTTAAGCATTTAGATGAGTGCCATAATCCAATCATCATTGAGACTGGTACATACCGAGAAAAAGACAACTACACGGGCGATGGTTGCTCAACCCTTCTGTTCGATAACTATATCGATATCCGTGGAGAGGGGCAGCTGATTTCAATTGACATTGATCCAGGTGCCTGTGCACTAGCAAAACAAGCAACCAAGCATGCCGAGATCATTGAGTCTGATTCCGTAGAAGCTCTTGACACCTTTACAGGTGCATGTGATCTGCTCTACCTGGACTCTTATAACATCACCGATTGGAACAATGATTGGGCACCGGCTGCCCATCACCTCAAAGAGATATTTGCAGCTTATTCTTTGCTATCTCTTGGGACCTTGATCGTGATTGATGACAACATCAGAGCTCCTGACGGTCGTCGCCATGGCAAGGGACGGCTTGTTTACGAACTTATGGAATCTATTGGTATTGACCCCTGCTTTGATTCATACCAAATTGGCTGGCTCTGGTACTAGATATCCGTACTTTCCAAGTCTTTCAACTTAGTCCATAATATAAACAGCTTAGAAGCTGTTATGTTTACTATAGTAAGAGGACCCCGTAGTTCCGAAATGTCTCTTTCTACTCAGGTTAAGGAGTCCATTGAGAACGCAGCTAATTGCATGCGTGATGCATTGGCGTTTGCTGCACGTACTGAGCATCCCATTACGATTACTACCATCTCTGACATCTTGTGCCGCCTGGAATCTTTGGAGCAAGTTGATGATTTAATGCAGCAATTTGCAAAGAAAGATGACAACAAGACGAATTATCACCGAGGCTGAACGCCTTGAAAAATATTTAACAACATTACCCATACCTGAGCCAACTCCCAAAGAAATGGAGCAGGTATTATTACGTCTGTGTAAGTGGGCTAAAATATTAAAAGAACGTAAGAATAATCCTGATGGCTCAAAAGGACAATAAGTACACAAAGCCAGAGTTACGCGAACGTATTAAAGATCGTGTGATGGCTGGCTCTGAAGGTGGCAAGCCTGGGCAGTGGTCTGCCCGTAAGGCTCAGATCGTAGCACGTGAGTACAAGGAAGAAGGCGGTGGCTATAAAGGGGGTAAGGGTGAAAAACAAAAGTCATTAGAGAAGTGGGGCAAAGAGAAGTGGATGACAAAAGACGAATATGAAAATCGGAGCAAAGCTAAGTCTGCCGCCAAGAAGTACAAGGAGAGCAGGTAATGGGCGATTTATTCCAAAAGTTTTTAAATAAAGTTGGCCGTAGTTATGGCCAGGTAGATAAAAATGTCTTTGGAGGTTTACTGCCAGGCGGCTCTGATAGCCGTTTTATTTCTGCACCACAGAATCCATTACGTCCTGCAGCTGTTGTTAGATCGGCTCCTTTTCAAGCAGTACGCGACGTTGTATTAGAAAAATCTGGTTTACCAAAACCAGAGCAGTTTTTTATAAAAGCAATGACAGGAGGTTCAAGAGATATTACAACAATGACACCAGAAGAACTTTCTTTGGTTAAAGGTGCATACAACGAAAAATATGACACAACTCCTTTAACTGACGCACAGTTATATGAAATGGCAAAAGCTCAAGAATTAAATCATAAAGCTTTTATTGAGCAAGCAAAAGAAAAGTATGCCTCTGCATCCCTAAAGGAAAAAAATAGCCCTCTGGGACAGATGCTATTACAAACTATTAATACTCCTTTTAACATTAATAATGTTATGACAGGAATCAAGGAGGCAATTGAAACAAATAAAAATTATCTGAAAAATTCAGGTCCTGTTGTTAATTTGTATGGACAAGGAAGAAATATGAAGATGGCTTATGGAAGTCTTTCTGTTTTTCCACAAGCAGAAGGAGGTGTAAAAATTTATGATCGATGGAAAGTTGATCCAGCAGATAAAGTTGTTCCGGGATTAGAGAAAATGGGTCTTGCGGACAGAGCTGACGCGGTAGCAGATCTTGGAGAAGGTGGTCCTATTCCTGCGTTAATTTTTAATGCGGCAAAAAGCTTAGGAACTTATGAGCCATTTGATATTCGAGTGAATGTACCGGCTGAAGAATGGCAAAATATAACAGGAAAGACTTACAAACAAACAACACCTGCAGATTTTAAGAGAGAAGAACAAGGCGACATTCTTAATCGTTTAAACACATTATATTTTCAAATGAAAGAAAAAATTGCACCTAAACCTTTCGTGCCAGGATTAAAAGTAATGGCTCCATTTGCTGCACCGCTAGCTCCTTAATCATGGCAGACAAAGCTATACAAAAAGGCTATACCAAACGCTATCTACCAGAGAAAGCATGGGCCTCACTCTCTAAAGAAGAACGTGCAGAGACAGACCAAAAGAAAAGAGCTGGCAGCAGACAAGGCAAACAGTTTATTCCTAATA
>Ga0208005_1000513_pt1 | contig 14421 bp, 11 predicted proteins | sample DEB19_08_DNA_3_FD_184530 | JGI IMG/M metagenome (GOLD analysis project Ga0208005, IMG submission 184530) | Aqueous microbial communities from the Delaware River and Bay under freshwater to marine salinity gradient to study organic matter... | ecosystem: Environmental > Aquatic > Marine > Coastal... | reverse complement strand
TGCACACGCAGAGCAATAGGCTCTGGGTGCACGGTCTGTTTTCTTGACTGAGATTTCTGTGCCACAAGACCAGCAACTGGTCTCGTAATAGATACTACTCTGAGCGATATTCATATCGCTGAGTGCCAACGATTCGGAAGAATCGTTATCACTTGCCTGCGTGTCTTGATTCATATTCATGGTCTGGATTAATCTCCCATGGGTTGTAGGTTGCACGCTTTTCTAGCGCCATCTTTTGGATACGGATGGTGCGGCGTAGGTTTGTATTGTCTTTATATAGTTGTGCATTGCGGATAGTAGTTGTAGTAATGAGCGTTAGGCTAAGTCCTAATGCAATAACAACTGCAAATATATCGAAGGTTGAAACTAACATTTATTTATCTCCTTTTGTATGGCACTTACATGAACATGAATAGATGCAACCTGTATCACATGGATGCATGATGACACTCCTTAATAGGGACTAGGCAGTCTCCGCAGTATGGTGGAAAGATATCATCAAAGCAGGACTGGCAGGTATTACTGATTAGTAGTTCTCTCTCATGTAGATTTAAATATGGCAGTGCATACTGGATTAGTTTGCCTGCTCGCCAATCCATTAGGTCTTCCTGATTGGCTGTAATATTATATGAATCTTTACAATAGATACATGGAACTGCTAGCGTTACTGTTGTTGTCATAGATGGACTCCTAGAACTCCTTTGGACTGGCAAACCCCTGCGGTAAAAAAAGGGAAAGGCGGGTGAGAGCCGAAGCCCCCACCCGCCTTAGTGTTACTCTACGATAGATAGTTCAGTAACTACTTGATTATCATACCATTTCTTATCCTTTGGGGAAACGGTAGATGATAGATAGCCTGATACATTTACAACGAATTCAGTTTCGGAATTGTTGATTAGATTATCTTTAACAAACTTGATGATAGTTTCATCAAAGATAGTTACGAAACGAGAGCAGGTAAATAAGGATTTAACTGTTCCATCAGGTTGAGATACTGCACGGCGGTCAGTAACCTTTGCGGTAACTAGGTTACCATTGGTGCTTACTTTGATGTTAGACATTACAACATCTTCAAACATGAACTTGTTCATGGTCTTACTCCTTTTTTATATTAGATTTGGTAGGCATGCCCTTGCCGTAGGCAACAAGGGCATGCTGGAACTGAACTTAGTTATTGCAACCTACTAAAGCGTTATAGGAAAGATGGCAGTCAGGGCAGATATTCTCGTTCTTGCGAAGAGCAATAGTTGCCTTTAGGTCATGTTCTGAGACAAGCGGATAGACATGCTTGCCTAAGAACCAATAACTGCCAAGCCTATCCAATATGTTTGTGATAGGCGGAGCGTATTCACTACGGAATAGGAAGTCAGAATCAGGTTCTTCCCAAACTACCTTTGGCTCGGTAGATTGGTAAGGTTCTGAATCTTTGTATCTAGTCACTGGGACTTCGATAATTTTGGCAAGCCTGTGAGCATAGCCAACGATAGACTGCGAAGAAACCCAATCTTGTTGGGTCAAGTCGCGGTTATGCCACTGGTTTGGATAGATGATATTTCTATCATCCACCAACTCATGGGCAATCTCTGCGTCCTTTGCAGTGCGACTATCTTCGCACTCAGGGCAGACTGAATCAAGCAGTTGGCATTCATAGCAAGCATTTGTGATGGATATGCCTACTGCAGTTTCTTGGACTGACATAGTTACCTTTCTGTAATCAGGATTTCTAATTACATAAAGTAACTAGGCAGGTCTGTCAAGCCACTCTTTTCAGGCTTGACTGACATGCCACTACGCAGGATTCTGATTTAAATCAGGGGCGCTGAATATATTTAATGAAGCGTCCGCAGACTGCTAGCCAGTCAGCAATCCCTGTAACGGGACAACTGCCAGGATTAAATAGGCTGTGGGTCATGTAATGACCCCAGACTGTTTAATAGTGTTCCAGATGTATGTAGTATCTCTGTAAAAAATATTTCTGTACAGCAGTACCCCTGCTACAGAATAGATAGAATATGGCTCTGACCTGCTCTTTTAATACTGTGATGTAAATCACCTGCCCAAAAACGTTCGTTTTGGGTGTTTGAACGGATTAATATATATAGAAGCAGTTTACTGCTTCTATACTATAGCAAGGTCTTCAGGACCTTGCGTACAGACAGTATCTACTGTCTGTTACTAACAGACTGTACAGGCTGTTTGTATGCGGGATAATTCTGCCTTTGGGACGGCATGGGGCAAAGGAATCTAATGGCATTTGATAAAAGCAACAATCCAAGAACGGCAGCAACCGCAGCCGCAAAGGCAAAACTAATTGCCCTTGTAGCCGAAGGTATGGGCACTCAACGTGCCATGCAGCAGATAGGCTATAAGCCAGATACCCTAAGAATCTGGATGATGCGGGATAAGAAATTTGCCCGTGACCTAGAAGCCGCTAAGGATGATGCCAAGAATAAATCAACCCAAGCCCTAGGGGTAGCAAAGGATGAAATATCCTTCCCCCAATTCTCAGAAGTATTTTTAGACCAAAAGGTTTTTCCACATCACCAAGATTGGATTGACCTACTGGAAGGGCGTGAGCCATCTTGGCTCCACCCAAGTATGACCTTTGAGCCTGGCGACCAGAACCGTTTGCTACTAAACGTGCCACCTGAGCACGCTAAGAGTACCGTGATTACGGTTAACTATTCAACTTATCGTATCGCCCTCAATCCCAATGTTCGTATCATTGTGGTAAGTAAGACCCTAAACAAGGCACGAGAGTTCGTGTATGCAATCAAGCAACGACTGTCTCACCCGCGCTGGTTAAAACTGCAAACAGCATATGGACCAGAAGGGGGTTGGAAGCAGGATGCTGATACCTGGAGAGTGGATACCGTTTACCTTGGGGGCGATGCGAGAGATTCATCCGAGAAGGACCCCACTATCCAAGCCCTAGGCATGGGTGGGCAAATCTATGGCGCACGTGCAGATTTGATTATCTTGGATGACTGTATTACAACTGCTAACGCACATGAGTTCGAGAAGCAGATTGACTGGCTACAAAAAGAAGTTATTACCCGTTTGGGTAAGAACGGCAAACTATTAATCGTAGGGACGCGAATTGGCACGATTGATTTCTATAAAGAACTCCGTAACCCGAAGTATTGGTCTGGCGGTAAGTGCCCTTTTACTTACATGGCTATGCCTGCGGTATTGGAGTACGGGCAAGAACCAAAAGAATGGGTAACCCTTTGGGCTAAATCCGATAGACCATGGGACGGCGATGAAGATATCGCACCTGATGAGCAAGGGCTATTTCCTAAATGGGATGGCGAGGCGTTAGCAAAGCGCCGTGGTGAAGTTACCCCATCTACTTGGGCAATGGTTTATCAGCAGGAGGATGTCGAAGAAGATTCCATCTTCCCACCCGCGCTGGTTCAGGCGTGTGTTAAGGGAACCCGTCAGCGTGGTGCATTAAAACCAGGCGCGGTGGGACATCCGACACAGGTACAAGGCTTTACCATTATTGGATTTGACCCTGCTATGGGCAGAGGTAATGCGGCATTTGTGGTTATGACCTATAACCGCGTTGACAAAAAAATTTATGTGCTGGATTGTGAAAACATGTCCGAGCCTACACCGCAAAAAATTAGAGCAATGCTTGAACAATTAACTATCAAGTACCGACCTAATGAGATTCGCGTTGAGATTAACGCTCACCAGAAGGCTTACCAACTGGATGAGGATTTAAGAACGTGGCTTGCACAATATGGCACTACCTTGAAACCACACTTTACTAGCAAGAATAAGTGGGATACTGACCATGGTGTGGCGAGTATGTCTAACATGCTTGGCACTATACGTGATGGCAAGTTCCAAAACAATAACCAAATTGAGTTTCCATCTACCAATGGCTCTGAAGGTTTAAAGGCTTTAGTTCAACAACTAATCACTTGGAAACCGAACACCAAAGGTAAGACTGACTGCGTGATGGCGTTATGGTTTGGTTTTATTAGATGTCGTGAGTTTATGCAGCAATCATCTGTTATATCAAGGTATACGGAAAATCGCTGGGCAACTAGAGCGCAACTACAAAACCGAGGCACTGTTAATTTAGACATTGCTATGCAACAGCAATGGGAAGAACAATACGGATAAGGATAATTAATGGCACGTTCAGATAAGCCCTTTGAGGGTATTGGTGGTGGGGGCGGCGTATCGTCAACTGCAGCCAAAGATATTCTGAAAAAGGCTATTTCAAGAGCACTTGCAAAGAAGGCTAAATCTGTTACGTCTGCCGCAGGAGAAAAGGCTCTTATCAAAGAAATCCTTAACAGTAAGCAGGTTGAGAAAACAAACCTTACTCAAAAGGATATTGCACAAGGACTTTATAATTTTTATAAAAAGAATCCTAAGTACGATACAAGCGTTAAGTCTACAATGACAACGCCAAAAAAGCCAGCAGATGTAGTGGCTGCTCGTATAGCGGCAGAACGTGCTGCTAGGGCTGAACGTATCCGTGCTGGTGTATCACCTGCTAAGGCAAAGCCTACAATTAAAAAACCAACTAAGGTTACCGAAAAAGGCAAGGCTGCAGCAATTGCCCGTAATACAGAAACAAAACGTCAAGCAGAAATTGATGCTAAAGGTGCTCCACAAAAACAAGGACAAACTGTTCGTGGTAAGTTTTTTGAAGAACCAAAACCTGGTTATGCAGGTCAGAAATTACCTGGCAAGTCAATTAATGCCCGTGAGCCAAAGGTTAATCCAGACAAACCAGGGTTTAATGAACTTTCTGCATTTACAAAATTAACTGATGCTGAAAAGAAAATCTTTTGGCGTGCAGATAAAGATGCTATTCAGTCAGTAATTAACTGGAATAAAAAAATTAAAGACATGCCTAAAGCAAAACCAACAATAGATGTTGATAAGCGTTTGCTTGAAGCATCAAAGAAATTAACACCAGCGCAATTAAGAAAGATTAAAGCAATTGTTGCTGAAACAAGACGTAGAGCAGGAGCATAATGCTATTAGATAAGCAAATCTTTGCACGTGTAGAAAGTCTAAAAGACCGTGCTCGCGCTCGTGATGCTCGCCATAAGGATGTACTAATGGTACGTCAAGGTGATATTGCTAGTGTTTATCCAGACTTTTTTCCAGATGGCGTAGATGCAAACGTAGTTGCTAACTTTGTTGATATTGTAGCCCGTGACTTATCAGAAGTTATGGCGCCACTTCCTGCGGTTAACTGCTCAGTAGTTAGCCAAGTAAAGGACCGTGCTCGTAAAGCAGCAGATAACCGTACTCGCATTGCTGCTAACTATCTATATCACTCTGACCTACAGGTACAAATGTACACAGGTGCAGATTGGTATATTACATTTGGGTTTGTCCCGTTCATTGTTGAATTGGACACTGAAGCAAAACTGCCGCGTATTCGCGTAGAAAGTCCAGTCGGGGCTTATCCTGAGTTTGACCGCTACGGACGCTGCATTGCTTTTGCTAAACGCTACTCTATGACTTTGGTTGAATTGATTTCTCAATTCCCAGAGCATATAGATATGCTGCTTGGTCGTGATGGTTATGACCAAGATATGAATCGTGAGATGGAAATTGTTCGTTACTACGACAAAGACCAATCATTGATTTACGTTCCATCCCGTCAGAACCTAGTTATCTCTCGCGCTAAGAATCCACTTGGCAAGATGCAGGTAATTGTGGCGAAGCGTCCTACCGTTGATGGTGAGATGCGTGGACAGTTTGATGACGTGCTTGGTATTCAGTTGCTTCGCAATAGATTTGCATTACTTGCAATGGAAGCGGCGGAGAAAGCAGTCCAGTCACCACTTATTGTTCCTGAAGATGTGAACGAATTCCAGTTCGGTGGAGATGGTATTATCCGAACTGCAAACCCTGCTGGTGTGCGCCGTGTGGAACTTCCAGTTCCTGCAAGTGCATTTAATGAGCAGGCTGTTCTACAAAATGAACTGCGTACTGGAACACGCTATCCTGAATCACGTACTGGTAATGTTGATGCGTCAATCATTACTGGCTCTGGTGTTCAGGCTCTTATGGGTGGATTTGATACACAGGTTAAATCAGCACAGGCTATCTTTGCGTCTGCACTAAAGACTGTAATCTCACTATGCTTTGAAGTAGATGAGATGTTCTTTAATGAAACAAAGTCTATTCGTGGCATTGATTCTGGTAGTCCGTATGCAATTGAATATCTACCATCAAAGGACATCAAGGGTGATTACTCAGCAGATGTCCGCTATGGCATGTTGGCTGGTCTTAACCCAGCACAGGGACTTATCTTCATGCTACAAGCCCTTGGCGGTAAATTAATTTCTAAGGATTTAGCACAACGTGAATTGCCATTTGGTGTTAACGTAACACAAGAGCAAGAGAAGATTGAAGTTGAAGAAATGCGTGCTGCGCTTATCGCTTCACTTAATGCTTCTGCTCAGGCAATTCCACAACTAATTGCAAATGGCGGAGACCCTACAAGTATTGTTAAGAAACTTGCAGAAGTTATTCGTATGCGCCAAAAGGGCACTCAGATTGAGGACGCAATCAATGATGTGTTCGCTCCAGAATTACCACCTGCTGGTGCAGCACCATCTCAGGTTGAGCAACCGTCCCCTGCTCCCGCCGCAGCGCCAGCAGGTGGCGCTCCACAAGGACTACAAAGTTTACTTTCCAGCCTAACAATGGGTGGAGAAGCAAACGCTTCAGCGAGAACCGTAACTCAAAGATAAACAAGTAGGGGACAATGACAACACTAATTGCGTATCAGGGAAAAGGATGGGCAGTAGTCGGATGCGATTCTCGCTCATCTGATGAATCTGGTCGTCCATTAGTTATGGCTACTCATAAGGTAGTTAATAACAATGGCGTGTTGATTGCAGGCGCTGGTGCAGGACGTGGTTCTAACATTATGCAGTTTGGCTGGAAAGCACCTAAGCCAACTGCGGCTGAAGCACAAGACCTAGATGGTTTTATTAGTAAGAAGTTTATTCCTGAAATGCGTAAAGCCTTTATTGATGCAGGCTACGACATGAAGGAAGATGGGGATGCAGCAGAACATGATTCGGACTTTCTTGTTATCGTTCGCGGAGTTATTTATCCTATCTTTGGAGATTATTCTTGGGATAGGGATATTCGTGGTATTTATTATGCTGGCAGTGGCAGTGACGTTGCTCTTGGCTCCTTTGTTACTTTGCTCGAAACTATTGACACTTCTAACCCAGAAAGTGTTCAAGATGCAATCAAGCAATCAATAGCAAAAGCCTGTGAGTGGGATATCTATACTGCCCCACCAATTATTACAAAGATTCAGTACGCAAAATGAGTAAAGCATTTAGGGAGAAAATAGAAGAAGCACTTCGTATTCTAGTTGATGAAGACCCTGAAGGGCATAACTTTATATGCGCTAACTGGTTAATCATTACAGAATGGGCAGACTATGAAGGCACACGCTATTTACACACAGAAGTCAGTGATGCCATGACTCCATGGAATGCTTACGGCATGATGCGTATGGCTAAGGAATACAACAAAGATTCCTTTACACCAACAGATGATGAAGATGATGAATTGGAAGATGAAGGAGAAGAATAATGGCAGTTAATGAAAAAGTATCTGGCATTGGTGCTAACTCTGAAAGAACAGATTTAAATGTATCTCAACAGCCTGCACGCTACATCTCAGGTCTTCCGTATGGACAGGGACAAGAAACCTATTCAAATCAAACACAAGCACCTATGGCTGGCAATTCATTTGCACAGGAAATGCCAACACCATTAATGGCTCCATCATCACGTCCAAATGAAGCAGTTACTACTGGCGTTGATGTTGGTGACGGAGCAGGTTCAGAAGTTATGCGTTTGCCTATGCAACAGTCAAGTCTTGCAAATACATTACAGTCATTAATTCAATATGACCCAAGCGGTGAAGCAGAATTAGCATATAGGATGGTTGTTGATAGCGGAAGCATGGCTTAATGGTTCAAAAAGTCAACTTTATTGTCGCTAAGACAAGTCCTAACTTATACGCTGCGGCTCAACAGGCTAACCTGAGCAAAGAACAAGTAAATCAAATTGAGCAATATTCTTGGACTGTAGATAAGAATAAACAATTATCACGCAAGCGTGTTGATGATGCTCGTAAAGAGTTTGCTGGTTTAGATACAGATGTACAGGATATGCTTAAATTCCTGTACCCTAATGCTGAATACACAAAAGAAGCACCCACTGTTCTAGACGGAGCGCTTAAAATTGGTAAAGCGGCAGTAACTGGACTAGCAAGTCCATTGATTCTTACATTTAAGGCGCTAGGTTCTTGGAACCGTTTTATTAATACGCCATACTTGATGGCTCGTCAGGCTGCACAAGGCGAAGGTTTATTTAATAAGCAGACATTTACTGATGCGTGGGATGGACGCAGAGTTTATGACAATGGTGCGCTTGGAAAAGCAATTCAAACTCACGGCAATGCCAAGGTAGAAGTAGCCAAAGGCTTAATTGCTGGTAAAACCCCAGGCGAAATCATTCAACAATATGGCAAAGTAGATGATAATCTGCTTGAAGCCATCAAAGAAGCCTACAATGAAGAAGATGCTTTCAGAGTAGTGCTTGATGATGTTAAGTATTCACAGGTTAGCCCTGGTCGTGATATTGCACGTGCTGTATTTGGTACTAAATCTGGCAATGTAGACTGGAAAACCCGTAAAACATCTGGTGCTATTGACTTTATGTATCAGTTAGTAGTTGACCCACTGACTTGGGCAACTGCTGGTACTTCAAAAATAGCAACTAAAGTACCATTACTAGGACAACTTGCTAAATCTAATGGCGAAAAGATGGTTGAATCTATCCGCTTGCATGGTACTGCAGGTGTAGAAGAAGCATTTAATAAGTTTCCTGATATCCGTAAGCACTGGGATTCAGAAATTGGTCCTGCTGTTGCAGATTTTATTAAAGCCGAAGGCGCTTATGCTAAGGGTGAGCAGTTCCGTAAGATTGCTAATGCCTTTGAAGGACACAATAATCGTGAATGGATTGACTTACTAGCACGCAATAACATTGTTAATGCTGAATCTGCTATCCAATACTTTGGTAAAGACGTAGATGCTGCTGTTAAGTTGATGGCAGGTCGTGTAGATGGTATGCAATATTTCCGTAATGGTATTGCTACATCACGTAATCAGCGCCGTATAACTAATAAGTTCTCAAATAAACTATCTGATTTTCTAAACCCTAAATATACTGAAGAAGCAGGCGAAGAAGCATGGTCTGCGCTAACTAAAGTTGGTCCAGAAGAGAATATGCTTGTCTCTCCTGAGATTGCAGAACTAGATAAGTTCTATAAGGGTATTTCTCGTAGAGAAAAGATTTCACGTGCTATGGCACGTACCCCACAGAACCGCTCTATCCGCATTGGTGATGATGCAATTAAGAGTGCTGATATATTTTATGATACTGCCCGTCAAATTCTGCCAGCAGATTTGGCAGATATGGTTACATATAAGTTTGTTAACTCAACACCAGATGAGCAGATACAAGTATTGCGTAGTGTCTACTACGGCATCATGCAGAAGGCTGGCTTAGAGGGTCATCCTAAAGGAAAAGAACTAATTGAGAAGACTTTAGAGTCTCACTTTGGTTCTAAAGAAGGTTTATCTGTAGTAACTGAACTTAAAGTTCCAGAAAAACTTTCAGGCAAAGTTACAGGTGCTGGACTTAAAGTAGTTGATGGTATTGAAACCTATGATACTGCTGGAATTATCCATCCATTCCAAGAGGCTAAAGCCATTGGTAATCTTGATTATCAGTTAATTGCACAGACTGCATACGAGATTAGAACCAAAAAGAATCTTGTTATGGCTGCTACCCAAGGTGCAGCACAGAGCAAGTTCTCATCTGAGTTTGTTAACTTTTGGTCTGTATTTACCCTTTTCCCACGTTTAGGTATTCGTTCTGCAATTGACGAAGGCGTAATGTTTATGTTAACTGCGCCTGCTAATGACATCTTTAATGTCATTCGCGGTAAAGGTCACAGAATGGGTAAGGTTGCTTCAGCAGCAACTGGTTCCAAGACAACTGAAGGTTTCCGTGCTGCTATCCGTAGCAAACTAGGATACGAAAATGTATCTGGTTCTATTGATACGGCTAAACGTATTGCTATGCGTAAGCAAATTGCTGAATCAAAAGGTATCTCAGAAGATGCAGTTCGTAATATTGATTTAGCCCTTGCTACTGCAGATGAAGCAAATAAGATTCTTCCATCTAAATTAGATGGCACTGAATGGAACTGGCTATCTCAGGCTCTATCGCATCAGTCACATGTTCTTTCTGGTTCTGCTGCATCTATTGCAAGCCGTGCTTCTTTAAGTTCACGTATATCTCAGGAAGTTGCAGAAGAATTAATCAGCCTTAACAACTATGAGTTAATGCTTAAAGAATCTGACCTAGTAACTAATGCTGTAGGTGCTGTTGTTGATACCCGTGATATTGCTAGGGCTACAGGTTTAGGTTCAGAACCTATTGCTAAGGTTCACTTTGAGAACTTTGTGCGCCGTTTCTATGGCAATACCCGCTCAATCAAGGGCGAAGAACCACGTTTCTTTAACCCAGTTGCAGCATTCTTAGATAACAATGCACTGCTTAGACCAAGCGATTTTGACGTTGCAGTAGATACATTACTCCGTCAAGTAGGCGTAGGAAAGACTAAAAGTCTTGAATCAGTAGTAGGCAAAGAGATACTTGATACTTTAGATAGCAAGTTCTCTTATGTGGTAGATGACCAGAAGGCTCTATCAGACTTCCTAACTATGTCTGCCCGTACTACACAACTACGTCAGCGTGGATTATCTGATATTGATATTGCTAAAGACCAGATTAACCGTATCTTGCTGGATATGTATACAACATTCCACGGCAAAGAGAACAACTTTAACACTGAACTAGTAAAGGCTTTGATAACAAAGCGCAAAGAACTAGTTAAAGAAAAGGGTGAAAAGGCTAACTGGAACGAAGCAGTTCAGGCTTTGAACTTTGATGAGTTCGTAGATTTAACTAAGGGTATGCAACCAGAAGGTAGAATGTTTACCTTATTGGATATTGAAGGTATTACAGATACTGAATCTGCCCTTAAAAAACTTGGCAACAATATGATGGAACTTATGGATGCCCAAGTTACAGGTATCCTACGTCAGCCTGCTGTTATGGTTAGTTACCTACGTATTCGTAAGAACTACGCTGCGCTTGAAAAGCAAGAGTATGACGGCATGGTTAGAGCAGCAGTTCGTGAAATGCGTGAAGAAGGTATTAACCCTAATTCTCCTAAGTATTTCAGAAAAGACGGCACACCAGTATCTCATTTAGATAACGCTAAAGAGAATATCAATGAAGTTGTAAACAAGAAGTTTACTGAGATTGGTATCCAACAAGCGGCTGATACTGTATTAAAGTTTGCGGATAACCCTAATATCCGTTCTAACTTTGCTTTATCTGCACGTAACGTAGGTCGCTTCTATCGTGCTACTGAAGATTTCTGGCGCAGAATGTACCGCATGAAGGATGTAAAACTTCGTGCTGCATATCGTATGCGTTTAGCACACGTTGGCTTAGATGCTAGTGGCGATATCTATGAAGACCAGAATGGTGAACCATATGTAATGATGCCTATGGACGATATCATCTTTAAGACTATCAACACAGTAACTAATACGCTACGTGGTGATGATGAGATGGTTATGAAGCAGCCATTGTTTAATGACTTTACATTTAAACTATCTTTGGCTAACCCATCATTTAGTCCAGATGCAGGTTTGCCTACATTATCTGGTCCTATTGCAGCCCTTGGCGTGCTAGGCATGAAGTCTATTCTTGGAACTACTGGTGCAACTGGTAAGAAGTTAGGCGAAGAATTAGATAACTATGCACTAGGTAGCATTGGCGAAGGTATGACACCAGTTCGTGCTTTAGTTCCTGCTTCATTGCAGAAGTTATATGCAATGCTTCCAGTTAATGAGAAGAACCGTCAAGAAGCAACTGCAGCAATGCAGGCTATTGCCTACAATGCAGCAGCAGGTATTGCCCCTGGTCCAGATTCAACACCAGAAGAACGCTATAAGTATTTAAAGAATGTTCGTATTGCAGCGCATAACGTAATGTTTATGCGTGCAGCACTTGGTCTATTATCTCCAGTTACTGCATCTACCCAAGAGAGCAAGAATGTTCCTGACTATCTACTAAATGTAGGTATCACAGGTTTACGTCCTGAGTTCTATGATTTGGTTAATGCTGTTACTCAGCGCTATGGCGGAGATGTTCAGAACCCATACGATTTAGCAGTTGCTACATTTGTTGGCAAGAATCCAAACAAAATTATCTATACAGTATCTCGTCAAGATAAGAATGCTAAGGTTCTAATCAATAAGACTAAGGCTGTTAAGGATTGGTTTATTGCTAACCAAAGCGTATATGACACCTATGGTGAGACAGCATTTATCTTTGCTCCACATGCTGGAGAGTTTGATGCTTCAAGTTATGCATGGATGGAAGCGGCTGGCTTTATTGAGAATAAAGAACTTGAAAAGTATTACATGGATGTAATGCTTGCTCAGGATAAGCAGGCTTACTTCAATATTGCTGATAATGAAAAAGAAGCGCTGGCTAAGAGTCCATTTGCAGCAGACCGTAAGAATATTATTGATACTGCAACTGCGCTACGTCAAAGAATGAAGTTGGCTAATCCATTCCTAGAGGCAGCAATTACGGGCAGTGGCAATGAAGTTGCTAGTGAACAGAACATGCTTAACAACTTAGAGGCTATGGTTGGCAATACAGATGTACCTATGCCTGCTGGAACCCGTAGTAAGTTATTAATTTTAACTAATCAAATTCGTGGATTAATTAATCTTGCTAATGACCCAGAGATGCGTAATCTTGTTAACTTTGCTGAAGTAAAACGTCAACGCAAAGCAGATATTGAAGAACTTATAAGTCGATTTATTGAAGGAGATTTGATTGTGAAAGAAGCAAATAGAGCAATCTTCCAATCAATTCTTGATTATTATTCACGTGAGACTTATTCAGCAGCAATTAGAAAGGCATACTAGTGGCGGTTAACCTAAGCGAAATTCCTGCACCTTCGCAGGAAGCACGATTAAGATTATTACGTGCTGGTAGTGGTAACTGGAGACTTATTTATTCTGGTAACACATGGAAAGTAGTAAAAGTTGAAAATGTAAAATCAACTGATATTACTGCTCAACAATGGGATGCTGAACAGAAAGTAATTGCTGAGAAAAAGCGTAATCAAAATGCCCCATCAATTACTACCAAGGCTGGTCCAAAGCCTGGTGATGTATATACAACATCTCAAAAAGATGTTTTATACAATAACATTAAGAAATATGGTTTAGTTGCTGATACTACGACTGGGATAGTTACTGGCTATCCAACGGATGATAAAGGTAATCCGTTAGAAGGTCAAAATAGAATTAAATACTATATATATCCAGATTTAAAAGGAACAATTCAAATTGTTTCAAGTTGGGATATTTTACGTAAAAAGATTCTTGCTGACTATCAAGCAGTTCCAGGTGGTACAGATAGATTATTTAAACTTCTATATGATAAGAAATTAATTAATCAGAAAACCTTTGAGTCAAAAGATTTTTCAGCAGCAGATTTTGGAAAAGGTTTAGAGTATGCAGTCAATCGTCTTACTGTTGATACTATTGATAAGCGTGATATATCAGGTAAACTAGGCGCTCCTACATTAGATAAGTTTTTAAGTGGTTCTGGCATTCCATCTACTAGCACGGGTGGTGGTCCAAAGACTGGTACTGAACGCCGTGAAACTACCCGTCCAGATGCAGATGAAGAAGCAAATGAATTCTTTTTAGCAAATCTAGGTCGTGCTGCAACCAAGCAGGAAAAGGATGCTTACTTTACTGAACTTACTAAAGCAGAAAAGAAAGCAATAGTAAAGCGAACAGTTACTGACGGTAATGTTGTTGAGACTGGCTCATTACTTGAAACAACAGACAGGGCTTTAATTCTTGGTAGAATTGCTGGTGATGCGCTTGCTGGTACTGACCTAGAAGTTCTTGCTAAGTCAGGGGCTGGAGTAGCACAGGATATTAATAATTTAAAAACATATGCAAACAGATATGGTATTACTTTATCTGATGAACAGGCTATGGGTTATGTAGCAGATAATCTAAAGACTGGTAAAGACTTACAGTCTAAGAAGGCTAAGATTCAAAAACTAGCCAAGATTAAATATTCAAATATTGCTGACCAGATTGATGATGATACCAGTGTTATGGATATTGCATCAGAAACTATGTACAAGATTTCTTCATTGACTGGTATGCCATTGCGTTCAATATCAATCAATAGTGAGATTGTTCAAAAAGCCCTTGCT
>Ga0208005_1000509_pt1 | contig 14503 bp, 37 predicted proteins | sample DEB19_08_DNA_3_FD_184530 | JGI IMG/M metagenome (GOLD analysis project Ga0208005, IMG submission 184530) | Aqueous microbial communities from the Delaware River and Bay under freshwater to marine salinity gradient to study organic matter... | ecosystem: Environmental > Aquatic > Marine > Coastal... | reverse complement strand
CACCCGCAGCTTGGAGCAGGCATATGGCTAAGACCCCCGCGTGGCAGCGCGCCGAAGGCAAGAACCCCAAGGGGGGTCTCAATGCGAAGGGCCGCGCCTCCTACAATAGGGCCAACCCGGGGAAGCCCGGTCTCAAGGCACCGCAGCCTGAGGGTGGTCCCCGCCGGGATAGCTTCTGTGCTCGCATGAAGGGCATGAAGAAGAAGCTTACCAGCGCCAAGACTGCCAACGATCCCAACTCCCGCATCAACAAGTCCCTGCGGGCGTGGAACTGCTGACATGGCCAAGTCCACCCCCAAGAACCCCAAGCTGTGGGCTGCTGCCAAGGCTGCCGCCAAGGCCAAGTTCGATGTGTACCCCAGCGCGTATGCTAACGCATGGGCCGCCAAGGAGTACAAGAAGAAGGGCGGGAGCTGGGGAGGCGCGGACAATCGCGTGAAGAAGAAGTGAAGGGCGGTCTCGGCAAATGGTTTGGCGAGCGATGGGTCGATGTGAAGACCGGCAAGCCGTGCGGGCGTAGCGGCGCAGAGAAGTCCAAGAGGGGCTACCCCGCCTGCCGTCCCGCCGCTGCTGCCGCCAAGATGACCCCCGCGCAGAAGGCCACCATGGCCAAGAAGAAGACTGGTCCTGCTAGGAAGAGCTGGCCCGTTAGCCCATCCGGGGTAAGGAAGTAAGGAGACTACCATGGCTGAGAAGTGGATCCAGAAGGCAATCTCGAAGCCGGGTGCGCTGCGCAAGGCGCTGGGCGCCAAGGCCGGTGAGCCCATCCCCGCCAAGAAGCTGGCGGCGGCAGCGAAGAAGCCGGGCACTCTGGGGAAGCGGGCTCGCCTCGCCCAGACCCTCAAGGGGTTCAAGAAGTAATGTTGCCCCTCGTCACCGCCCTGCTGCCCGTCCTCGGGGGTCTCCTCGACAAGGTCATCCCCGACAAGGCGCAGGCGGAGAAGGCCAAGGCCGACATGCAGGTGCGTCTCCTTGAGATGGCGCAGCAGGGTGACCTTGCCCAGATTGAACTCAACAAGGTGGAGGCTGCCAGCGACGGCATCTTCAAGGGCGGGTGGCGCCCCTTCATCGGTTGGGTTTGCGGCGCTGCCCTCGCCTACCAGTTCATCGCCCGACCCATCATGCCTTGGCTCCTTGGGGTGGCGGGTATGCAGGTGCCCCCGATGCCCGGCCTTGACGGGATGCTGTGGGAGCTGGTCTTCGCCATGCTGGGCATGGGTGGGTTGCGCAGCTTGGACAAGCGTCTAGCCTCTTAACACGTCCCCCCGACACGTACAGAAATCGAGGATATCTTAACATGAAGGACAACTTCGAGGCCTGCCTCGTGGAGGTGCTGAAGCACGAGGGCGGGTGGGCCGACCATCCTAAGGATCCGGGCGGGGCCACCATGAAGGGTGTCACCATCGGCACCTACTCCACGTGGCTTGGCAGGCAGGCCACCAAGGATGAGTTGCGCAACATCCCCGACGAGCACCTGCGCCAGATCTACAAGGCGTGGTACTGGGACAAGGTGAAGGGCGATGAGCTGCCCCGTGGGGTTGACCTCTGCCTCTTCGACTATGCCGTCAATAGCGGCCCCAAGAGGGCGGTGGTTGCGGTGCAGGATACCCTGAGGGTCAACCCGGATGGGGCGCTGGGTCCCAAGACCCTCGCGGCAATCAAGATGGCCGATCCCGCCACCCTCCTCGGGGAGGTGTGCCAGCGTAGGTTGGCCTTCCTGCAGTCCCTGCCCATCTGGAGTACCTTCGGTGGGGGCTGGGGCCGTAGGGTGAAGGAGGTGGAGACGGTGGGGAGGAAGATGTGCGCTTCGTCCTAGCCCTCCTTGGGGTGCTGCTGCCCGGCATCGCGTGGGCCAACTGCGGTCCCGCCGCCAACGTGGCTGGCTTCCTCCTTGACAACTTCGGGGAGAAGCCGCAGTTTACCTTCATCTCCGACGAGATTGTGTACACCCTTTACGCGGGATCCAAGAGCTGGTCGCTGGTAGGTGTGAAGGGCAACGTCGGTTGCATCGTCACAGAGGGAAAGGCTTGGAAGTTCCATGGCACACTATAATGAGAGCTGGGACCTGCCCCCGCTGATGGGTAGCTGCTACATGTATGGGCCTCAGACGGGGTCTCGCGAAGACGCCGTGAAGGCAGCCATCGACGCCTACCTCGATGCGTACCCCGACATGTGGGAACACCTTGTGCTCACGTGCGTGGATGCCATCAGGCAGAGGACCACTTGAAAGAGGGCGACCTCTACTATCTGGAGTGGGTGGACGCCGCGACCCTTGGGGGTCACGAGTGGCGGGAGAAGCGCGAGATCGATTCGCTGCAGGCTCCCCACATCAAGACGGTGGGCTGGGTGCATAGGGTTACGGACACTAGCGTCCTGATTGTATCCACAATGGATCTACATGATACCAACGACCCCAGCTACTGGGGGGAGATGATGATCCCCTTGGGCTGCATCCAAAAGAAGAGGAAGTTGCGATGACCATCACCCGCGCGCAGATCCCGCAGCAGGTATCGAAGCCCCCCATGAAGAAGAAGATGGCACAGGGCAAGCCCAAGGACCTCTCGAAGATGGCGAAGAAGATGCTGAAGGAGATCAAGCGTGGCTGACGTCGTGGACTTCCGGGCGAAGAAGATACCCGAGGGGATGAGGCCCGCCACCCCGGACGACACGGGGGTGCCTGAGATCCTTCAAGCCTTCGGGGATCTCAAGAAGATCATCGACGAGGGCAACGTCGAGGGCTTCATCGTCATCGGCATGACGAAGGATGGGGACTCCTTCGGCTCTATCGCTGGCCTCGTTTCCCCCGTACAGATGGCCGGGCTCTTGGAGTCCGTGAAGCTGCAGATCCTGATTGGCTAGCCCTTACCTTGCGGATGTAGGAATCCACCAGCTTCCGTAGCTGGAGGAGGTCGCTGAGGGCCTCCGGGGCATACCCTCCGCCCGCGAGGTACTCGTGCATGTGCAGGTGTTCCTGCAGGAGGGAGTCGATGGAGACGATGGTTCGCGTCCCCTCGGCATCTCCCATGTCCACCATCACCTCGACGGCATCCCCCATGAAGTATACGCTGGTGTGCAGGGGGATCGTGAAGTTCTTGGAGTAGATCTTCATGGGGCGCGAGCCTTGCTCCGCTTGGCTGCGTTGCCGAGGCGGTGCTGCGCGATACCGGCCAAAGACCTGAGAATGACCTCGGCTTCCGGGTCATACCAGAACTCGCCGTCCTCGTCTTCCCACATGTGCATGTCGAGGAAATCACGAAGCATCGAATCGAAACTGATGGAGAGGAGGGTGGGCTCCCCTTCTCGGATAACTTCCGATCCGTTGGGATCAACACTGACTTTGACTTCGACGTGGTCGTCGTCGTAGCTGACATCGATTTTGACTGGGGTAGCTTTTAGCGCCATTGGATCTCTCCATATTCCCAAGGCTTGAGGGTGAGGATGTCCCACGGTTCTAGCGAGAAGGGCTCGCCGCCGTCAAGGTTCTTGTAGATCTGGGCGAAGGACAGGGGGCGCCCAGCGAAGATGCGTTGGAGGGCTTCCCCGTATACCTCGCGCAGTTTCTTCTCCACGGGGCGCTTGCGCGTGAGCTTCACCTCCACCACCACGATGGGTCCCCGCTGGGGTATGACGATGATGTCGGGCTGGCACACGGCCTTGTCCCAGTAGATCCACTGCCCGTGCAGGATGAAGGTGCTGAGGTCCCCCGTCTCGGCGAGGTGCTTCACCACCTTCTTCTCGTAGAGGATGCCCTTGCGCTGGATGCGCGTGGGCCTGTCCTTGGGTAGGTAGAGAGGCCTATGCCCCAGCGTTGGCGAGGACATCGAGGACTGCCCCTACGATCTCCACGGGGTTCCCTTCCTTGTCGCGGAGGGCGGCGTCGCGCATCGTGGCGAGGGGCACCCCATGCTGGAGGGCGAGGGACACGAGGGTGGCCGCCGTGCAGCAGATGGCGTAGAGGTCGGTGCCCGCGCGGGGGCCCGAGATGAAGACCTCCCACACCTTCCCATCGAGGGTGGAGTAGGAGAGGTGGTAGCGCTCCCCGTTGAAGGAGAGGTCCTCGATGGTGCTCTCACGCCTGTTTGGGAGGCGGAAACGAGAAGCTGAGAGTGCTGCGGATGACATAGGTCTTTCCTTCCTTCTCGACCCACACGTTGGGTTCGATGCCCTTCTTGCGATAGAAGGCGCGGATGATGTTGGCTAGGCGCTCGCTATGGAACTTGCTGCCTAGGTAATCAGGCGAGTCCATCTGGGTTGTCCTTCTTGCGCTTCCCCCAATTCATCCCGGTCTGGGACTCCCATGGGATCAGCATCTCCCTATTCTTACCCCAGATGTCGGTGACCTGCAATGGAAACGTGAGGGTCTGCACGATGCGGGGGAGCAACTCCTCCTTCATGTGGAGGGGGATCTGCCCGAATGCCGCGTCGTGGATGTTGTTGAGGACCTGCACGTGGGGAAGGGAGTGGAGGGCGAGGAGGCCCCGCGAGGTGAGGTCGCCCACCGTACTCTGGGGGACGAAGGCGATGGCCGCACGTATGGTGGCGTCGTCGCGAGGGTTGTCCCAGAAGTTGCGGCGCCGCCCGAAGGGGGTGACGAGGAAGCGCTCCTGCTGCACCTGCTGCGCCACCCACACCTGCCACTTGTAGATGTTGGGGAAGGTGGCGAAGTATTTCTTCTGGAACTCCTCGATGATCTTGATCTCTACCTTGAGGACGCGAGCAATCGTATGAGCGGTGCCGCCATAGTTCGAGCCATGAGCTGCTCGCTTAGCGATATCGCGAAAGGACATTTCCCTATAGTATTTGCGATCCGCCAGCTCGCGCTTAGGTTCAAAGCCGAAGACCATAGCGGCCACCATGGTATGGACATCCCCCGATTCCACCGCCTTGATGTAGTTGTCGTCTCCGGCCAAGTACCCCACGACGCGGGCCTCAGCGCCCTGCTGATCGCAATTGAAGAAGACGTGGCCTTCATCCGGTATGAATATGCGGCGCACGTAGTCATCGACGTTTTGAAGATTAGATCCCCAATCAAATGGATGGCTAGAAGAGGACCAACGTCCGGTGTCAGTGCCAGCAATATTGAAGTTGGCATGCCACCTGCCAGAGGGGCTGAGCTTCTTGGTGAGGGCATCGATGGTTTTCTCTAGGTCGCGGATGCGCAGGAGGTGGGAGGCGAAGGGGCGGGCCCGCATGTAGTCGCGGCCCAGTCTTTCGAGGGCGTCGCGATCCGTAGAGACCTTCTTCTCGCCCTTCTTGCTACCGATGATCTCGGGCAGGAAGAGGTTCTTGTAGAGGAGTTCCTGCAACTGGAGGTAGCTGCGGGGGTTGAAGGTGCGCTGCCACAGCTTGGTGCACAGGAGGTCGAAGCCCTGCTGCACCCGCTGGAGGCGACCCTTGATGTGCTCGACCATGGCATCGCGCCGCCCCATGTCGATGCGTATCCCCCGCTCCATCATGGTGAGGGCGAGGGGAAGGAGGGCCCGCTCGAATTCGTAGGTGGGGGTGTGGGGCAGGGCGGCATCCACCTCCAAGGTGAGCATCCCGTCGAGCCCGTTGTAGACGAGCTGCTGGAGGGTGGCGTCCATGGTGGGGAGGTTGTCGGTGTATAGGGTCCTCATCGCTGAAGGTCCTGCTCTAGGGCGTGGGATAGCTGCACGAGGAGGGAGAGGGCGTGGCTGCGCCCCAAGGGGATGCGCGTCAGTACCCCGGAGAGGACCACGTTGGCAACCATCCCCTCCTGCGTCGTGGTGATGAAGAGGAGGGGCGGCGGCTCATACTTCACGACGGAGGGTCCTGCCTTCCTCGATCATCTTCTTGACCCCACGGGCGAGGTAGTCGGGGTCGATGTTGAGGATGAGGCACATGTCCTTGATGGGGGTGGCGGAAGAGGAGAAGATGACGCTGCGTGCTTGGTCCCGCTGGATGCCGGGCTTGGGGGAGGTTGCGTCCTCCACGGCCTGCATGATGACGGCGAGGAAGAGGCGCTCTTCGGGGCGGAGGCTACGGGTTTCGGATACCGTGGCGATGTCGTAGTTGGTGGTGTCCCAATCCCACGAGAGGAGTTCCTGCGCCATCACTCATCTTTCTTGTTCCGATCCTTCACCTTGCCAACGCGCATGTTCTTCCATGACTTCTCGTTGCTATAGATGCTACCCAGAAAGCCCAAGGATTTCAACCACTCGATCTCGTGGGAGTGGGACTTGAGCATGGTGTCCTCCACGGGGAAGCGGATGCGCAGTCCCATGCGGATGAGGTAGGTCAGGTCGTAGACGGCGTTGTGCGCCACCTTGCGCAGGGGGGAGGCCATCAGGCGCTGCACTTCGAGCCACATCTGCAGCTCGGTCTCCTCGTCCCAGAAGTTGTGCTCGTGGTACCAGAAGGGCAGCACGTAGACTTCGTGGGGAGAAGTGGCAAAGCAGATCATGGTGACCTGCTGCTGGGAGGTTTCTATGTCGAAGGCGAACTGGGGACCCGCGAGGATGCGCTGGGTGATGCGGCGCATGTCGGCGAGGGACTCCACGATGTGGAGGGTGCGGCGGGGGAAGACGCTGCGGGGCTTGAGGGATTCCTGCCACGCCTTCTTGAGGTCCATGGAGAGGACGGGGAGGAGGGACTGGTCCTTGATGATGGCGCGGGGATTGTGGGACCCTATGACCCGAAGCCCACCGGAGGTGTAGAGGATGGTACCCCGGTGATCTTGCAGCTTCTCACCTGTGAGGGACCACACGGCAAGGTCACCCAGAGCAAGAACGAGTCCGGCAGTCCGGCATCGTTCACGTACTCGATGGTAATGAGGGAGGAGTTCTCCCCGGAGGTATCCGTACTTGTAGTGGATTGGGTTGGCCACGGCATCATTGGGGCAGTCCTTCTTGGGGTGGAAGCAGGTGGAGGGATTGCCGAAGCGCGGGGTCTCTGGAAGGAACGTGTCCATCTCGAAAGGGCCACACTCGGCGTAGCGCAGGGCAATGCCCAAGAGGGCGGCGGGGTAGCCGCTGACGTGGCGCCCCTCCTTGAGGTCCTGCACCGAGGGGTAGTCGAAGAGGAGGAGCATGGGAAGTTCCCGTGTAAGGGTGGCGGATGGCGGGGCTCTCACCTAGAGGTCGCAGTACCAAGCCCAACCTTATTGCTACTGGATGCCGCCACTCACCCTCGGTCCCGTACTGCGACCTAGGCCTTGGAGAATTGGCTCATGGGGATCACCGCCATGGGCTCTATGTCTCGGGGGTCGTTGCGATCATAGCGCCCGCCCATCACGATGTGGGAGGGGCAGGGATCCTTGGAGTGCCAGATGACGCCCTCACCGTCCCGCACCACCACGTGGTAGGGGAGGCGGGCAGCGCGGCACATGTCTTGGGCTTCGCGCCACTTGACGAGGGAGGTGAAGAATCCGCCCAGCTCTTCGAGGCGCTGCATGGTGTAGCTGCGGCACTTCACTTCCATGAAGCCCTCGATGGTGGTGCCGCGCACGAGGGCAAGGTCAACCTTGAGGGCAGGGTGGAGCTTGTAGATCTTGAGATCCCACAGGGCGGAGAGGTGCTTGCACACGCTCTTCTCGTTGAGGAGATCTTCTTGGGTCTGGTAGAGGGGCATGGGGTTCTCCGTAGGGTGGGGGATGCCGCCCCCGTCGCTCACCACTGGGCAGGTGACGCCCAACATCAGGCCTTCTTCCAGCGCTGGACGTTGAGGTACTCCTTGCCGGTGGTCTTGTTCTTCTCCGGGGTGTAGTCGAACTCGACCTCGGCGCCCACCAGAAGCTCGGCGGCATCCTCCTCGCCGAACTCCTCCGGGAGCTTGTTGAGCCACTCCGGGTCCGCATTCTGGATGGCCGTCCAGTATTGCTTGATGGCGGCCTCGCTGAGGTAGAAGCGGCGAGAGGTGAGTTCGCGGTTCAGTTCGACACCCTTGAGGTCCTGACCCGAGAGACCCTCGCGGGCCTTGAGGGAGAACACGATGAACTCGGTGCCGGTGTTGGCGACATCCTTGCGCCACGCCGTGATGTAGCCGACGTAGCGACCGGGCGGGTGGTAACGCTGCATCTCGACGTCGTTGCGGGTGTACATCTTCTTGCTCATGGACATGTGAGTTCCTTTCAGTTTTCGATCTGCTTGAAGATCGCGCCCAGATCGAACGGCGCTTCTGCTGCGACCTTGTGGGGTGCGCTGCATTTGAGGTAGCCCATATCACGAGTGGTTTGGGTGGTCAAGACGGGCTTGCCGTCCTTGCGCGTGGCCCACCAGACGTTGTTCATGTAACGGGCGACGATGTTGGGAAGTTGCTGGCCGAGGAAGGAGGGGTAGGCGCGCATCACTCCCCCGGTCTTCTTGTTCTCGATGAGTCGGATGTGGGAGATCATGATGATGTGGAACTTGTAGCGGTCGGAGGTCAGGCGTGCAACCTGATTCTCGAAACGCTTGGACATGACGCCCCACAGGGACTGGTCGAACCCGGCCTTGTCGTCGGCGACGTTGTTCTCCTTGAGGACCGTGGCCATGCACGTGTCGTTCCAGAAGGTGGCGCTGTCGATGACGAGGACGGTGTTGCTATCCCACGTGGTGAGGTCGCCGAAGTCTTCCTCGGGGAGCTTCCACTGCGTGGTGATGGCGATGGACTTCTTCCACGACTCCGGGTCCTTGGTGGGGATGGAGTAGTAGGAGATGTTGTCCGCCTTGCCCTTCTGAAGGTAGGCGTTGAGGATCGCGAGGTTGTTGTCGAGATCGACGATGCGCACCTTGTAGTCGGAGTTGGCGAGGGTGGCGAGGAGGCCGGTCTTACCGGCGCCCGGGTCGCCCACGAGGAGCAGCTTTACGCGGCGCTGGTTGGGGTGTTGGGAGAAGGAAGGCATTCATCACTCCATTCGATTTCATAATCATAGGCCCACGACATCGTGCCATCGGGCAGGATGATGTCGTAGGTGGGGACTAGCATGTCGGGACGAGGGTGGTCAACAGTCTTGACGGGGGTGCCCGCTGGGAACTTGTTGATGGTGGCCTTGAGGGTGGGCATCAGTGGATCCTGATGATGAGGTCGATGGTGAGAACCGCCAGCAACAGGATGTTGCAGAGGAGGACGCCTGCGAGGAGGAACCCGAACACTACATCGGGTTCAGAAATCGCAGCGCACACTCGCTTCGCGCAGGATGTAACGACTGTGATCGACTTCCTCGCACCATCGCGAAGCAAACTCGGGAGACATTGGAGATGATACCACACGATAGATTCCTTTCGAGATGATGCTGAGGGCGCAGTTGCAGCATGGTGGGTGGGTGACGTAGAGGGTGGATCCTGCCGTGGGGAAGGCGGCGTTGTCAAGCACGTTGCGCTCGGCATGGATCATGTACCTCAGCTTGGCCTCGCGGGTGTGCAAGCGGAAGAGGCTGTCGGTCACGTTGGGTGGGAACCCATTGTAGCCGAGAGCCACTTGCCGCTTGTCGGTGCCCACGAGGACGGCGCCCACCTTGGTGCTGGGATCCTTGCTCCACTGGGAGACATGGTGGGCCAGCGCCAAGAAGCGGGCGTCCCAGTTCATGCGGTGCGCCACACGCGGATGCCCTGCACGCCATCCTGTTCCCACTGGCGGGACTCGAAGGTGCGCCGCAGCTTGCGCGAGTTGCGCAGGATGAGGCTTCCGAGTTTGCGCCGGGACTTGGGGATGAAGAAGGACTCGCCCACTTCGAGGTGCTTGAAGGGGTAGAGGATGGGGCGCCCCACCTTGGAGGCGGGCATCGGGATGTTGTTGTCGACGGGGATCATGGCAGGTCCTTTTCGTAGGTGACGCCGAGGAACTCCTCGGCAGCGGTGACGAGGTTGGTGAAGAGAGTGGCGAACTCCAACGCGGTTTCTTCGTCGGAGGTCTTCACTTCTAGGCGGGAGGTGACGACGGCGTCAACCATGAAATGGTTGAGGGCCTCGACTTGGGTGGCGATATCTACGGGGTTCATTTCTTCTTCCTGTTGAGGTGCTGGACAATGAGGTCGGCGATCTCGTCGCGGAGGGTGGTGCTGCACTCCACCTCGACGATGATCATGAGTTGCTTGGAGCCCCGAAAGATGGAGCCCCCGATGGTGGTGTGCTTCTTCGGCATGGGATGAAGTCCTCGTATCTGAGGGATCCCATTCGCATTGCGAGATGCTGCTCGGGATCCTTGGGGTAGGTGGGACGAAGGCGTGTCTTGTAGATTGCTATGCGGGTATGGGACCTCGGGCTCCGCACCAACGCGACGGTGTCGAGCTGGCGCAGGCGGATGAGGGCTGCGATGGTGGAGACCACCTCCTTTCGGGTGAGTTGGGGGTACTGCTTGAGCAGGCTATCGATGGTGAACTCGGTCGGCTGCGTGAGGATGGCGGCGCGTGCCAGCTTATTCTTGATCATGCCGGTCCTTTGCCCACTGCGGGCAGAAGGGGGCGGCACTGCAGTACTCGGCGCAACGCAGGTAGTGGCCGGGCCGCTTCTCCACGTAGAGGTAGCGGGCGTCGGTGGCGCTGGCGATGAAGGAGGTGGCCGCCTCCTCTGAGTCGAAGAGCTTCACGGCGTTCTTGCGCCCGTTCTTCATGACGGCGTACTTGGGGGGCTTGAACCAGCGCTCCTCGTCGGTGCAGGGCTGGGGGTTGTCATGCTCCTTGACGCGCTGGGAGATGCGCTCCTCGGCCTCACTGGGGGACCAGAGGGGGACGTCCACCACCTGCACCATGATGTCGGGGTAGTCGATGTTGCGGGTGTTGAACTTGGCCCAGTCGCGCAGCACTGCCACAACTTGGAGGGCCTTGATGTCTTGGCCGTGCTCCCGGAGGAGGAAGGCATAGGTGTTGAGCTGCTGCTCCCACTCGGCCTCGCCCTTCTGGTGGTTGAAGCGAGAGACGCTGGTGACCTTGTAGTCTTGGATGGTGTTGGAGGCCACGACGAAGCGGTCGAACTGGCCGGAGAGGTTCTTGCCCTCGACGTGGGTGAAGAGCCGCTTCTCGACGACGGCTTCGGGGTCGCGCTTCGAGACGTACTCGTGGAGAGCCTTGCCGAGGAGGGTGCCCAGCATCTCGCTGGCATCGACTTCCATTTCGTCACGGTGCTGGCGGGTGAGGGCCACCATCTGCGTGGGCTTCCAGAGGGAAGAGGCAGTGATGTCGGCGCCGCCATCGTCGTAGTCGTCGTTGGCGATGGCATGGTAGATGGGGAGGGGGAGGTTCTTGTTATTGGTGATCTTCATCGGACTTCCTTTGGATGACTAGGGTGTACCCGTTGACTTCCAAGAGGGCTTGGAAATCGAGGAGGTTGGGAGTGCGTTGTCCCCGCAACCATTTGCGCAGGGTCTGGCGATGTATACCGGCGCGGCGGCAGGTGTCAATGAGGAAGGCGGCGTCGGGGCGCAGGAGTTCGCCGAGTTGGCGCACGAGGGGATCGACGTTGGGGGATGCCCCTATGTAGTTGGCCTTGCCTGCGGCGAGCATCGCCTTTTCTTGGCGGGCATGTTGGGATTGCTGCATCATGTGAGGGTGATCCCGGCGAGGTTGCAAGCTTCGATGAACTCCTCGGCATCCCGCAGGTAGAAGTCTTTCTCCTCGGGGGACAGGAGGTTCCAGTCCTTGTGGGGGAACTGGACGCGGGCGAGGGCGATTGCTATGCGTTCAGCTTTCCCCACTGGGTTCCTCCACCTTGGGCGCGCGGACCTTGCGGTGCTGCGCGAGGTTGGCTTCGATCTTCTTTGCGATAGCATCGTAGTCCTCCGGGGTGAGTTCCTCGACGTCGAGATGGAAGAGTTCCTTGGTCAATGGAGCTTCTCCTTTTCCTTGAATTGGGAGATGGTCTGGTTGAGGTCGATTGCTATGGCCTCGATGAACTCGTCCCATTTCTCGCTGGGGGCGTGGGTGACGAGGTCGGTGGCCAGCATCCTCACGTAGAAGTTGAGGCGGAATGCGAAGGAGTCGGAGCCCGACCATCCCTTCGTGTGCCTGTATATCTTCTTGATGAGGTCGATGCCAAGCTGCGTGGCAAAGTCGTCGTCGCTCATGGCTTGCCCTCCAGCGCCGCGCGGCGGGCTTGATCGAACTCGACCAGAAGCTCCAGCGCCCAAGTTGTTTGCGGGTGGAGGGGGAAGGAGATTTGGCAACCCACGCTAACGAAAGCTACCCTCGCTGCCCTGTCTCCGCTGGGGTAAACAACCACGCGCCGCAGAACATCGCGCAGCTTCTCGATCTCCTCGCGCAGATCATCGATCTCTTCCTGCATTCGGGCTTGGATCATGCCATTGGATACCATACCGGATTGATGATCGGGATGCTCGTCGCATCTCTCAACCCACGTCTTGATGTAGCTCATGGCAGGGACTCCCAGATGGCGCAGGCCCACATGATTATGTAGGCGGTGATGGTGAGGGTGATGACATGGGTGGTGGTCATATGCCACCCTTCTCTCGCAGGGCATGGACCTGATCGTAGCCCAGTTCGTGGACCAAGTCGTGGGCCATGTTGAGGATACCCTTGAAGTCCTCGTCGGTGATGGTGGTGCCGTTGCCACCCTCGTTGCTCTCCACATCGATGATTATACGCAGGGCCTCAAGGTACTTGACGATTCCCCTGAGTGTGGATTCTTGGCTCTTCTCCACGGTGCTGAGGGATTCTTGGGCGCGCTGTTGCTCCTCGGTGGCGTCCTCTTGGGCGAAGTAGGCTTGCTCGGGGCTCATGATACGCATGGGGATGTCCTCAGAAGGGGGGATCGAAGAGGTCGCCAGCATCGTGGCGCTGGCGATAGGTGTGGGCGATGGCACGGTAACGGTGGGCGAGGGAGAGGTTGCCCTCCCACTCGGCGTCAGCCGCTAGGCGGAAGAACTTGCACGCCATCTGGATTGTCGTTGGGGGAGGGGGTTGGGACATGGTGGGGTCCTCTAGAGGGGGAATCCCCCCGCCCCTTGGGAGGGGAAGGGGGACCCGGGTTTCAGAAGGGGCACTCTTCGTAGCTGGTGGTGGTGGGGCTGGTGGGGTTGGAGACTTCCTTCACCACGGTGAGCTGGCAGACCCTGACCTTGGTGTTGTGGTAGTCGATGGGGACGGAGACGACGTCGGCGGGGTTGACCCGGCAGACGAGGGTGCGCTGCCCACCGAACTCGCGGAGGTACTCGTAGCTGCACACGTGGAGACCGTGAGAGCAGGTGCTCTCGGGGTCGTCGTCCACCAAGGAGCGGTGCATGGAATGGGTGGAGCCCACGGTGTAGCGGTTGGACTTGCCGGTGTGCACGTCGTAGTAGTCGTCCTTGACCTTCTTGTAGAAGAGGAGGTCGCCCTCGGGGGTGATGGTGATCTTGTTGGTGGCGACGAAGCGCCAGAGCTGGTTGCGGCTCCGCATCGAGGGGTTGGCGAGGACCTTGTCGAGGAAGGCGAGGAGGGGGCCGACGGGCAGCCCCTGCTGGTGGAGGTCGAGGATGTGGGGGACGATGGCGTTATCCACGGGGGTCCCACCACGGAGGATGGTGTTGCCCACGATCTCCATGGCGCCCTCCACGAAGGAGGAGACGCGCCGCCGGGGGGTCATGAGATCCACGGCGTCATCCCACCGCTCCTCTCGGAGGGCATCGAGGATGGCGGAGAAGGAGGGGTGGTCGCGGGTGACACTGAGGGTGTCGTCGGCGAGGATGGTGATGGTGTTGTCGGTGATGAGGTGGGGATACATGGGTTCACTCCTTGATGATGAGGGACACGATGGAGGTGAGTTCGTCAGCGTGCTGGAAGCCGAATGAAGCCGCCTTGAGGGGCTTCAAGAGGGGGTGGCGCTTTACTGCATCGTCGATCTCCTTTTGCCAGTCGATGGGGGCGGGCATCTTGTCCGACATGAGCGTCGTGATGTCAAGATGCTTCGCGGTGGGCATCCGGGGGATGGTGGGAACGAGCCCGTTGCGGGAGAGGGCGAGGACGAAGGGCTTGTTGTAGGTGTGGTAGCTGGCCCAGATGTGGTGCTGGAAGTAAGCCTTGGCCTCGTCGAGATGGGGGAGAGCCGCCTGTTCCCAGAGGGGCAGGGCCTCCACGAGGTTGCCCACGCCGCCCCGGTGGTTGTGGGGGATGACGTAGAGACCGAGGACCTTGAGGCGCTCGGCGATGCTGCGCATCAGGTCGAAGGTGAGGCGGATGTTGGTGCCCTTGATGTTGAGGTTGGCATCGACCTCGATGTAGTGCTCGTAGGAGCCGGTGGACACTATGAGCTTGTTGCTGGAGCCCATGGTGCGGAGCTGCCGGGGACGGGGAGCGCGGCGCAGGGGACTGGCGGTGGGGATGGAGGAGATGCGGGTGTAGGGGATACCCAGAAGGTCGAGGCTGGCTGGATCCTTGACGAGGAAGAGGGGGGCGCGGGACTTGCGGTGGAACTGGATGCGCTCCTGCCACCGGCGGATATCGTCGAGGACGTAGACGTCGTGCTGCGGGGAGAGGTGGTCGCCGGAGGTCCACCGGGGGACCCAGCGCACCCTGTTCTGCTGGCGCAGGGTGATCTCCGCGAAGATGTCATCGTCGGCAACGAGGTAGACGTTG
>Ga0208005_1000507_pt1 | contig 14507 bp, 14 predicted proteins | sample DEB19_08_DNA_3_FD_184530 | JGI IMG/M metagenome (GOLD analysis project Ga0208005, IMG submission 184530) | Aqueous microbial communities from the Delaware River and Bay under freshwater to marine salinity gradient to study organic matter... | ecosystem: Environmental > Aquatic > Marine > Coastal... | reverse complement strand
GAGCACGGCGTCTGGGGATTGGACCCCGACAACCGACTTTTCCTGCTGGACTGGTGGCACGGGCAGACGACCTCGGACGTGTGGATCGAGCGCCTGCTGGACCTGATCGAACGCTGGAAGCCGCTGTGCTGCTTTGGCGAAAAGGGCGTGATCGAGAAGGCGGTTCGTCCGCAGCTTGATCGCCGGATGATGGAACGCAGGATTTACGCGCGGATGGAATGGCTGCCGAGCATTGCGGACAAGCCGACGCGGGCGCGCGGGTTCCAGAGCCGGGCGGCAATGGGACTTGTGAGCCTGCCTGAGACGGAAGACGGAGAGCGCGTGCTGTCGCAACTGCTGACATTCCCCGCAGGCAAGCATGACGATGCCGTCGATTGCTGCTCGCTGATGGGCGCTGCGATCGACCAGGCGCACAGCGGGATTGCGATGCCGGCCAATGAACGCGCGCTGGCCCGTAGTGGATACAGTGCCCCGACCGACAACAGGGGCGCTTCATGGAGGACGTGAAGCAGCCCGCCGAGGAGTTCAAGGGCAAGGGTATCGAGGCCTATAAGCGCATGTTCTCGCGCGCTGAAGAGGCCTGCACTGAAGCCCGCAAGCTGGCGCACCGCGACCGCGACTGGCACGACAACTTCGATGACAGCCAGTGGAGCGGCGAAGAGAAGAAGATCCTGCTGGAGCGCCGGCAGCCCATCGTCACGTCCAACCGCATCAAGCGGAAGATCGGTTTCCTGTGCGGGCTGGAGCAGAAGCAGCGCACGGACCCGCGCGCATCCCCGCGCAATCCCGAGGATGAGAAGTCGGCGGAAATCGTTACCGACGTTCTGGACTTCATCGAGCAGGAAACGCGCTTCGACAACATCGCCAGCCAGTCCTTCCGCGATCTCAACATCGAGGGCATCGAAGCGGTTGAGGTGATTGTCGAGAATGGCGACAAGGTGGTGATCAACCACCTGATGTATGATGGCTTCTTCTACGATCCGCGCTCGAAAAAGCGGGATTTCTCGGATGCGCGTTATCTCGGCTATCAGGACTGGTTTGACGAGGACGAGGCGTTCGACCTGTTCCGGCAGAAGGTCGAAGACCCGAAGGAACAGGAGAAGCTCGACGCGGACCTGAAGTCAAAGCTGCAAAGCTCCTATGAGGACGGCGCGCAGGATGAGGGCTATGAGGACAAGCCTTACGATATGTGGGGCGATGAAGACCGAAACCGCATCCGCATCGCCTGCATGTACTGGCGCGGCGAAGGCGGCGTCTGGAACTACGTGTACTTCACAGGCGGCGGCATCCTCAAGGAAGGGGTGAGCCCGTACCTGGACGACAACGGCAAGCCGGATTGTGCGATCATCGCAGCCTCGGCTTACATGACGCGGAAGAACGAGCGTTATGGCTCGGTGCGCGACATGATCAGCCCGCAGTCGGAAATGAACTTCCGCCGCTCGCAGGCGCTGTTCCTGATCAAGCAGCGCCGGACATGGGCAAGGGCCAAGGGCATCCTGCCGGCCAACACGTCGGAAATCCTCGCTTCGGCTGACGCGCTGCTGATCGCGCAAGGCGTGCTGGGGCAGGACTGGGGCTTCATCGAGAGCGCACAGGAAGTCGCGCAGAATTTCGAGCTGCTTCAGGAAGCCAAGGGCGAGATTGACGTACAGGGTCCGAACGCTGGCCTTCAGGGTAGGGGCACCGAGAACCAGTCCGGCCGCGCGATCATCGCCCAGCAGGAATCGGGGCTGGCGGAAGAGAACGACCTTTTCGACACGCACAACAACTTCAAGCTGCGCATCTACCGGGCCATGTGGTTCCGGGCGAAGCAGTTCTGGACCGAGCCGAAGTATATTCGCATCACGGACAAGCCCGATGCGTTCCGGTTCATCCACCTGAACCAGCAGCAGCCTGTGGTGGACCCGATGACGGGCCAGCCGCAGATCGGGCCGGATGGCCAGCCGGTCATGCAGATGGTTCCCGGAACCGAACTGGCGAAGATGGACGCAGACATCACGCTCCATGCCGCGCCGGAATCGCTGACGCTGCAGCACGAAGAGTTCAACCAGCTGGCCGACATGGCGAAGTCTGGCGTTCCGATCCCGCCTGACGTGCTTCTGGAAGCCTCGCAGATCAGGGGCAAGGAAAAGCTGGCGGCGCGCATCAAGGAAGAGGGCGGGGCGCAAGCCAAGCTCGCACAGGCCGCGCAGCAGATCGAGCAGCTGCAAAAGACGCTGGAGCAAATGCAGGCTCAGCTTCAGAAAGCGCAGCAGATGCCGACGCCCAAGCCACTTACGCCCGTGGACATGGCCAAGGTGGAGCAGATAGGCGCCCAGACGCAGTACACGCGGATGCAGACTGAAGCACTGGCGCGCGAGACGATGACGCCGGAGCAGCCGACGCCGCCGAACCCGCTGGACGCGGCCAAGTTCGACCTCACCATGGCGCAGGGCGACGAGACGCGGGCGAGGACGGCGCAGATCATCCACGACATGAACAAGCCAGAAGCACCGGCAGAGGCGAGGCGCAACGGTGGCTGATTATCGCAGGCCGCGCACGCCACAGGGCGGCGCACATGTCCTTCATGGAACCGACAGCGACAACATTGCACGTGCGCTGTTGGTCGATGACCAGGGCCGCATGGTAACATCGGCTACGGACACCAATCCGCTCCCCGTCATCCAGACGGGCGAGGCGAGCGAGGGAAACAGCACGACGACGCCGCTGACAGGCGGGGCGACGTTCACAGGCGTTGCAGATCAATCGAACCATCCTGACGTGATGGTGTCGTGCCAGACGGACAATTCAGGGACGCTTTATTTCGACTTCAGTGTGGACGGGACGAACTGGACAACATTTCCGGTCGCCGGATTTTCTGTCGCTTCGGGGGTCCATGAGTTTCACACAGCGGTAAAAGGGCCGCGCTGGTTCAGGGTCCGTCTGGTCAACGATAGCGGCGCCCAGAGCTATCTGAGACTCGTCACGTATTACGGCACGTTCCGGCAGGCCAACCGGCCTATCGGCACGACGATTAACGACGACGACGATGCCCTTGTCACCAAGGCGATCATTTCCGGGGTGGGCGATACCAACGCCACTGTAACGGATCACAGCGCGCTACAGGTCACGGCTCCACCGGAGGGCAAAAGCGCCTTTGGCGAGCATTCGGTCGCTGAGCCGACCCCGATTGTGCAACTGAGTTTTGTCTACGGGACAAACCCCGGCCAGACGGACGCCTATGCGAATGCCTCCGGGTCTGTGACGCAGGCCAACCGGATGCTGTTGGTGTCGAGCGGAGCGGCGGCCAACTCATCTGGGGAGATGCGCTCAAAGCGCATTCTGAAATACAACGCCGGCCAGGGTGCGATGGCCCGGTTCACGGCGCTCTTCACATCGGGCGTCGCCAACTCAACGCAGATGGTTGGCACTGGAAATGAAAGCGACGGGTTTTTCTTCGGCTACAACGGGACCAGCTTTGGCGTCCTGCACAGGCGGAACGGTTCGCCTGAGATCCGCACGTTGACGGTTACGACCAAGTCCTCAACGGCTGAAAACATCACGATCACGCTGGACGGGGTCACGAAGTCGGTTGCGGTCACGAACGGCGCAGACACGACTGTTACGGCCAACCAGATTGCGGCGGCTGATTATTCCTCGACTGGCGCGGGCTGGTCGGCGCGGGCGATTGGCTCCAATGTAGAGTTCAAGAGCTGGAACGCGGCAACGCATACCGGCACTTATTCGCTCAGTGGTGCGTCTACGGCGGTTGGCACGTTTGCCCAGAATGTCGCTGGTGTGGCGCCGACCGAGACATGGATTCCGCAAGCAAGCTGGAACGGGCAGGACAAGTTCGACGGGACCGGGGTAACTGGCGTCACCCTCGATCCGACGAAGGGTAACGTCTACCAGATCAAGTATCAGTGGCTCGGTTTTGGCCTGATCACGTTCTTCGTTGAAGACCCGGACGATGGCGAACTGCACATCGTTCATAGCATTGAATACGCCAACGCGAACACGACGCCCAGTCTTGGAGACCCAAGTCTGGCCCTTTTGGCAAGGGCCGCTAATGCGTCCAACACGTCCAACGTGGTGGTCAAGTCGGCCTCTATGGCAGCCTTTATCGAGGGGCCAACCAACCTTATTGGCTATCGCCTTGGCGTCAGCAACACGAAAACGACGGTAACAACGTCTCTATTGCCGATCATCAGCGTCAGGCAGGGGCAGTATCGCAACAGTCTCGCGGTGCAGACGGTGGCAAAGATTCTTCGCGCTGCTTTGGCGGTGGAGCATACCAAGCCGATCACGATCAAGATTCTGGAGGATGCCACGCTGGTTGGCGCGAGCTGGCAGGATGTGGAAGCTGCAAGAACGGCGATTCAGTACGATACGGCGGCAACAAGCCTGACTGGCGGGCGTGAGACTTTTTCGGTCCCGCTCGGCAAGAGCAGCAACACGATTGCGGACTTTCTGGACGATTATTTCAGCTACAACCTGCAACCCGGCCGGGTGATTACTTTTGCCGCCATCGCCAACAGCGGAACCAACGGCGAGGTCAGTGTTGCGGTCAAGATGCTGGAGCGTCTGTAGGCGACGGTCCCGTGAAGAACTAGGGCGGAATGCCTTATGCTGCTGACGCTACTGCAATCGTTCGGCGGCATAGACACGCACGATGGCAAGCGGCGCAAGCCTCAGATTGTCATCGACATGGAGCAGCTGCGCCGGAAGTGGGCGCTGGAAGACGAGAATCGCAGGGAATACGCCAAGCGCCTGGAGGCTGAGAAAGCCGAACGCCGCAAGGTGCTGGCCAAGGCGATGGGCATCGAGCCCGAAGCCGACGAGCCAGAAGCGCCAAGGCTGACGATTGAAGACAAACAAGCGAGGCTGAAGGCGCTCACGGCGCTGTTGGACTATCCCAAGCCGACCCTGACGCTGACCAAGCCATCGCCTATCGCCTTCAAGGCGCGGCGTGAACGCAAGGCGATGCTGGAAGCCGACCGGAAGGCGAGGGGAGAAGCCCGCGCGTTGGCCGAACGGATACGGCAGGAGATTCGGGACTATGACGATGCAATCATCCTGCTGCTTCTGGCGGCCTAACTGATGAGCTGGACCCGCTCATTTGGCGGCGTGTTCCGCTCCCGCCGACCCTATACCATGGGATCAAGCTTCCGCCTGACGGATTACATCTATGGCGGTCTCGTCTTCACAGAGAAATCCGACATCACCCTGCGGATATCGTCCAGCAGCGCGAACAACATCAGCGTCAACGGCGGCTTCGACCTCATCCTGGTGAAGAACTGATGGCTGATCGAGACTTTCCGCTTCCCAAGAACACCAAGCCCTCTCGGTTCGCCGCAGGGGGCTTTTTCGTAGCCGCCGCCGGGCTCAATCGGGCGCACGACCGCCGCCGGGTCTTCATCGGGCGTTTGGAGCCGACAACGTGAAAGAAGGACAGACCGACTTCCTGGACGAGTTCGAGGCGCAGGATACCGCGCCGCCAGAGCCTCGCAGCGAGCCGTCGAAAGACGTGAACCGCGACGAGCAAGGCCGCTTTGCCCCCAAGGCTGAGCAGCCGGCAGAACAAGTCCAACAGGGCGTTAAACCCGATGCAGTGCAAGCTGCGCCGGAGCCGGAGCCGCCATCCGAGCAAGAAGGGTCACACGTCCCGGTTTCTGCGTTGAAGGCAGAGCGGGCGAAGCGACAGGCGCTTGAGGCCGAACTGGCCAAGTTCAAGCAGCCCAGCGCCCAGCCGCAAGTTCAACCGCAATCGCAACAGCCCCCGAAGAGCCCGGAGTTTCAGCCTCCGCAGGTCGATTGGGAGCAAGACCCGCAATACTACGTCCAGGCACAGATCCACTCGATCAAGATGGAGCAGTCGAAGTTCTTCGCTGTTCAGCAATCATCCGAGCAGGAAGTGGCCGAGGCGTGGAACGAGTTTGACGCGGCCTGCAACACAGACCCCGCGCTCTCAGCGTACTCCGAGACCCTGATCAATCACCCGCATCCGATGGGTGAAATCGTCAAGTGGCACAAGAAGCAGCAACAGCTTCGCCAGCTTGATGAAGCAGGCGGCCTCGACAAGTACCGTGAGCGCATCATCGCGGAATATCTCGCGTCCCAGCAGGGACAACAGCCCGCGCCTGTGGTGGCAGGACAACCCCAGCGTCAGACGCAACCGAAGCCTGCTGTTCCGCCGTCACTGGCGAATGGCGGGGTCGGCGCGGCAGCTCCTGAACCGACCAGCGATGAGCTGGATCTCGATGGCTTTTTCGCGGAGGCGCGCAAACCCCGAAAACGCTAGGAGAACTAAATGGCGTACACAACGACCGCCACTGAGAATACCCTCAAGAAGTGGGAAACCAACTACTTCAAGGAGTTCGTCCGCGAGTCCGGCTTCATGCCGTACATGGGCACCGGCTCCACCAATCCCTTCGTCGTCAAGAAGCAGCTGATCGAGGGCGGGCAGGTCATCTCGATCCCGCTCGTCTACGCGCTGACCGGCGACGGCAAGGGCACTGACACGCTGGTTGGTCAGGAAGAAAGCCTCGTCAACCGTGGCTACGACCTGAAGCCCTACTGGCATCGTCACGCCGTGGCGATGAAGAAGTCCGAGAAGCAGAACTCCACCATCGACCTCGCCAATGCGGCGCGCGACATGCTGAAGGTCTGGGACATGGACACGATGCGCGATGACATCATCAACGCGCTGTCGTCCGTGGTCGAAAGCTCGGGCGCCTACAACGAACTGCAGGGCCACGCCAAGGAGGTTCCGTTCTCCGAGGCCACGACCGCGCAGAAGAACACGTGGGCGGCTGCAAACCAGACGCGCATCGTTCCCGGCGCCACGCTGAACAACTACAGCGCGACGTTTGCGACGATGGCCGGCAACCTCGACACGACCAACGACACGCTCACGGTCGAGAAGATCCAGCTGATGAAGCGTCTCGCCAAGAAGCGCGACAAGACCACTGGGCAGGCGTCGGTTCGTCCGATCCGTACCGGCGAGCAGGGCCGCGAATTTTTCGTGTGCTTCGCCCACCGCTACGCCTTCCGCGATCTCGCGTCGGACATGGAAACCATCAACCTCGATGGCCGGCCGCGCAACGTGGACGACAACCCGATCTTCCAGGATGGCGACCTTCTGGTGGACGGCGTGGTCATCCGCGAAATCCCGGAGATCAACGACTACGGCGCCATCGGCGCTGCTTCCGCTACGGTTGCGCCGGTCTACTTCTGCGGCGCTCAGGCTCTGGGCATCGCGTGGGGTCAGATGCCGCGCGTCACCCGCCGCAAGGAAGACGACTACGAGTTCATCGACGGCGTTGGCACGGAGTCGCTCTACTCGGTGGAGAAGCTTCGTTACATCCCGCCGGGCGGTGCGTCGGCCGTGGACTACGGCATGATCACCGGCCTCTTCGCCACAGCTGCCGACTAATCAGGAGCAAACTCACATGGCTGCTACTCAAGCGACTGAAATGTCGGTCCCGTGCATTCACTATCTGCGCAGGGACATTGGCGAGGCGGATGAAGGCGGCGGCGCTCTCACCGTTGGCGTTCTGCCGGCTCGCGCCATCGTCGTCACTGCCGGCGTCATCGTCTCGACGGCCTTCAACGGCACGTCTCCGATCGTCCAGATCGGTACGTCGGGCGATGCTGACGGCTTTGCCACCAACCTTGCGTTGGGCACTATCGGCAACATCGTCTGGGACGAACTGGCGACGTCGAACGACCTGTATTCGACGTCTGAGGTGACCGTCACCTGCACGACGACGGCGACGGGCAACGACAGCACGGCGGGCTACGGCTCCGTCTATGTCGGGTTCATCCCGTACAACGGCAACGGCCGCGCGTCGTAAGGACTGAGGATGGCGGGGGCTTTCGGGCTCCCGCCATTTCTTCTGAAGGAGACGAGATTGAAACAGATCGAGACCCCGCAGGCCTTCGTCTACATGGCCAAGGTTCCAGCGGTGAAGACCGTCAAGGGCATTGTGTTCAAGCATGGCGTTCCGGTGTCGGTGCATGACCCCAAGGTGATCCGCCTGCTGGCGCGTCTGCCGTACATGAAGCCGGGCGCGAACGCGGAAAAGCCCGCTGCAAAGCCCGTCAAAGCCAAGGCGTCCGATCCACTGGACATTCCCGCAGACTGGAACAAGCAGCACCACAAACGCCGCAAGGCATGGGCGGGCGCTATCACGGGCGCTGTCGTGACCGAGCTTGGCGAGGCTGACCGCATCATCGCGGAGCATCTGGGCACGGCCCCGGCGCCGGCTGAAACGCAACCGCAGGCCGAGGCGTAATCCGTGGCTGACGCGACACTCGCACAGGTCCGCAACCGCACGCTGGAAAAGCTGTTCGTCCTGATTGCAGGCGAAACGGCGGATGCGGAGGACACCGAGGTTGTTGAGCGGGTGATTGTCGCGGTCAATGAAGACCTGCGCGAGAACGAAATTTGCTACTGGTCGGATTCGGCAACGCCGCAACAGCTGGTTGAGCATCTGGCGACGCTTTATGCGTGCTATCTCGCCAACGATTACATGGATGCGCAGGAAGCGGCGGCGTTCAAGCAGGACAACGAACAGAAGGCGATGTTCAAGATCCGCGAGCTGACGGCAGGCGGGCGTCGTGTGGCCACCCCAAGCAAGGGCACGTATTTCTGATGCGCTCGCCCATGGCCATGTCGGCGGCCTCGGTCCTCGTGACCGGGCTGGCCGAGAAACGCTGCTTCAATCTCTACCAGGAGCCAAACCCGAACGATCCCAGCCGGCCGTTCGTGCTGATGGAAGCTCCGGGCTCGCTCCAGCGCAATGACTACGGCGCAGCGATCCGGGGCATGTGGCAGGCCGATGGGCATGCCAGCAGCAATATTCTGGTTGCGCACGGGACGACACTGGCGACCTATGTGCCGTCATCCGACACGGCAAGCACGTTGGCAGGGACAATTCCCGGCTCTGATCGCGGCGATGCGGCGTTCACGGAAACGGAGGCGCTGTTCCTGTTCGACGGGAAGCCCTGCTATTCGGATGGCACGACAATCAGGCGCGCGACCGATGGCGTGCTGGATGATCCTGTTCTGGCCATCGGTTCGACGCCAGCCAACGTGGCGACAGGCGCGTTTGACTATTCGATCAACGGCACGACCTACAGCAAGACGGCTGTGGTTGCAGGTACGGCGCCCGGTAACGATGTGATCCCGCTGGGCCTTTATGGCGCCGTGGCGCTGGACATCGATACGGCTGGGACAATTACGGCGGTAGAGGCGACAGGGAACGCCACGGGCTATGCCTCTGCGGCTCTTGCGCGTGCGGGCGTCCCTGCGGTGGCGGTTGCGCATATCCGCATCGGCTATGTGACGGCGACCAAATCGGACGGGGCTTTCACGTTCGGCACGACAGCGCTCAACGCGGCCAATACGACGGTTGCCTACACTGACAGCGATGTGAACACCGGCTTTACCGACCTGCTGACGGATCATGAGCAGAGTGGGTTTACCAGTGTCGCGACGCTCGGGCAGCGCGGCATCCTCACTTACGGCAGCCGGTTCTGCTACACAGACGTTCTGGCAATGAACTCCACGAACGCGCTGAGCTATTACACGGCGGAAAGCTCGTCTGATGCGCTGGTGGCGGCTCGGGTAGTTGGGGAAGTCCTCTACCTGTTCGGCACGAAGACCATCGAGGCATGGTCGCAGACTGGCGATGCAGACGATCCATTCTCGCTCCAGCCCGGCATGACGCAGCAGGTGGGCTGTGCATGTCGCGATGGCATCGTCAGGGCGGACAACACGCTGCTGTTCGTGGATGAGGCCTATAACGTCCGCAGGTTGGGTTCCGGGGCGTCGTCCATCGTCTCGGAGCCGTGGGTTGCCGACCTTCTGGCAGGCGCAGGATCGGCGGACATCATCGGGTTCACCTATCAGGACCGGGGCCATATCTTCTGCGGCTGGCGCACGTCGGATGGCTGCGTTGTCTATGACAGCCTGACCCAGCTCTGGCACACGCGGGGAACGCTCAACTCGGATACCTGGCGCTACACCGACATGGTGACGGCGGCTGACCGCGTGTTCGTGGCGGATGCAACCGGCCAGTTCGATGAACTGAGCCGCGATTATACCTCCGAGAGCATGGCGAACGTCTCAACCATGGGCACGGAGATGCAGCGGGAGTTTACATCGTTCCTGCCATCGCAGTCCGGGCGGATGGCGATCAAGACGGTGAAGCTGGAATGCGCCAAGGGCGTCGGCATTTCCACCGGGCAGGGGTCTGATCCTGTCGTGGAGATGCGGCAGAGCAAGGATGGCGGCAATACGTGGACCTCGTGGCGCTCCCGCAAGATTGGCGCGCAGGGCGTCTATGACAAGCGCACGATCTGGCGCCGGCGCGGCCGGGCGAAAGATCAGGGCATCGTATTCCACTTCCGCAAGTCCGACCCGGTGCGGACAGCGTTTCTCGGCGTGATCGTCAACGAGGATCACCTCGGATGAACAACAAGCAGCTGGCGGCGGCGCGGCGCGTGATGGCGTCCTATCCGACGCTGATGATCGACAAGTCAGGCGAGAAGCTGACGCCCTATCTCAAGAGCCAGCCGCATACGGAAGGCGCGGTTGTGACGGTCTCGGACACGATGGGCGAGGGAACGGTGGCACAGCTTCTGGCGGTGTCCTGCGAGGCGCTGGTCAATGGCTGATCCGGTCGCCGCGCCGAAGGTTCCGCCGATCACGGTTCCGTTCGTGGACCCAAAGACCGGCCAGATCAATCAGCCCTGGTATCGCTATCTGGTCGGTGAAGGCGGGCGTATCGGCTCGGTGAACAGCGGTGTTGCGCAGGCGCGGGCTGATGCGGCGGCAGCGCAGGCAACGGCGGATGCAGCAGCGCAGGCGGCAACGGACGCGGTATCGGGGGCCGGCGGGTCGCCAAGTTTTTATGCGACAGTCAACCGCCCGCTGGCCTCTGGAGCCAGAAGCGGACCCGGCAACGTCACCACGACCAGCGTGACGGTAACGCCTGTGGGCGGGACCGGACCTTATACCTACGCATGGACGCTGGATTCCGGCGACACGTTTTCGATCAACAGCCCGACCAGCGCGACGACGACATTCACGGTCAACATCACGGCGGCCGGGCAGGACAAGTCAGCCACCTATCGCTGCACGGTGACGGATTCACTGGCCGCGACGTGCTCGGTGACGGTTGGCGTTTTGGCTTCTGAGATTTCTTGAGGGTACATGGCTTTTAAATCAAAGCACGGTGCGCCGATGGCGTGGCTTGAAGAGCATACGGCGCATTCTGGAGACGAATGCCTTATGTGGCCATTCGCTATTGGCGCAACGGGATATGGCAATATTCGCGTTGGTAAAACCTACGCCAATGCACATCGCGAGATGACGCGGCTCGTCCACGGCGAACCGCCCTTTTCAAATGCGAACGCTGCGCATTCGTGTGGCGTAAGAGGTTGTGTAAATCCCCGGCATCTCAGGTGGGCAACGGTCCGCCAAAACCACGCCGACAAGATTAAACACGGCACGCTCATTCGCGGCGAGCAGCAGCATTTGGCGATTCTTTCAAACGAGCAGGTCCGCTCAATCTACAACGACAATCGCCCACAACGGGAGATTGCGATTGAGCATGGATGCTCGCGCGAAAATGTTTCGCGCATCAAGTGCGGACGAAACTGGGCGTGGCTGACTCAAGCACCATCGGCAGGAGAATAGTTCGTGTGGGACTTAATTTTACCTGCTGTTGCCAGCCTCGCAGGCGGCTACCTGTCAGGCCAAGGCGCCAAGGCCGGCGGTGATGCCACCGCCAATGCGGCCAAGGATGCAACCGAGCTTCAGCGCCAGATTTACTACGACCAGCGCGGCCTTGCGAAGCCTGCCTATCTCACGGGCGGCGCGGCAGCGAACAAGCTGGCGGCGATCTATGGCATTGCCCCGCAGAACTACAACCAGGCCTTCATGGGCGGGAACAATTACGGGCTCAGCACGACCGGAAACATGCTGAGCGCCAACCTCGGCGCAGGACAGCCTGTCGCTGGTCACAGTGGCGGCGGTGGAAACTACGGCTTGGAGGGCGGGCTGATTGGCGGGCTGATCCGCAAGGGCGGTGATAACTGGCAGACAGTCGCAACGCAGGCCCCCGCAGGCTACGATTACGAAGCCTATATGAAGAGCCCCGGCCTTGAGGCGGAATGGGCCAAGCCGGACGTGCAGGCGCTGTTCAACGGCAACCGCGATGCCTACGCCTACTGGCACGCGAACGGCGGCGTTCTGAATGGCAAGCCCAGCTGGGCGGCCAACATGGAATACCTGAAAGAGGTCACGAGCAAGAACCCGAACTTCGCTTCTGATCAATCCACGATGCCGGTCGGCGGGACGCAGCAAGAGGCCATGACTGGCGGCAACAAGCTGCTGAGCCCGATGGAGGAGTTCACGGCCTCGCCCTATGGCCAGATGGCGATCAGCGGCTTCCGTGGCGTCGATACGCCGGAAATCAACGGAGCCTTTGCGCGCGGCGGCAAGCTTCTGTCCGGCGCACAGAGCAAGGCGCTGGACGAGCGCGGCAAGGCCCGTATGGGCGGCGCGTTCAACGACTATACGAACGGCCTTCGCGCCATGGCGGGCATGAACCAGACGGCCAGCTCGCAGATCGGCAGCGCGGCCGGGCAGTACGGCGCGAACGCGGGGAACAACATGATCCTGGCAGGACAGGCCAAGGGCAACGCTCTGGCTGGCGCCTATCAGGGCTATGCGAACGGCATTTCCGGCGCGCTTGGTGCGGTCAACGACTACGGCAAATCGAATAACTGGTGGGGTTGATGGCCAACGCTCTGTCCATTCCGATGGCTGCTGCTGCCATGCCGAACATCTCGCCCATTCCAGCGGGTGGGGCGGCAGGCAATGCGCTGAAATCGATGGCGCCTGCGCCGCAGATGAGCGCGGGGCCTAGCCCGTATGCTCCAGCCAAGCCGCCGAAGAACGCGCTGCTGCAGGGCATCGGCATGGCGCTTGATGGCTTCATGCGCGGCTTTGCCCCTCAGCAATGGCAGCAGAACCGCGACCAGCGGAAAGCGGACGGAGCCGAGAAGGCCAAGCAGACGCTCGCGCTCATGCAGCAGCAGCGCGCGCTTCCGATGGAACAGCGGATGCAGTGGGCAATAGACCACGCTGACATGGTGCAGGAACTCACCGGGGCAGACATTCGCCAGATGCAGCTGAAGCCTGAGATGTTCTCGGATCAGGCCATGGACGGACAGATCGCAGCATTCTCCGCCCAGCTAGGCATAGCGCCTGAGAAGCCTCCGGGGCCAGACTATCAGTTCCTGCAAGGGCCGGATGGTGGCATTTCGCGTGGCGACAAGACGAGCGGCGGGCTGGTGCAGCTCCAGCCGGGGACGCCGAAGCCTGACACGGCCAACATCCGCCAAGTCGGCAACCAGATTATCGAGCGCCAGCCAGATGGAAGCTGGAAGCCTGTCTATACCGGCTCCAACGCTGAAGAAACGGCGCGAGCATTCCAAGGGTTCATTGATCAGGCGACCGGTGAGCAAATGGTTGTCATGTCCGATGGCAGGGCAAAAAGCACCGGATACAAAGCATATATCCCGCCTCAGATTACGTCAGTTGGCGGCGTCCCAACGGCAGTCAACAAGCTTGATATGAGTGTGACGCCGCTTTCCCCGCTTCAGGACGTTGCGACGAACAAGGCAGGGATTGCGAGCGCGGAAGTGCAGGGCAAGGCGCAGGGACAGGCGGCGTTTGACTTGCCGACTATCGAGATGCGCTCGCAAGCGGCGATTGACTCCATCCGTGATCTGCGTAGCCGCAACATCGATGCGCGCTTCGGCATGCAGGGTAAGCTGTACGCTATCCCCGGCACGGAAGGCGCAGACGTTCAGGCGCTCGTCAATCAAGTCACGAGCCAAGCCTTCCTCAACGCATTCGATCAGCTTCGTGGTGCTGGCGCCATCACAGAGCGCGAAGGTCAGGCCGCAACGCAGGCCATCACGCGCCTGCAGAACCAGAACATCACGGTTGGCGAAGCCATGCAGGCTATGAGCGAGCTGGACGGGTACTATCGCAAGGGTCTGGAAATTGCGCGGCAGAGAGCAGTCAAGGCTCCTGTGCTGCCGCAGGCGGCGGTTGCAGGACAAACGCCGCAGCCTGTTGCTCAGCCTACGCCAGCCGCGCCGGGGCAGTCGTGGGTAGCCAAGCAAGGGCAGCGTTTCACCAGCATGGCGCAGCCGCAGCAGTCCGCAGACCAGCCTCCGCCCGGGATTGATCCTGAAGACTGGAAATACATGGACGATAGCCAGAAGGCGCTGTTCCGCTAATGCAAGGTCCGCAGCAACTTTCCCGCGAACAGCAGCAGGCTTTGGCGCTCGCACAGGCGAAGCGCAAGCGTGCCGAGGCTGAAGCGCAAGCCAAGCCGTCCCACGGCTCTGGCATGGGACCGGTCAACCCCATGGTGGCGATGGGGCAGGCGGCGCAACAGCAGCTTCCGACAGGCTACATGCGCCCCGAGGCAATCAACCGA
>Ga0208005_1000505_pt1 | contig 14520 bp, 14 predicted proteins | sample DEB19_08_DNA_3_FD_184530 | JGI IMG/M metagenome (GOLD analysis project Ga0208005, IMG submission 184530) | Aqueous microbial communities from the Delaware River and Bay under freshwater to marine salinity gradient to study organic matter... | ecosystem: Environmental > Aquatic > Marine > Coastal... | reverse complement strand
CAATAACTACATCGTGCTGTCGGATGGGGATGGGAATCCGAGGGGTATCTTTGATGGCAGCGGGAATTTCTTGGTTGGGGCAACAACTGTTACTGGAAAAGTTTCAATAGGTATTGGAACAAGTGATGGTGTATATGTTGATGCAAGTTCCGGCACTGGTTATGTGTATAGAACATCAAATAGTTCCGCTCTTGCTGGATATTTTATTACATCATCTGGTGCCGCAGGAAACATTTCTCTTAGTGGAACATCAACCACTTACAATACCTCATCCGACTACCGCCTAAAGACATTGATTGCGCCTGTCAGTGATGCTGGTGCTCGTATTGATGCGCTTGAGCCTGTGGAATATGAGTGGAAGTCCAGCGGCCAACGCGCTCGCGGATTCTTTGCGCACAAGTTCCAAGAAGTGTATCCGGGCAGTGTCACTGGTGCTAAAGACGCTGTGGATAAAGACGGTAAGCCTATCTATCAAGCCATGCAAGCAAGCACGACCGAAGTGATTGCGGATTTGGTGGCTGAATTGCAATCGCTGCGCAAACGCGTGGCTCAACTTGAAGGGAAATAATCATGACCACTTTTACCACCACCATCAACGCGATGTACACCCTTGACACCCCAGAGCCGGGGTTTGTTGTGAACTTACTTTGGACTGTCACCGGGGTAGACGGAAGCAACACTGCATCCATCGATGGCAACAGCCAGTTCACCGTACAAGAGGGCACGTTCACGCCCTATTCCGACCTCACGCAAGAGCAAGTCATTGGCTGGATTCCCCCGGAGCAAATTGCAAGCGCACAAGCCTGTGTGCAGGGCCAGATTGACAGCATGATCAACCCTCCGGTTTCCCCTCAGAGCCAGCCGTTGCCTTGGGCCGCATAATTTGAAAGGGGTTACGCCACTGCCCCATCTTCAGTGGCTTTGAAGGAGTAATGACATGGGACAAGACAAGAATGACCCCCAAGTCACTATTGACGGCAAAGAGTACAAAGTTTCCGAGATGACTGACCAGCAGAAAGCTCTGTTGGATCACGTTATGGACTTGGAGCGCAAGGTTGCATCTGCTCGATTCAATCTTGATCAGCTTTCAGTCGGTCGGGATTCGTTCTTTAACCTGCTTAAAACGGCTTTGGAGGCTCAAGCCCCTGAGTCTGAGGGTGCAGGCCTCAATGACTGAATAAGGCGGCCTACGGGCCGCTTTTCTAAGGAGTGTGTGATGGCTGAGAAGTGGGTTCAGAAAGCAATCTCCAAACCTGGCTCGCTGCGAAAGGCGCTGGGCGTCAAGGAGGGGAAGAACATCCCTGCTAAGAAGCTAACCGTCAAGGAAGGTGACACTCCCTTGATGAAGAAGCGCAAGACCTTGGCCAAAACATTGCGGGGGTTTGACTGATGAATCCTGGAGAGATTGATCCTGTCCGATACGGAGTCCTGTGGCAAAAAGTCCAGGACTACGAGCGGCGCTTTGACGATATGGGCAAGAAGATTGACCGCATGGAGGGTCAACTGGATCAACTAATCGCTCTGGCCAATCAAGGTCGTGGCGGTTTCTGGGCTGGAATGGTCTTTGTATCTGCGGTGTCTTCTGTTGTTGGTTGGGTTTCTCATTGGTTCAGTAAATCGTGATTGATCCGATGACCGCATTTGCGGCAGTCCAGTCGGCTGTCGCACTGATTAAGAAAGCGAAGTCAACAGTTGATGACGTTCGCAGCTTGGGGCCGCTGGTCGGAAAGTTCTTTGAAGCAAAGCATGAAACCACAAAGGCGATTGCTCAAGCAAAGAAGTCCGGCGGCTCCAACATGGCTCAGGCTGTGCAGATCGAGATGGAGTTAATGCAGCAGGAGGCTTTTGAGGCAGAACTGAAGAATTTGTTTATTTATTCAGGAAATGCTGACGTTTGGCAAAAGATTGAAGCCCGTGTTGCTGAGGCTCACAGAGCCGAGATTGAAGAAGCCCGTGCAGAGAAGGCTCGGGAGGCAAGAAGGAAGAAGGAAGCCAAGCAGATTGCTGATGCGCTGACCCTTGTTTTTATCGTAGGTACTGTGCTGTTTGTGATCCTAAGTTTTGTCTGGCAGGTCGTCCATGATTAACGCAATGGTGATGTGATGTTGACTCTAATTACCAATCTTCTCTCCTTCCTGATGGGCGGCCTGCCCAAGCTGCTTGACTTCTTCCAAGACCGTGCAGACAAGAAGCACGAACTTGAACTGGCTAGGATGCAGACTGAGCGCGAGTTGGAGATGCGCAAGGCTGGCTTTGAAGCCCAGGCGCGGGTGGAAGAGATCAAGACCGAACAGCTTCAGATTCAGGCAGACTCTGCCTCCCAACAGTTTGCCCTCCAGGAGCGCCAAGCTCTCTATGCTCACGACATGAGCCTGAACGAAGGGACGAGCCAGTGGGTCAAGAATTCCCGTGCATTGGTCAGGCCGATCATCACTTACGGGATGTTCATGCTGCTGGTCTTCGTGGATGTCTTTGGCTTTTACTACGCAGTCCACACCGGCGTGGCATTTGACGTGGCTCTGGACAAAATTTGGGACAGCGACACCCAACTGATCTGGGGCAGCATTGTTTCCTTCTGGTTTGGCTCTCAGGCGTTCAGCAAGAAATGAATGTCTCAGACAAAGCCTGCCAACTTATTCGCCACCACGAGGGCGTTCGGAACAAACTGTACCGTTGCCCGGCTAAGTTGTGGACGATTGGCGTGGGCCATGTCATGTACCCCGAGCAAGCCAAACTTCCCCTAGACCAAAGAGATGCATTCCAACCCCGCCCAGAGGATATGAGGGTTTACACCAACGAGGAAATTGATGGGATTCTCCGAAGCGATCTTGATCGGTTTGAACGTGGAGTGGAGCGATATTGCCCAGTTCCTCTCAAGCAAGGGCAGTTTGATGCTTTGGTTAGCTTTAGCTTCAACACTGGCCTGGGAACATTACAGCGCTCAACGCTCCGTCAAAAGGTGCTGCGCGGGGATATGGAAGGCGCTGCGGAAGAGTTCCTAAAGTATTGCATGGCGGGCGGGAAGATTCTCCGTGGTCTGGAGAACCGCCGAAAAGACGAGAGGGCATTGTTTTTGTCCTGATGAAAGACTAAAATGAACAACAAACCTCGGGGGATCAAGCCATGACGGTTGCCCAAGTCATGACATACGATTCGCTAGTCAACGACATCAGGACTTACCTTGAGCGTAGTGACACGGCGACGTTAGAGAAGATTCCAACTTTCATTATGCTGGCCGAGCAAGTCTTGGCCGCAGACCTAAAGTTTCTCGGAAACTTGACGGTTGTTGAATCTACGATGGTTCAGGGCGAAGCCGTTATCGCCAAACCCTCCCGCTGGCGCAAGACTGTCTCCATGAATATCACAGTTGCTGGCAAGCGCCAGCCTGTTTTTATCCGAAAGTACGAGTATTTGCGCGAGTATTGGCCAGATGCGGCAGAAACTGATGTGCCGGCGTTCTACTGCGACTATGACTACGACCATTGGCTGGTTGCGCCGACTCCTGACGCCGATTACAGCTACGAAGTGCTGTATTACCAACGCCTACAGCCTCTAGATTCTTCTAACCAGTCAAACTGGTTCACGCAATACGCCCCTCAGGCGCTGTTGTATGGGTCTTTGCTACAAGCAATGCCGTTCCTCAAGAACGATGAGCGGATTCCAATGTGGCAGCAACAATATGACCTTATCGTTAACGTACTGAAGACTGAAGATGTCCTCAGAATTGGCGACCGTCAAGCGGTTGCGAAGGATTCGTGATGAGTTTTAACAGTCCGTTCACGGGGCAAGTGATCCAGCCAACTGACGTTTCTTACAGAGAAATTACTCTTGAGGCGGATTCAACGCTATCTTGGCCGATCAATGGCAGTGTTGTTGACAATGCCGCGGCCAGGATTATGGATGTCACGTCGCTTTCTAGCGGCCTGACGTTATCTAGCGTCTTAGTTACTGGATCAAACGGCCAATGTAGCTGTTCTGTGACCCCAAGCCTGTTTGTGGGTCAAGCGGTTGTTGTCACCGGTATTAACTCAGGCTCATCCGCTGGGATTACTCCTGGGAATACTTACTACATCATCGCTACTAACGGTAGCACGACATTCACTCTGTCTTCTACTATTGATGGAGTTGGGGTTGCAACGACTGCCGGCACCACCACGGGGATGACTTTCACGCTTGATTCATTCTCGCTGGCCATGCCGCCTGCGAATCAAGCCTCTGTGGGTATTGATGCGCTCTTCCGTAACGTTGGTTCGTACACTTTTACGGTCACCGACTATGACGGCGGGACGATTGTCACGGTTGATCCTGGTGAGGCAAAGTACATCTACCTCACCGATAACGCTGATACCGCGGGCACTTGGGGCCTGATTGCTTTTGGGGTTGGCACTTCTAACGTTGATGCCGCTACTCTGGCTGGATATGGCCTTAAAGCCATCAGCAACACCCTTAACGCCTCGCATACGGTCACCACGTTTGCCTCAAGCTACATCGCTGTAGCCACTGATCGGGCTTCGTCTTATGTGTGGACGGGCGGATCTGGGACGTTGACGCTGACCTCTGCGGTGACGCTGGGTAACGACTGGTTCATGCTGGTTCGCAACGGCGGTACGGGTACGCTGACGATTGCGCCTGATGCTGGTATTCAGATCAACGGCGCGTCAACGATTGCTCTGCAGCCGGCTGATTCTTGCGTGATTTGCTGCTCTGGATCAGCGTTCTACACCGTGGGTCTTGGGCGCTCAACGCAGTTTAACTTCACCCAGCTTACCAAGGCGGTCGCTTCAGGTACTTATACCCTGACGGCCTCTGAGGCTGCAAACACGGTTCAGAAGTACACGGGTACGCTATCTGGCAACGTGACGGTTATCCTGCCTCAGACGGTTCAGGTGTACTACATCACGAACCAGACGAACGGCGGTGGCCCTGGCTATCAGATCACTTTCACTACGGGGGCTGGTGGCGCTACGGCTACGATTCCTGCGGGTCAACAGGTGATCTTGCTGTGTGACTCGGTGAACTTGCTCAACGCCTCAACGATTGCCGCGGGTGCTGTGAACGTCTCGCTGGTTGATGGAACGGTTGGCGCACCATCCCTTAACTTCGCCTCGGAGACTTCCACCGGCATCTACAGACCTGGATCTGGAGAGTTTGGCATCTCAATCCTTGGCGCGCAACTGTTTGGTCTTAACGCAACGGGTCTGACAATACCTGGAACTGGAACTTTCACGGGTGGCGTCAAAGGCGGGACGTTCTAAATGACAAAGAAAGTCTTTGCCTTAGACACGCAGCCTGGTATCCAGCGTGACGGCACGATTTTTGACAAGCAGTTCTATAACGACGGCCAGTGGGTGCGTTTCCAGCGTGGACGCCCGCGTAAGATCCTTGGCTATAGAGTAATCTCTAGTCAGCTTTCTGGCCCTTCTCGAGGCATCTGGGTCAACTCTCAGAACTCTTTTGCATCTATCTTTAGCGGGTACTCTGATGGCCTTCAGGTGCTCACGATTGACAACAACGGCGTGGGTTCTGGGGTGGGAAACTTCACCCTGTCCAACTTTACCGCTTCCTCTTTGAACCTGTGGCAGTTTGACGGCTTCTATGACGTTAGCGGCTCTGGACTTCAAGCGTTGGTCGCGCATCCTGGCCAAAATTTAGAGTCAATTGATAACGATACGAATACGCCCGTCTTGATCGGTGACATCACTGGCTTGTCTATGAGCCAGATTGGCGTCTTTACTGACTCTGTAACGACTACCGCACTGTCCAGCACGATCACTCTTGCTACGGCTAATCCCTTGATTGCTGCTGGCCAGACGATAACGGGGACTGGAATACCGGCGAACACAACGGTTGTCTCTGTGTCGGGCACGAGTGTGGTGATGTCTCAAGATGCTACGGCCTCAGCGACTATCACTGCTACGTTTAACAACAACATCGCTGTTTCTGGCGGTGTTGTCTCTTTGCACCCGTACTTGTTTGTCTACGGGAACAACGGCTTGATCCAAAACTGTTCTGCTGGCAACACGAATGACTGGGTGTCTGCAGACGCTAACGCAACGAACGTAGCCACCGGAAAGATAGTCCAAGGCCTTCCTGTGCGTGGCGGCTCAAACGCGCCTTCTGGGCTGTTTTGGAGCATTGATAGCCTCATCCGAGTGAGCTACAACCCCACGACGATTCAGTCTGGAGCGACCTCAATTACTCAATACTGGCGCTATGACATCATCAGCAGCCAGTCCTCCATCCTTTCGTCTCAGTCGGCCATTGAGTACGATGGAATCTATTACTGGTGCGGTGTTGACCGTTTCCTTCTCTACAACGGTGTGGTGAAGGAGATCCCGAACACAATGAACCAGAACTACTTCTTTGACAACCTGAACTATGACCAACGTCAAAAGGTCTGGGCGACAAAGGTGCCTCGCTACGGCGAGATCTGGTGGTTCTACCCTCGAGGTGATGCCACCGAATGCACGGATGCGATCATCTACAACGTGCGCGAGAACACTTGGTATGACGCTGGACAGGCTCTAGGTGCTCGACGCTCTGCCGGGTACTTCTCTCAGGTGTTTGCGTACCCCGTGGCCGCTAACTGGGAAACCAGCGAGGCTGAGACTGTGTTTACTGGCACGTTTACCGAGGTCTCTGGAAGTGTGTTCCTGTACTCGGATACCTACAGCACTCAGGCTGCTATCGGGCAAGAGATTACTGGATCAAACATTCCTTCCGGGACTACGGTTGTTGCAATCACAACGAGCAACATCAAAACGCTTGGGACGATCACTCCAGGATCTGGATATGTGAGCGCTGTGTACACCAATGTTCCATTGACTGGTGGGGCTGGTGATGGCGCAGAGGCCACAATTGCGGTGGTTGGTGGGGCCGTAGCCACTGTCACGATCACGGCGCGTGGTGCTGGCTATGAGGTTGGAGATTCTTTGAGCGCCAGCAATACAAACTTAGGCGGCGCCGGATCTGGCTTCGCAGTTCCTGTGACGGCTATCTACACTCAAGCCATTGAGATGTCCGCCGCCCCAACCGGAAGCGGGTCAGCATCTTTGACGTTCTCAATCCCTGCGGGTCTTATTCAGGTCTTCCAACACGAGATTGGGACTGATGAGATTGATGGCCAGAATGTGCGGGCTATTAGAAGCTACTTTGAGACCAATGACCTTGGCTGGGTCTCTGGTGGGCCTTCTCAGCCTAATCCTGTTGGAGAGAACAGGTGGCTGCGCCTCGAGCGCGTGGAGCCTGACTTCCTCCAAGAGGGTGACATGGAGTTGTATGTCACTGGTAGGCCTTTTGCGCAGTCTGAGGATCAAACTTCTGGTGCTTACATCTTTGGCCCGAACACGGGAAAGATTGACATGAGAGAGCAGCGCCGCGAGTTGCGGCTGAAGTTTGTCTCTGATGTTGCCGGAGGTAACTACCAATTAGGCCGAGTGATCTTAGACGCTGATGTTGGCGACGTAAGGCCGTACTGATGTCTATTCTTTACGATCCTCGCTATCAGACTTTTGAGAACTGGGCGTGCTTGATTTGCGAGCAATACGCCGCTCAGAACTTGTCTATTCCTAATGCTCAGACTGACTGGAAGCAGTGGGCTGAAGGATTGAAAGCGATTGATATTTTCACGAATGAGGGTATCCCTGGGCCTATGCCGTTTAATGAGTGGCAAGACTGGGCGACTGCATTCGTCAATGCTGTGAATTCGGGGCGTTGAGATGGCCGAGTTTCTTGACGAGAACTTTCTAAGCGGGATTGAGGGTGACTCTGGGGTTGTTGATCCTACGATTTCGCCTATTGATTACACGACTTATTCTCCTCCCCCACCTCCTCCCCCACCCCCACCACCACCTCCTCCGCCGCCGGCGCCTACCCCTGCGCCTGTTCCGGCACCTCCACCTCCAGCTCCCTCTCCGGTGGTATCTCCACCGGTGCTGGTTCTTGATCCTTTAACTGGAGAGGTGGTTGACGCAACTATTGGTTCGCCCGCTCCATCGCCTGCGCCCTCACCTACTCCGGCCCCATCACCGGCGCCAACTCCTAGCCCGGCTCCCGCTCCGACACCTGCTCCCGCGCCGGCCAGGGATTACAGCGCCTTGGCTGGACAATTGATGCGCTCATGGCAGGCGTCTGGATACCCAGACAACATTGCCGGAGTTGCTGCCAAAGATCGCGCTAACACCATTGCCAGCCAGCTTAGTGCCTTGGGCGTGGATGACTTGTCTAAGCTCAGTATCGGCCAGACGGCAAGATACACGGGCGGGGACTCAAGAGCTACGGCTGGAGACATTGTTGACTTCAGCAAGTACCAAGGCGCTCCATTTGAGACGTACTCATACCTTTCTTACGATGGAAAGCCTATTGGGTACATCCCATCAAGTCCTAACGCAACTTCTGTCAAGGCTGACCCGTATGACAAGAGTGGTGCTGGCGTCTTAAACATCTGGGATGCAGCAGGCTCTGGCCACGTCAATTTCAACCCCCAGCAGGGCGCTGGCGGGCTAATCTCATTTGCTCCTAAGTGGGAGGCCTCAGGCGACTCCTGGATGCTTCCTGTTGCGGCTGTCATGGCTGGGGTTATTCCTGGTCTTGGCCAAGCTATTGGAGGCTTCCTGACGAGTTCTTTAGGGATTGCAGGGACTTCTGCTGCAGTTAACGCAGCGATAGGTAACACGCTGATCAACACCGTCTTGAATGGCGGTGATATCGGTAAAGCACTCAAGAGCACTGTTTCTCAGTGGGCCGGAAATGAAGTCGGCGATTTTGTCGGTAATGCTGCAAGCGCAATGTTTGATAGCAAAGACGCCATCAAACTTCTGACTGATGTCTCCTCCGGTGCGACCCGCGCCTTCATCATGGGAGAAGATGTCGGAAAGGCAATGCTTGGGGCGGCAGCTAATAACGCTGTGAACTTTGTCACCGGGAAGATCCCCAACTATGATAAGTTGCCTGACGCCGTTAAAAGCACGATCACAAGCTCAATTTCCAACTCTCTGCAAGGAAAGAATGTAGACGTTGGGCAGATGCTTGAGAATGCCGTTAAAGATGGCTTCTTGTCTTATGGTCTGTCTCAGATCCCAGGGTTCAAAGATTCTCCAAAAGAACTGCAGTCGTTTACAACAACGATGCTGCGTAACGCCATCAATGGCGGAGACTTGTCTACTGCAGCCTTGAATTGGGCTGCAGGACAGATCAATTCATCTTTCCAAAACGTGCTTAAAGCATCTCAAGGGGACGCAGCAGCAAAAACTGCGCTGACTGGAGATCAAGACTTTATGAACGCCTTGATGACGGCGTTCAGCGATCCACAGAATGATGCTTACAAGAACTTGCAAAATGCAATTGCAAATGCCAATCTTACGGATGAAGAGCGGGCGCTGTTGAAAGATGATGCCTCTGGAAGTTTGTTGGCAGCAGCAATGCCAAAACTTATTCCTGGGTATGAGGGAACTGAGGGTGGCGTTGGCAAAGTTGGCGGGTATCCTTTTGCCGCGAATGACCCGCGGTATGCGGAGATGCTGGCCAAAAACCCGCAGTTGCTCCGCACCATTAACGAATACACAAACACTTATGGGTTTGCGAGTCCCGCAATGGACTCATCGTATTTGCGTAACCTGACGGATGCCTACAGCAAATTAAAAGCTGACGACGATGAAGGGCGCATCATCTTTAGAGAAGAGATGCAGCGCCTCATAGATAAAAACCCAAGTTTGGCAACAGATTCTGTCAAGAGAATTCTTTATCCCTCTCTCTACGCTGCGCCTACTCCTTTGCCTCCTGCGCCGCCTCCAGAGTATGTGGCGCCTCCACTTCCTATCCCAGAAATTACTGTTGAGCCGGAACCATCCCCGTCGCCAACCCCGTCTCCCACTCCGTCTCCTGGGCCTAGTCCCACTCCGTCTCCTGAGCCTAGCCCTACACCGTCGCCAACACCTGAGCCGGAGCCTGCTCCGACGCCTAGTCCTACGCCTGCTCCAACGCCTGCACCAGAACCGTCTCCCGCGCCTGAGCCGGCGCCTACGCCAGCCCCTACCCCTGCACCTACTCCTGAACCTACTCCGGCCCCAGAGCCTGCTCCTGTTCCGGCTCCGACGCCTGCGCCAACTCCCGCGCCTACTCCTGCTCCTACACCAGCGCCTACTCCTGCTCCAGTGCCGGAGCCGAGTCCCGCCCCTACTCCTTCCCCCACTCCTGCTCCGACGCCTGCACCTAGTCCGGCTCCGAGTCCAGCACCTAGCCCGGCCCCTACGCCAAGCCCCGCTCCTAGTCCCGAGCCTGCACCGGCTCCCGCCCCAACACCGGCCCCTGCTCCCGCACCTACGCCGGCACCAACGCCTGCCCCGAGTCCTGAGCCTGCGCCTTCTCCGGCGCCCACACCTGCCCCTGCTCCGACTCCTAGCCCTACTCCTGCACCGGAGCCATCACCTGCGCCTACGCCGGCTCCTACTCCCGCACCAAGTCCTACCCCGAGTCCGGCGCCTTCTCCGGCCCCGAGTCCTACTCCATCGCCGGAGCCTAGCCCTGCCCCAGCGCCTACGCCCGCACCAACTCCTGCCCCTAGTCCGACTCCAGCACCAACGCCTGAGCCGGCTCCGGCGCCCACCCCAGCGCCGACTCCTGCTCCAACCCCCGCACCAACTCCTGCTCCAACTCCGGCACCAGCACCGACCCCCGCGCCTACACCAGAACCGGAGCCCGCTCCAACTCCAGCGCCTACCCCGGCCCCTACACCTGCGCCCACGCCATCTCCTACTCCGGCGCCTACGCCAGCACCTTCTCCTGGGCCTTCTCCAGCCCCATCTCCTGCACCCGCTCCGACGCCAAGTCCAGCGCCAAGTCCTGCCCCATCACCGACTCCAGCACCTGGGCCTGCTCCAAGCCCAGCGCCAAGTCCCGGCCCGAGTCCAGAGCCGAGTCCTGCACCAGGCCCCGCGCCCTCTCCTGGCCCGGCACCCTCGCCAGCACCAAGCCCAGGCCCAGCACCCGCGCCAGAGCCTGCTCCAACTCCGGCGCCTTCACCTGAGCCGAGTCCCGCGCCTAGCCCTGAGCCTTCCCCAGCGCCTAGTCCTGCACCTAGCCCAGCGCCTAGTCCTGCACCAGCGCCTACGGCAATAACGCCTCCAACATCATCTTTTGGAGACGTTATGGCGATGTTTGCGCCCACGGTTACGGCAGCAGCCGCAGAAAATAAGAGGTCTCCCTTGAAGCAAATAACCACCAAAGGTGGAATGGCAACTTTCTCCGGGCCTTTACAAGAGTATTTCAAGAGTGTTGAATCAGGATATCTGCCTCAACAAAACGAACAATCTCAGCCAGAAAAACCAGAGCAGCCCATGCAAAACTACTTTAGTTACGGCCAAACATCTGATATCAATCAGTTACTTGGAACCGAACAGCCTGAGGAACAGTTTGCTGCCGCAGGGGGATTGATGTCCACGCCCCTTATGGCTGCTGGTGGCGGTACGCGGTACGGCCAATACGCTGGAGGCGGTTTGAATGTCGTCCACCACTCAGGTAAGGCTCGAGTGGATTTTCGCTCTGGAGACGCTGTAACAGGCCCTGGCGACGGTCAGTCTGACGACATCCCTGCGATGCTGGCTGATGGCGAGTTTGTGTTCCCGGCAGACGTAGTTTCTGCTCTTGGGAATGGCTCAACGAAGGCCGGAAGCGATAAACTATACGAGATGATGCACTCTATTCGGGCGTATCACCGGTCAGCCAAGCCGAAGGATCTTCCTCCTCCGGCAAAGAAGTCACCCCTTGATTACCTGAAGAAGGGTAGGAGTTAAACATGGCATTCACTCAAGGCGCTCCGCTGCCGGACATTAAAGAGACTACCACCAGGACGACTGGCGCACCGGATTACTACACCAATTACCTGTCGGGTTTGTCTCAGGCGGGTCAAAAGGCATTAGGTCAAACTGCGGAAACTGGTATTGCGGGTATGACAGACCTGCAAAAGAAAGGCTACGCTGCTCTACCGACTGCTGCAGGCGCATACATACCCGGGCTTACTGCTGCAGAAAAGACTGCAGCTAGTGCCTCTGGGATAAGCAGCGAAGACATCACAAACTTCATGAATCCGTACACCAAGAATGTGGTGGACGAGATGGCTAGATTGTCTCAGCAGAATGTCCAGAGGAACCTGCTGCCTACCTTGAAGGCTGGTTTTGTGGGTACAGGTGGCCTGGGAAGCCAGCGATATGCCGGTGCTCTGGGTCAAGGGCTGGCTGACGTCCAGGCTAACCTGACTGGCCAACAATACGGCGCCTTGTCTTCTGGCTATAACGAAGCCGTTAAAGCCGCTTTGAATGAAGCTCAGTTGCAGAACCAAGTCGCTCAGACTCAAGGTCAATTGGCTCGTGCTGAACAAGAACTCGGCTTGACTGGTGCTGGTGCTCTGACCAAGGCAGGAGCCGAGCAACAAGCATTTGAACAAGCAAAGCTCGATTTCCCGCTGAAGCAAGCCACGAATGTGTCTAACCTGCTTCGGAACTACACCATGCCAACGAGCGAGACGACTACGTTCGTTGGGCCTAAGGCTGGCTCGTATCAGACCTCTCCTTTGTCTAACATTATGGGAATGTTGTCAATGCTTGGGGCCGCGAAGTCGGGTAGCCTGCTTGACCAGCTTGGACGTGGAATTGTTGGTGGTCTTTTCAAGCCTGGTTCTAGCGGAGAGACCCAAGGAATCTACAACCCAGCAAAACCTGGTGAAGAGGGATACGGCTGGAAGTACTTCAGCGACGGGACTTCAATTGACCCAGAGGGTCGTTACTACCTCAATGGAAATCTCGTTTGGTCGCCAAGCGCCGCAGGGGATTCAGACGTTGGCTGGTATGACTCTGGTTCTGATACCGGGGCTGATACTGGCACCGGAGGTTGAATATGAGTGACTCTACCAGTACTAGCCGCGCCCCACTGACGTATGTTGGTGGAGAGGAGATGTCGGATGCTAATCGAGCCTACCAAGAGGCTCTTCAGAATCTTATAGAGGCTCTTGATGCGCGCAAGAATCGGATGTTTGATCCGACGCTACTTGCTTTGGCGGAAGGATTTTTGTCTCCGACTAGAACCGGAGGTTTTGGCGAATCCCTTGGCATGGCGGCGGGAAAGGTAAGCGCTGCAGAACAACAACGTGCCAAGGAAGAGCAAGAGCTTGCTAAGGCCAAACTTGACATTGCGCAATTAAACCTGCAACAGCAACGTCAAATGATGATGGATCAGCCTTATGCGGCAATGTTTGCTGGTGCTCAACCTGGCGCACAACCTATGGCGGGTCAGGCTCCTGGTAAGCCAGCCGAACAGGTTTCGGCAAAATCTCCTGAGCAAAAGTCTCCATCAGATCCTATTGTGCAGAGCATGGGTGGAGTTAAGGGCAGGATGATTGCGCCTCCTCAACCTTTGCCAGACAAGAATGAGTTTTTTAGAAGTCGCAGGCTGCAAAACATCTCATACGCTGATGCAGAGAAGCAATGGTATGACCTGTTGCATAAAGATGTTGAGATGAAAGATGGCTACATCTTCCAGAGATCTACTGGGATGGGCTATGACATGAAAGAGGAGCCGGCTCCGGTCAACATCACGCTGCGCACGATGGATGTTCCTGGCCCAGTTCCTGTGGCAACTGACTTGGCCAAAAAGCATACGAGCCTTTTGTCTGAAGCTATTGACACTGGCAAATGGGACAATCTCAGGAGCTTTGAGAAGGCTTTGATGGCCAAGGCTCCTCCTGAGCAGCCTGCCGGACAGACACCTTCTCCCGCTAATGCACAAATTGACAAGGCTGTTGAGTCTTACTCTAAAGTCGGCGGCGGGATGCCTGGGGGCCGTATCCAGACGGCTTCAGAGGTTGAGGCTGCTGCTACTGGAGCGAAGGAGTACTCTCAGATTGTTGCTAAGGGTAAGGCTCAGAGAACTGATAACGCCATGAACGAGGCTAGAGATTCTGCTTCAATACAGTCGGCGTATGAGCAGTTGGATGCTCTGGCAAAAGATCCCGCTAACGCAAAGATCTGGGGCGCATTCACAAACAAAGACCCAGTTGACCAGATTGTAAAACTTGTGAGCTCTGGTGTGGGGCCAAAAGGTTTCACTCTAGGTGTTCCTGCGCTTGCTGAAGTTGCAAGAAACTATAAGTTTAACGATCAAGAGATGAAGGCCTTCCAACTGGCCGGTCAATTGATGACTCAGCTTCAGTTGCAGATGGCAATGTTTTCTAAAGGCTCTACGTCTGACTTTGAGCGTAGTCTGTTTAGCAACACAGCGATCTCTGAAAATGACACCTTAGATACAGTAAAGACTAAGATTGCCGCCGCCTTGAGGGTTTCAAAATACCGTCAAGACTTGGCTGATGCTCTTGGGGAGTCTGGGTTGTCTTATGACGACTTTGCAAGAACTGCTAATGGCAAGAGATTGTTCAAGAATTATTTGACAGACATGGTTGATCTTGTTGGAATGCCCAAAGGCGCACCGACTGCCGCCACCGCTGGGCCTAAAGAGGGTCAAAAGGCAACGTCT
>Ga0208005_1000504_pt1 | contig 14533 bp, 7 predicted proteins | sample DEB19_08_DNA_3_FD_184530 | JGI IMG/M metagenome (GOLD analysis project Ga0208005, IMG submission 184530) | Aqueous microbial communities from the Delaware River and Bay under freshwater to marine salinity gradient to study organic matter... | ecosystem: Environmental > Aquatic > Marine > Coastal ... | reverse complement strand
TGCCGCCGTATCAACTGCTTACACCGGCTCTCCCTTGACCGACGATTGCGCGACAGCCACTGCATCAACAGCACTCGCGCCAAACCAAGTAAGCCCCGAACCAATATACTTAAGTGTGTCAGCAACGACCGGCCCCAACAGCCCAGCCTTGCTAGTCTATATCATCTATTAAATCTGTGCAAACAATTGACGTACTGGCACTCGTTGAGATACACGAATATGCCTTTGCTGCCACTGGCCAATCAACAACAAAAAACTAATTCTGCTTACGTCGTGTGACCCATTTCAGTCTGCATAGCAGATAAAGGCCCACTGCCGCCGTATCAACTGCCTACACCGGCTTTCCCTTAACCGACGACTGCGTGGCAGCCACTGCACCAACAGCACTCGCGCCCAACCAACCTAGCAGCACGAAATACATTATATTTCGCCGCCGTGCCACTGACTGTTCGAGCCAAAGCAACCAGCCCCTGACGCTGAGATCCACACGATCCGACCCGCTCACAGCTATATAATGTTAGTGACCATTACATTTTTCTGTCTCCTCTATATACATTTAAGTTAGTAATTAGGGGCAATAGCCTACGTGATTTTCAAATATGTGACGGCCCCGTTGGCACGTTCCCAGAACGGCAACGCGGAGCGGATGAGGAATAGCAACAAAAAATCCCCCCAACATGTCTATGTAAAATAACACCCTACCCACAAAACGATCACACATCTCTCTCTCTCTCTCTCACTCTCTCTCTCTCACTTTCATGGCATGACAGACTGTACCCTTTTGAACCGGCGGGACGTACAAAGTAGTGGACTAGAGCCACGAAAGTACGTCCAGCCCTGCTGCGCGTTTTGTCTAGGTAGCGTCTCGGTCGCTCTCGGGCGGCTGGGAGCAGAGTCGGGAACACGCAAAAGGGCGAAACTCTGTAAAGCGATAGACTACTCGCAGGTTCTCCTGATGAGCCGGTAGTAAAATGTTCCTATTCAAAATGGGACAGGGTCAGTCGATGTCGAATCTGTTTCTCTCTCTCTATCTCTCTACTTCCTACTCTCTCACCACGGGAGTAATAACAATAAAATTAAGTACATACAACTAAGAATAAGGGACACTCTGACCACCACAACAGTGTGCCACGAGTAAGAGAGAGATGCCCACTCTCTGATTGGTTAAAGAGCGACAAAAACAAGCTCCCATTCAAATTAAAACGGCAAGCGACCCGCGACTCGCAGACGGTGCCTAGAGCGAATAAGCTCCCGTCCAAAGTCGACTGCTGATGCCAAACCGACCCGCCGAGATGAAGAGTCCCCCTACGACGGACCGTCGGCACGACAAGGCAAGGACAGCAGACACGGAGCATGATGAGGAGAACCGCTGGACCGGCGACCGACCCGCTCTAAAGAAACGCCGACAACAGGCCCGAACAGGTTACGACGCAACCGCGTCCACCCCCCTTCCAAAATTCTTTACACAACACCGCCCCCGCGACTTGCGCAACAGGCTCGGAGGAAGGGCGACCCGGGACGACATGTGGTCGCCGGCGACCCCGCGCACGAATTATCTCTGCGACCCGATAAGGCTGGCTTATGTTGACCTCCAAAAGTTACATGTGATAGCCAAGGTGAGGGTCGGTGGGTCAATAAATAGGCCACCGCCACACCACTGCACACGGCGCCTATGTCACATTCTTAATACATGTCCCACCTACATCACCCACCCCCATTGAGCAACATCTCGTCTCGCAACAATTGGACGAGTGAGCGCGAACATTAATATACCGTGAACAACTAGCACGAAGGCACTTTCGCACCTTATCTTCAACTCTTTCACTTCTATATCAATGTTTTCGCCCATGTAGCACGTAAGAAAAAGACCTCCACCGTCATTCCCACGGTTTATCGCCCCGCACCAGCACTGCCGACCCTTGAACAGTCGCAGGTAGCATTGGTAGAAAGCGAAGAGGCACTAACAGGGGGCGAGCAAAAATCAGTCAGTAAGGTACACGGAAGGAGGTCCCGGGAGTCAAGCCAATAAAGCGCGATCCTCGATACGCAATCCTCGATACTCGAGGTAAAGCACTCGAGGTAAAGCGCCCACCGCCGAGTCTCTTGTAAGGGTTACCAAGAGTTCCATCTCCGAACTGAACTAAGTGATGCTGCTCGTCCTCGGCCTAGATCCCTTAGAATTACAACTAAAACCGTACTAAGACTCTTTTTGCACACTCATTCAGAGCCACTATCCTATCGGCTTCTCTCTATATATTAAGTCAACAAGCACAATCACGATAGAATAACTATGGGAAATACCTGGGACGAATGCTAGACACCGACACGGGACAAGCGACCCCTCCAATAGAGGGCGCACTGACATTGTCGTGTCCATCTACTCGGGCTAGCCTCAACCCCTAAAAAATTATCGACCATCTAAATAACTGCACAATAGTTTTAAGCCTCTTATAAATAAGTGGGTCACTCGTTACCGTTCCCCTGATAACGAAAACGAGCCCCTAGCATCTATGATGCACGGTGCATATAGCTAATTTTAGCTTATACACCCTCATTTTTTCATAAAATGAAAGTCTCGTAAGTGACCCGCGGTTCCAGAGCGACACAATTAAGCTCCCGTCGGATATAAAACCACAAACGATTGATACACACTCGGCCCACGCTGAACGAAAAATAATACTAGAGTTTCCCAACAACAACCTTCAGTTTAAGAGCGACCATAGTCTAGTTTGACAGCTCCTGATTAAAATTATTTATAGTTAATGCACACTATTTATAACCCCGTCTACAAGGACGGAAGCCTCTACTCAGAAATGAGCAAGACGGACGCAAAGAGCGATAAAATCTCTTATGCATGACTACAAGCCAACTAACCACTGGCCTCTGTTCTTATTTGTCGACCCAATTCAGGTCTAGCAAAACCTTCACCCTCGGTGTCAAAAGGGACGGTCGATCGTACAGAGGAAGAATCATCTTTCCCCTCTGGGTGCAACGACAGACCAAGAATGACGACGCCTTGAAGCTGCTGTGTGAATGCCTTGAAATCGACGCTGGTTCCAGCGAGGGCATAGAAGAAAAATATAAAAACGGCTTCGTGACACTCAGCGACGAGCCCGGCACCATCACTCAATACGCCTTCAAACCCATCACTGCCACGTCCATTGAGTTCGACCCGGACTCGCTCGAATGGATCGACTTCTCGTTCAACGGGTCAGGCAGCACCCACCTCGTCCTCGCAGCTAAAATCGGCAGTGATTGGCTCGAAGAAGACGCAGACGACGAAAACGAGATTCTACACGAAGTGACCCTCGTACGCGACCTGATGCGGTCACTCGACCGAAAAAAACACATCAAAGAGTTCGACTCTGACATCGACTCAGAGACCGAGGACGGTCGAGTAGTGGAGCGCAAAAAGAAGAAGAAGATCGAAGCAGATGAGGCAGAGATTGCCCGCATCAAGACAGTCCAAGCGGAGCTATCAACCGCTCTAGCCCGACTGAATGCTGAACACGACGAACGGACCAATACGGCCACGAATGGCACGACAGCAACGGACCGAGTCGATCCGCAGCCGAAACAAAATGCCGCCCTTAACCAAGGCCGCAACGAAGAAAAACGCGCGGCAAAAAGTGACCCGGCCAAGGTCCCTTACTACACTAGCCCGCAGTACCAGAATGACGCGAAACGAGGCCGTCGAAACCAGAACCGACGTGGCTCTTTTCGCGGTCGCGGTAGAGGAAACTACTACGACTCTCGGAACGACTCTACCGGCTACGAGCGAAACGGGTCACGCAGAGACTGGTATAGCAGTGACTCAAGAAGCCCCGCTCGCCATGATGACCGACGAGGACGTAGTCGCTCACCACGACGCCGCGGAGGTCACGACAACTTGCCCGCACAGCACAACAAAACTGCTGCAGTCACCACGACAACAGCCGGCCCCATCGGCCATCCTCCGGCCCAGGGAATCAACCCAGCTCAAACCAACGCGCTGAGCCTCAATCCGTATGGACCACATCCGCCACCGTTCCAGCAAGGCCCATGGGGCCCTTGGAATCAGCCGACACCCGGTTGGACTAACGGATGGGGAGGCTTCAATCCCAGCCAAAATAACTGGCCCTCGCCCGGCTACGGTCCAATGATGCCACAGCAATGGCAAGGCCCACCCGGCTCACAACATTGGAATCTGCCGCCCAACGTACAAAACGGGGCGACCCTCGGACCTCAGCAGCCAACAGCCCCGATGCCGACACACACCAGTACGGCCGTACAAGGGAACTGCGAGCCCCCACAGTGGAACGTTACGGCACCAGGCCTATTCGCTGGCCCTCCGGGATCAGAGAATTTGCACACATCTGACACCGGCTCTGCACACCATCCAGCCCAGTCATGGCCACAGCAGCCACAGCCGAATATGACAACGAGTGGCACCACCGGCAACCAAAACTATCAGAGCACACCTGCTCCTGCCCCAACCACCCAGAGTGGCTTCGGCGGCGGTGGTCTTCCACAGAGAAGCCAATACCAACAAAACACTGCCCAACGCGATGCCGCAAGAGGACAGCTGCCTCTACCGACACCCACAGGACCACCACCGCCACTGGGCCCCCAGAACCCAGCCGCGAGTGGCCCGCAACAGCACGGCGTAGCGGTCAATGCGTATCAAGCAGCTTGGCAACACTACTACAACGGGGCCAACCCGCAGCCACAGCAGCAACCCGGAAACGGTGAGGCCCAATAAGGAGAAGATTAAAAAAGAAAAAAAGAAGATTTGAAGACTATAATTTAACAAATATATTTTTCATTCTTCTTATGTCCACCTGTACTGCGTAAAAATACAAAATCTTGTCCCCCATATCCATGTCTAATGGACTCTGTGGGACAATTGAACAACAACAGCAATGCCACGCTTACTCATTTCGCTCGCAATGGACTCAACACCACCGATAGACTATGGCACTTTGACAACAAACATAGCCCACAACCTCGTGTTTGACTCGGCTTTTGAGACACTACGACTCATTATGTCCGCCAACCACTGCTTTCACTTGTTCGGACTCGAACGAGCACCAACCCGCACTGGCAACGCAGAGGGAGCGATCGGGTCACTTTCCACGGTCGGTGCAACCGACCCGACCCCCACTCCACCGCTAATAACTAAAGTCAAGCGACTCAACTACGTCAGAGACGTTGCTGCCGACTATAAACCAGCAGTTTACAGCAGTAGAGACAATCTCGTCCGCTACTTACGCACTGAAATTCTCATAAACAACAGCTCTCTCAAGCTGACTGACACCGACACCGAAGCCTTGGCGCTCGGCCTTGGCTTTGTCATGCACGCCAGTTTTAGCAGCAGCTGCCCCGTCAAACAGCTCGCCGATGAAAATAAAAGCTGGGAACTCAAAATCAGCAGAGCAATCAAAGGCACTAGATGTGCAAGCATCAGAGCCGAACGCGGTAAACCAAACCACCCCCTCCGAGGTGTGCTCGAATCGAGCGGCAGGCTCGACCGACCCGGCAGCGACCACGACCCACTTTGTGGCAACGAGTGGTCAAGCGACGAGCAGGTCGAGAGCCTTAACCGAGAAATCCTTCACACCCTCATGGGTGATGAGGTGCTGGACGAGAGCGAGAGCGCAACGCGCCGCCCCCTATACAAGAGCATTGAAACTCTGGGCAAAAACAAAGCCATTCATGTAATCCAGGCCGACAAGGGCGGAGCCACGATAATCATCGATACTGACGACTACGACAGAGAAGCCCACCGCCAACTCAGCGATACGAAAACGTACACTGAACTGACAGAAAATGAATTCACCGAGGGCCTAAGACTGACGGCCGTAACGGTGCTCGAGATTGCGTGTCAGTTACTGCGCGAGGGCAACATCTCTCACACAGAGTACGAGACCTTCACTAGCAAACTCGCCACCCTCAACGGCTCGTATATCTACTTCTTGCCAAAAATTCACAAAGAATGGAATGAACTGATGAACTCCTTCCCGGGCCGGCCCATCGCGGCCACTTTTGCCTGCGTTGTCAACACACTCGACAAATATATAACAGAGTTGACCAAACCACTGCTGGCAATCATTCCAGGCAGCCTTCGCGACACGCCCGACCTTCTGAACAAACTGCCGAAAGGGGCCCTCCCCAAACGTGCAAGATGGGTCACGTCAGACGTTAACAGTCTGTACCCATGCATCCCTTGGAGTGGAGGCATCGAAGCCGCCACGGCGTTCTACGCCGACAACATCAAATTCCTCCGAGAACATAACCGCCGGAACGGTTTGCTGCCACCGCCGTCCGTCCAGACCTTCTGCGACGCGATTACGACCGTTCTCACACGATCGTTCATCTCCTTTAAAGGGAAACGCTTCTTTCAACAAGCATCCGGCACGTCAATGGGTTCATGCATCAGTGTTTACCTGGCCAACGCCTACATGTTTCAACTGACTAGGCACCTGATCCCACACAAGAACTTTACTGCACCACAGCGACCCGCGTGGCTTATACTCTTCCAGCGATATATTGATGATCTGGTCTTGATTATTGATGAATGCACCACTCAACAACTCAATGACCTCTTCACGGGGATCTCGAACGAGACAATCGGTTACACAACCACCGACCCCGAAATCACGACACCTGCTCTTGACGTCCAACTGTCAATCAACCAGAGTACTTTCGAGATCGAGACCGAGCCCTACAGCAAACCGACATCGAAGACAACTCTTTTACATGCAAGGTCGACCCATCCGGGCCACTCGATCGATAGTCTGCCCTACGCACAATATATAAGACTTTTGAGAATCGCTTCGACAAGAGAGGCATTCGAGAGACACGCTGCACGCCTCACAGAGGCCCTACTTCTCAGGGATTACCCTATTGGCGTCATACGCAAAGCGCTTGAGAAAGCACGTCTGAAGAAAAGAGAAGATCTCCTCTCACGAAGCAGTGACACAACGACGAAAAAGGTGGGACCGTCTATTGCCGCTAGCTTCAAATACATAGCCAAATTCAAGGACAGCGTAACCTGGAACATAGCCAGACACTTACTGAAACTAGCGCACAAGGCTGCAATTCGCTACTATAAACAGCGAAAAGAAGCCAGTCACTCGCCCGAGAAATCAACAGCAAAAGGTGAGTCCGCCCAGGCCGCGCAATTGCTCCTCACCAAGCCTAGCGCCTTTGTATACTCGGTACACAACAGTACGAGAGCGATGCTAACGCGCAACTACAAGCGCCCCCGAGACGTAGATGACGAAACAAAAATCCAGAAAAGGAAAAAGGAGTGACACCGCGGGTCGGTCATCTAAAAAAACCACCAGGGTCTAAAAATGCATGTACACTCAACCAAAAAAACTGTACACGCATCTCCGCTTTTCTTTCAAATTTTTATTTTTTAAAAAAATGAACATCGTCACTTACCAAGTCATATCTTTTTTTGACACATTCAGAATGTCAAACGCACTCGATTGCATAATGGAAAACATTATTGGACACTCGATGCCAGAAGATATAGACGATAGACGCGAAACACGACGCGTGTTCATGGCAGGAACGCCCACGAGACATAACCGTAGCGCATCGCCACGTTCCAATGGCAGGAATCGGCACACCCCTTCGCCGCGTCCGACCCGCCCACCTCCAAGACGGGCGGAACCCACGATAGACGCCCTCAACTTTGCACCTAATCGCGGCCGGCAAAACGCTCACCGCACACCAAGCGCGGGCGACATACGTAGGTCGGGACCGAATGTGCGGCTGGAGAGGGACTACCCCCGAACACACCATCCAAGCTGCCCAGCCAGTGGCTGGCAAAGATGGAATGCGGCCAGACAAGGAACCCCTCGATTCGGGCCACTATCAACCACGCGCCCGTCCGGCACCGCCGAACGCGATCACGATGACGAAGACTCATACTATCGGCGCTACCGTACCACGCACCACTATTCAACAACGGAAGAAATTGTCCGACGTGAAAATTCAACCGTGTCACACGTGCGCGGCATCCGCCCCATCCAAGACGACAGCAGGCGACACGGAACCGCGATGAGAAGGAACGACGTGCTCACATCCTCATCTCCACGCCGACACTTGAGCGAACATTTTGACAACTTTGAGAACATTGCCAATGGCACACGTGCCTCAACGTCCACTCCACGCCCCCCGGGTCAAAACAGACCCCGGCGTTGACTGTTCTTTAAAAAAACAAGAACAATGATCACAATTAAAAGACGAGATAGTCGGGGATATATAAAAAATGTCATGTCTTCCGCTCAATGTACTATCCACTCGTCTCACACGAAAATACATTCTGTGATCTTATATACAATTGCTTTAGTCTCTAACTTAAAACATAAGAATAAAGAAAAGAAGCATCTATTCTTTATAAAGAACCTAAAAAAAGGAAAAAAAGGAGAACCACAACTGACCCGTACATATACTTCTTTCTTTTTCAAAAAAAGGTCGCACAGGGACAGCTGGCCCGTCCCCCAACGACCCGAGACAGTTCTACTGCTCGATGGACACACACAACGCCTGACCCGTTTGGTTAAGATCATGGCCCAACTCGGCCTCCAACACGACAGACGACCAGCGGTACGCGACCGATACTTTCGACTGACACCTAGAGCTCCCAAAGCTGACGATCACCAGCTGTACTCTGATCAACGCCTAGCCAAGGCTGATCACTCGTTCACGGGTCAAGTACGAATGGATATGCTCTCACCCGATGGCATTATGAAACTGACGATCGACACCCTCGACGATTCAGCAGCCGCCGGCCTCTACCCGGCAATTAAAACACGCTGCTTCTACTACGAGCTGATCGAGAGGCCGTCGGAGGATCTCATTCGTGAGATTGAATCTGAGTATCACGTCAACTGGACCTCGATCCTCGTCAACGAGTTTGGGGACGGTAGAAATCGACTATACTCAATCATCCAAATGCGCGACATTGTGCGCTGGCCGGCCCTCATCGGCAACTGGCGGAGAGAAACCACGAGGAGCGACAGCAACAATACGGCCGCAACAATCCGCAGCAGCCTGCCCGCACCGAATCACATCGGCAGCAATAAAAACGGCCCCTTCACCGCCCCACCGGGGAAAATGCCCAGGACGTTCGCAACGTCGACTCAAAAATCGACCCACACGAGTGGCAGCGAAGAAAGGAGCCCGGCCTCGGTCTCAAACCCGACACCGCCCCCATCAACTGGCAGCGATACGGCTGTTGACGAGCCAAAAACCAAGAGAGCTCTTGACACGTCATGGTCACCGTCGCCAATAGCCAAACAGGCCCCCCTCTTCAATGACGACGACGACGAGTTCTTTGCTATGATTGACGAAACCACGGCCGCCACTGGCGCCGTGACAGTCCCCGCTGCAATACCTGTCACCGAGACTGGGGTGACGACAGCAATGAACAACCGTGAACGTGATAAGCCAAAGTGTGGAGCGAAACGCTCTCCCTACTTTGCGAACAACGAGGATGAATCGGCCGAATTCCCATTCAGCCAGAAAAGACAAAAGACGTCCGACACGCCAATGGTAGAAATCCCAATTACCACGCGCATTGTTCAGAACATCCGCGCAATCGAAGGAGAGACGGCCGAATCACTGGCAAAACCAGCAAGCCACTCAACAACCAAACCGACCCGGGTCGTCGAAGAGCCCGCACTCACTGACCCGGAAGAAGAATTTATGGAGGCTTCGCTCCGCCTCGACAGAGCCAACTGGGCCAGTACCCTGCTCTTCGGCAAACGAGAGCCCAAGAATCGAAAAGTGATCGACCCACCACCGACCCGCGCCGAGAACGAACCGACTGACACGGTTGAAACGATCGAGGCCAGTAACACGGCAACAACTGAGCCCCGCCAACAAATCAACGTGCCCAAAGCCGAGTCATGGGCCACAGCTGATGCCGAATACGGTGGCAGCGACGTCGAAACCGTCGATCCTGACGATGAGAGTTTTGAAATTGTCGATGAACGCGGCCCGACGATAGAGGAGTTCCTCGAAACGGTCAACAAAAAAGTCAACCATAAAAGTACGGCAGAAAGAGAAGCCGAGCTAGCCGAAGCGACAGCCGAACGCAACGCATTCAAAAACGCATGCGAACGCGAGACTCGCGAGGCCCAAAAAGAGCTTGAAAAAGCCGCCAAGAGGTTGACTCTAAAGAAGGCTCTAAAAAATTGTGAACGACTTAACTCGGCCGACGGCAGCTCCATGCCGCCACCGTTCGAAACTACTGGTCTGAGCCGCTACGTCATCAACGCCGGTCACCGTGACTACACCTACATTATGCACAGAGTCACGGGTCAGGTGGAACCGAATCTGTACATGCGCCGCCAATTAAGCAACGGTAACGGTAGCCAGCACGGCTACTACACACTAACCACGGACATGGACCTACTCGAAGCGGCCAAAAAAACGGAAAAAGGAGCTGTGGCGATACGCATCCCCAGCCCAAACAATGACGAAGAGGTCCTCTTTTTTATCCGCATTGTCGAGCCACACAAAGTCTCGGACTACGTGTACAAGCAGTGGGGCCAGGCGACGAGACAAGAGCGCATCGAACGTGACAAATTACCGGGCCAGCGATTCTACCTCACAGTCCACGTCGAGCCCACTATCGACTTAATGATTGATCCGGTCGAAATCGACATACACACCAAGTTTCAACAAGCAGTGCGTCGACAGCTGTCCGACCCCGACCGTGCAATCAAGTCAGATCAAATGACGGATCTTAGTAAAACCGGTAGCCAACGACCAGCAAACAGACTGTCCTTGGCTAGCAGGAAACCGCTTGACCTCGTCTACACCGATAGCAAAACCAACAACCATTCTGGACGGCCACAACAACCGACCCCGATCCACAGCCAATCAAAAGTGCAACGACCAACAACGGCACGTCCAACGAACGGAAAGAACACGCCTCAAATCGGCAGAACCCAGGCCAGAAAACGCTGACAAGCACCGACCCGGCTGCTTCCCCGCCTGTCTGACTCTTTTTCAATATATCTTCATGTCTCTCACCAATGTACACCTTTGAAAGAGATTGACAAGAAATATACTGAATCATGACAACTATGAACACTACTCAAGTGTCAGTTAAAAATAGAGCAGAACTTTAATGTAATTAAAGAAAAGTTTCAAATAAAAGGAAATGTGTGCCTCACTCTTTATATAAAAAATTTTTTAAAAAAAGAGAGACTCATTTTTCTTCTCTCACCATCTTCTATTACTTTTATCAGGAGTCGTTACTACGCTCCAGTTATAAGAGGCCGCCCGGGGCGACTCGAGTACAATCGATCGCCACCTCATCCCACACCAAGCTCGCATATGAGCGGTGGCGACGAAATCGACCGATACGACATCCCGATCACGATGATGGGCAGGATCACGACTCGGACTGGTCTCGATCCAGCAGCAGAGACTCAATTGTGAGCGGTCAATTCTCGGATGCTACACAAGACGAGCACAGCCCCTCGAGCGAAGAAGAAAACCAGTCTGATGAGCTTCTGACCGACAGTCTGGGTGACAAGTACGAGATCTGCCCGTACCAATCCAGCAGCAGCGACAGCGACCAGCGACACGGTATCACAGTGGCCCAGCGTCGCGCAGCCAACCGCCGAAATCGCACCCAGCGATCTAACGTGATTATATTGCGCAGAGTCCAGCGCACTGACCGAGAAACGATCAGACGCCAACTGCAGGCGGCCCGCGAACGCCGCGAGAGGCGACGACGCCTCGAGGCTCATCACCTCCTGACCGAAAGCGAAGATGACGAAGAGGAGGAGGAGAATACCATAGAAAGTGACGGAACAACATACCACCGCACCTCTAGTAGAGAGGATGACGACGACGACGAGAACGGTGTCTCCAACAGCCAGCCACTACGCTCAAGCGACCCCGGCGAAAACGAGGACGAAAGTAGCAGCGACTCGTTCGACTGCTCCTGTTACGAAGCCCACCGACGCGAGGGAGGAGAAACGGCTGAGAATGACGACGATGGCGACCGTCCCACACAGCGCTGCTGCCACACGCAACCAACTAGCGGAAGGCAGAGCGATGACAGCGACGACAGCGACGACAGCGACGACAGTGACGAGAGTAGTGTCGACATGAGTCTGTGGCCTAGTCCTAGTCCCTCGCCACCGTACCGAAGACCACGCTCACCGACCCTGAGCGAGACCGAGAGGTTCAGGACACCGCTGACGGCCTACACGCCCTCATCGCCAATGACTCTTCCGTGGGAGCACCGATCCATCGGCAAACGCATGTCGGTGTCACTCGACGCGACACCAACAAGCCCGGCAGCCTTCACTAGCAGCGGGTCGGACGATGAGATGAGCAGCGATGGACAACAACATCCACGCGCCCTCTCACCCACACCATCAAAAAGCGACGACAGTGACTCGATGACTGATGATGAGACGTACTTCACAGACGACACCGTCCCCATGATACACGCTCACCGCTCACTGGAATGCGACGAAACAATGCCCGTCAGTAGCAGTGATGTGAGCAGTAGCTCTACTGGGGACTCGGCGGTCCTCGACCTCGATGGAAGTAGCGACGAGAGTAAGACACGGTACATCAACCGACGGTCACTCGCAGGCAGCCCACTCTCCACGACTCTACTCGGTTCAAATGATCAACTGACACTGATCAATCTTTACGCTCTAGCCCTCGAGTTGTCGCCGACACAAGACCCATCGACTGGCCTCAGCTCCACATTCGTGACAATGCACGTCACTACCACTGAGACTCCGAAACCGGTGCCGGGTGAAGTAGTGACCCGACCCACTATGACTGAGCGGACGGACACGACGGCTACAACAACTGCCCCCGAAGTCGAACAAGGAGAGGGAATCAATCCCACACAGCCGTCTCCGCCCGCCAACAGTAACAGCCCCGACAACCTCGACTGGTCTGGCGGCCGACACGACGAAGAATACGACGACATGGAGGACTATCTCGTCGAGGGAAACTTTTACGAGCCTGTCCACGGCTCCAGTTTGAGCTCAACCCTCCGGCCCTACCTAAACGGAGAAGAAGGGGAACAAGACAGCATTCACAGCCTCGAAGGTGGCCTCTCACCAGGCAGCCCCGAAGAAGAAGAAATCACACGGGACATGATCCCGACGGCCAACGAAATCTTGCTGACCACCTGGAACCAAGTGCGCCATGAAAACGGTGGCACACCTGCGCAGCGAAACGAGTGGCACCAGTGGCGTCGTGAGGGGGGCCACTACACCCACTCCCGCGACCCACACCCCGCAGTTCGGCGCCGCCTCGACTACTCGGCAACGACCAGTGACGAGACGCAGTTGGATAGCGCCGACACCAGCCGACCCGGAAACGCTGAAGCGGTCCTTCCTCCAACCAAATTGCCCCGTTTCGATGACTTTCTGCCACAAACCTGCGGAATCAACCAGGGCGAAAGAAGACGGACAGAAGCAAGCGAAGAAACAGTAGCAAGCCAAACCACACTACTGCTACCCTCACCCACACAGCGAGCCTATGCCGCCAGTGTCGCTCTGATCGCCTGCGAAGAAGTACGACTCCGCCGAACAGCAGGCTTCGAGCGACCCGCCCAACAGATATCGATCGAACAACGAGTGGCACTTGAATTTCTCCGCCAGACCGCGGAAGACACCTCGACACCGCTACCGACCCAAAACCATCAACAATAGGAGATTAATTATTGGGCTCCCTGCGTCCAATGTAATTCCCTGAAACATGATCAATAAAAGGGTCTAAAAAACATTGAAACAACTGCCTTGCGCATTACTGACTTATAGCTCGTTTGTCCAGTAAAATAACTATAAAAGTTATTATGAGAAAACCAGCGCCCAAACTGTTGGACACTCAATGCGACAGTGGGTCGCTCGTGGATCGCGGCCGAACGTTTCAACCGATCGAGCCCGGACACGTCTCATCGAGCGCAGCACACTCTTGTGCACCAGTGACTTTAATGTCACTTGCTCAGAAAAATGACTCTGAGAGTTGTCGCACAACTTTGAGAGCCGTTCTCTCTGCTTTTTATCTCTTTTCTTTGAAAAAAAGAAAGGTACTGTGGGGACATTTTTTCGCTGCTGACGGCAGCGAAAAATCATAATCAGATTCTGCCCCATCTGTACGTGTTTTGGGAGGGACAGTACCTACGCCGTCCTACCGGCCGGCGATAGTGTATAACTCCCTTTTCAAATCAGAGAGCGAGACCATAAAATAAAATTTTCAAAAAAATAATACTTTTAGAAAAGATGACCCTCAACTAAACTGAGCTCAATCGAGACAATCGACGCATTCACCACCGAATTGGATAAGGTGCGCGGTCCTGTTTATGAACTTGCAGTGAAAAGAAATATAAATTCGAATTTATGTAGTCGTTCATCCGACCGCTAGATGACGCAAATACAAAAGATCGTTTGAACTTCATCTTATTAAAAAAAGATTCTCAATAGATCAATCGTGTATTGCGGCCAAACGGCTCGACCAATTTTCACCGGACAAGTTTGAACGAGTA
>Ga0208005_1000498_pt1 | contig 14627 bp, 27 predicted proteins | sample DEB19_08_DNA_3_FD_184530 | JGI IMG/M metagenome (GOLD analysis project Ga0208005, IMG submission 184530) | Aqueous microbial communities from the Delaware River and Bay under freshwater to marine salinity gradient to study organic matter... | ecosystem: Environmental > Aquatic > Marine > Coastal... | reverse complement strand
CCTAGCAGGTGGACTCGTACTGGCCCTGGTCAATACAAAGACCAATATGGCAACGTATTAAAAGGCCAGCAAAAAGCTCCTACTAAGGATATGTCTAAAGGTAAAGCCCCAGTATCAACAGCACCGCAAGGCCCAGCAGCGCCAACCCCTGAATCTGTTACGCAAGAAGGCTTTATGGGGGCGGGGCAAGCTTATCAAAATATGCTTCAAAAGTTTCAAGGCGAGCAGTATCAGCCTAACTTTGAAGCAGAAATGGAGCGAGCTAGACAGAATATAATCGGGCAGTTTGAACGTCGTAATGCTCAAGCTTTTGCTCAACAGCGTCAAGATTTTGAAACTAGCATGGCCAATAGAGGTATTGCCCCAGGCGGAGAACAGTACAATAGAGAGCTAAAAGCACTAACTGATAGGCAAGATATGGCTCGTCAAGAAGCTATGGGAGCCGCAGAGCAAGCAGCCTATGGCGTGCAGCAACAGCAATTTGGCCAAGCGGGTGATTTAGCTATGCGACCTTATGAGCAGTGGGGCGTGCTACAACAGCCGTATATGGCTGGCATACAAGCTCAATATCAATCACAAGAAGCGATGCTACAGCGTCAATTTGAAGAGGCTATGAGAAAAGGCGATAGGGCTAGTGCAGAGCGTATAGCTAGAATGTCTCGTGGTGGTGGGGGCGGTGGCGGTGGTCAGCCAGCACTTACTCCATATCAATTAATGGAATTAGAAACTCTTAATCAAGGTTATAATCAACCTGCACAACAAAATCCTTTTGCTAATATAGCTCAGGGCGTAGTGGCGTCAGGAACTCAAGCAATAACTAATAGGCTAAATAAGTGATATGGCAACACTAGAAGAGGCATTACAAGGCTTAAACTATACCGGCGCTGATACTGGGTACGGTATTGCTGCACAAACACTAGGCCAGGTAGCTCCTAGTCTAATCAATCCTTATGGTTCAACAGGCCAGGCTTTAGGAATAGGCTTAGGTTCGATACTGCTTCAATCGTTATTGGGCTATCAGGCTAGACAGGAGGCCGCTAGAAGTACACTCGAACTTAATACGTTAGCTAATACAATGCAGGGGCTTGGCACTGCACAGGAGCGCACTAATTTTATTGGTGGCGTATCAGATCCAACGTATCAGTCTAGACTTTCTACGTTATCAACTGCACTTAACGCTCAAGATTTAGATACGCAAAATGCAATCAAACGCGCTGCTGGATTAGAAACTGGCAAGATGAGAGCCTTGCAAGAGTTTTATGCTAGTCCAGAAGGCGTAGCACAACGCGAGTTTGAATTAAATAAAATACGAGAAGAAGCTCAAGCTAAAAGAACAGGATTACCATTTGAAGAGCAAATGGCATTAATCCTTGCTCGCAACACCGGCGGATTGGAAAAACAGCAACAAGCGGATGCTACTAAATTAAAAATAGCAGAATTGCAAACTGCTGCTACATCAGGAGATAAACAAAAGCAGCGAGAATGGAAAGCAGAGCAGGATAAATTAGGGCGAGAATCTAAAGAGAATTTAGTTCGATTAAAAGCTACGATTGGCGTTGATGCTGCCGTTGAACGAGAAAAGCAACTTGATGCGCTTAAAATGGAAAACATTCGTAATGGCGAAAGTCCAGATTTAGCATTGGCTAACGCTCGTGCGGAAATTAACAAACAAATAGGACAGCAACTATTAGTTCAAAAAGATGAATTAGCATCTAAGCGAATGCGCGAATACAATGAGGCTATTGATAAGCGCATGGTTTATCGCAAGCAAATAGAGCAAGATTTTCCAAAAGTAGGAGAAGCTATTAAAAAGGCCGCAGCCGATGCTGGCCCATTTGCTAACTTAGCTAAAGATTTAGCTGCTGATTTACGAAAGCTATCTTCTTTCCCAGAATACAAAGCAGCTAAAAACGTGTCTGTTCTTGGTGATCAGATTAAATCCAGAGCTAATAATATAATTGATACTCTTACTCGTATTAGATCGGGTATGGCAACTCGTGGCGCAGAAGATGAGCGTATGGAATCTATTGTGCTTGGCGATAGCTCTGTAGGCCCACAAGAAGCTGCAAATATTCTTGAGCGTATAGCTAACGATACTTTGCGAGTAGCTGCTGATAAGCTATCTGCTGGAACACAAAGTCCTGCCGCATTAGTGCAGCAATACAGACAAGCGGCAGAAAAAAACACAGCGGTAAGCTTAGAGCCTAATGTATTTCAAGGTCAAACAACGCAAGTTACTGGTGGCGCTACTGGAGCTGCTCAAATGTTTGTTAGCTCACTAAAAGACAAATATGGCGCTGATTGGAAAGCCAAGATGACACCGGCTGAAAAGACAGCAGCAGCGGCATTATTACAAGCTAGGGGGCAATAGTGGTAGACGTTTGGGACGAGTTAGCAGAGGCAGTTAATACACCTAGCGCTAATCCTGTTATTAGCCTAACTCCTACTGCTACGCCTACCGCAACTCCTGAGCCGTCACTTTGGGAGCGGTTCCGTACTGGATATGAGAATATAGGACGTTATGGGCCTGCTCCGTTAGGGTATGTACCTATTGAATTATCGCTACAATCTTTGCGTAGCATTCCAGAAGAGGCTGCAAGTATTGGTGGAAGTGTTGTTGGCGGCACAGCCGGTGGAGTAGTAGGCGGCCCAGTTGGTGCAATTTTAGGTGGCGCATTAGGCTCTTATGCTGATGTTCCAATACAAAAAGCTATTGATTATTTTGCTGGAGTTACACCGCAAGAAAGCAGATTAGAACAAGCTACAAAAGAAGCTGCTTTAGGCGCTGGAATTGAAACTGGAATTAGAGCGCTAGGTCCGCTAGGAAAGGCTGCTTCCCCTATAGTTAAGAAAGTTGGCAGTAGCCTTGCCGATTATTTTGGCCCACAAACTGCACAAAAAGCTGAGTTTTTGGTTGGAAAAGAATTGGGGCGACTTACTACACTAGACGAATTAACAAAGGCCGCAGAAGCTAAACAAGCATTATCAACTACGCTTCCAGCAGAGACCTTAACAACAGCAGAAATGACTGGCTCTGATACGCTAGCGCAAGCAGAGCGGTTGTTAAAAACTCAACCAGCAGGCGATGCCAATATAGAGTTTGCAGCTAATGCTAGACAAAAACTAGAAGATATAAATCAATCAGCATTACAACTAACTGATTTAGGCGACCCTAATCCTAAACGTGCTGGAGAGGCAGCTAAAACGCTACTTCAAGGAGCAGAGGAAAGACAACGTCAAGCTGCATCAGAATTATTTACCGAAGAAGTAAAAGCAATTCCTGTGCCAGTTAAGGGATTAGGCAAAGAAGCTAAATCAGCTTTTATTAAATTTTTTCCACAATCTGACATAAACACAACAAACAATGAATTGTGGAATTTATATGAAAAGTTAATAGAGGAGGTTACGCCTAAAGGTAAATTAAAAAAGGGTGAGGCGGTTACTACTACAGTAGGAAGATTGCAAGAGTTAAGAAGTGCAATTTTAGACGCTGGCAGAGCGGCAAAGACTGGAACTCGCGATGAAGCGTTTGCTGATAACTTATCTGAAATAATAGCCAAGCAAATAGATTCAGTAGAAGGAACTGAAAGTTTATCAGCAGCAAGGGCAGCATGGCGAGAATATAAGCAACGCTGGTTTTTTGATGAGAGCGGACAAAGAGCGCCATTAAACAAACTATTACGCAAACAAAGTCCAGAAGATATTATTGCTGATGTAAGCAAGAAATCGGCTACCTCTGATGAATATGCTAAGGTATTAGGTGGATTAGAACCTAACAAGCTAGCCAGTGAAATGGCAGATTTTGCTAATAAGCAAACTGTAGATGAGAAACTAAAATGGATTAGAGATAAGCGTGCGGTATATGCAGATAGCCCTATATGGCCGCTAGTACAAGGCTGGGAAGAGATATTAACTCGCACCGCAAAAGCGACTAAAGCAGCGGATGTTCCTGCGCTATCCCCTAGTAATATTGATATCCAAGCTAAAAGTTTGGTTAGGGCATTAGGCGGCTCTGAACGAGTATTAGCTGCATCAGCGGGAGAGGACGCTACAGTATCAGCATTAAGCAATATAGCTCGCTCTGGCGCAACTAGTACGTTAGGTGGCAAGATGTCAGGCGCTCTTTCTGCAACAGCATTGGCATTGGGGCTGCCCACCGCTCAGCGTGGAACAAATTTAACTGCGGAAGCATTGACACAAGCGCTACAAAATCCAGAACTTGCAGCGGAGTTTATATCAAAAGCACAAAGACTAGAGAGAATGTCGCCAGGCATTACGGCAGCTCGTTCTCAGCGACTTAGCGAAGCTTTGCAAACTACAGCACCTAAAGCTGCGGCAATAGCTCGTGGGGTATCAGGGCTAAGCACTGCTGCGCCGATTGCTGAACAAACTGCGTCTCCTAGTCCAACTCCAGCAACTAGCATGCCTTTAGTTGAATCTGACCCTTGGGCAGAATTAGAGGCTGCGGTTGGTCCAACAGCCGAAATATCTCCAACACCTACACCTGAGCCTGAAACAGTTAAAGTAGGCAAGCAAAACATCAGCATTCCTGCCGGCAAAGAGTTTGCTCCGCCTAGCCTTGTTAGAGCTGTAATGAAAGTGGAGTCAGGTGGCAAACAAGAAGCTGTTAGCCCTAAAGGTGCTACAGGCTTAATGCAGCTTATGCCAGGTACAGCTAAAGCTCTTGGTGTAGACCCTAAAGACCCGCAAGAGAACGTAGAGGGTGGCAGCAAGTATTTGCAACAGATGCTTAACAAGTACGGCAAAAAGGATATTGCTTTGGCTGCTTACAACTGGGGGCCAGGCAATATCGATAGAGCTATTAGAGCAGTAAAGGCTGATGGTAAACGTGTTACCTGGGCTAATATCATGCAAGCAGTTAAAGTGCCTATGGAAACTAGGCTGTACGTAAATAAAGTATTAACTAACGAAAGAGAGGCATAGTATGGGCTGGAGCGGAGGAAGCTATACAAAAGGTAACGCAGGGACAGGCGGTTGGGCTGGTGATGCCAGTCTTGGCATTGGTATTGAAGCTGGTCGCCACGATACTCAGGATAATGATTTTGCTACGGGTATCAATCAATGCATCAACAAAGACGGCTCTAATGCCTTTACCGGCAATCCTAACTTGGGCGGTTATATTCCTACCAACTTAGGCGCTGGTACTGCTGCTGCGCCAGCATTGTGCGTAAATAATGATACTAATACAGGCGTGTTTGCTCCTGCTGCTGATACTTGGGCTGTAGCTACTGGTGGTGTTAAAAAGCTAAATATTGATGTCAATGGCAGCACTGAGATATCACGAAGTGGTGCTGGTTTAGATTTAACTATTTCAAAATTTGAAAATGGTGCTCAAGGCGCTGTTTTAGTATTACAAAAATCAGATTCTAATACGATTGGAACAAATGCTCTTGTTGGCAGTGGAGATAGCGTAGGAGAAATTTATTTCAAGGGCGCTAACGGAACAGGATATACAGATGCAGCGGTAATTGCAGCTCAAGTAGATGGCGCTCCTGGGGCATCAAACGATATGCCAGGACGTCTTGTTTTTTATACTACCCCAGATGGCTCCGGCAGTTTTGCTGAACGCATGAGGATTGATCGCGATGGACGCGTAGGAGTAGGAGCTATTCCATTTTCTAATGCGCAATTTTATGTAAAAAGCACTATTTCTACTAACGCCGCTGGAAGATTTTATGTTGATGTAGCTTCTACTGATTTATCTACTCCAGCTTTGTATTTAGATAAAAAAGATAATGATAACACAACTTCGCAAGTGTTTCTTCAAGCTACTATAAATAGTCAAGGAACAGGAAATGGGCAAATCAATGGAAATGGCGCAAGTCAATTAGCTTTTGGTACATTTTCAGATGTTAGATTAAAAGAAAATATAATTGATTTGCCTTCGCAACTTGCAAATATTTTTGCACTTCGTCCGGTTGAGTTTGATTATAAAGATGGAACTGGTCATCAAATTGGTTTTATCGCTCAAGAAGTGAGGGAAATTTATCCTGATTTAGTTGCTGAAAATAGCAATGGATACTTGACGCTTTCTGGTCTTGGTAAAAACGAAGCTAGAATGATTAAAGCATTTCAAGAGTTTGCTCAGATAATGCAAGCTAAAGTAGAGGCGCTAGAAGCTCAGGTTGAGATGTTGCAAACTCAGGTGGCAGTAGGATGAAACTCCGGCTTGTCAGGGTATCAGAGTATAACGGCGCAACTATGGGCGTATTGTGCATCAATAATATGCCTGAGTTTGTTACGCTAGAAGATGCCTGGCGAGATAATGAACGCAAGATTAGCTGCATACCTGTAGGACGGTATAAAGTTATGCCAAGGAATAGCCCTAAGTTTGGCAAAACTTGGCAGGTGATGGACGTAACAGAGCGAGACCATATCTTATTCCATGCGGGCAATACTCATAAAGATACGCATGGCTGCATCCTGCTTGGTATGCAATTTGGCAAAATTGGAAGTGAGTCGGCTATCCTAGCCAGCAAATCCGCCTTTAATAGGTTTATGGATATTATGGCGGGTACTCCCGAAGCAGAATTAATAATTATTGATTCTTACGGAGGGGGGCGAGTACACTAATGACTGGCGATGTTACTGAGCTTAAATATTGGCTGGATATTATTATAAAGGCTGCAATCGGTGTACTTGTTTCTATTATTGGCCTGGATTACAGAGCAGTTAAGAATAGCTTGCACGAGCTGGAGACGCACAAGTACGTTGTGTCGGCTGAGGTACAGGTTATTCAGACGGAGCTAGCCTATATTAAGGGCCGGCTAGAGAAGATTGACGCCAAATTGGATAAGGCGCTAGACCGATGAGATCGGTTGTTGCCTTGCTGCTATTGATGGTATCAGTAGAAGCATGGGCAGCCCCTAGCTTGCTTGGTATTTGTCATCCGCAATTTAATTGTGATGGGGTGGACAGGCTGTATCGGGATCAGGATAAGCTAGTTATTAGCTGGCTAGAGAATACTTTTGGGCATAAGTGCCAGTGCGTAGAAAGGCTATTAAGCGACGCTAGGCCAAAGATTATACGAGCTCATCTGATACAAAGCCCATGCATGAGAAACAAGCGCTGTGGCCGTTATGAGGCGTTATGGGGCTATACAGCGGCATCAGCTAGTAGGGCGGCACAGAATCCAAGAAGCAGGTTAAGACAAAGGTTTGCGGTAATACTTGAACGATTTAGGCAGCGGATACAGGGCAAAAAGCTTACCTGTTACGTATCGCCATGTTTGGAGTGTGACTTATATGAACCAGCTAGAAGAGTGCTTGCCAATCTTGTATCTGTTACTTTGCCTACTTGTAACATTGTGGACAATCCATACCAGCGACGCTGCTTATCTGGACTCACCTGCGAAAAGCATGGAGTTAATCCTAACCTATCTGCCCCGTGTGTAGTTGATTTAGACGGGATAGACGGCGCTACGGTAAACTTAAATAAATGGGTGGCTAAATACCGGCATTGTGATTTATCCTTTTATTGGGAACCCTGGATGAATTGCATACGGGGAAGTTTTATTGATCCCAGAAGCCGCAACTGTAGTTACGGAAAGTCTATATTTGAAGGTGCTATATGCCGCTCATTCTTGCATCCATTCTCCGCCATCTGCTTACCTTAGCTGCTGGAGCGCTAGTAACAGTAGGCGTGTCAGAGCATGACGCTGCTAACCTAGCTACGGCTGCTGAGCCTGTACTTGGTGGGGCGATTCTTTACGGCGCTGCACAAGCTTGGTCAATCGTTGAAAAGAAGAAAAAGCGCTAAAAACTGCTAGAACGGTAGGAGCGATTCTTTTCGTCTGGTGAGTAGTTAGGGATTCTTTTGCGTATCTTAGCTACGGCATCCTCTCTGTCTAGTAGCATAGAGCAGATATAAACTAGGTTATACGGCCTGGGATTATCCTCAAAAAAGAAGTTATACAGGTCTAACTTGAAGAAGTCTGGCAACTCTTTTGCTGGGGAGCAGTAGTCTGCAATCGCTCTATCTATAACAGCCAGCCACAATAATACTTCTGGTAGCACTGGCGTGCTTACATATTCTGTTTGTAAGTCTGTCATTTTGATGTCGTAGTCTTTTGGCATTGGACTAAAGCTAAAAAGTCCTCCAAGTACATCGTTACAAGCCAGGGGCGGTTGTTCTTACGGTGGCATACTATTGGAGTTTTGTCACCGCAATCTCTTGTAGCTTGGTCAATAGCCTTATCTACATTTAGTGCGGCAACCATCTTACATTCGATGTGATAAGCAGCTAATTCGGTGCAAACTACATCAGCATCTCCATTAGCTCCGCTGTATTGCTGTCCACGTCTGGCAGTGAAGCCATGTTCCTTTAACTTATTGGCTAGTTCGCGTTCCGCTCTAGCCCCCTTGGCGCGAGAGTTTACCATTACTTTTTCTTCTTTTTTACGCCTTTAATCTTGCCGGAGTTCTCCATAGCGTAGAACACTTCTTCGCCTTTCTTTTTGCCATACTCTTTTTCTAGTGCGGCACGAATTTTCAACCCCTTTTTTGTTAGCGGCATGTCATCACCTTATAAACGAGCAGCAACATACTGCTACTAGCTATTATGCCCACCATAAGGATACTTATGACAAGTGCGTATTCGTGTAACTCAAGTTTCACTTACTCCACCTTCCTAAGATAAAAAACCAAATGCATATACAAAGCAAAAGAACTCCGTCCCAGTGAATCATTTCTCCTCCTTCGGTGGCTTGCTAAATTCTTCTACTAGCTTCTTTGCGTCGAGTCGCATTTCTTCAAATGACCTTTCGCTATCGTCCCAGTCTTTATTTGCAGCCCTTAGTGATTGGTAAATGTTCCAGTCTAACCAAACGCATAAACAAGCCAGGAATTGCTTATCTTGCTCGCTCATCCTTCCTCCTTCGGCGGCTCAGGTAGCGGATTTAATTTCATCCAGTGGGTAAATTGGTCCAGAGCTAGCGTGGCATTTGGATTGTTGTAATCAATAACGCCAAGAGTCTCTAGCCCTTTGTCGCTGTAGCAATTAAGCAAGCCGCCCAATACAAATTCAGGACAAGCTGCATTTGTCAGCCACAATAAAACAATCCCATCGCTTATATCCGGCATACGCTCTTTTAAGCTAATCCAACTCATTCTTCCTCCTTCGGTGGTTCAGGTAATGGCATCCAGTAAGTGATACCAGTCAGCCTACAATCATTTGGTGAAAATTTAATGCTCCAATTCCATAACTCATATCCACCAGTACAAAATGGTGGAATGTCTCCTAAACCACCAGACCATGCTAGTATTTGCATATCCTGCTCCGGCATCCTATCCTTTACGCTAATCCAACCATTCACATCCACCATTTTTTCCATGTCGAGAATATGCTCGCAGGCATCTGGCATCACCTTGTCGGCGTCAGCAAGCTGATCCTGTGCTGCTTTGTACCCTTCTTGCCACGCTTTGTCTAACTCAACCTCTTCTAAACATTCTTGATACGCTGCCTTTGCATCAGCATCGTCCTTAAATAGCTTTAGCCTACCGCCAGACTCTTCCATTAGTTGATCACGCAGCTCTTGCATCCTAGCCTCAGCCTCCTCTAACGCTGCGTGTGCGTGCTCCTGTGCTGCTTGGTAGCCAGCTAAGAAAATATGTTTCGTTGCTTCTTGTCTTATTTCTAATATTGCATCTGGATAGTCACAATCCTTATGCCAATCAATAGCCCACTCTTTTGCTAATTGCTCCGGTGTCTTATTCATCTTTTAATTCCTTTAGTAAGGGATTGTTGTTCAGCACCTCCTCTGCAATCTCTTCGCTGTGCTTATACAAATATTCCTCTATGGTCATGCCAAGGATGTTTTCTAGTGTAACATTCTCAACATTGTCAGTGCCTTGTTCTTGTGCAGCTTGATAACCAGCTATAAACGCCTTTTCACAAGCGGCTTTAACTGAGTGTGTATCTGCAATCGTGCTGATGTATTGTTGCGCCATTTCTTCAGGTGTCCTACTCATTTCCAAACCTCCTTGATGTTTCTTTGGCTTGGCGTTTCCCATACTTCAGAAGTAAAAAAACTACAGTCAATCGAGCGATAACAAAGAGCTGGATTCGGAATTACCTCTTCGTAAAGTAAAACTTCCAGCCCAGTGTCCCTTAGTGGCGTTTTTTTCCAATATTTAAAAAGACGAATTGCAAACCCTTCCTTTTCAGAAACCCACCCTAAAGACTGTCTAATGTACTCAGGAGGCTTCCCATGTGCTTCAATTGGATGAGAGTACATTTGTGGCGCTCCTGCTGCCATCAAAATATAAGTAAACTTATCCTCTGCCATCTCTTCAGGTGTTTTCATTCTTCCTCTTCTAGCTCCCAAGTAATGTCAGCTAGTCGTTCGCGCAAAGATGCAATCTCTGCTTTAGCCTCCTCTAGTGCTGCGTGTGCGTGTTCTTGTGCTGCTTTGTAGCCAGCGAGGAAGTTCTCTCTTGCTGATTTGCGCATACCTTCAGCTTCGGGCAGACCGCCCCACCAGTCTCTTGTATATTCCTCTGCCATCTCTTCAGGTGTCTTACTCATTTTTTAGCTCCTTTTCTTTGCCTCTTTCCCCTGCTCTATATCCAGCAATAAACGCATAAGCCAACCAATGGCGATCAAATGGGCCGCCGTTTAATAGGTTGGAAAAGTCATTTGCTAATTCCTGCATAGTTTTGTTTTGACCATGAGTTTTGCGTTCAAACATAGCCATAAAATCGTCAGGCGTTCTCATTAAAAAAATCCTTTTTTTTCGATATAGGTAAGCTTAAACTTTTCAATTAAAGGTTTTGCATCTGGCTCCTTCTCGCCATGTTGCTTGCGAAGCTCTACATACAAATCAAAAATTTCCTTTTCTGACATTTCCCGTCCAGCCTTATAACCAGCTAAAAAAGCCTTTCGTGGATCTCCAGGATATTTAGGAGGATTGCTTAATAATACTTCGCTAGGCTGATCGGTTAAATTTTCCCAATACCATTCTTTTGCCAATTCTTCAGGTGTCTTACTCATCCTTTACCTCCCTTACATCTTTAATAGCCTCGTCCAATACTTCTGATAGTGATTTCTCATGCAGGTGCAGCAAAATCTCATGCAGCATAGCCGCAGCGCCACTCATAAAAGCAACGTGCAAAGCATTTCTGCCGCTATCAGAGCCTAGTTCATACTTAGTGCCGTGATAAGTATCTGCATACCTTCTAGCCTTGTCATGGAACAACTTCTCTGCTTGCTCTCCTATTGTTGCTACTTCTTCATATACTTTGCTCATATATACCTCTCAAATGATTCCATATCCCAAAGCTTATCCTGAGAGACAAACCACGCCTCTTTATAGCCCCCAGGATTAGCCCTAACGCCCCTTTCTAGTGCCAGATAGCCTTCGAGCCAGCCCAGCAGTTTAACGCTACAGCGGCTCACATAGGTGAGTATGTAGCGCCTATCTGTTGGGTCATTATCTCTAATGACTAACTTGCCATCCTCTTTTCGCACTGCCCTAACCTCAACGTCATGCCCACAATCTGCAACGTCCTTAAACGTGCCATGAGTTAGCTGTACTTTTCTGCCTAGCCACTGCGATACTTTTAGCTCTGCTAAGGCGCCTACAGTGTGTATTTCTAAAGCATCGAGCACAGATTTAACCGGCATCCTGTCTTTGCAACCTAGCAGCTCTGCTTCGTACTGCCTGACCTCAGCAGACTTCACAGCTACAAGCATCTCCTGAAAGGTGTAGGGCAGTGTAATCATGGCTAGTGCTCCTCACTGTTAGCCAAAGCGCCTTTGAAAGGCAAAGTTAGTTGCTCCATAACTTCTTGAAATAATGCCAAAGTCCAATCAAGTCGCTCTGCATATTTTGTAAGTAGCCTTTCATCCTCTACAGCAATAACAAATTCTTCACTTTGTTCATAATCAGCAACCTCTTTCATAGCTTCAAGCATCGCAGTTATAGATTTGTCTAAAGCATCAAGTTTTTCTAAATATTTTGGTAGCATTTTAATCCCCTAGAATGGCAAATCTTCCATGTCGATTTCTTCGTGCTTAGCAGTGCTTTTCTCACCGCTAAAACCTCCAGACGCCATGTGCTCCTCATCATGCGCCGACCTATTACTAGCGTACTTTACAGCCTGTTGAAGGAGTTCTATAAGCTTTTCAACCTCTTCTTTGTACATGTACTTAGTTTCTACATATTCTCCGGTCTGCTTGTTTTTGTACGTCTTGCGAACGGTAAAGCTATAACCTCCGTTTTTTGCTGACCATACAGCTACATCAATGCCCCTATCTCTAAAGTTTTGGACTGGCTTATTCATACTTTTTTTTACCTTTTTTATTACGTTTTCTAATACTGTGTTTAACTTTACAAACTGTTGTTTTTTCTGGTATACTGAACTCCTCATATATTCTTGGCCCCGTTGATTATTAAGTTAATCTTCGGGGCTTTTTATTTCCCGAATCATATCCAGAGCCCAGCGCAAGCCGTCTTCCTGTCCTTTTTCAAACTCAGATAACGGCTCTTTGCTGGTTTCTAGTAGCTTAATTAGCTTTTCAATCACGTTTACTGCCAGATTTAATTCGTTCGATGTATTGCTCAAAACAATCTCCTACAACGCTTGTTATTCTCAATTTGTTCTTGTTTGCGTAACTCTTCAAAAAGTTCACATACCGTTTTTCCGTTATCACTGTAAAACGAACTGCGCCATCGCGTGGTGCATCGTCTCTCTTTTCTTTCGTCATTTTTTATTACTCCTTTTAGTCTAACTAATAGCCGCAATCGTTTACGCTTCCACTTGTTCATCTTTGACATCCTCCGTAATGCACTGAGTTAATCGCTGCAACCGAATAGGAGCGCGCCAAATTGATTCTGTGATAGCTTTAGCTCCACAGCTTTTTAAGTATCTATCGGCTGCTAAACGCTGCTCACCGTCTAGCTTGGAAGTATCGTAAAAAGTAGGAATGCGCCTAGTCTTAGGCTCATCTGGTTTCCTGACTTCTATGATATCGCCATGCACTGTGTGGTCTATTGGTGGCGGCTCATACGCTTTAGGCGGAGCAAACTCTGATGGCATCTCCTCTGCTGTGTAGAGTCCTCCTAGCTCGTTGATAAATGCTTCTCTTATGGCTAGTGACTTAGCACACTTTGAAAGCATTATACTGGGCATCTGCTTCCATATAGGAGTTTGCTTGCCGTATTCAGCCATGTACGCCGTTGCTATGCTAGGGAAGCGCCTATCCTTGCGGTACACCTTAGCCGTTGCAGCTATGAGTCCCTTTTCTTCCCACTCATATTCGACTTCCATGCCGTCAAATTGCGGATGGCTGTTAGCGATTTTCAGGAAGCCATTAATTCCTGTCATTAGCTGCAAGCGGCCACCAGCTTTGATGGCCCAAATCTCTTTGGTAGCCGGATTGAGTCCTGTAGCTCTGCACATCTCAGCAAACAGCACAAACTCAGGGTCAGTCAGCCCTGGTGCTACTGTATTGCGTAATGCTGTAAGCATTTCTAAATTGTTTGTTGTTGTTGTTAAATCTTTGCTCATATATTTTTACTCCTCGTACTTTTCTGGTGTAGCGTTAAAAATCGTGTCGTCTATATCCTCAAGCAAGCTTTCTAAATCTTGTTGAGTCTCAGCTTCGAGTTGTCGCCATCCTTGAAGCGGAGAAAATCTTAATCCTCCCTGCTCAGTTCTAATAGCTTCAATAGTAAACTCGTAGCCGCTACGGTGTTGTAGCTTATAGTGCGGATATTTTAGTTCAATGAGTCTCATATATTCTTCTCCTTTTCTGTATTGTTTACAGTAACCAGACACTATCAGTATACAGTAGATAGTGCTAGTACTTTCTTTGCATATTGTTGCCCCTCAGCGCATTTTATTCGTCCACAGTTGTAGACGGTTAAAGCACGCTGCAAGTCGCCATGCTGATCTAACTCTTCGCGCAGTATTTGAGCCCCACATCTTAGGTTTGTTGTTGCATCCCACAAATGATCGGCATCAGGTAAGCCGCAGCGCCTAGCATTGAACGGCATGATTTGAGCTATTCCCCTAGCACCGACTTTTGAAACGGCTTTAGGATTGTAAGCACTCTCAACCTTAACTAGCGCCTTGAGTACTTTACGTGATAGCCCGTAAGCATCAGCGGCTCGCTCAACCTCAGCCTCCAGAACGGCCCTAGAAGCCTCAACAGGACGCCGTAACAAGCGCGCCTGATGGTAGACTAGGGTTTCCGGCAGCGAGACGTAGCAAGCCGCCACGACTAGGGCAGCGACTACCCAGCCGCCGCCCTGATCGTTGCTCATTTACGCCCCATGGTTGTTTGTACTGCCCTGGCAGGGTCGTCGCCTAGCACATAGACTCTAACGCCTATGATGCAAGTGATGACGCCTACGAAAAAGCAGACGTGCAAAACGGTCACAGCGATCCCCGTAGGGGTAAATAGTAGTTCCTTAATTGCTTTCATGTTTAGCTCCCCTGTACTTCTGTAATCGGTTTAGAACAGTCTGCCCATAGGTAGCACTTTAGCGGCGTGTTGGTGGTACGCTGTGATTCTTGGCGCTCATCTACACGAGTTATCCACAGCTTTCCACCAGCCTCTATGCCGGTACAGCCCGATACAGCGGCAACAATTAGCCCCAATAG
>Ga0208005_1000496_pt1 | contig 14669 bp, 18 predicted proteins | sample DEB19_08_DNA_3_FD_184530 | JGI IMG/M metagenome (GOLD analysis project Ga0208005, IMG submission 184530) | Aqueous microbial communities from the Delaware River and Bay under freshwater to marine salinity gradient to study organic matter... | ecosystem: Environmental > Aquatic > Marine > Coastal... | reverse complement strand
AGCCACGCAGCATAAAGACTGGAAAAATATTCCAGTGGCCAACCTACATTGACTGGAGACGTATTTAATGAAAGCCAATACAACCAAACAATATCCATATACAGGTGACTTGTATGGTTATACAGTCGTAACATCTGCCGACGGCAGCGTGACTGAAAGAGTTTATGATGAAGTTCCTGTACAAGTAACTATGAGACTATCAGTAAACTTGCTTGGCGAATTAGTAATTGAATCACAAAGCAAGATGCAGCTTAACGCTAATCTGTCTAATGTTCTTGACGCAAATGGCGAAGAGATTTATACAGGCGGGCAATGGCAAATTACTAGAACTGCACCATATCTAGGACCAATGGGACTTAAGGACGGATACCAGTATAGAGCTGGACTTATAGACGGACAGATCTAATGCCTGAGTTTAAGTTTGATATAACTGAAAAAGCACTTGAGTATGCTCAAGGCATAATGGATGATATGCCAGGTAATGCTGGGCAGGAATCCCTTGTAAACTCATTAGATATAGACGCTCAAGCAATTGTAGTCGTATATATTGCTGGCGATAGAGTAGATGTAGATGTAGAATATGACATTGATATTAGTTCTTCACATCCTGAAGCTATTGAACAAATAATAGACAAGGGTGAGCAAGCATTTGAGGAATACGCAGAAAGAGCATCAGATATATTAGGCTTAGTAGAAGTGGCTTTTGATTCATTATGACAACATTTCAGCTCATCCTAGCAATAATCGGCGGGATCATAAGTATCCAAGTACAACTGGTAATCCTAGTTAAATGGCTAGTTAAGCATTACCTAAAGGAACTTATTCCTAACTCTGGCACATCAATGAAAGATCAGATTAATAGACTTGAGCAAAGACAGCACGAAATCCTTGTACATCTAATAGATAAATAATATTTGACATTAGGAATATAATCCATTATAATTAAGATATCTCACCAGAAAGGAGATATCATGAACAATACCAAGTTCAGATTTTATATCAAGGATATGCCTTGTAGCATTATCGCTGAAGACTTTGGAATGAAGCCTATCATTTTTAAAGGCATCTGCCAATTGCTTTCTCTATATGGAAATTACGAAGACGGAACAAGCATTAGGATGTCATGGAGAACCATAGCAGAGCAGGCTGGAGTCGACAGAAAAACAGCTTTTAAAGTCAGAGATATTCTAGTAGAAAACGGACTACTGATTGAAACAAATAAGCTTTCTACAAATATTTCTGTTTATGATCTGGGTCCAGTAGTCCATTACGACCTACTCAGAGGTCCATTTAGTAACAGTGATAATGGACATAATAGTATTACTTATATAGATATTATAGAAGAAGAAGGTTCTGACGAACCTTTAAATATAAATATTCTATCAGCTGAAAAGAAAGATTATGTAGAATGGTAGAAGAAGGAAATGTTTATTATTGTAACAACTGTCAGACTTACTTGAGATTCCTCAGTCACTGTAAAGATTGTTCCGCCCCCGCCGCAAAATTAGGATGGTTGGTGACAAATGATTCCGAAATGTAAATGCGGCAGAAACGCCGCTTTAAAGGAAGTTTACAAGACAGGTAAGAGATACTATAGGTCGAACTGTCTAACATGCCGTAGAGAGGCTCAGAAGGCCAAAAAAGGGTATTGTGAGAGATGCCTTACAGTTCCAACAGATAAGAAGCTATTAGATGTAGATCATATTGACGGTGACAGATCAAATAATGATCCTCAAAACTTACAGACATTATGCAAACCGTGCCATAAAGTCAAGACTAAAGAGAATAGAGACTATAAAAATGAAAAAGTGCGCTAGTTGTTTTCAAGAAAAACAATTTACTGAGTTCAATACAAACAATAATGTGGCTGGTGGTTTACAACCATACTGTAAGCCTTGCCACAGTGCCTATTACAAGGCCTACAATGCCGCTATGAAGGAAGCACAGCCAAGAACGGTACCTCAGAGTAAGGTCTGTAGAGATTGTGGCTTAGAAAAGCCTATAAGCCAGTTTGGTAAAAGATCTGTCAGTCCTGACAAACATAATATTTACTGCAAGCCATGCTGGAGACAGCTTTCATATGGATATCAGCGGAAGGCAAGAAATGGCGGGTAGACCAAGAAAAGAAAGAGCTGATAAAGGTACTAGAAGACCAAGAGGTAAATACAAAACCAATCAGGATGATACAGGCAAGACAGTCAAAGAGAATGTAGCCATAAACTCATTCTGGAAGACCCATAAGGTTGCAGATATGATGTTACTGTCCAGTAAAGAATTAGATCAAGTAATTGAAGAATGGCTGGTCAACTATCAATCTACTCAACTAAAACGAGATAAGTTCTGGTGGTATCCAATGATCTACTATGAGCCTTATCCAGAACCTAAGCAGAAAAAGAAAATAAATAGGAAGTTCAACACTAGCTTTTCAGAAAAGAAAGTGATATAATTATCTTACTGTTTGCCAAAATAGTAAACCTACCTACAGGTAAGAAGCCCAACCTACCACCATTGGTTGGGTTTCTTTATGTTTTGATGTATACTTAGTACATAGTGCAAGGACGGAATAACTAGTGGATCCAAGAGATTTTATTAGCCAAGGTACAGGAGAATACAAACTGTTTCCCTATGCCAAGGATTTATATTACAGACCAGATGGAATATTAGTCATGACACTAGAAATGTACAATGAAGAGCATACCCAGGAATTTAGCTTTTCATTCAAGGCTAGCCCTCAAATGAGACGGTTCCTAGACAGGACAATAGGAGAAGATTATGAAGAAAACTAAGGTTGAGAAAGTCATGAAGGAATACAAAGAAGGCACCCTTCATTCAGGTAAATCCAAGAAAGTAGTCAAGAGCCGTAAGCAGGCTATAGCAATTGCCCTAAGTGAAGCGGGCAAGGCCAAGAAGAAGAGAAAGAAGAAATAGGGCGGAATGACTCAAAAGTCCAATAGCAGAATAGTAATAGATATCAATAAGCATGGAATAAGAAGAGAAACCAATCTAGATAAAGTAGCTAAGAAAGCTCAGAATAAAAAGAAATGGGAAGCCAATCCCAGATGGAAGAAAGATAAGAAGTTATCCACAGATAATAAAGACTTATCCACAGAGTTATCCACAGATATTTAGTATATCTATACTGCGATTCAGGAACGTGCCCGTAAAGGGCGAATTATAGATAAAATAGGAGTTTAAAATGGGATATCCAACATATACAGAGGAAATGGTCACAGAATTTATTGATATGGCCAATGAAATGGGAATTGGGCCAGCAATGAGAACATTAGGATATCCAAAATCCTATCATACGGCCAAGAAGTTCTATGTACAAAGAAATATAGATATGCCTACAGCCAATACCTTGGCAGTTATGGCTAAACAATTAGACATTTTCTATAGCGATAAAGAGAAAGTATTGGCGGCACAGGCAGTATTAGATAGATCTATAGAGAAGCTATATGAGGAAGACCTATTAGCAGAGGATATTAATAAATTGTCTACAGCTATACATAAGGCTATTCAGACTATTAACTTAATTGAAGGTAAATCTACTAACATTAATGAGAATAGATCTAAGGATGGCTCAGATCTTGCAATCGTAGATATGCTTAATGAAGCCAAGATGCGTAATGAATCTATTAAACATTCATTAAAGGTTATTAATTGATATATAGATTTGTCGACATATCGATGACCACCCGAAATAAAATTGACATTTTAGAATTAAAATGCGCTACTCTAAATAAATTTGGACAGTAAATATGGACACTATGTCAAAATATATGGATAGTATCAATATAACACTGATGCAATATCCTGAAGGTAGACGAGAACTTACTAAATATGATCCAATGTTATTTGCGCTGACATATTTGCCACATCATCTAAGAAATATGGAAGATGAGCTTACACTTTCTGAATTTCACTGGGACCTAGCTGAATATGGAAAGACATGGATCAATAAGCCAACTGCTCCTAAACAAAATCGTGATGCATTTATTGCACCTAGAGAATGTGGCAAGTCCACATGGATCTTCTTGATTCTACCTATGTGGGCCGCCGCCCACGGCCATATTAAATTTGTGGCTGCATTTTCAGATGCTGCTTCTCAGGCTGAGACGCACTTACTCACTTTTAAGAATGAATTGGAAACAAATGAATATCTCAAAGCAGATTACCCAGAACTATGCACACCTAAAATTGTCGGTTCAACTGGGCGTTCCCTTGCAGCAAATGCTTGGCGTATTATTCAGTCAAATGATTTTATCTTTGACGCTAATGGTATTGATACTAACTCATTGGGTAAGAAGGTATTTGGCCAACGCCCTGACCTCATTATTCTTGATGATATCGAAAAGGGTGAAAAGAATTACTCAGAATACCAAGCAGGACAACAGCGAAGAACAGTCTTTGACGATATAGCCCCTATGAACATTTATGCCCGCATGATTATTGTGGGTACAACTACTATGCCTAATTCTATGATGGATGAATTTAGAAAGTGGTCTGAAGGACAGCGTGAAAAGGCTTTAGAGTGGATTTCAGACCAGAATGTGAATGTTCACTACTATCCAGCTATCATGACGGCTGAAGATGGCTCAGAACGCTCTGTATGGCCTGAGAAGTGGCCTCTAGAGTGGCTCAATAGCCAGCGTCACTTGCGTGACTTTGCAAAGAACTATATGAATAAGCCAGTTAACTTGGATGGTAATTTCTGGACATATGAAGATGTAATTATCGAAGAGCAGGAAGAATATGGCAATACGATCATATCAATCGACCCAGCGGTAACAAAAAATAAAGTTTCTGATTATACAGGTGTGGCTGTATTGAGCAGAGGTGAAGGTGGAAACATATTTGTAAGAGATGCATTTCAACTTAAAGTGTCTCCATCTGAATTAGCAGAACGAGTGCAAGCACTTGTAGAACAATATAATCCTGGTATTATATATGTAGAAACAAACCAGGGTGGAGATTTGTGGCAAGATGTTTTTAAAGACATACCAGTCCGCTACAAATCAATTCGACAATCAGTATCAAAGCAAGTCCGTGCAGGTAAAGCTTTGAATTTCTACCAACAAGGTAAAGTTAGACACACACAACACTTTCCAGCGCTGGAAGAACAAATGTGGTCCTTTCCAAAGGTAAGCCACGATGACGTACTGGACGCAGTAGTGTCAGGAATCCTATACTTTTTGGATAATACATCTCCAAAAGTATTTGCAAAACAATTAAATTATCTAAGGAGATAAAATGTCAGACATTAAACTAGCTTTAGACCAAATCATCACTAAAAGAGATCGATATATGGTTGCAGAAGCATATTATGAAGGCGCAAACGACGAAGTATTTACTCATCAGCGCTGGTACAGATTATTTAGAAGCGAACAGACAAGATTTTCAGGAGTTACACCATTTAGATTCAATTTCAGCAAGACTGTAGTAGATGCAGTCCATAATCGCTTGGAAATTGAGCAAGTTGAGACAACTAGCCCAGAAGGCGATGCTTACATCAACAAAATTTGGGAGCAAACAGATTTAAAGCTTGATATCAATGAAATTCACCGCAATGCACTCGTCTATGGCGATTGCTACGCAATTGTTTGGCCAGATATGGATGGTAATCTAGCAATTGATTACAATTCACCAATGACAACAACACTGGTCTACGATCAGGAGAATCCACGCATCAAGTCATTTGCAACAAAGATGTGGCAGATTACAGATGAGAATCAGCGTAAAATTATCAAGATCAACATGTATTACAAGGACAGAATTGAAAAATATGAAGGTCTAGGCGAAATTGATAGCATCAATGGCGTTCCTAACCTTACTTTAGTTGAGACAGTGGTTAATCCTTGGAATGAAATTCCAGTTTTCCACTTCCGCACACATAAACCATACGGAAGACCAGAACATGCTGATGCATTTGGTCCACAGGATGCAATTAACAAGCTTATCTCAACTCACATGTACACAGTAGATTATCAGGGTGCTCCACAGCGCTATGCTTTGTCTAACGGTGGCACATCTAACGAGTTTGATGATTTCTCAGAGGACGATACAGCTAGAGAGAACATTGGAGCATTGCAAAATGGTCCAGGACAACTCTGGTACCTACAAGGCGTATCTTCAGTTGGACAGTTCCCAGCAGCAGATCCAGCAACATTTACAAATCCTGTAAATGAGTTTGTTTCTGACATGGCTGCAATTACATCAACTCCAGTTCATTACTTCTCATCAACACAATACCTACCATCAGGTCAGGCACTTCGTGTTGCTGAAGCACCACTATTCAAGAAGGTTCTAAACCGCCAGCTTGCATTGGGTTCAACTTGGAGAGATCTATTTAAGTTCATGCTTAAGATCGAAGGCATCGTCGCAGATGTTGATATTGACTGGAAGTCTCCAGAATCAATTGACTCTCTTGATCAGTGGGATATCGCAGTTCGCAAGAAGTCAGTCGGAGTTCCATTGGAACAGATTCTTCTTGAACTTGGATACGACCCAGAGATTGCAAAGATTATTGCTGATGAAGCAATTGCAAATAGACCAGACATGGCGGCAACTCAAGTTGCTCTTAACGGAACTGGTATGAATACGAACAACCTAGCTCTGGAGCAAGCTGCTGCTGAGCGAGAAGAACTACAAGGAGCATAATAAATGGAAGAACAGAATATCGTAGAAGGTACATCTGACGAAATTCGTGATCCTAAAGCCGTCTTAGACGCTTTGGAAAAGGCGAAGGCGGAAGCTAAGAAGTTTAGATTGGAGAAGGAAGCCTTGGAAGCACAGGTAAATGAATCAGTTTCCAAGATTTCCCAATTCCAGTCAAAATTAATGATGGAGCATGTAAATAAGCATCTTGCATCATTGGGAATTGCACATGGTGATAAATTAAATAAATATATCAAGATGGATGCATTAACCTTAACTGAAGATTTTGAGATTGCTGGACTTGATGAGCAAATTGCTGAATTAAAAACAGATTTCCCAGAATTATTCGATCCAAAATTCATTGTGGCAGGTAAAGCAGATAGCGGAGTAAAAGCTTCATTAGAAGTTCAACAATCTGCATCAGATTTACAAGCCAAAATGGTACTAAAGAGCTAATATTTTTGGTATAATTAGACATAGGCAAGTCTCCAGATGGACATTTGGTGCTTGTAGCTAATCTAATTGGACAATTATATTAATTCAAACCAAATTCAACTAAAAACTAAGGAGAAATAACATGGCCGCAGGTCGTACAGATCTCACTGAGGGTAATGGTTATATTCCAGAGGAAAAAGGCTCCGTTGCTATTCAAGCAACAACAGCCAACTCTGTAGTAGAAGCATTTGCTCGTCGTGAAAACATGTCATCTCGCACAAAGGGTGTTCCACGCTTTGTATCAGATGCACCAGTAATCGTAGCAGAAGGCGTAGATATTCCTAACTCAGATACAACACTCGATGAGGTTGTTCTTACAGCTAAGAAGTACGCACAGATTTTCAACATTTCAGAGGAAGATGTTAACGATTCACTCGTTGACACACTCAACACATACAAGAGAGAATGGGCTTCACAGTGGGCTCGTAAATATGACAATGCATGCCTCGGCGTAACAGCTGTTGGCGATGGAGATGACGGACAGCCGTTCAACTCTGTTTACTACGCAGTGTCACAATACAACTCAGGTGCAAACATCATTTCAACAGCAGGAGATCTAGAGTTCGCAGATATTTCTAACGCTCTAGGCAAGGCAGAAGAGTCAAAGTACTTTGATGCAGCTAACACTGTTGTTATCGTTCACCCAAAGATGCTTAACCTAATCCGTCAGATGGAAACAACAGGTGGAAACCTTGTTCTTCCAGATCCACTAGGTGCACGTCCAGGATCACTATTTGGATATCCACTAGTAGTATCATACGGTGCAGCAACTTCAGCAGCAGCAACAGCTGCTCCAACTGGAGACCCACTACTTATCGTTGGTAACCGCCAAATGATGATTAATGGTGTTCGTAGCACAATCGAATCTGCAATCTCTCGTGATGCAGACTTCTCAAAGGATGGCGTCTTGCTCAAGACTCGTGTTCGTCGTGGTTTCGCTGTTGCAGCGGCTGAGGCATTCGCAATCGTTCGCAAGACATCAGCATAAGGGGGAAATAGATAATGCCATCAAAACTATACGGTAATTTCCTACTTAAGGCCCTTAACAAGGAAGTAGATTTCGACTCAGATACAATCAAGGTCGCTCTACTTACATCATCTTACACACCTGACCAGGATGCACATGACTACTTCAACGATGTTTCTACATACGAAGTAACAGGCACTGGCTACACAACTGGTGGAATCACACTAGCATCAAAGACAGCAACATACGATTCAGCTACAAACGTAATCGTTCTTGATGCTGCAGATGTTACATGGTCTTCATCAACAATCACTGCTCGTTATGCTGTTGTATATGATTCAACAGGCACATCAAGCACATCAGCTCTCATTGGATACGTAGACTTCGGTTCAGACCAGTCTTCAACCAATGGTAACTTTACAATCACATGGGATTCGACTGGTATTGTTCGAATCACAGTAGCGTAAGGTAACGCTATGGATGCAAAGGTAGAGGTTGGCGTACTTCAAGCGAACGCTTGTTTAGTTGTTGTCCACACCACTGTAGAGATCCTTTCTGGTAATGTTCACACATCTCCAGTGGTTTCCAGCCTCTCCTTTGCTCCAATTACCTCAGTAAGCGGACACAGCATTTCAGCAGTAAACCCAGAATTTAACCGAATTGGAGTACGGGCTGCGGCTTAACGCCAGCAGCCTATTTTTATGTCATTATATTCAGAGAGAGTTGCACAAGACAGCCCATTATTCTATTTTGAGAATAACTCAAGTGGCGTAAATAATACTGGCTCCATAACACCATCAATAGTAACTGGTTCATCTACATCATTTACGGGCTCAGGCGGAGTACAGAACAGTCCTTATCTTGTTAACGCTGCAAAAACTGGTGAATACGGATTTGAGTATTCAGACTCAACAACAATATTTAATGACAGAGTATTTTCTATAACAGGTTGGTTTAAAGTAGCATCTACAGATATAGACTCAACAATAAACTGGATATTCCATGCAGGAACAACTGCAAATGGTGTAACTCTTCAGAAAACAAATCAGCTTTATGTAGGAGCATTATTTAATAACGTTCAAGTAAATACATCTTCTGCAATTTCATATGATGTGTGGCACCATGTTGCTGTCACAATGGACACAACAAATCTTAAACTTTATTTAGACGGATCTTTGGTACATACTGTATCATCACCTGGATCTTTAACAATGGACTCTCTAGTTAAATACTGGATGAGAGCAACTACATCTGGAACACCAAGAAATGGTGCAAAAGGTAACTTTGATGAATGGGCAGTATTTAATACAACTCTTTCATCTACAACAATTTCAGAACATTACGAAGCAGGTTTTGGCGTTAAATATAATGCCACAGCAGTTACAGCATCTGCATTAGCGGTACAGCCAACAGTATCAGCAATTAAAAACGTAAGCTACACAGCTACAGCTGTCACAGCATCTGCTGCATCTGGAGATCATTACAATAGCACTAGAGATTCATTTACACTTCTAGATGGATATCTATCTACATTAACATTAGAACAATGGTATAAGTTTGATCAAGCTAAAGCAATTTCAAACTATGGAACTGGTGGAGCATCTGCCTATTCATTTACTGGTAACTCAGTAAGCAATATAACAAGTGGTATTCAAGGACAGGGTGCCCTCAGAGTAACTGGCGGAACTACTGGAGCAGTTTATGCTGTTGGAACCAATACATTTGCAACAGAATTTACAGATGACAATTTCTCATTAGGATTCTGGCTTAAGAAATCAACTGCAGAATTTGCAAGAGTTTACACAGCTTCAACAACTGGAAGCGAAAACTTAACAATTCAATTTGAAAGCAATGGTCGTCTTACTGCGGCTACCAATTTAAACAATACAACTAAAGCAGTAACAACATCATCATCAATTGCAGATGGCAATTGGCACTATGTAGCTGTTACATTATCTAGTGGTACATTTACCCTTTATGTAGACAATGTATCTATTGGAACACAAAATCTTACTCATTCAATGTCTGGCTTTACAACTGGCGGATTTGGTATTGGTGATACATCAGTAACAGAACAAATGTACATTTCCCAATTCTATGTTGCTACATCAGCAAATGTTGGAACTACACAAATTGGTAACATTTGGACATATGGCCAGCCAGTTATTCAAGGCTCAGCAGCAATGGCAATGCCTAAATTCTCAAGAGATAATGCATTAAATACATATATTACTGGCAAGTCACCAGCATTCTATTTCAAAATGGATGAAGCAACTGGAGCACCACAAAATATTGGATCTGTTGCAGTAGATTTATCTATAACTGGAACCAACTTTACTCAGAACATATCTTCTCCAAACTACAAGGCATTTAATTCTGCCAACAGAGATACACAGTACAGTGGTTCATGGTCAGCAACTTCTGGAACATTTAGTTCTGCCAACCAGCAAACAATATTGCTTTATGCAAAATTAAATTCTGGCAATCAGAATGCTTTGCTTGCAACTGCTGCTTTTGGTTCCATAACTGGAAATGGTCTTGTTCTTCAGCAACTTGCAAATGGAACTATTCGTTTTAGAGTATCAAATGCCACATTAAATGAAGATGCAACAACTACAGCATCATTTGCTGATGGAAACTATCACATGTTTGTGGCAGTTAAAAATGGATCAAGCACAAAGCTTTATGTGGATGGTATAGAGCGAGCAAGCAATTCATCAGGCACAATTACACTGACAGATTCTGGTGTATTGGCTATTGGTGGATTGCCAAACTTACCTGCAGCAGCTGCATCTAGAGACATTACTATTGATGAATTTGCAGTATTACCTACAGCATTTACACAGGCAGACGCACTTGAAGCTTTCCAAAAGGTTGCTCAAATTATGGATTGGACAGCATCTGCTACTTCACCATCAGCAACTGTATCAGCAGGATTTGGACCAACAATCAATGCAACTGCTTTAACAGCAACTGCAAATATGGGCCCAGTGTTCCCACCAATTGCTCCTGCAACTGCAAACACATTGTTCTTAAATCCTAATTATGAGGCTATTAAGAATGCAAGCAATGCAGCAGATCCTATGACTGCATCTGCACAGGGCGAAAATCCAGGATGGAATATTGGAGAAAATAACGCAGTTATACATATGAATGCATCTGCACAAATGGGAGATGCTAGAGCATTAATCCCAGGATTCTGGAATGCTTCACCAATGATTGCTAACCCAGCAACTATAGTTGATCCAGCATTATCATCAACTCGTGGTGCATTAATTAGAGCACAAGTAATGCCAGTAAAGGCAATATTTGCAACACCACCTGCTTACAAATTAATTACAGATGATATTTGGTATCAGAAGTTATACCTACAGCATTCTGTAGTTCATGGCGAAGAAGGATATACAGCTGGATCATCTTCAGCCTATGCTTTCTTAAAGTTATTTGATGATGTAACAGCTAACCTCAGCGGTGCCGTCACAAATAAACTTACAAATAATCTTCCTTGGTCTATCGTTATAGATAACCCAGACACCACAGCAACAACAACTACATATGCGACGGCTTCAAATGAGTTCTTGACAGCTACACCAACACCACTTCTTGAGGTTGGCACATATGATGATTACGAGAGAAAGTCAGTACGCTTTAGAAATATTCAGTTTAAGATAGCTGAAGATATCTATAAGGCAGATGGCCCATATTCTCTTGAATTTACATTTAAGACAACAAAGGCTAACCAAGTAATTGCACAAGGTCTGCAAAGAAGCTTCTACGGAAACCAAAGCGCAACATCATCAATTGGTTTAATTGATGGCAAGTTGTTTGCAAGCCGTGCAACACAGCCAATTGGATCAGCAAGAATATTTGCTCATCCAGACAATCAGAGTCTTGTCACAATGAATACAGCCTATGGCAATAAATCAATTGCGGATGGAGCATGGCACCACATTATTATCCAATATGGATTTGATGGTCGTGTACAGTTCTGGATTGATGGCCAGCTAGATATTCAGTTCTTCTCAGATAGCCAAAATGGAAAGGGAGCAAAGCTTCGTCCATACATCATGGGATCGAACCATACAAACACAAGATGGCAGTCAGACTTTGAAACATCTGCATGGTCATATGACGCAGCATTCTTTGTTGAGTCAGATGAGATAACAGATCATTACACAGCATCTATTAAGTACGAACCAGTTCACGCTGAGCCATCTACTGCTACTGCTGAAATGCCAGAACCAACAGTTGCTGGAAATAGACCTAGAGCATTGATGCTTTACTTCTGGCCAACATCTACTGAGCAAATTACAAATCAAAGCTACTCAAGCTTTACAAGCAATGAGTCTCCAGAAGAACTTGAGACAATTGATTATTTCACAGCAGCCCCACAGCAATATGAAGGATGGGATGTGTTCCCAGTTGATGTGACTGGACGATATGTATCTGACTTAGTTAAGCCAGAAGCATACGGTGTTGAGAATATTCAGCTTACAACATTAGGCGGTTTCGTAGATATAACTGAAGGCGCACAGCAAAAAATAAAAGTTAATAAGCGTAAGACATTTAGAAACATATTAACTGATGCTCCACGATATATTGATTTAATTAATGATATCGATCTAACTAAGTTTGATATGATTATGTTCAAGAACTATCCAAATGATCCAGGCGAGAAGGATGCATTTAGCACAAATGAAGTTGTTGACGCATACTTTAATCTAAGAGAATCTGCAATATTTGAAGAGTTCTTAAAGAGCCTTCGTGCTGCAGTTGATACTGGATTATCATTGATAGTTACAAATCCTCAGCTTGCACTTGATTTGAAGATTGTGGATCGTGTTGAAACCGTCCCAGATATGGATGATTTGTCAGGATACGAATCAGATCCATATGCACCAACTCAGGTGACACAAGCTGCTAGCTTGCCAGTAACAAGTGGATCTCCATATACACACCACTGGTGGGATACATGGAAGAATAACAGAGCTAGAGTTGTTAATACACAAGATGGACTTACAAATAATGCTGGCCTTGTAAGAACTCAAATAGCATTCTGGAATAATGATGACGAAGGTGTTAGATATGGTGGTCCAGATAGACCATTCCATCGATATGAGCATAAGAATGCTCTTACCGCTGGTGATGAGTTCCTATTATCTAGCGAGCCAGTTAGAACAACTCGTAAGAATTTCCAGGCATCACCTATTACAGCAGTTAAGGCTGGACGAGTAATCACAGCTTTTGCAAATACAGTTCGCAGAGGACTTGATTCAATAACAAATCCATATAAGGATTATGCAATAGCAATTGCTGTTAATCCAGGAGATGTTGTTGACGGCAAGCAAATTGGCGGAAAGATATTTGTTAACTTTACTGAGAATATTAACCAGTCTATCGAAACAGGAGATGTTGACCTAAGAAGCGATTACTGGATTAATTATGCCTATGACAATGGAGCAATTGATGCTGATCAAAGAGATGCTTATCTAGCAGCAGAATGGAATACAAATACAACTCCATACTGGTCATCAGATGGCATGTATATTCTTGTACAAGTTTCTGAATTAGAAGATGAAAACTTGCAAAAGAAGGGCACACAAACAGCAGCCCGTAAGACCAGAAAAGTAAATAAGAATGGCGGAATATCATTCCAGTCAGTAGGTGCTGGTACACAATACTTTGCCTTGCAATATTCATATCAATATCCAAGAGCTACATTTGAAGTACCATCAATCCTTACAAACGGATTCCGCTGGTTATCTAATAGAGAAGTTCTTGAAGGAACAGTCATTAGACCTACTGCACTCACAGCATCAGCACAAATGCCAAATGCTCTAGGTGTTCCAGATAAGGTAAATAACTTTACTGCTCAATCTATGGTTGCAACTGCTACAATAGAAGAGACAGAATTTAGCAGTGGTGCAAAGAGAATAGCCGCTCTTCCAGCTACTGCAACAGCTACAATTGTAAAGCCAGGGTCTACAATTGGAGTGGCACCAATGACAGCAAATGCTATTCTTAGACTTGATTCTAAGGCTAGTGTGGCTGCAGAGGATCAGGTAACACTATACTTGATACACGTAGACCCAATACTATACATAAGAGAGGACGTAATCAAATGATTAGTCAATACTGGATAGACCAAATTCCTGCTAGACCTCTTTCGATTCAAGTAAAGGACCAGGATGGAAATAACGCAAACCTCTCTGCCTATACTACAATTGAAGCAGTTCTATTGGGATCAAGAAATGAAGAGATAGCACTCACAGGTGCAACTCTTAACACAAGCGCCAAGGAATTAGGAACAATTATTTTTGAATGGCCAACAGACCGTAGCCTTTTTGACTACCCTGGTGACTATGTTTTCCAGCTTAAAATGAGCGGGACAGGAAAGTTAGACTTCACAACTACACATACTTTAAGAGTTCGTGAATTGGGAAGGAGAAATAGATAATGTTTACAACCGTTAATAACGTAAAAGAATACACAAACACTGATGTAACTCTAGATTTAATCAAGAGAGCACAGGCAATCATTGAGGTATATG
>Ga0208005_1000494_pt1 | contig 14687 bp, 18 predicted proteins | sample DEB19_08_DNA_3_FD_184530 | JGI IMG/M metagenome (GOLD analysis project Ga0208005, IMG submission 184530) | Aqueous microbial communities from the Delaware River and Bay under freshwater to marine salinity gradient to study organic matter... | ecosystem: Environmental > Aquatic > Marine > Coastal... | reverse complement strand
TCCGACAGGCGGGATATTTCTTGGCGCAATCGGCACGACGGCGGCAAACGGCGTGGGCACGTTCACCGATCCGACCAACTTCACGCGAGACTATTTCAGCAACACCGGCACCGGCACTACTGCGATCTGGTGCGGCAACAGCACGACGGCGGCAAGTGGTGTGACGGGGCAGGCGACGATCACGACGGCGAGAACGGTGTACGGTCTGGGTGCGGTGTGGTCTGAGGCAGCGGCAGCAGGCGGGCAACCTCTCGCGAAACGACTCGGCGGGATTCCACACAACGGATTTAGACGACGGGGGATGTGGTAATGGCAGCAGGTGACGCGACGTGGAACCCGAAAAAGGGCGTGGCCTATCGGGTGACGTTCCCGATTCTTGACGCTGACGGCGATCTGGTGACGGGGGCGACGGGACTGGATTCCGAAGTCTCGAAGGACGCTGGCACGTTCACAGATTGCACGAATGAGGCGACTGAGATTGCCACGTCGAGCGGGGTGTATTACCTCGATCTGACAGCAACCGAGATGAACGCCGATACTGTCGCGGTGATCGTCAAAACGTCCAGCAGCGGGGCGAAGACAACCGTGTTGGTGATGTACCCTCTGGAGACTACCGACATGCCAGTAGACGTGCTGGCAATCTCTGGGGACAGTGTCGCGGCTGACAATCTCGAAGCGGCGGCGGATGGCACGGGCTACAACCTCGGCGGGGGATCGATTGTCGCGGCGAGCGTGACTGGTGCGGTCGGTTCGGTGACGGGCAGTGTCGGCAGCGTGACTGGCAATGTCGGCGGCGTAACCGGCGTGACATTCCCGACGACAGTGTCAAGCCTGACTGCGGCGGGTGTGCGAACCGAACTGACGACGGAACTCGGGCGGATTGACGTGGCGGTGTCGAGTCGGTTGGCGTCTGCGAGTTACACCACTCCACCGACTGCGGCTGCCAATGCCTCGGCTGTGCGGACGGAGCTTTCCACGGAACTCGGCAGGATCGATGTGGCCACGTCAACACGGCTGGCGACGAGCGGATACACGGCACCACTGGACGCTGCTGGAACGCGGTCGGCGTTGGGGATGGCAACCGCGAATCTGGATACGCAACTTGATGCACTGCCGACTGCTGTAGAGAACGCGGGGGCGGTGTGGAATGCGTTGATCGCGTCCTACACGGTGACGGGATCTTTCGGGCAGCGTATCCTGCGATCAACGAACACACAGGCGGAGGTGGCAGTCACTGGCAGCAGCCACGTAGCGGCAGACATCCACGAGAGCCAGCCGGGCAGCATTCACGCCACGACGTTTGACGCGGGGGCGATTGATGCGGCGGCGTTGGCCAGCGATGCGGCAACCGAGATTGCGACAGCGACACTGACGACGGCGATGACTGAGAGCTACCGGGCTGCAGGTGTTGCCCCGACTCTGGCCCAAGCGGCTTTTGAATTGCTGGCGCACATGGGTGATTCTTCGATCAGCGACCAAACGAAGACGTTGCGAAAGATCGACGGCACCACGGCGAAGACATTCACGCTGAACTCCTCCACGGCCCCAACCTCGATCACTGAGGCCACATGAACGGAACACCGTCAAGCGTTCTCACGATGGGGCTGGGAGCATGGGGCAGCCCGTCGCTGATAGTCACTCTAGGCTACGGCACTGAGGCACCGGCAGAGACTGGCGTCCCGATTCCGGTCTGGCGGGCAAGGCATCGGCCTGAGACAATGCGATCTACACGGCCAGACGTTGCGAGAGCACGGCAGCGGCCAGACACAGCACGGAGTCGGGAGCGATGATTGCAGCAGAGAGGGTACTCTGGAAACACCCGTCAGAGTCGGTGTTGTTCGGCTTAGACTTCGGGCCGTTGCTGGCGAGCGGCGAAACGCTGTCCGGCGTCACGGTGACTTCGGCCACGGCTGGCCTGACGATTGGAAGCCCCACGGTTCAGACATCGGCATTCGTGGACGGCTTCACGGGCAGCACGGTGGCAGCGAACGAGGGGGCGAAGGTACGGATCAGCGGGGGGACTGCTGGAACGGATTACGTGCTGACGGTGACGGGGACGACGAGCGGGAGCAATACCCGCGTGTTTGTGGCGACATTGCAGGTGAGGGACTCGTGAACATTCGCAACCGGGTGAAGGAACTCCGCTACGTTCCCGCCTCACAACTCCAGCCCAATCCGAAGAACTGGCGAACGCATCCAGAGGGGCAGGCGAACGCCCTGCGCGGCATTCTGGCAGAAGTCGGCATCGCTGGTGCTGTACTGGCCTATGAGACGCCAGAGGGCGGCCTGAAGCTCATTGACGGGCATCTGAGAGCAGAGACGTTGGGCAACGCCGATGTACCGGTGTTGGTGCTGGACGTGAACGAGGCAGAGGCGGACAAGCTGCTGGCGACGATTGATCCCCTCGGGGCAATGGCCGAAGCGGATGCGGACGCCTTGCGGGCACTGCTGGAGGATGTGGAGACGGGGAGCCAAGAACTTGCCGACATGCTGACGGCGTTGGCGGAAGATGCGGGGGTATTCAACGCGGCGGAGGCGATGGCCCCAGACTTGGCGGACGGCGACCGCGAGCCATTCCAGCAGATGACGTTCACCCTCCATGATTCACAGGTCGAGATTCTGAAGCGGGCAATTGAAAAGGCGAAGGCAGAAGGGGACTTCAGCGAGTCGCCAAACGAGAACAGCAACGGCAATGCACTGACCCTGATCGCGGAGGCTTTCTGTGGGTGAGGCGAAGCGTCTCGAAGTTAGGCCAATCTCGGCAAGCGATGCAAACCGGATCGTCAAGGCGTTGCACTACAGCGGGAAGGTGGTCAACAATTCGCAACTTCACCTCGGGGTGTTCCTCGATGGGAAGTGTGGCGGCGCTATGCAGTTCGGGCCGTCGCTGGATAAGCGGAAGATTCAGCCGCTGGTCAGGGGGACGCTGTGGAACGAGTTCATTGAACTGAACCGGATGGCGTTTGCCGATTGGTTGCCACGCAATGGGGAGAGCCGGTGCTTAGGCTATGCGATGCGGTGGATTCGCAAGACGTACCCTCATATCAAGTGGGTCGTGTCATTCGCGGACGGGACGCAATGCGGGGACGGAACGATTTACCGGGCGAGTGGGTTTGTGCTGACTGGGATCAAGGAGAACAACCAGATCTGGGAAGCCCCAGAGGGCAAGGTGTTTAGCCGAACCAGCTTGACCGACGGCAGAAGCAAGCAGCAGCAGCAGGCGAAGGCGGTCATCTCGCGCACCACCACCACCAAGGGCGGCCACATTTGCGAGACTGGGGCGTCATCGATGAAGAAATACAAGGAGGCGGGATGGAAGCCGAAGAGCGGTTTTCAGTTACGCTACGTCTACTTCATCGATCAGGACGCCCGTAAGAGGTTGACGGTGCCGGTGCTGCCATTCAGCGAGATTGATCGCTTAGGGGCAGGGATGTACAAGGGGAAGACTCGCGAACGAGGTGCAGATAGCGGCACGCCCGGCAACCAGTCGGGAAGGGGCGGTGCAATTCCGACCCGTTCGCTCCAGACACCCGGGGGTGAAGGATGATCAGGCCAGCCGATGACAAGCCGCTAAAGGGGGGATTGGGGGGCGGTGCGAAGCCGACTCCCCCGCCTGTTCCCACCGTGGCACAGATCGACCCTCGGACACCGGGGAAGGATCTGCGGCTGATTGCGTCGGCTGTGCGGAAAGGCTGGGTGATTCCTGATGAGGCGATGACCGTTCTTCCGGCTGCCCTTCTGCGGGTGGCGTTGGATCGGAACGAGGAAGTCCGGGCGAGGGTGAACGCGGCGAAGGTGGTCGTGGCGATGCATGGGCAGAACGAGCCAGCGCCAGCGACTGCGGTGCAGGTGAACGTCAACGGGACGGCGGACACGGTGGCGGCAATGCTTCAGGAGCCGGGATATGTCCGATGGGCACAGGGCGAGGCAGTGTCTGACACCGGCACTGTTTGCCCGGGCAGCAACTGACGGGCGGTTCTTGCTGCCTCGGCATGTCGCGGCAATCTCGGAAGCCATCTGCGATACGATCACCGGCAGGACTGAGCCTATCCTGTTGATCGAGGCTCCCCCCCGGCATGGCAAGAGCGAGTTGGTCAGCAAGTTCCTCCCCGCGTGGTATCTCGGGGTCTGGCCAGATCGGCGGGTGATGCTGGCGGCATACGAGGCTACATTTGCGAGAAGCTGGGGACGCAAGGCGAGGGCGGTGTTCGAGTCGGCAAGCTGTCCGATCTTCGGGCGGGGGTTGGCTGACGACAATCACGCGGCGGACGACTGGAGCACGACAGCGGGCGGGGGGATGACGACAGCCGGCGTCGGGGGGCCGATGACGGGGCGGGGTGCGAACCTGCTAATCATTGACGACCCCGTCAAGAACGCGGAGGAGGCCCTGAGCCAGACGACGCGGAATAACCATTGGGATTGGTGGCAGTCCACGGCATCGACGCGATTGGAGCCCGGCGGCGTCGTCATCGGGATTATGACCAGATGGCATGAGGACGACATATTCGGGCGGCTGCTGAAGAGCGGCGGGCAGATCAGACGGCTGACCCTCCCAGCGTTGGCCGAGCATGGTGACCCCCTCGGGAGACAGCCCGGGGAAGCGTTGTGGCCTGAACGATACCCTGCTGCAAAGTTGGAGCAGATGCGGGCGGAGCGGTCGGAATACTGGTGGCGGGCCATGTTCCAGCAACGGCCCGGCAAGTGGGGCGAATCGAAGTGGGGCCAGTACCTCGGGGAGCGTGTGCAGGCAGCCCGCTGGCCTGAGGCGTTCGAATTCTGCGTGGTGGCTGTCGATCCGTCGCTAGGTGCGGACGACCGCAAGGGCGACTACTCGGCCATCGTCTTCGTGGGGCGAGCGTCTGGCAAGCTGTGGGTGGATGCGGACATCCGACGACGGAGCGAGACAGAGATAGCCGTCGATGCGGTCGAGATGTACGCACGGCATCGAGCTAACCTGATGGTGTTGGAGGGGAACGGATTCCAGCGTGTGCTGGCGGAATCATTCCAGTCGGCTGCCATGTCGCGACGGCTGTCGATGCCTCTCCAGACAATTGTGAACACCGGGAACAAGGTGCTTCGGGTGTCGAGTCTCGGCCCGTTGCTGGCGGCGGATCTGTTCCGTTTCAGGGACAGTGCAGGTTGTCGGCTGCTGCTGGATCAGTTGGGCGAGTTCCCCAGAGGCGACCATGACGACGGACCAGACGCACTGGAGATGGCGGTGCGGGCGATCAACGGGGCAGCGGCAGCCATGCACGATGACGCGGAGGAACTGGCATTCACTCCATGAGCCTAGGCCGATATCGTAGTCTGATTGTGCTGTGTGTCTGCGGGCATCCGATGCGGGTGCGGTCGAGCGTGGGGCGGATTGAGTACCGCGAGTGTCTGCGGTGCGGACGACGTGTCAAAAGGACGAGGCGGGACAATGAGCGAAGCGATACGGAACCTGATGGAAGCGTTCGTCCCGGAGACAATCGACCGGAGGGGCTACCTGTACGATGACCCCACCTTCGGCTATCCGACGGCAGTCAACCCATTCACCAGTGCTACAGATCGGCTGGATGGGCGGTTCAAACCGTACTACGACTCGGAAGTTGATTTGGCATACATCCGTGGTGCTGCCCGCAATCTGGCACTGCTGACGCCCGTTAACGCGGCTGCATTGGATCGGCTGGCGGAATACACGTTTGGGACAGGCTTTGAGTTCACCGCACAGGGCGATGATCAGCAGCTTGTCGATCTGTGCCAGCAGATCATCAACCGCTTCGTCGATGATGTAGACATGACCGGCACGCTGGACCGCGAACTCCATCACCGCAGCCGAGAGGATGGCGAGGTGTTCGCCTATCTTGAGCCGGGCAAACAGGGACGCCCGGGTCTGTGCGTCGTCGAGCCCGATCAGGTGCGAGAGCCGGGTAACACGCGGCAGCTTGACGAATGGCTGGCGGACTACGACGGCGTCACCTCGTGGAGTTTCGGCATCCGTTCTCCTGCTAGCCGTCCGCACATCGCGATGGGTTACCATCTGTCGCGAGACGATGGCGGCATGGATTGGGACTACGTGCCCGAGCGGAGGATGCTGCACATCAGGCGGAACGTCTCGCGGAACGCCAAGCGTGGCGTGTCTGATACGTTCCTGATCGTGGAGGAGATCGCCAGAGAAGCAAAGCTGCGGCGGAACATGGCTGAAGGTGCGGCCCTGCAGTCCGCTATCGCGTGGATCTTGGAAGCCCCCCCGGGGACGAGCCAAGCGAGCATCCAGACGCTAGGGGCATCGGATGCCGTCGCACAGTACGGGCGGCAGATTGTCGGCGGTGGCGCGAAGCCGCAGAACGTCCAACGGTACAAGCCGGGGACGATCCTCAAGCCGTCGCCGGGGCTGACCTACAAGCCCGGGCCGATGGGGGCGGAACGCAACAGCGGCTTTCTGGAAGTCTCGCAGTACATGTTGCGGGTTATTGGTGTCCGCTGGGCGATGCCGGAGTACATGGTGTCCGGCGATGCGAGCAATGCCAACTACAGCAGCACGCTGGTGGCTGAAAGCCCGTTCGTGAAAGCCCGTGAGGCCGATCAGGCGTTCTACAGCCGTGAATTGATGCGGCTGCTGTGGAAGGTGCTGCGGTACGAGTGGGAACGCGGAATTCTTCCCCAGAGGCCGTGGCAGGAGATCGAAGCGGCCATCGAGATCACCTGTCAGCGGCCCAGCGTGGCCAGTCGCAATGCCCGAGAGTTGGCAGACGTGGCGGCGATCCAGTTGAACGCGGGCATCCTCTCGAAGCGGACGGCGGCACGGCAGGCCGGTCTGGACTGGGAGGAGGAACAACGCAATCGAGCGGAGGAGGCACCGGCGGCCCCACCTGCGGCCCCCAGTCCTTTCCCAATGCGAGAGGCTGAAGAATCCTACGATGCCCCGGAAGCCGCTAGGAACAACGCGAAGAAGGTGCTTCGCTGGCGAGATGAGCACGGCGACGCGGTGCAGGGGATGACGCAAGTCGGCTGGACTCGTGCCAATCAACTGGCCAGCGGGGAGCGACTCTCCCGCGAGACGGTCGGCAGGATGGCAGCGTTCGCACGGCACCGGAAGAACGCGGAGGTGTCGCCAGAGTTCAAGGCCGAGCCGTGGCGGGATGCAGGGCATGTGGCGTGGTTGGGATGGGGCGGGACAACTGGCGTTGATTGGGCGGCGGGCATCGTGGGGAACGTCTCCGAGTCCTGCGATTGTGGCGACTGTCGCCAAAACAACGGCACACTGTCGGCGGCTGTGACTGCGGCACTGGAGAGCGTGTCTACCCTGCCCGAAGCCCGGGCCATTCTTGGAAATCTGCAGGAGAATTGCGGCATCGGTGCAGGCGGATTCCAGCCGGGAAATCAGTGTGCGGGCGGGGGAGGCGGGGGCGGCTCTATGTCTGGTGCTGTAAAAAAAAAGACACCCAAACAGAAGCCTACGGCGACGCAGATCAATGCCGTGAAGGACTATACGACGGACAAGTTCCAGAAAGTGAACTCTGAACTGCGATCCGGAAAACCAAGCGTTGACACGCAGAAGATCACAAAGTCCCTCGATGGTTATTTGGAACGTGCACCCAAGAAGCCGGGGCGGACTTTGCGATCATTCCAGATTGATACAGAAACCGAAGCCGGTCGAAAGATCGCTTCAATGCTGCAAACCGGAGGGACATTCACGGACGATGCCTATATCTCGACGCGAGCCAAGGCAGCATCGGGAGAGGCTGAGGCGTTCAAGAGCAAGGACACGTACAAGGGGAACGTGATTCTGGTGGTGAACGGCAAGAGCGGCGTTGATATCACCGGGGTATCAATGCAGGGACGAACGGAAGCGGAAGTGCTGTATCCGCGTGGAACCAAGTTCAAAGTCACAAAGGCAATTCATACACCGTCCGGCGGCATCTTGGCTGAGATCAGCGAGATTCCGAAGTAACCTTTTGCAGGAGGTGGCGCAATGCCATTGAAGAAGGGGAGCAGTCAGAAGGCCATTCAGGCCAACATCCGGGCCGAGATCGCAGCCGGGAAGCCCCCTAAGCAGGCCGTCGCGATTGCCATGAGCAAGGCCGGGAAGAGCACGAAGAAATGAGCGAGTTGGCCGACAGAATGGGCGTGGAGCGTGACTTTGCCCGGCGGCTGTCGCGACTGACCGCACGGCAGCGGCGGGAACTGCGCGAGAAGCTTGGAACGCCTCCAGATGTGACGCGGGTCACTGCTGCGGACTGGGCACGGTGGGAGGATGAGCGCCGGCAGGAACTCACGTTGATCCTGTTGGCGGTGATTCTCGCCACGTACAGGCAGCACGTCGGGGAACTCGTTGGCGAACAGCCGGACGATGCAACGGCGGCGGCAGCCTATCGCGAGGCGGTGGTCAAGGCGGCAGCGATGGCGGCTGAGAGTGCCGGATCGTCAATCAGCACAGCCCGCGACATCGTGACGGCATCGGCTGACGTGCTGCGGACCGGCACGGCTGCAGACGTGGAAAGCGTACTGGTGTCGGCACTCGGGCCAGAGCGTGACGCTGTGACGGCTGCCACGGCCACGACACAGGCACAGACGGCAGGCACTGTTGCGGCACGTCTTCCGGTTGAGGCTGCGGGCTTCAATCTCGTCACTCGATGGGTGACTGAGCAGGATTCGAGGGTCTGCCCGCTGTGTCGGCCCCTCAATGGCAAGGTGCCTGATCTGTGGGGACTCGTGCTGGAGAATGCTCTTGCACCGGGCGGCAGTCGTGCGGCTGCATCAGTCGTGGCGAACGGTGGCCCGCCTGCACATCCCAACTGTCGGTGTTACCTGCGAACGACTCGCGAGCCGCAAGCACGTCGGGCGAGAGTGCCGGGATGACCTTGGGGCAAATTTGCCCTATGGTCTGAGACCCCTAGAAAACAATGGCGGCTGACCTTCCGTAAAATTTTACGGAAGGCGCCTTTTGTATGAACGTGGCATTTTGTCCCCTCTGATATTGCGGCGGTCTGTGCTGTCTCGACAATCGAGATATGAGACTCACCGAACAGACAGCAATCGCCCCCCGCCGAGTCGACCGAGAGGCCGGTTTGATCGAGGGCGTGCGTATCCTCGGGCCGGACTCGAAGAACGGGCGGAAGTACTCGCCCCGCGCGATGGCTGAGGCTGCCCGCCTGTACGAGGGTGCTCCCGTCAACGTCGATCACCCCGCGACCGAGCGGAAGGATCGGCCACTGGCTGAGGCGTTCGGCTGGATTCGCAATGTTCGGCAGGAGCCCGACGGCGTCTACGGCGATCTGCACTACCTCAAGAGTCATCCGCAAGCGGAACTCGTGGCGGAAGCGGCTGAACGCAACCCGAACCGTATCGGCCTGAGCCATCACGCCGAAGGAACGGTGCGGATGGATGGTTCCCGCGTGATTGTCGAGACGGTGGAGCGTGTACATAGCGTCGATTTGGTTCAGACTCCCGCCACCAATGCGGGACTTTTTGAAAGCAAGGGGAAGCCGATGACGATCCGCGAAGCCGCAGTGGCTGCCGGTGAAGAGAAGGTGCTGGCGGCTGAGGGGATGGACGCCTACGCCGACAAGCCGATGCAGGAGAACGAGATGGACTACTTCTCTGCGATGGTGTCCGAAGTGATGGCAATGGATGCCGACCGGTCTGAAAAAATGAAGCGACTCGCGGCCATCCTGAAAGCCCAAGAGATGCTGCAGGCACAGGACGCGGCCCCCGCTGTTGAGCCCCCCGAAGCCGAAACCGAGATGGAAGGCGAGGGGATGGCCCCCGAAGATCTGAAAAAGGCGATGGCCGAAGCCGTGGCCCCCGTGCTGTCCAAGTTCGATGCCTTGCTGGAGTCGTTCACCGCCATCAAGGCCGAGAGTGATGCCCGCAAGCTGCTGGAATCGTCTGGCCGTGGCGTGACTCCTGAGCGTGTCGCGGCGTTGCTGGCTGTCGATGCTGGCAAGCGTGCGGCGTTGCTGGAGTCGTGGCCTGCGGACTCTCGCGGCCCCCGTCCCGTGGCCAGTCCCCCGGCAACCATCAACGTGACCTATCCCACCGATACCCGGCAGTTTGTTGCTGCCATCCGTTCCAACTAAGGAGCCGAAAGAATGGCTGTACGAACTGACGGTTTGCCGTGGCTGCTGAGCCAGCGGAACCAATTCACGATTCAAGACGATTTTCTTCGCGACGTGGACGCGGCGGACTGGGTGACGACTCTCACCGACTCCGGCACTGCCAGCGTGGGAGACGCGGCGGGCGGCGTGATCGCTCTGGTGCCGTCTGATGGCACTGTCGCGGACAACGACGAAGCCTACATCGAATCAGCGAACGAGGTTTTCAAGTTCGCGGCTGACAAGCCCTTGCTCTTCGAAGCCCGCGTGCAGTTCACTGAAGCTGCCACGAATGCGGCGAACATCCTCGTCGGGCTGCTGGATGCCGTCGGGGCGAATAGCCTTGTTGATAATGGCGGTGGCCCCCCGTCGAGCTACAGCGGCGCAGTGTTCTTCAAGGTGGATGGCGGCACCCGCTGGCAGGCGGAAACCAGCAACAGCACCACGCAGACGACCGACGATCTGGTCTCCACCAACGTCAACAATCTGAGCAAGAAGACGCAGACGGCGGGCGGCAGTGCTTACCAGACGCTGCGGATCGAGTACATGCCGTATTCCTCGACGAATGCTTACGTGTCGTTCTTCGTCGATGGCGTCCTCTGTGCCCAGCACGATTACATCTTCACCTCGGCGACCGAAATGCAGATCGGTATCGGTGTGAAGAACGGAACCGCGACCAACGAACTGTTGAATGTGGACTACGTGGTCTGCACTCAAGAACGCTAACAGGAGCCAAAGCACATGATCAAAACACAGAATCTGCGGCGGCTCTTCGAAGCGGCCCAACGTGACAACAACGTCGAGCGGTTCAACGCCGATCTGGCCGAGGGACTGCGGACCAAGCAAGTGAAGTTTGGCGACTTCTCCATCCGGTCCCTGTTCGAAAACTTCGTGCCCGATGGCCGGGAACTGCTGAGTTTGTACGATCCTCGGATGCAGGGCAATTCCGAACTGAAGGAAACCGCTTCGCTCGTGGCGTCCAGCCAGTTCGCCAAGATCAGCGGACAACTCTTGTACAATGCCGTGATGGAGGCATACGTCCAAGAGGCGTTCGTCTTCACGCCGTTGATCACCACCGTCTCGACCCAATTCAACGGCGAGCGGATCCCCGGAATCAGCGGCATCGGTGACGAAGCCTTGATCGTCGATGAGGGCCAGCCTTACCCGAAGGCCGGTGTCAGTCAGACTTACATCGACACCCCGACGACTACCAAGCGCGGTTTGATCGTCGAGGTGACGAAGGAAGCCATCTTCTTCGACCGCACTGGAGTGCTGGAGGATCGATGCCGTCGGGTTGGCGAGGCGTTGGGCCTGAACAAGGAAAAGCGGGCCATCGACTGCATCGTTGATGAGAACGTCACTGATCACCGCTACCGCTGGCGTGACACCGTGATCGCCACCTACGGCGACAACTCCGGCACCCACTCGTGGGACAATCTGGAGGCGTCGAATGCGTTGGTGGACTGGACCGACATCGACAATGCCGAGCGGCTTTTCGCTGGCATTCTCGACCCGGAAACCGGCGAGCCGATCCTGATCAATCCGTCTCACCTGATCGTCACCCGGCAGTTGCTGTACACTGCCCGGCGGATTGTCAACGCGTCGGAGATCACTGTCACGACGCCCGGGTATGCCACCACTGGCAATCCGACGGAGACCCGTGCACAGAATCCGGTCCAGAACTACTCCATCGTCTCCAGCAACCAGTTGGCGGCCCGCATGGCGACCGATACCAGTTGGTTCCTCGGCGATCCCGGCAAGGCGTTCCGGTACATGGAGAATTGGCCCCTCACCGTGGTGCAGGCTCCCGCCAACAACGAAGCGGAATTCACCTCTGATGTGGTGATGCGGTTCAAGGCGTCTGAGCGTGGAGCGTTCGCCACCGTCGAGCCTCGCGCGATGGTCAAGTGCACGGCCTAGTAGGCTGAGAGGCCGACACGATTCCGCCCCCGTCGGCCAACTACCGGCGGGGGCTGTTTTTTGGAGCATGAGTGATGGCAAAAGCGAAAGACAAACCAGTCCAGCAAGAGCCAGACGTGGATACGGTGCTGGTCGTGGCAGAGACTCCCCCGGGCGTCACATTGCCCCGCTGGCGAGTCCGACCAAAGGGCACGGAGACTTGGCAGGACGTGGAAGCCGAGACAGCCGAAGACGCCGTGAGAGCGTTTAACGGGCGTGGCAATTCGGGCCGGGTGTTTCCGTTCAAGGCTCTTGAGATCGAGCGTGTTTAATGCCGACCGATGCCGAACAGATCGCGACGATCAAAAGCAATCTTCTTGCAGCGTTGGCGACCGAGTCCGCCAACCCAAAACCGTCGTACAACATCGACGGGCAGCAGGTGGATTGGAACGGATACCGCAACGCGATCCTCGGCCAGATCGCGGCCCTGAACTCGTTGCAGGCTGCGGCTGTTGGTGCCTTTGAAGAGTTGGGCGAGGCGACCACATGACGCTAGACATCGGCGGCGACTATACGATCTTCGACAACGGCGAGACCGTTACCCTGCGACAGATCAGGCCGGAGGGGGCGTCAAGCGTCACTGTTGCGAATGCGGTAGCCGGTGTGGTCAATCGAGCACGTCTGGCTGCTGCCGGGATCGAGATTGTCGGTGATGAAAAGTCATTCAGCCTGAACGCGACACAGTGCGGAACTCGCGGCGTGCAAGTGGATGACATCATTATCGATTCGGCTGACGTGCGGTGGCGTGTCATCCAGACGAGCCAAGCGACGCTTGACACTCGATGGACCGTCGTCTGTCGGAGGCAGGTTTGATGCCCGCTGAACTGACCACGATTCTTGAGACCGTGCGGGATCAGGTGCAGGCGTTGGACCTGCCGGGGATTCCCCGTTCCAACGTCGTGATCTGTCATAGTGCAGCAGTGGAGATCGCCAGACTGCCGGCACAGCGGCTGCCTGCGGTTGTGATTGCTCCATTCGGTGCGGAGACGATCACGGCTGCCAGCAATCTCCGGGACGACATCGAATATCCCGTGGTGGTGGCTGTCGTCGCGAGTCTGAAGATTGATGCCGAGCAGCCGACGGACAAACAGACGCTCTACCTCGATCAGCGGCTGACGTGGCGGGAGACGATCCGCAAGGCGTTCAGCAATCAGCGACTGGACACGACACGCGGATATACGATGACAGTCGTCCCGATGACGATTGTTGACGCGGCGGCGTTCGCCCGTGATCTGTTCGTGAGCGGCTTTACCCTGCGGATCGTCAACAGGGAGGGCCGCGCGTGAATCTGGAATCTCTCGTCAGTGTGGTGATTGATGCGGCGGAGAGTGCTGCCGATGCCGACTACACGGAGGCACTGGATGACGCCATCGAGATTCTGCAAGGGTTCGAGCGACGTCTATACCTCGAACAGAGAGATGCTGGCGGCAGGGCGTGGGCACCGCTGGCAATGTCCACGATTCTGCGGAAGGGACACGGGGCGATTCTGGTAGACTCTGGCCGGATGTACGAGTCACTGACGACTCCGAACGGCACGGCAGATACCATCTGGGAAACCGGCGATACGTGGCTGCGGTTCGGCACGTCGGTCCCCTATGCACACTGGCACCAGACAGGGACGCGGCGGATGCCTGCTCGTCCTCACGTAGGATGCGATCAACCAACAGCGGACATGATTGCCCGTACTCTCGGGGAAGCCGTGGCCGAACACATAGGAGAACAGATACATGGCTGACGCAAGCATGGGTCACCAGTCCCGCCTGTCGATGGCGGCTGCTGGCACGGCGATTGGGAGCTACACGGAAGCCTATGAATTCCGGTCTGAGAGTCTGCGGAATGCCCGCGAGATGATCGAGACTGCGGGCATCCGTGGAACGCGGTCGATGCCGATTGAGCGGACTCGGGATGGCCTGAGCCGGATCGGTGGCGGGCTGTCGTTTCATGCTTCCCCGTCGATGTTGGATCTGGTGCTCCCCCGAATCATGGGGGCGGCTGAGTCATCCGACCTGTTCGCGGTGGCCGAGACCCTGCCAGAGTTCGACGTTCTCATCGACCGGGTGGCGAAGCGGTTTGTCTACGCTGGCTGTCGAGTCGGGCGGGCGACATTTCGGGCGACGGCAGGCGGTGCGTTGGAAATGGATCTGGAGGTCACCGGCAAGAGCGAGACTGTTTCGGCGACGGCGTTCCCCTCGATCACTGCCCCAACCGATCCGCCCTACGTCTGGAGCGATGCCGTTTGCACCATTGAAGGAACGGCACGCACGGTGACGCAGTGGGAATTGTCGATTGACAACCAGCTTAACGCCCGGTTCTCAAACAGCGTGACGGCAACCGACATTCACACGCAAGGCCGAGTGGTCACGGTGACGCTGACAGTCCCCTACACGGCTGACGAGGTCGATCTGTACGGGATCAACACCGGCGGAGCGAGCGGGGCGACATTCGTTCTGACGAACGGAGCCCGAAGTCTGACGTTTACAATCGGGGCTCTCGCCATCATGGACAACAGCCCGACCGTCGGCGGGAACGGGGAGATTCTGCTACAACTGACGGGAACGGCGAAATCTACTGGTTCCACGAAGGAACTCGCCATCACCAACGACAGCACGCCCTGACAATGCCGAGCCCCTTCATCCCCGACGGCTACAC
>Ga0208005_1000493_pt1 | contig 14692 bp, 19 predicted proteins | sample DEB19_08_DNA_3_FD_184530 | JGI IMG/M metagenome (GOLD analysis project Ga0208005, IMG submission 184530) | Aqueous microbial communities from the Delaware River and Bay under freshwater to marine salinity gradient to study organic matter... | ecosystem: Environmental > Aquatic > Marine > Coastal... | reverse complement strand
GCGTGCCAGCTTGCGGGTGGTTGTCTCGACGGAGGCTTGGACGCCCTTGGTAAAGCCATACTGCCCAGAGGCAGCCGTGCGTTCCATTTCGTCAGCCAACTCGTCAGCGTGACGCATTGGCGCGAAGGTCGAATACCCGCCGAACGACTTGCCCAGATCCGACCCCGACATCTTGCAAGCGCACGTCATCAGAACCCCGCTTCGTCGAAGTCGATGCCCTCGTACACCTCGCCGCCGTTGTCGATCGTGGCTGCGCCGTCCATCAGCACGCCGTCCAGAACCTCAGAGGGAAGCTCATCCTCGACCTCGATGGTGTCGTCGTACTGGAGGCTGTAGTCGTCCTGATAGGTCGGGGCAAACAGCGAGCCAGTCGCCTCCGCATCGCCCATGTCAGACGCCTTGATGTTCTTGCGCTGGATCTTCTCCAGACCCTCGCTCGAAGCCAACAAGGTCTTGTTGTACTTCTGGCACTTGCCCTCGGTTGCGAACACGCACGAGGCGCAGCGATCCATCGCCAGCACATAGCGCAGGCCGTTGGCACGGTGCTGGAGGGCACCCTCCTCGCAACCCTTGCTGCCCTTGTCGCTGGCATACGCACTGGCCGCGACGTAGATAAAGCCCGCCAGACCCTCATGCTCTTTCCGCAGATTGGCAACGGCGGTGCTGGCAGTCTTGTTCGCGAACTTCTTGCGGATCAGAGCCGACAGGTTCTTGCCTGCCCAACCCTCGTTCATCTGCTGGAGAAGCCACTTGGCCTGCCGCAGCGTAGTCGGGTTCACCGCCGCTGCGACAGCGCGTTCCTTCTGGGTCAGCACTTGGTGTGCCTTGCCCTCACCCTCACCGCTGTAAAGGCTGACAGCAGCCAGCTTGGAACGATCGATGTCGCGGGGCGACAGACCCGCCTGCTGGGCTGCGTCAGCCACCAACTCGGCGGCAGTCCGCACCATGTCACGCGGGGACATCTTCGAGGAGAGGATCTCCTTGGCCTTGCGGGTGGTCAGGAAGCCTTGCTTGATCCAGCGACCAAGCTGCTGACTCGCCGCCTGCTTGGCTTTGGCCAAACGAACCGTATCCGTATCCACCAGCGGTGCCAGCGTCCGCTCACGAGAAGCCAAGACCTGATCCCGGCCCACACCGTCGCCCTCATAGGTCGCAGTGCGACGAGCCTGCTCGGAGATCATCTCAGCAGCAGCAAGCACCATCTCGTGCGCCGACTTGCTCGTGTTGTGCAACCGCACCGCTTGGGTTTCCGTCAGGAGGCCCGCGTTGACCCAGCGGACAATCTGCTGCTTGGCCTTCTTGGTCGAGAACTCAGGGGCCGCGACTTTCTCCGGGGCCAACGAGGCAAACTTGCGCTTGGCCTCCTGCACGCTGATTTGGTCAACGGCAAACTTCTGCACAGGCAGAGCAGTCTCGTGAGTGACTCGTTCCTTGCTCGCCAGCGTCTGCTTGAGGCGTGCGCGGTAGTCACCCACGCTGGCCACGCGATGGCCAGTCGAGCGCAGGCGGGGCGCGTAGAAGTCGAACGCCTCTTTCCACGGCACGGTGGTGACAGGAACCTTGCCAGTCACACTCGCGATGCGGTCGCGGGTCATGGCGTCCATGCTCTTGGACACAACGACGTAGCGGGCCGACGAGCAGTAGCGATGGATCTCCCCCGCGTACTTGCCGTTCTTGAGGCCGGGGAAATCGGCAGCGGTGATGAACACCTTGCCGCGCAATCCGTGGTCAGCAGCCAACCGCTGCATTTCCCCAGCAATCTGCTCACGCGCTGACGGCTTGAGGGAAGCCGCCGTAGCCTTGAGGATGTCCGTGAGCGGATGGCCGTAAGACGACCGACGCATCGCCTGCCGCACCAGCTTGATCATGTCGTCAGCCTCGATGCGCTCGAAGCCTTCGTGATGCGGGTCATTGTCAGGTGCGCGATACACCTCGTTGGGGATCAGCAGACCAGTGGTGCGGTCGTGGATGCCCCACGCCTTCTCCAACTCCATGATGCCACGATCCACCGGGTTCTTGGGCAGGCGGTCGGGGTCTTGCACGCCGTTGAGCCAGCCAAGTCCGACTAGGCTGTTCTCCTCCAGCATCTCCGACAGATTGGTGCCGTGGTAGCTGCCCTCGGGTTCGCCCAGCATCACGCCAGTCGCAAAGTCGTAGGGTGACGCCGTGTGTACGATGCCGTCAGGCAGGGCCGACAGACCGCGAGCCTCTGGAAGCCGGGCACGCTCTAGCACGCCGCTGCCGTACTCGCTGTCGAACTGATAGCCATCGAGTCCGTAGTTGCTACCCAGCGACGGGGTGTCGTCGTCGGGCAGGATCGACTCGGTGACTTCTGGCTCGAAAAAGTTGTCTGCCATTACGCACCTTCCATGTAGCGGTCAGCCACTCGCGACAGCAGGCGAGCCTGCTTACCCATCGAGGGCTTGGGGGCAGCTTCGACCTCGGCACTCTCGTCGAAAGCCTGTTCGACCTCAGAGTTGTCGTGTTCCTCATCCATCTCGGACTCGGCCTGCTCGGCCCAACCCTCTGGATCCTCTTTGATGTCCAAAGCGTCCTGCACAATCTGCTCGACCTCAGCCTGTTCCTGCGGGGTCTCTTGACGAGATACCGCAGTCCAGTGCGGGGCACGCACCTCGTCGTACAAGGTGTCCGCTAGAGCCGACAAAGCCTCAACGACGTTCATGTACGCCCGACGCATCTCGGGGATGCGCTGGATGTAGCCCTTGCCACCCAGCTTGCCATCCGGGCTGATGTCGCCCGACTTCAGCTTCGAGAACTGCTCGTAAGCAGCCATCGCGTGACCCATCGCCGCCGTGGTCGAGCGCATGACCTTGGCCAGCACCTTTGCCTTGCGGGGGTCGAAAGAGTAGTCGGGGTAGATGGTGCGGCCCTGCTCGCCCTGATCCTGCCATGCCCATTGAGTCGAATCGCCCGACTTGTCCTTGATGAAGCGGACTTCACCAGCCGTGCGGGACATGCCCTCTTGCTGAGACAGGAACGCTGACGCAACTCGCTTATGGTCTGGCTGGCTCATCCAATGCACCTGTACGAGGGGGGAGAAGGCATGGCCGTGCCCCTACGTCTGCGGGCTTATAGGCTGCCTAGCCACACGAACAGGGGTGCTTAGACCTTGAGCGGATCGCCTTCTTCGTCGAACAGGCGTTCCAGCACATACTGGTCGCCTGATTTCTTGAAGGCCCAGAGGTCTTTGGTGGCCTTGTGGACGAGGTCGCTATTGGCTTCCTTGACCCGAACAAAATCGGTCAGATCACCCAGCGAGGCCACGCGACGGACAACCGCCTTCGCCGTGCGGGTGTTTGAGGCATAACGCAAGTGCTGCGGGTAGAAGCTGCCGAACGTGCCGTCTTGGAAAGCCACGAACACGCGGCCCTCGTGGGTGTTGGTGTCACCACTCGCCGTGCGGACGGTGACGACAACGCCTGCCGTCTTGTCGGCGGGCATGGTCGAGTAGGTCAGCGCGGCTTCGAGATTGGCGACAAACTGCACACGAGTCCCCGTCTGCACAGGCATAGCAACACGCTGCACAGCGTTCTGCTCGCCCATCTTCTTGGGCTTCAACGTCGTATCGACCGCGCCTGACAGAAACTGGTCGAGGTTCGACGCGGTGCGGTCGGAGCCGAGATTGCCGAGTGCTTTCCAGAAGTCCATGTGATCACCTCAACCGCAAGTAGACGAGTTCGCCAATGGCCCTAGTCGGGGTAGGACTTCGAGTTCCAGCGGACAAACTTGAAGCGTCCGTTCGACTTCTTCTCGACGTAGTCGTCCAGAAACCTGAAGATGTCGCCTACCGACATCCCGCCCTTCTTGCTCGCCTCCATCAGCCCTTGCTTCGCCAAGGCGACAACTGTTTTGGAGTTCTTGAAGCTGTCGATCAGGTGCGAGTCGTAGACTTGGTTGTCGTAGCCGGGAAAGGACTCCTTGAAGCCGTCGAAGTCACGATTGATCGTGACCTTGCCACCCGATGCCCGCTTGGTCAGCAAGGGCAAGACATGAGGGCGAAGCTCGGGCTTCTGATAGGCCAGTCGGATGAGTTTTCCACGCAGGGTCTGGGTCATGTCAGGCTCCGAAGAGGTTCTGGTAAGGGCGATGTGATAGGCAAACTAGGCCGACCGCTGGACAGTCACCGTGACGACCATCGTCTGCGCTTGCAGCACCCCCGCAGTGTTGCGAAAGGCGATGTCGAACCCAGAAGCGGTTTTGTTCTCGATGACAGTGAACGCGGTGCCAGCAGGGGCAGAGGGCAGTTCGACTGCCACACTGTAGTTGGCATCAGGGCCAGCCACGTCGAACGTGACGGTTTCCGAGCTTGACGCGATGAAGGTCGCCGTGGTCGCCCAGAACGGTTCAGCCAGCGTGCCTGTGCCCGCTGCGGTACCACGGCTGGTGGCCAGCAACGTGACGGCCAGCGTCGTGCCGACCGTCATGTTGCCAACCGCACTGTGTTGGATCGACGCCGATTGGTCGCCGTCCAGCGTCAGCGTTCCCGTCGAGCAGCGCAGGATGTTTAGCGTGCCGTCACCAAGCAGCGTGCTGACGACTTGGCCCACCGCAGGGCAGTTCGCTAGCGTGTAGGTACAACCCGAAGCCGAGGGGATAGACCCGCCTGTGTCGTAGTCAAACCGCGTGATGGGCAGTTCCAGCGTGCCGCTGACCGTGCAGCTTGCCGTCTGCTCGACTCGCAGAATGGCCGCAGGGTCGCTGCCGTTGGCCGACCCGCCTTGGATGTACAGGCCGTTGATGGCCGTTGCCCAGATGGTGTAGCCGCCGCCGACCGTGTTGTAGAGGTGACAGTCGCGAACCCATACGCCCTGTGCGCCGATTAGGCTTGCTGCCCCACCCGCCAGACGGATACAGGCGTAGTTGGGCACGCCGTTCGTCACCTTGAGGTTCTGAAACACGACCTGTTGCGGAGGGGTGCCTGCACCGTTGTTGACGGTGATTGTGTGAGCCGAAGCCACACCGTTGCTAATCGTCACCCCGCCAAGGCCAACGAGGCAGATACCATCCTTCTGGATGGTCAGAAGCTCGGTGTAGAGGCCGGGGCCGATGAGGATAAGTGCTGGGTTGGTCGCGCTCGATGTCGAGCCGTCCACCGCGTCGATGGCGTCTTGGATTGCCGTGTAGGGCGCACCTGACCCTGCCTTGCCCACCAAGTAGACGCCCTGCATGTTCCGCAGACCCGCCAGCGACAACAGGTCGATGCCCGCTGCGATTAGGGGGCTGACGAATTGAAGGTCGCCAGTGAGAGCATTGAGGCCCACCGTCTGGGTGGTGCCTGTGCCGGGTTCAATCTGGAGGACATCGACTTGGAAAGCTGGCTGCGGCATGTAAGCACCCTTAGACGAATACGTCGAAGCCGACGCTGGCGGTTTGCAGGCCGAACAGCCCGATGCCCAGACGAACGGTGAATCCGTTGACCGTCTGGCTCACGATCCCTGCGGGATAGAAGCCATTAGGAGTCAGCACCACACGGTAGCTGGCATTGGCCGTAGGCTGCGTAAACACCACGGCATAGTCGAGGTTGCCAGCGGAGAATGTCGCCGTGCCGCTGTAGCCACTAGCACTCGACGCCTTCTGGAACACCGTGTATCCCACGGTGCCTGTGTAGGTCGAGGACAGCGTGAACGAGAAGCCCGTGGTCGTCTTGCTGACCGTGTAACCAGTGGGGCCGACAGGGCTGAAGGTCAGAGCCACGCGGTAGTTGGCGTTGGTCAGCGGCGATACGAACACGACTGAGCCAGAGGCTTGCGCGACCAGCGACACCGTGCCGCTCACGAGACTCGTCTCGGCCAACAGGTCGTTGGTCTGCCCCTTGGCCGTGTAAATGTCGTCCACGACTTGCGACGGCAGAGTGGTGAAGGGGTCTTGCACCAGACCATTGGGGCCACGGATGTCCCGCACGGAAGTCAGGCCGTTGCCGTCCACTTGCACGACGAAGGTGTACTTGGACTGGCCGACCTGTGACTGGTACAGCGCCGAGGATTGCAAACGCAGCAAGGACATCACCACACCCCCGTGGTGTCGTAGCCCTTCTTCTCCAGCCAGCCCTGCAAAGCCGCCAGCTTGTCGGCGTCAGACGACCACACCATCACGCCATCCCCGCTTTCCTTGATGCCAAGGTCGGCAATCGGCTGGAGAGTCGCGAGCTTGACCCGCTCATCTCGATAAGAGCGCAAAAGGCTAGGCAGTGCCCTAAGCAGCTTGGGGTCGGAGTGGTAGGCAGTAAAGCGGTACTCGACCGTGGCGTTCTTGGTGAGCCACATGCGAGAAACCAGCTTGGCCATCACAACGCGACGTTCGCAGGGCGTGTTCATTAGCCTTCCCAAGGGGCCATCGACCCCTACTGGGAGAGGGGGCATAGGCCAGCTAACCGTCAGCAGATGTAATGGCTAATCTGCGTCTCCGCTGGGTTGCGCTGGATCTCTCTCAGGATGTTGAGGTTCTGGCTGATTTTGCGGAAGGTCTCGACGTACTCGACCATCGGCACCATCGGCTCCAGCTTCTTGATGCTGCGAATGAAACGGTGCCGTACCAGCCCCTGACTGACGCCGAGGGCGCGGGCAACGCTGCTCTGGCAAGTCGTCTGGTACATCAGCACCATGATCTGCACATCCAGAGGGTTAGGCAGCACGCTCTGCATGTCCCGCTCGATTTGCTCGGCTCGGAAGTAGGGCAGCTTGAGAATGAACTTGATGCGTTCGGTAGCTCTCTGGAGCCTGTAGCAGACGGTCGGCTGGCTGACATTGAAGATGGCCGCGATTTTGGTCTGCTTGATGTGCTTGAAATAGTAGAGGTCTACAAAGTCGGCCTCACGAGGCGGCAGGGTCAGCATGATCTCTTTGACCCGGTCGATCTTCGAGAGCATGTCCTCAGAAGGTTCGAGCAGGATAGTCGCCAAAGAGTCCAGCCCCTGATCCTCCGACACACGGCTCTCGATGGCATGAGGTTCCCAAACGTATTGCCCCGACCAGCCGTTGACGGAGTTTTCAGCCATTCTGACCCCCTTCCAGTTCGACCATGTTACGAGGCACCGTAGCAATGATGTTTAGCGATCTCAATACGATGTGGACGAAGAAGGTATCGCCCTCTAAAGCCACCAGTTCCCCGGTAAGGGCTGAGAACGTACCGTCTACGATTAGAACACGCGAGCCGATAGGTAAAGCCTCGGCTTGCAAAGATCGCATATTGTTGCGGATTTCCTCGATCTTCCGATCGGGCAGGACGGACAAGGCTCTCAGCCCCCTTGACCCTCTGACGGAAAGGACTTGCGCGACATTGGACTTGCGCTCAAGAGAGAAGTACTGCACCTCTGGAAGCCCAGAGCCTACGAAGGCGTAGCCCTCCATCAGGTGCAAGGTGGTTTTCTTGCCGTCCTTGACGTAGGACATCGAGGGCACGAATACAGGCCACTCGTCATCGACGCCGAGTTCTCGACGCAATGCCGCCTCTAGGCTTCCGTCCTCTGCCCTCTGCTCACCTAGATGCGTGAGTTCTAGGGCTACCCATGTTTGGCCGTCCCGCTTGTCCACGTCAACTCCGCAACCATCCTAGCGACCATACCGCCAAACTCCGCAGGAGAAAGCTCAAGGCCGTTAGGTTGCGGGCTAGCCTCACGACGCTGTGCCCGAGGGTCTACCTTGACCCCTCCGACCACCACGGAAGCCGCAGGAGCCGAGGGAGTTACAGGTGACGAGGTCGTAGGAACGACCGAAGGAGCAGGCGCAGCAGGGGCTGAACGAGAAACCGAAACGGGGGCTGCTGCCACAGGGGCCGCAAGCACATGTCCATTGTGCGACAACAACAAGTCGCACTCAAGAGCAGAAAAAGTCGCCTTGCTGGGCTTTGACGCAAAGAAAGTAGCCAGTTCGACCAACCGCACACCGTGACGCTCCCCCGCTTGACGCAGTGCGTCACGATCCCAGTACGACGGCGGGTTGGTGTCCAGCCCCGCGTGATACTTGTAGGCCATGAGGCACAACTCGGCCAGTCGCTCGTAGCAAGTCAGGGGGCTAGCCTTGCCCTGCAAGTGCCTCAGCACCGCAGACACAGGCGCAAAGGAAGGGCCACCCAGCCCAAGCAACAAGTCGAGGTAGCTCTGGTTCAAGTCGAGGTGCAGATACTCCTTGACCGTGGGCAGCGTGACGCCGCCCAGCATCGACACACCCTCGACCGCTTTGAGGCAATCGCGGATGTGGCACTCCGTCCGCTCGGCAATCAGCACCAGAGCGTCTCGCTCGTACTGGATGCCCTCGGCCTCGCAGACAGTAACGAGACGGTCAGCCACAACCTCTGGCTTGATGGTCTCGATGTAGAAGGCCGGGGCGCAGCGTGACAGGATCGTCGCCTTCATACGCTCTGGTTCGGTCGTGCAGAAGATGCACACCAATCGCTTGTCCTCGGTGTCTCCGACCGTCTCCTCCATCGGCTTGAGCAGGGCGTCCAGTGCGTCTTGGCTCAGGCGGTGGGCTTCGTCGAACAGGTAGAGGCGACGACGACCACTGAAGGTCGCGTAGTCGATCTCCTCCGTGATGCGTTTCACATCGGCTTTGCCGCTGTTGGTGGCGGCATCGACCTCCATGAAGTTGTCGCTGGAGCCATTGTCGAGGATCGACAGGCACGAGGTGCAGGCGTCACAAGGTTCCCCCTCAACAGGGGCTTCGCAGAGCAAGGCACGCGCTAGGATGCGACCCAGCGTGGTCTTGCCGCTGCCGAACGGGCCTGCGAACAGATAGGATTGGTAGAACCCTGCGCCAGTCCTCACGAACTGGCGCAGGATCTGCACCGTTCCTCGCTGCCCAAGCACGTCCGAGTAGCGGTTCGGGCGATACTTGGTGTCGAGGCTCACTTACCCCTCCGCGAACATCTGCTCAATAGAGGGTTGGTTCTCGCTGTCCTGCGGTGGGGTACGCCAGATGCCGTGACGCTCAAGCTCACCACGGAAGCCCACGAAGTCCGGGGCACGCAGGCTGCACTTGATCTCGCCGCTCACCTCGTCGATGTCCACAGCGCAAGCGCACAGGTGGTGATCCATCAGGGCCACACGCTGCTTGTCGGTGAGGTTGTTCCACTCGTCGCCAGCAAGCTCGATGATAAATTTGTAGTCCACGGGGCCGAGGACACCCAGCAGGCCGGGGGCCTTCTTGGTCTTGCCCAGCACAACCTGACCTCCCGACTTGCCCGCCTTCTCGCGCATGATGATGGCGATCTCCTTGTCCACGCTGGCAAGGTCGGGGTGGTACTGCTTGATCAGATCCCTCATGATCTCGTAGGTTTGATCGCTCGCTTCGTGAAGGTCAGCCATCGGTATCCTCATGCGCGGTGGTTATCAGGTGCGCGTCGAACCCTACCCTATCGGACTACTTGCTGTAGCCGTCTTTGGCCCAGCCGCCGCCGTTGAACTGGACGGAAGGCGACTTGCCCCAGTTGAAGTCCTTGACGACTTCGCCATCGCAGGACTCCAGCTTCGAGCCACGGTTGACAGGAGGCGGGTACGGAACCTCGACGGTGTTGGGGCACGGTGGGTTGGGGTCGCTCATCCCTGCCTTGGCCTCGAACTTGTGGCCGCACTTCTGGCACTTGTAGTTGTAGGTCGGCATGGTCAATCTCCTAAAATCTGCTTGAAGAACCGTGCTGCGCTGCCACCGTCGGAGTTGGCAGTGGTTGGAAAGACGGCCAGAATGTGAGGCGAAGGGACTAGCAGCACGTTCGCAGGCCACCGCCCTAGCTCCTTGAGCTTGGCCAAGGCCGCTTGCTGCTCAGGGCCGCCCTTGACCCGCGCCTTCCACTCCTCATCGCTCTCGCCCTTGCGTTGAGCGTTCAGCTTCATGCTGGCAAAGCCCTGTACGCCGCTGAAGTCATCTGTCGTGGCGATACGAGTGGCGTCGATGTTCAGCGCACCACAGCCGTGGGCCAACACGTTCTGGGCGACCGAACCTGTCAGCGGCTTTCTCGCCAGCGTGATCAGCATCTGATACCTCCACCGAAGGCTGCGAGGACGGCCTGCTTGCCGCCCTTAGACCAGATTTCTCCGGGGTCTTTGCCGCCGCCGTAAGACACGACGCCGTGACGCAGTTTCGTTTCCGTCAGCGTCTTGGCGGCAAAGCTGGCTCCTCGCTGCCCAGCGTCATCGCGGTCGAACGCGACGTGGACAAACGCAGGGGCCAGACGGCGCAAGCTCTCTGCCTGCTTCTTGTTCAGGTTGGCGCGGCCACAGGCCAGAACGGCGTCTGTCTCGGGAACGGCCCACTCCAGAGCGAACAGATCGAAGATGCCCTCGACCAGCCAGACAGCACCGCCGTTCCAGAGCTTCTCGAAGCTGTCCGGGCGGCAGACCCATGTCGCGTGTGGGTCGGACTCGTCGTGGATCAGGTGCTTGACGATTTCCTTGCGGTCGGGGTTGCGGAACTCGATGCCCACGATGCGATTGGAGGGGGTGCGTATCGGCCAGCACCACCAGCCGAGCAAACGTTCACCATGATCACCATAACGCAGGGCGAAGGAAGGGTCTGACACTTTTTCTCCAGCCCACTCGCCCAAGCACATGGGACGAGTCGCTGACGAGTTGGCCCCACGCCCGAGGAAGTAGTCCTCAGCACGCTCTGTCCAGTCGATGCCGCTCAGGAGTTCCATCCAGCCACCGCCATACCCCGAGAGGGGTTATGTACCAGAGCCAAACGACGGTCGATGGTGCCGGGTTGCATGAGGATGCCGAGGTAGTCTCGGTCTTTGGGCACGACGACGAGGGTGCGAAAGGGAAGGTAGCTGACACGAACGATGTCCGCACCGTCCCACTTGGTTATGCCTTGCAGCAGGGCGTCGAGGTTGTTGTCGTGCGCGAGGATCTCGACCTCTGAGATGCCATAGCTGCGAACGTAATCCAGCGCGTCAGCCAAGCCCTCCAGAGAGTACTTGAATACGCTTCCCCATTGAGCCTCGACGCTAGTGGCGCAGATTTCTTTGATAATCTCGCCGTAGAGGGTCTCGATGGGGTCAGTCCGCATCGCGGCTCGGACTTTGCCGTTGAAGTCCTTGGGGTGCCACATGAGGCTGCGGGTGGTCGTGACAAGATAGGGTGCCGTCTCCGAGTCAACAGGAAGCTCTGCCGCCAGAGGGGTGCCTGTCGTTCGGAGCATGTCCGTTGGGGTCTGTAGCACTTGCAACAAGTCAGTCTGCTTGGTCAGCTTGTTCATCTGCTACCTCCCCCTCCTCGACGGGCAGCACATGCTCAGGCTTCCACCACAGCAGGAACCGCTGCCACAGCGTCGGCTCATAAGGTCTTTCGTCCAGCACCCACATCATCGCAGCGATGTCCGGGTACTGAGCCGCGACTTCGCCAATGTCAGCGGTAGTCATCAGGTTGTGGAACTCCGTTCGGATCTCCAGCTTGGTCTTGTGGGGCTGGAACAACCCGCACTCTCGCGCCTGCTGGATGCCGCCAAATTCCTCGTCGCAGATGACCCCCTGCCAGTCGTCCGGGGCCTCCGCGCTGTACATGCAGAGGCCCACAGGCTTGCCGTGAAGGCTATTCAACGGGAGGTGGACTTCGTTGTAGACGCAGTTGCAAGGCCGCTGCTTGAAGTTGGCCTGTAACAGCTTCTTGAGGTGCCGATACTGCACCTGTTTGAGTTTCTGCCGAATGTCGGCTTCTGTCCGCATAGTTCACCGCGCCAAGTGGAAGGTGGCCTCGCCGTTGTCCTTGCGGATCTGGTACGCCTTGTGCGCCGCCTCGATGAGAAGCGGATCGTGGCTGACCATGAGGATGTCCACCCCCATACGGCTGCACAGCGATTGCAAGAACTTCGACATGTTGCCGATGTAGGTCTGGTTGATGGCAGGCAGCGACTCGTCGAGGAAGATCACAGGCCGAAGCCCACGGCGCAACAGCACGGACAATCGGAGTAGCACCGATTGCACGGTCGTGACCGCACCGCCGAACGCCTCGTTGCTCACGCCTGCGACCACGTTGCCGTCAGGGTGCCGCTGGTGCGTCACCAGTTCGACGCTGACCTTGCCATGCTTGGCTTCGACCTCTGCCTGTACCCACAGGTCTTGGTCGTCGAATACCGCTCGCAAGCCCTCGGTCAGCAGCTTCTCGACCGCCTGCACGTTGTCCGTAATCTCCTTGTCGATCAGGAGCTTGAACAACTCAACCACCTTGTCGAGCTTGGCCTCATCAGCCGTCAGCTTGGCAATCTTGGCCTCAGTATCGGCTATCCGCGACTGCACGGCAGACCTACGCCCGAGGGCTTTGTCAGCCTTCGAGCGTAGGTTCTGCACAGCGGGGATGTGAGGCAGGGTTGTCATGCTTCACCCTACCCTATCGAGACGACTAGACCGACCACTGGACGATGGCGTAATACTTGTCGCCGTTGATCTCCTCGTCGAAGCGCAGCCAGCCACCTGTTCCCTTGGCGTTGACGCCTACGACGATGGTATCGGCCTCAGAGGCATCCAGCACCTTCTGGAGGTTGGGGTGCCGCACCTTGAAGCCCTTCTCGGGCAGAGCCACCTCGACGTTCGTCACCTTCTCCGCACAGGCGAGAGGGATGTGCTTGGTGCCGCCTGCGGCGACAGCCATGCCCATCTTGACCTGAGCGGGGTCGTTGGAGTCCGAGAAGATCAGGAACTCATTGTTGACGGGTGCCGCTGACAGCAAGAAGGTCGTGATCAGCTTGACCTCTTTGCGGTCGAGCTTCCACACCTTCTGGTTCGGCTGGTCGAGGCCCAGAGCCAGCTTAGGGAACTGGTGGTGCATGGGGGCTTCCCCGAACATGGCCGTATCGCCCGAGCAGAACAGCGTCATGCGGTCATGCTCGCGGACTTCAATCTCACCGTCACCACAGGAGGAGAGGAAGGTCAACAGGTTGGCGATGCCCTTGCTGCTCAAGGAGAAGTTGGCCTCCTCGAAGCCGGGCATCTTGATAGCCAGTGCGGTCGCCGTGTCCGTCGCGTGCAGGATGCCGTCACGGAACGCAATCTGGCAGATGTTCGGCTTCTTGGTCTCGTCGGCGTAGACGAACGGACGAGCATACTTGAGCGCAGCCCGCAGACGGTCTGCCTGCACCTTAGCCGTCACCTTGCTCTCGGCACGGATGCCGTCAAACAGCGGGAACTGGCTGTGGTCGAAGGACTCGAACTTCTGCTCACCCAGCGGCGAGTAGGCGACGGTGACACCGTTTGCGTGTTCCAGCGCCAGAGCCGCATCCGGGCAAGCACTCAGCCAAGTGTCCATGCGGCTGACCGAGAACATGAAGGCCGTGGCCCCACCCTCAGTCGGGGTGTACTTGCAGTTGACCCGCGCAACCGACGCCGCCTTGCCGTTGCTCGTCAGCACCTCGACCATATCGGTCGAATCAGGAGCCAGACGGAACAGATAGTGGCCAGACAAGTCGTCACCCGCCTTGGCCGTAGCCGAGACGAACTTGATGGCCTGCGCCAGATCCTGCTTGGATACCTCGATCTTCATTGTGCTTCTCCAGTGTAGGGGGTAAGTGCCTGTTCTGCCTGCGCCAATCTCTGCTCGAACGCCTCGACCTCTTGGCTGAACTTCTTGGTCAACGCTTCGATTGTCTCGTCGAGCTTGGATGGATCCACGCCTTTGCGGCGGCACTCATCCTCGACGGCTGCAAGAGCCGCCTGCGTGGCCTCTAGTTTGCCTTGGATGCGCTGAATTTGCGCCTCCAGTGCCGTGCGTTTTTTGGTTGCGGCTTCGAGCCGTGCGGTCAGGTCGTTGCTCATGTGGTGCCCTACCCTACGAGATTAGAACTCCAGCAAGCCGTCCGCGTTGGCTACTTGCTCTAGTGTCGTCTTGCGGTTGCGAGTCCGCTTGGTCGCCTTGCGTGCATCGCACACCGTCTCAAAGTCGCAGAGCTTGCATACGCTCGGGTCTGGCTTGGGGTCGAACTTGTGGAAGTCCATCCCCTTGCGAGCATCCACAGCACGCTGGGCGATGCCCTTGAGGTCGGCCTCGGTGAAGTCCACCCAGTCTACGCCCTGCTCAATCTCCCCTGTCTCCTTGCCCTCCTCATCGAGGATTGGCTTGCCGTAGGGGTAGCGGTAATAGACGAAGCCCAGCTTGTTGGGCATCTGGTCGTAAGCCAGCCAGAAGCACAAGGCGTACCAGCGAAGCTGATCCGGGTCGGTGTACTTGCCCTTGGTCTTGGCGTTCTTGCCGTCGAGGATCAGCACGCCCACGTCGTCTCGACGGATGATGAGGTCGGCGCGACCGTTGATCGGCGTGTACTTGTTGACCAGCGCAGGCAACTCGACCTCAGCGCGAGCGTAAGGGCCAAGCAGCTTCTGCTGCTTCATCGTCTTGAGGTACCCGCTGACGCCATCCCAGCAGATCGAATACAACTCCGTCTGCGGGGGGCAGTCTGGTCGGCCCCAGTCGATGTACGCCTTGGCAAGAGCGAGCGTGAACTCCTTGTCGAGCATGTCCTTCAAGCGGTTCTTGAGGTTCGCCCCATCGCGCCAAAGCTCCTGATTATACATGTTTTCGATGACCTTCTGGATCACGTTGCCCATGAGGGCGTGGTGTTCCGAGGACTTCACCGGGCGTGTCTTACTGCGGCCCAGTCCATTGCCAAGGTCAATATCGTGCCATCCCCGCGACCAGAGGAACTTCTGGGCGCAGTCCTCATACATCTCAAGGTTTGACCAGTACATCGTG
>Ga0208005_1000492_pt1 | contig 14700 bp, 24 predicted proteins | sample DEB19_08_DNA_3_FD_184530 | JGI IMG/M metagenome (GOLD analysis project Ga0208005, IMG submission 184530) | Aqueous microbial communities from the Delaware River and Bay under freshwater to marine salinity gradient to study organic matter... | ecosystem: Environmental > Aquatic > Marine > Coastal... | reverse complement strand
GAATAATCGGTGCGCCGTTGGCCTTCTTTTCGATGAGTTTTAGCGATACAAAGCGGTGCTTTTCGTGCAATGCTTTGATGAGCCTCAGGGTGCCAGCCATATCGGTCCTGCTCACCATAGAGTCCCACAACACAAACCTCCCACCGTGCCTCCCGTGGTCTGCGCGCACCCTCGCCCACACTTGACCTGCCACGTTGTCGCTATTCTCGCCGCCCTCGACAGAGCAATCCCATGAGCTGAATGCCGTGTCGAAGTCTCCTGGTGACAACTCCGCGTACGAGAAGCGCCCGAACATGGCCCGATTGAAGTATCCGCCGACGCGCGCCCTGGGGGATTGCTGCAATTGTGCCGCCGAACCGTAGGAGCCAAGCGCTAACTTGAGGTGGTTGATACGCTCTCTGGTGTAGACCTGAGGGAATAGAAGCTCGCCCTTGCTCCTCGGGTCAGCGAAACCCTTGTTTGCGCCTAGAGGTATTGCCTCAGGGTCGTACTCGGCTTGCATGTACAGGTGAGAGTACCTATCGCCGTAGGTCTTGAGCAGGTGGCCTACAAGGTCGTTCTCGTGTAGCCGTTGCATGATGACTATCTCGCCGCGCGTAGTGTCGATTCGGCGAGAGACCATCTTTTGGTCGTGCCACTCTGCAATTTCTCTGAGCGCGTTAGGCGTGACCCCTCTTTGAGCATCAAGCGGGTCATCGATGATTGTGTAGTCCGAGCGTGCGCCCGTTGCCTTTGCGGCCACTCCCATTGACCAACGGCCGCCGTGGGCAGTGTTGACATAATAGGTCTTTTCGTCCTGGTCTTCTTTCAGAGACCATCTAGGTCTAAATGTATCTTGGTACCAATCGGAGCGGATTAGGTCGCGGCATCTTACCGAATCGCGCGTCGCCAGCTTGTCGGTATTAGCGGCACAAAGGAAGATTTTTTCGGGCCTCGTGGCCCATACCCAAGCCGGGAACATGACCGACGCGACTAGCGATTTTCCGTGCCCCGGGGGCATATTCACGATGAGATTGTCCGAGCGCCCTTCGTGCACGTCTTGCATATGCTGGCAGAGCACCTTTAGATGCCACGCCTCGACGAACTTCGCAGGGTCGCATACATGCCAAGCATGCCGAACGAACTCGTAGAACGACGCAATACACTTGCGCTTTTCTCGCTCACGTACAATTGATTCTACAGTGCCCACACTCAAACCTTCTTGAGATATCCGTCAAGCATCTGCGCTAGTCCGTGCGCCACCGAACGGATTGTTTTGTGTTCTATGTCCTCGCCAATTGCGTCGCATACAGCGTGCAAACACTCGTGAATGAGGACCTCGCGCCGCTTGCTTTGCGGCATCTTATGGTAGAGCCTTATAGACATTTCAATCGCATCGTACTCACCCCACCGGTCGCGGTCCAATAGCGTTGCGTCGTCTTCGACGGTTACCTTGTGCCCGAACAATTTCAGACTTTTTTTCTTGCTCCGCTTCGTTCCTTTTCCGCTTGGCATGGGTCAATGTCCTCGTCGTTTCGTGTTTCGTTGTCTTCGCCGAACACTTCGCGCCGGGTATCTTCTCGACCTTCACCTATAAGCAGATTATCGCTTCCACATATGTCTATAATCTCATCCGTTTCGTGCCGCTTTTTTGCCTTGGCCAATAGCGCTTGGAGCACATCAAGCTCTCCGTCGGATAGCGCCGAGAGGTCAAGGTCAACCATATCTCCACTGCCAGTGCTTACCCTTAATTCGTTGCGCTCCGATTGACCTAGCATCTGCTTTCCAAGCCATGCTTGCATACGCACAGAACCGGCTCTGGCGCTCTTCCATTGCATTGCCCGAAGCGACATTGCCCCGCTCGCCCTGTTGCGCTGTATCAGCTCCCGAAAAGGACGGTCACGTTGCATCCTGAGGTCATAGACGCTCTGCTCAACCCCCATCGCGGCCGCTATCTCTGAGTCTGTGCAACCTATGCGAGCCAGCTTGGCGATGCTCTCGTATATCTGTCGGGCTTCGTCGACGGCATTCTTGCTTCCTCTTTTCTTCCCTACCGACTTCGGCATGTGTTCCCCGGTGTGGTTTGCATGTACTATTCTAGCCTAGACCTGTTTGCCGCGCAAAGAAGCGTAGCAATTCGACAAGCGGGGCGAATCATGCGACCTCAAAGAACGCACCTAAGGGCCGTCAAGCGCAAGCTGTCAATCTGCCTGGACCCTGGCCACGGTGGCGCCGATAGCGGTGCTACGTATGGGATGACAGAAGAAAAAACGAAGGTGCTCCAATTCGCACTAGCGTCACGCTACAGGCTCACTCGAGAAGACTCATGCAACGTATCAATGACCCGAGAGACTGACTGGAAACCTACGTTCACAGCAAGGGCCGATACCGCGAGACAGAGCGGTGCTAGCCTTGCGATTTCGATTCATATCAACGCCAGCAATAGCAAGAAAGCCAACGGCCTATGGCTATTTCATAAGCATGGATGCGAAGAATCCAGGATGCTTTGCGCGCTAGCTTCAGAGTTCATACCGTCGCAATGGAGGAATGACTTCCGAGTATTCGACGCACACGACAACCCTCTTGTTTCAGGTGACGATTGGCTGTCGAGACCAGAGCACGTGCTGCGCCTGTACCCGTGCCAAGCCATATTGGTCGAGTGGGGATTCATTACCAACCAGCTCGACTATGGCTACCTATGCTCGCCTAGGGCTCATACCGATTTCGTCGATTTCGTATCGTCAATCGTCAGGGCCCACGCCGTCCAAGGGGCCACCTAGAGCTCTGGCTCGCGCGCGATTGTGGCCTATTTTCCGTCTTTTTTTGCTTTGAGCATCTTCTTTCTTAGCTTCGCTTCGAGCTTCTTTGTCTCTTTCGTTCGCTCTATTTCGAATCGAGCTCCGGCCCTCACGATTGATTCGAGCTCTGAATCTGTCAGCTCATTCGTATCGTTTTTGTCTATGATTCTATCCACCACTTTGATGGCGGTTTCTGTCTTTCTTCCCCATTTTTTAGGGTATTTGCGCTCTAGGCGCCACGCAGCGGCTTGCCAGTTTTTCTCGGCAGCCCTACGAATTGTCATCAGGTCTATCGTCTCTGATTTGGCTTCGGCTTTTTTTACGGCAAGCAGAAAATTACGGAAAATCCCTTTGCTTTGTGCGTGCCCTTGCCTTATCCAAGAAAAGACAGAACGCTTGCTGACGCCAGCAAGTGAGGCAGCAGTTTCGATATAATTGCCGACCTCTAACCACTTGACTATCTCGGCATGTAGCTCAGGAGTCAGCTTACACGGGCGGCCTCTGCCATCCTTCGTTTGTTTAGGCATGATGCTACCCCAGCCTTGCCTTGCCGCCGGTTAGATTCTGCCACCTTTCGACGATGACATCACAATACTTTGGTTCTATATCAAACCCGTAGCATCTTCGCTCAAGCTGTTCTGATGCAATCAGTGTAGTTCCGCTACCAAGAAACGGGTCATATACAATTTCTCCTTTCGATGTATGGTTCACGATTGGCTTTGCGGCTAGCGGTACCGGCTTAGACGAAGGGTGTTTCTTATCTTTGTCCGCATGTACATTTTCTTCCCACACGGTATCTTGCTTGTGACCGCCGAACCATCTATGACCTGCGCCTGGAACCCATCCGTACATAACAAACTCATTCCTGTAGTGGTAATCGCAACGGCTAAACACTATTTTATGTTTCACCCAAACTAAAATATGACGAAAGCCACCGAGACATTCAACAGAATCAATGAATGCTCTTGTTTCTTTGTCTGCGAACCATACATACCATGATGCTCCAGGAACAAGCATCTTTGCGGCAATTTCCATTGCTGGTACAAGAAACAACCTTAGCTTTTCGCCAGTAATATCATCGTTCTGAATTGTTCCGCCGCTTCTGTAGTTTTTTACGTCAAGAGGGTCTTTGCTCCCTCCTACGATTGATACACCATAAGGAGGGTCCGTATTCATTAGCGATGCGCGTTCGCTATTAAATAGCCTAGACGCAAGGTATGCTTCTCTCGAATCTCCGCAAATCAACCTATGCTCACCTAGGAGCCAAAGGTCTCCTAGCTTCGTGACGGGAGCGCTTGGCGGTTCAGGTGTTTCGTCGTCCTCTGTGTTTCCTATTTCACCGCTATTGTCTTGTTTTTTCTGAAGCTCTTCCAATAACGAATCAAACTGAAGCTGCGAAAAGCACTCATCCCCTATGCTACCGCGTACCTCGTCAAGCATGGAGCCCAAATCTTGGGTGAATACGCCAGCGATATGCGGGTTATTTGCTGCTATGTTCGCGGCTTTCTCTTTATCAAGCGGCCAGTCTACGATGCGGATAGGGAACACCGAACCATCGCTACCGACGCGGATTTCAGGGCCTGACTCGCCATGAAACACTTGAGCGCCTAGGGCCTTGAGTTGGTCAACTCGCTGGTGGCCGCACACTAGGTTGCCGGTTCGGGAGTTCCAAGTTACTCCGGCTATGTCGCCGAACTCCGACAGGCTAGCGGCAAGCCCGCTGGCGGCTTCGTCTGTTATCGCCCGAGGGTTGTACGGGGCCTTTGCCAAGTCTTCGATTGTGCCCAGTTTCTTCAATTCGATTCCCCTGTTTTCGTTGAACTATTTCCGCTTTCGGAGACGGCCCCAGGCCTGCGCCCCGGGTTGTCGAGCTCGAGGATTGCTTCGGCGAGCTTGGCCATCTTGACCTGCACCGCCCCTGACGACACCCGACCACCGTGGCCATCGCCAGCTCGCGCGACAGACACCGCCTCACGCGCGGCCGAGACTACCGCCTCGAGCCGCTCGAGCCGAAGCGACAGGGCCACGGGTGTGCGCTCGAGCCACGATGACAGCGGGTCCCAACATACCTCACACAGGGCACGGGGGGCGGTAGTGTAGTAGGCGACACGAGCAACGCGGAGCTCGCCTTCGAGGGAGCCGCAACATGAGCACTGCAGGTGGCACGGTTCTGGCATGCCGTAGGTTTGCTGCCGAACAGACCGTGAGTCAACGGTGTGGTTGGCTGTCTTGGCTTGCGAGCGGTGGAGTCGCGGCCGCGACCCTAAGCGTCGAGCCCGCCGCTATCTGCAATCCCGCGTTCGATTGCTCGCGACAGGTACCACTGCGCTTTTCGCAGGTCGTCGAGATACGGCACTCCAGGTTTTCGGCCGCACCGAGCTACGTACTTGACCACGTTGCCCAAGTGAAATCCAAGCCCCCAGTCTTCGATGGCCTCAATTGCCTCAATTCGGTTTCCGGCGTAGTGTGTGGGGTGGTTGATAGAATCGCTCAAGTTGTCGCTCTCTAGTTAAAATGTTTGTCACATTTTTCGCCTGCTCTATTGATTCTAACAGCAATAGCAAATCCCTTTTCACCTTTCGAAATCTTCTCGCAGTAGTTTCTTGCCATTGATATCACCGCATCTTTTGCGTCTTCTTTGTACGCAAACCCCGCGGACAACATAACAGCCTGCCCCGCAACTTCTGTAACCATCCCGAACGGCACAATTGACATAGCCACAATATACGCCGCAAGAGTCAGCATCTTTTCTTTGTCAGTTAGTGCGTCCAAATTCTCACCGAATAGTGGAGCGAATTTGTCTATGTCAACTATCGACGCGTCATCTCCGAAGCTGTTCTTGAAGTCTTCAAATGTTCTGTTTTGCATTTCTTCCGCCTTTTCTAGTACCCCAAAAATTGCAGCTGTTTAATGGCATCCGCCGCCCCCTTGGCCACGAACGCGCACCAACCGAGGTCACGCAGCGCAGTAAGCCACTCAGCTTGCTCCGGTGACACCCTTCCGCCGCTCTGGCGCTTCAGTTCGATTGCGGAGCCAACAGCTTCCTTGCGCCCGGGAGGCTTGCTGAATACCAGGACATCTGGCGCCCCCCGTGAAAGTCCAGCCCTCTTGAGCATCGCCCCCGTGACCACGTTACGCGCACCACCGTTCGGCACGTGAAGCCACCGAAGCCGCCTAGAATTGAGCCAACGCGCGAGCGCCTCTTGCTCTTGCTGTTCGGTCGGGCACGCCCGCCTTGCTGGTTTGCGACGCTTCGGAGCCGAAGCCGAGCGCATTGGCATCGGAGACGAGTGCTCGAACCCGCTCGGCTCGCACGGGATGCACACAGAGGCTGCGGCTTTGATGGTTCTAACCATCGGATAGTGCCCAAAGGAGCGTCTTGTTCCCCTCGCGGTCCATCCGCACCATGCCTGCGCGAAACATCCGCAGTAGGTATTTCCGAGCACTGCTAGGCGTCCACCCGGTGGCCTCGGCTACCTGTAGCGTTGTGAGTGATTCGCTCGCTCCGTCTAGCGCTACGCGAGCGACTGCCAGTAGCTCTTCGACTGGTATCTGTGCGTTGGTTCCCACTGCTATCCCTCCACAATTGGAGCTTTGAGCAAGTGCACGTAGGGCCCGCCTTCGTCGTGCGTGTACTCTACGACCCATCGTTCTGAGCAAACCGGGCACTTCAGACGATACCCGTCGACCGCATCTACAATCCGAACGCACGGGCACTTGCAGCGCTGGCAGAGCATCCAGGCGTCCACGTATTCCACGGCTCGCGCAGTCGTGACACGCGGCAGACTCGCGACATCCGCCGCGGCCACTGCCCCGCAACCGGCGTCAAGCCGCTGCGGGGATTCTCGGTCTCGTCGGGCAATCTCGGCGTCCAATTCTGAGATGCGGGCGCGTAGTGACGCAATCTCCTCGCGATACAATTCGACGGCACGAATTGCAATCTTGCAGATTTCGTCTGCGCCTTTCTTGGCCTCGTCCGCTTCGCCGCGATACTCCTGGGAGAGCGCTGCGGTTGCTACCTGAGAATCCCTGTACCCGCTCAACTCTTGCTCTAATCCCGCGATGTATTCCCTAAGAGAATCGTTGTAGGCGCGACATTTCTTGAGACAAATTTCGACTGACTCTTTGTCGTCCTGTAGCAACCTATACTCATGCTCGCTGTCGGTCTCCCGGCAACGTAGCGACGAAATTTCTTTTTTCAGCGCAGTGCATAGCCTATCAAGCTCGCCGTCGCGGTAGATAGGCGTAGGCTCGGCACACGAGCACGATTCAGAGTGGCAGACTTGGCAGCATTTCACGACTATACTCTCACTCTCCCATTGATGACATCTCCCGCCCGCTTGATGTCTAGGCACTCCGAAATCAACCATTCTGTTTCATCAAATGGACCGGTTAGATTGTACACATCAACCGGAGTATCTGAGAGATGCGACGTGTACGTGTAGATTGCTGTGCTGTCTTTGTCCGCAATACAAGCGAGAAACTGCACAAACCGTGGCTCGTCGAATATCAGCTTTTGCTTCCACCCATCTTCTCCAAGCTTCGCGATTACACTGAACGACTCAGGGTAGAACTCGGCATCGTCAAACGGCTCTTTTATGTAATGCCAACGGGTGCTCATTTTTTCTCCCAAATATCACACGAACACTCAATGCACCCGATGTCCTGCCTGTGCACGTGGCCACACTTGCAAAGCAGGGCCATTGGCACTGCCTCGGGAACATACTTCACAGGCTCCGGACACTGCGCCGGATGCTTGTCAGGATTGTCTAGCTCCCAATGCGCACGGCAAAGCTTCGGGTCAAGCGACACATATCTGATATGCCCGTTCAATTCAATTACGTAGACACATTTTTCTGCCATGATAATTGCTCCGATTCGTTATTCGTTGCGGCTACTTCTTGTACTTCGCCAGCTCAATTTGCAGCTTTGCCTCAGCAACCTTTTCGTCGTCCTTGGCTTCCATGCTTGATTGCATTTCTCCTAGCAGACTCAGCTTGACCTTAGCGCTTGCGTAGTCCGTGCTCATCGGGTTGCTGTTGGCGAGAACAGTTTCGAGCGCCATCTTGTCGTAACGCAATTGGAGCGCAGTCGCTGTGCGTACTGCGATGGCATACTTAATGTATGCATCCGAAATAGGGTCGCTAGTTAACTCAAGATTGTCTGACATAGGTGCAATCCTCAGTGGTTGACGGTTCGGAGGAAGACTATCACAGGGTGGGGGAGTGGCGCCACTCGGTTCTGCGCTTGGTGTTCAATCAGTTCGCTGAGTCTTGAGGCCACCAAGAGCGCGATGGCCAGTGCCCGAAAGTCTCACAGATGTTTATCTATTGCTGCATCTCTTCAAACCTACAGAATTTCTTTCTGTATAGAAGCTTTCCGGTGCCGTTTCTTCATCTACTTCCACCAAAAGTGTTAGTTAGTTTTTGTCGTCGAACTTGTACCCGTGTTTTTTTGCCAGTGCCACTAAGCTCTCATATCCGTCTATACATCCGAAATCTACCTTTTCTTTCCTTTCCATCAGGTACAGCACAAGGCTTGCGCCTTTGGCCCATTCTTCCCTGTATCCATCAGGCAAAGCTGGTCGACTATTGTATTGGTTGCTTTCCCTTTCTTCTTTCGCCTTTATTTCGCTTAGTATCTCAGAACACTTGTTGGCGATTAGCGGCGCTGGCGGAAACCACCCGAGTGACTCTCGCCTTGCAGCCTTGCAACCTGAGTGCACTATGTCGCGAGGATAATCACTCAGTTCCTCCCAATACGCTCGCATCGAAATGTCGCTTAGTTGGGCGCCTGGATACTGCGCCCGCATTGTCGCCCACTCTGCAACCCACCAACCAGGCATCTCACTCATCGCCGGAACCCAGTGCTAGGTGTTCGGCTTGGCCGCTTTGGCTCGGCTGAGTTCGCTGCCCATAGGCAATCTCCCTGGCAATTGCCTCATCGAGAGCGCTCCTCTTGCGCCTAGGCTTAGGCATAGGGGTGATGATCATCATCTCCCCTTGGGTTTGCTGCTGGCATATAGCGTCAGCAATTGCCGAGTCCATCGCCGTCTTAATGCACTTGACCAGATAGAGTGGACTTTTCGCTCCAGCGCCAACAGTTGCGGCGAGGGCATCAGAGAACACTTGTCTTGGGATGGGTCCCAACTGACGGACAATTGTGAGTGCGCGTGGAGGCCAACAGATAGGCCATGAGTATGGCGGCGATGACACTACCCGTTGCATCTCATCGAGCGAGATTGCGCCAGAGCTTCCGTTTGCGGGGAGCGCCACCGAAGCGCCTGTTGGCCCACAATCGACGCGAGGCGCTTCCGAGTATGTCTGGGTGGGGGTGGCGCTCTGCTCGCGTCCAAGGGCAGCCGCTTGCGTACTGCGCGTGCCGTCGGTGAGTGCCACGGCCGTGCTGTCGCCAGGCTCCCCTGGCTTGCCATCCTGCTGAATATACTCAGTAGATAACTTATCGTTATACTGAGTATATGGCTCTTTTTTATCTATCTTTGGAGTTGGAGATGGAGATGGAGATGGGGCATTGCTAAACGATGCTCGCGGCAATGCTGATTGATGCTCGCGGCAATGCTCGTCGATGCTCGTAGCATGCTCGTTGATGCTCGTAGCATGCTCGTCGATGCTCGTAGCATGCTCGTTTGTTTTGTGTTTGCCCCATCGCGCTTCCGCGGCTGTGCGCGCTTTGTCGACCCGCGTCTGGTGGGTTGCAACGTATGGGTTGTGGTGTGCCCAGTCGTGGATTTTACGCTCGCCCTCTTCGCCGTCGAGGAGCTTGCAATCTACTAATGTTGCCATGAGTGCGCTTGCGTCGCCCAACCACCCCGCCTCATCTGCTATTTCGTCGTCTGTTAGCCCTGACAAATCTCCGTCGGGGCGTTCGGCCGTGGCGTAAGCCCATAGGTCTATGACAGCAAGGACGCCCTCTGCTCCCAGCTTGCGCATCACGAACTTGCGCTTTCGTGATGAGCGCCAACTTAGCTTTATCCTGTAGTCGTCCATTCGATTACTCCCCCGATAACTCTACCGAATGCGGGCATGGATTTAGATTCTTGCCGCTATTCGCGACGATTCTATTGATTGAATGCGGTGTGGGTGGTATTGGTCGACTCACCCACAACACACGACTCACAACGTGGTTTGTGTTCTCCTTTCTTTCCTTTCTTCCTTTCTTTCCTTTTTTCCCGTGTCTTGCTCTGGTTTATGCCCCGCGGTTCGAGCCGCGGGGCGAAACCTGACTATCACCACTCAGACTTCGTTGCCAGTATGCGCATCAAGATCCGGTTTCGGTTGCTGCCGATTCCGCGCGCGCTCCTCATTTAGCTTGCCTCGCAACACCTCGAAATGGTGCGCCAATGAAGTAACACACCCGAAATATAGGCACATTTCTTTCGGCAAAAAGAACTGGTCTGTGTGCTCGACAATCCCTATCACGTCCGACGCCTCAATTTCGCTTATGGCCCCTGCTTTATACATGGCCAGAAGAGAAATCCTGTATGCATCGTATGCGTTAAAATCTTCGCACTCGGACTCTGCTCGTGCCGTTGTTTCGTCGCTTGCCACTATTGTCTCCCTTGCGCGCACTCGCGCTTTCTTGCCGCTGAATGCGGCGAAGCCTTGCTATGTTCGGGATGGGGTGGTACTAGGTGGCCACCCCATAACCCACTACTATCCCACTATCCCAAAATGCATGCCCAGCTTGTCGCCCCTCGAGTTGCAAGCTCGGGGGGCGACCCCATTTATCACCTCACCCGGCCGAGTGCTATACACTGAAGCGCCACACACACCACCAGCGAGCATATTGCGCGAGCGCGCGCGCGGTGAGACTATCGCCGAGGCCCATTTAACGAGCTAGAGCAGGGCCGCCGCTAGCGCTACGCACACCCTGGCGCTAGCGGCACACCACCACCACCACCACCACCACCACCACCACCACCACCACCACCACCACCGCAGTCGCAGTCGCAGTCGGCATGGTTCTTGCGCGAGCAGAGTCTAGCAGTCGGCACGATTCTTGCGAGCTCGAGGAGGTGGGAGCTCGAGGAGGTGGGAGCTCGAGGAGGTGGGAGCTCGAGGAGGTGCGAGCTCCGGGCTAGCGCCCGTCAATCAGCGCCGACACTGTTGTGCCGAGCGCATATGCAATCGCCTCGAGTGTATCAATCCTCGCGTCGCTCACGCGACCGGCCTCGACGTTTCTCAGGCACCCGTTAGAAATGCTGGCCCTTTCCGACAGTTGACGCTGAGACATACCGGCTGCCAAGCGCATCTCTACGATTTTACGCGATGCGATTGCGGTTAGATATCCAGGTTTCGGTTGAGTGGGTTTTTTTGCCATGTGCGCTGTATAATGTACGCGCTCGTTGCGCGCAAAAAAAAACGCACGCGAGAGCAGAAATTGGTTGCAGCCGTGCGCAGAATAGTGCACAACATACTCACACGACGCGCCGGTGGCGGCGCAAACAAGGGGCTTTTATGATTAGCGAATACATAGAGCAACTGGGGGAAGACTATCACGGAATGTCATTCTCGCAGTCAGAACGCGGTGGGATATGTGTCAGCGTAGATGGGGCTGAGTATGAAATATTCGAAAACGATTGTTTTCGCTGGGACGTGATGGATAGGGCTGGCGATATAATGGCCAGAGGGTATGTCAGTCTCGACTCGGCTGTGCGCGCCATTATTGCCGCCGAATCATAGACTTGATCCACTCTCTGTGGCGTGATAACGAAAACAAATGATCAATCCACAGGAAATCAACCGCCGCCAACTATCACTACTCGAACAACTCGAGCGCGACTATCGTCGCGAGCGCTGGCGGCAACGGTTGCCTTGGATTGTGATAATGTTGGGGGCGATTGCACTGACAATCGCGTTGGGACTGGTCCAATGAAATTTCAACGTGCAACGAAAAAAGCAGCGAAATTGAGGGCCGCAGTTTACGGCCCATCAGGGTCCGGGAAAACCTTTTCCTCGTTGCGTATCGCAACCGGATTGGCAGACAATGGGCGCATTGCGGTAATTGATACCGAACGCGGGTCGGCGAGCAAATACGCCGACCGATTCGATTTCGATGTTCTAGACCTCGAGAGGCACGACGTTGACGCATACGTGGCCGCAATCAGGGCTGCAAGCGGCGCTGGATATTCAGTTTTGATCATCGACTCTTTGTCGCACGCTTGGCAGTCGTTGCTAGAGCAGGTCGACAAGTTGGCTAAATCGAAGTACCGCGGCAATAGTTGGTCGGCGTGGTCGGAAGGGACGCCTCGGCACAAGGCGCTGATTGATGCGCTGCTATCGTACCCGGGTCACGTAATAGTCACGATGCGCTCGAAAACAGAGTGGGCGACTAGCGACGCTGGCGGAGGGAAATCGAAACCGACTAAAGTCGGACTAGCTCCAGAGCAGAGAGCCGGAGTCGAATATGAGTTCGACCTATTGCTCGAGCTTAGTGTTGAGCATGTCGCGACGGTCTCTAAAGACCGGACAGGACGATATCAGGACCAGATAATCGACAGACCCGGCGAGGACCTCGGTCGCGATCTCCTCGACTGGCTCGGGTCTGGTGTAGCGCCAGCTCCAGCGCCTGAGATTATCGACGTTGCCGCAGGCGACCCAGACCTAGAGCCGGAGTCGGCACCGGAGCCGCAGGCCTCGGAGCCGCAGACGCAGCCTACGCTTGAGGGAGTCATCGCTGCGATCGAGGCCGCGGCCGATGAATCGGCTCTGGCCAAGGTTGCCGGACCGGCCTCGAAACTGTCGAAGGAAGAGCGCGCCGAAGCTCGTGCTGCGTTTCGTAAGCGGGCCGCGGCACTCAAAGCTGCCGCCCAAAAACCACAGCCAGAGCCGCCATGGGACACGGTTGCCGCGAGCGCAGACGCCGAAAACGTATGGCGTATGCGCGAGCCTGGCGAAGAGGGTTGATGCACGACTAGCCCTCGTCTCATCCCGCGGGCAGGCCTGGCGGCAAATAGGGGGCTGCCAGGCCACAATCCAGCACGCGCCGCAGTCCAGTCCCCTGCGGTGCTACCGGCTCTGGGCATGGAGTCGCACTCAGCCCGGAGCCGGTTCCCTGTTGCCGAACGAATGGAGCAAAAAAATGAATGTTATCGCCGGTCTTGAGTCAGAAATGATGGCCGTGCGCCGTCGCCTAATCATCGCGAATTGCGGGCCTGTTGTTCGGCTCGCTGACGCGATAGCTGACGCTGTCGAGATTGCGGCCGAAGGCCGCGGAATATCTCCGAGGGTTTTCGAGCTTGGAGTTGCGTTCGTCAAAGAGCGCTCGGGTTGGGCAGACTGGGTCGAGTGCGGCGCAGCGACTCATCTGCGGCAATTCTGGACGCACGGCGAAGCGTACTGGCAATGGCGCGCCGCGAGGGATGCCACGAAACTCAGGGAGTTGTTCGCAGACTTCCGTGCATCGGGGTCCCTGTACCCTGCCGAAATCAGCGGCTATGTCGAGTCAGAGTCTAGGCGATGCGCCACACTTGCTGAAGCGGCCGCAACTAAGAGGCGGAACCAATCCGAGGCTGCTACTCCGACGCTCCCTCCGAAGGGCCACCGATAGCTATAGCCTCCTAGGCTAGACATGATCGGAAAACAGCATTTCATAGCACATCATAGCGCACTCAATCGTCCGCGCTACCATCACACTTCCGTAGTCCGCGAAACCATCGATCATCGAGTACCGCATAATCCTCGTGACGGCATACCAGTTGACAATCTCGGTCTGATTGGCGTTGCATGCCGCCACGATTGTCTGAGTGTCCATTACCCCTGACTGCGCCACACCGACAGCCGATTGCAGAATACGGATTGCGTTGGCAGCGCCCATACTCACGGCGCAGTCAAAAACCATTGTCGCCACCCCTATCGGTAGCTCCTCTGCTCTTATCCCGTCCCAATAGCACGAACGATGCACGTCAATCGCGTCGTCTAGCGTGAGTTTGGCGACGTCTATAGATGGATGGTTCGCTTGGTGAATGCCGAAACGAATCTTGCCGCCGTTTCTGTCGAACGAATTAGCTCCCTCCCACTTCAGTACGTGCGCGATTGCTCGGTCGAATGTACTACGGTTTGCTTTTGCTACCATGCGTTGCGCTCCAAACAAAAAAAGCCGCACGGTGCGGAAACGAAACCCGTGCGGCTTGTCGAATTGCTGGCGACTGTATGTTCTATTTGTCGCTTTCGGTAGTCCCTTCAGTCTCCTCGGCTTGCTTGCATTGTTCCGGCTTGGCGCTTGCCAGCTTTTCCATGAGCCACGCCCTGCCGGTTTCGCTAAGCTCCGCACGCTCATAGAGGCGGATGATTCGGCGAATCGCTATGTACTCACGCTCAATTGCGCTTTTCTCTTGAGCCATCGCACGCCACCTACGCGCCCTTCTTTGGCGCTGCTTTCTTGGCCGTTGCCTTCTTCGCGGGAGCCTTCTTCGCAGCCGCCTTCTTCGTTGCCTTCTTCGTCTCTGCCTTTGCCTTTGCCATTTCGTCCCAGATTTCTTCCGGTATCTCTCCGGATGTTGCTTGGCTTAGGGCGCGTCGGTAAATCGTGCGAGGGATTGACCTACCGCGAGCCCAAGCCAAGACTGTTGCCAGACACATCTCGCCGCCTATTTCGGCAGACAACCTATCGCGTAGCTCGTACGGGCGCATCCTGTTTCGGTACAAATAGTCTGCGACAATTCCCATTTTTTCTCTCCGCGAATTGAGTACACCAAAGCGATGCGGCACGAAAGAAAAATTTCTTGCGGTCAATTTTTTTCGTTCGGCGCTCCTGGGCGACGGGTCGTGCCCTCGAGGGGTGGCGCTCCTGGGCGACGGGTCGTGCCCTCGAGGGGTGGGCGTGACCTCGAGGCGTGGGCGTGACCTCGAGGCGTGGGCGCTCCGATCCCCCCCCCCTTTTTTTTTCCCTGCTTTCAAAACTC
>Ga0208005_1000482_pt1 | contig 14986 bp, 26 predicted proteins | sample DEB19_08_DNA_3_FD_184530 | JGI IMG/M metagenome (GOLD analysis project Ga0208005, IMG submission 184530) | Aqueous microbial communities from the Delaware River and Bay under freshwater to marine salinity gradient to study organic matter... | ecosystem: Environmental > Aquatic > Marine > Coastal... | reverse complement strand
AAAGGGAACACGCCCCCCTCGCCCCTCCCGATACACGACCCCCTCGAGGGGCATGCCGTGCGGCCTCGCGCGACCTGTCAAGGCAAAAGCGACAGCCTGCGCGCTTTTTCCGCCTCGAAAGCCGATCAACACCGTCAACACGGATCAACACGGATCGCAACAGCGGATTCCTGACGTAGAAAGCGGATCAACACCGTCAACACCATTTTTCATCAACTGCACATAGAGAAACGCGGGGAGATTTTCTTACCCAGATTCTACCCGCGTAGGAGTGTAGAGCTTGATCAACACGCATCCCGTGTTGACGTGTTGCGCATGATTCCGGGTACTTACGAGACGCGCCCGTGTTGATCATGCCCGCCGCCAGACTCGGAGGCCGCGAAACCCGGCCGGGCTGGCCTTCTCAACCCAGCCGAGCCGAACCAGAACGGCCCGCACCCGGCTCGACTCCTTCGCCGTCCTCCGGGCCACGTCGATCCCGATTCCGCCCAGCACGTCGGCCGTCGTGAAGTTCCCGACCTCGCCCACCGTCGCGTCGATCCACTCCGCGACCGAGGCTGTCCAGACATCTTCGATCTGGTACTGCTGCGCATCCTCCTCGCGCACCTTGTCCTCTGACCGGTCGAACCACCAGCGCTCGCCCGCCTCGTATGCGTCCAGGGCGTCGGCCCACACCTCGTCGCGCATGGCCTGCACCTTGTCCCGCGGAATGATCCAGTCCTTTGGCACCGTGATGATCCAGAACCTCCGCGATCCGCTGGGGTCAGCCAGAAACGACGCCGTGCCGCCGCTGCCGCTGTCCGGATTGATGCTGCCGCACAGAACCGTATGCCGAGGCGCCAGCACGGCCGTGCGCGCGAACGGCGGCCGGTACAGGTCAGAGGCAGAACCTAAAAACTGCTTGACGGATTCGACGCTGCGCCGCTTCGTCAGGTCGTCCATCTCCGAGGCCTCGTAGCCCCACACGCGGGACATATTGATCGGGGCGTCCTTGTTGCCGATGGGTATCGGGCTGTCGCCGAACCACTCGCCGAACAGGCCCTTAAACAAGGTCGACTTAAAGGCACCTTGCTCGCCCACGAGGATCAAGGCCGTGTCCACTTTGCACCCGGGCTGCTTCGCGCGGGCCACCGCTGAGATCAAGAACCGCCCCAACATCGCGGCCTGCATCTCGGTCGGCTCGGCGATGCCGAGACATTCGCGCAGCAGTCGGCCTACGCTGTCGCCCTTGCCCTTGCCTTTCACGCTGTCCAGGTACTCGACCACGGGCGAATACATCCGGCCCTGCGCGACCGCGTACAGCGCGGACTTAGCCGCCACCTCTCCCGCGTCCATGCCGTAGCTGTCGCGCAGCCATTCGCAAAGCTCGGCCGTGCCCGGCGCCTCCTCGATCACCTTGCCGTCGAGCTCCACGACGCTACCCAGCGTCGAACATCGCAGGCTCGCATACCGCGGGTCGCCCTTGAGGATCGTGACGATGTTCGCATAGCTGCTGCGCACCACGCCATCCTCGCTGACCGATAGACGCGACATCAGCGCGGCCCGTTCCTTTCCGGTCGACTGGCTGCGCGTGTTCATCTTGACTTCACGCTCAGCCCGGCGGCGGTCGTCCTGCCCGGCCTTGACCGCGCGACGGACGCTGCGCATATGCTCCGACATCCCGCCCGCGGCATCCATCCCCGTTGACCACGCCGCCCACTCGGCCGGGGCCGTGTCCGCCACCTCGATCAGCAGGTCGACACTTCCGGCCAGCTCGCGCACGATCTCTTGCCGCGCTGCCTTGTTGCAGTCGGGCGCGTAGACGGCGCCGAGCGCCCGCGCCATCAGGTCGCGCGCCTGCTGTCCTACCGGCGTCGGCGCGTCCGCCTCAGTCACGGGCTCATCTGTCGTGGTCATGGTCTGGACTTTCATGCGCTCTGGTCTATCCGGCACCGCCAACGGCTCGCGCTGTCCATACGTCAGGCCGTCGCGCACCGTGCGGCGCACCTCGCCCGGAGGCTTTCCGCAGCCTTCGCCAGCCGCGATTAGTGCCGCCTCGGCCTCGGCAAGCGAGATGCCCGCGCTGACGACGTACCCGCCGACCGTGCGGGCCTGCGCAAGCAGCACGTCATGCCGTTCGCCCTGCGTGGCCTGCGCCACCTTCGCGGCGGCTGTTCGCAGCACGGCAGCCCCGAAGCCGTTGCCCTCGACCCGTGGCGGCGGTGGCGCGGCCTTGCGCTCCTCTACCGGTTTTGCCACCAGCCGCACCAGCCACTCGGGCGCGTCGGCTATCGGTGCCTTGTTCTGCCATTCGTAGGCCTCGCCCGTGTCCGGGTGAAGGCTCGGCACTGCCACGATGTACCCGCCATCCGACCGGACATCGAGGCCCTTCCCGTCGATGCCGTTGCGCGTCGGCAACGTCAGCCGCTGCGCAGCCAGCCACGCCACCAGCTCAGGCCCGTACCGGTAGACCAGGTGGACGCCGCCGCCACCTGTCCGCACGGTCAGCGTGTTTCGGTAGTCGGCGCCTGCCGCGGCCGCGTTGACGCGCTCCTCCGCGTCCGTGTTGGCGTCGAGGTCAAGTACCCAGATGCCAGAGCCGAGCGGGCCGGCGCCCGTCCGCACGCCGATGTTGGAGTCGGGCTTATCGGCCCACCAGCGTTCGACCTGCGCGGCGTCCGCGCTCGCGTCGGTCAGTCCGTGCGTACCAGCGTAGGGCCGCTTTCCCTCAAGCGGGAACACGCGCCAGCCGCGGCGCACGTAGCCTTTGGCGGTCGTCAGAATCTTGCTCATGAAAGACACTCCAAGTCCCCGCCCCGTGGAATCAGCACGGAGCGGGGCGGCCGTTCATCGGCCGGAGCTTGTATGTGATGCAGGCATGGTCTGATTCACCGCGCCGACTGTAGAATCTGTAACACGTCCGCCCGAGACGGCCGCCCGGGGAACAACACCCGGACGGCCTGACCGTGGATCAGACGGTCACTCGGAGAGAGCGTCTAAGGTTTAATCCGCTTCATCAGCGTCTGCCATGCGAGCGCCGCCACTGCCGGTACTTGTCCGTTGCCGATGCAGCGCAGTCTGTCCACCCGAGCGGCCACCCCATTAGCCACTCGACCCACGTCGGGTTCAGCGTTCCACGGGCCCAGTCTTGCCGTGTTTCTCCACGTATTAGCGGATGGTTTCCAAGCATTTTCTGCATCTTCCCATTCGGAGTCCCTGCTGCGTCTTCGTTGGCCTGCGGCGTCAGCCACATCCCCGGAGCCACAGAATGAGCAACCGTCCCGCATGTCATTATGAAACGGGTACGTCCACTCTTCGCAGTCGTTACATTTCCATTCTCCGTGGTCACACCCGCACCCGGACATGACATCGTACCCGCACCAGTTGCAAACCCACCCATCTTCTGTTTTATGGGCAGTTTGACCAGCCTTAAACTTCGCAAGTATCCATAGCCTTCGGCGCTCGTGAGGCGCCCCGACATGTTCCGCTGAAATAACTCCCCATTCCGAGTCATACCCCAGATCGGAAAGGTCACCGGTGACTCTGTTAAGTCCGCGAACAGCGAGCATTGGTGAGTTTTCCACAAAGACATATCGCGGTCGTACCTCGCCAATGATGCGGGCCATATGTCGCCACATTCCCGACCGCTCTCCGTCGATGCCTGCGCCTTTGCCCGCTGCGGATATGTCCTGACACGGGAAGCCGCCCGCGACGACATCCACACGCCCGCGCCACGGCTTGCCGTCGAACGTCTGGACATCATCCCAGATAGGAAATCGCGGTAGTGACCCGTCCCGCTGTCGAGCGAGTAGGACGCGCCGCGCGTAGGCATCCCACTCGACAGCGCAAACGCAGGTATGGCCGAGAAGCTGTCCGCCGAGGATTCCTCCCCCTGCTCCAGCAAAAAGGTGTAGCTCATTCATTCTCCACCACAGGGGATCCCATCATTCTGTAGACCTTCCGGCGCTGATACCACAACCTTTCGGCCTTGCCGCCGTCGCAGAGGTCGTAAACGACCGCGCCCAGCTTGCCCGGCGCAGGTCGAGCGATGCGCCCGACACGCTGCTCCAGCCTTGCCGCGTTGCGCTGCGGGACGCCAAGTATCAGCGTGTCCAGCCGCGGCAGGTCAAGGCCTTCGTCTGCGAGCTGCGTGGCAATCAGTACCGGCGTCATGCCCGACGCGACGGCCTCGAGGAGCGCCGCGCGCACCTTAGCGGGTAGACGGCCGTGGACAGCAGCCGATCCGACGCCGACCGCCTGGAGCATACGCCCGAGCTGTTCGACGTGTTCGACGCGCTCGGTCTGAATCAGGACGGTATGCCCTTCGGCCACGGCCGACGCCGCCAGCGCGAGGATGATGCCGTTCCGGCGCGCGTCCTCGGTGCTGGCCGTGACCATTTCGGTATAGTCGGCGTCGTCTTTCGGCGCCCAGCCCGTCGATATGCGCCGCACCTCCGGGACGATGATGGCGTTGGCCTCGACCAGCGCCGCCCTGCTGACCTCCGCGCGAACCGGCCCCATATGGCCCAGCAGAATCGGCGTAAGTCCGTCCGCCCGCTCTGGCGTGGCTGTCAGGGCCAGCCTGTACCGGCCGGGCAACGCGTACAGCACGTCCGTCAACGTCGCACAAGGTACGTGGTGGGCCTCGTCGACCACGACAAGGCCGAACGCCGCTCCCCAGCTGTCCAACGTCTCGCGCGGCCACGTCGAGAGCGTCTGCATGGTCGCCACGACAAGCCTTGCGACAGTCGGCGCGGCCCCGTCCGCGATGACCTGAACGGGGATGTCCAGCGCATGCGCGCGGGCCTGCCATTGTCTCAACAGGTCGTGCGTATGCACCAACACCAGAGCGGGCGTCGGCAAGTGCAACACGGCAGACAGGCCGATAGCCGTCTTTCCAGCCCCGCACGGCGCCACGATGACGCCGTGTTTGTGTCTCCACCACGCCGCCAGCGCGTCCCGCTGGTACGGCCTCAGTGTCAGGCCAGCATGCGCGCCCAAATGCTGCCCGGCCGGTAGTGTCGTGGCGTCCTGAACGGTGCCCGCAGTCGCTGCGTACCGAGGCAGCACGTACCCGTACCCGCTGCGATGCAGCCGCCACGGCACGACGTTGACCGGCGGAAGCGGTACGTGCTTGCCGTTGTCCCGCATGGCAAGCGCCACGCGGTATGCCTGATTCGGCAGCTCGGTAGCACGCGCTTCGTCAAGCGACAGCGTGTTCAGGCCTCCGGCGCGGATGGCGGTCATGGCTTGCCCTGCCGGTGGTCGCCGCGTTCAATGGCTTCGACCGCTCTCGTCATTGAGTAGGCAGTAGTCGCATCCCAGTCTCTCTGCGCAACATCACGCAACCACGCCACCACGGCGGCGCGTTCCTCCTCGGCCGTTCGGGCGGGCGGTGGCAGCGGGACGCACCGGGGGCCGTAGTTCTCCCCCGGAGCGTTGCCGTAGCGTTCGTGCCTCTCACGCTGACAGGTCTGCGTCGTCGTGCAGCGCGGGTCGGAGCAGTAGGTGCCCACGACTCGATCAAACTGGCTCATTCGTTCTCCTTGCGGCGGTGTTCGCCGCGCTCAACGACCAGACCTTTCAGAGCCTCACGCATGGCTTCCTGTTCGGCCTCGTAGACACGCTTTCGGTTGCGATCTTCCTTGGCGGGGTGCTTGCGGGGCTTCTTCACGGCTCCCCCTTCTTGCGGTGTTCGCTGCGCTCGATGACTGCGATGGCATAGTCGAGATCGTCGTGCGTGATGCGGTCATCCATCGTGTTCTGCCACTCGCGCAGCCACGCCACCACGGCGGCGCGCTCGTTGTCCCGGCCCATGTCGTATGCCTGAGCGATGTTCTCGTTTTCCAGTTTCCGGGCCAGACTGTCCAGCGTGCGGGTCATGGCTTCCTCCGTCGGTGCTTGCTGCTCTCAATGTCCGTGGCCCACCCGCCCGCCAGCCGCGGGATGATGGACGACCCGGCCGCGCCCTTCTGGCCGCGCAGGTACTCCAGAACGGCCCGGCGTTCGTCGTCCTTGCCGTCCGTGTAGCCCTGTCGGTATCCCTGCTGCCCCGCAGTCTCAACAGGCCCGACAAGCCGCCGCAAGGCTTCGACAGTCAGGCGCATGTCGTCCATCTGGCCGAGAAGCCACGCGCAATCCATGATGACGCGGTGCGCGTAGTCAGTCTCGCCCGAGTGCGCGCGTAGCGCCTCGTGCCGGCGTCGGATGTCGTCGAGTCGCTCGGCGTCGGTCTGGTGGCCGTGGTAGGCCATTTCACGGTCGGTCATCCGAGCCCCCAGAATCCAGCGCACGCGCCAGCGACAAGCAACGTCACGGCCGCGCACCACACCAGCAACGGACACGCGCCAGCAAGGGCGCGGTGGAAGGCTTCACCCGGCATCGCGCGCCTCCTGCAACCGCTGGGCGATGACCGCGCAGGCCTCCTCGAGCGTGGCGGCATGCTCGCCGATGGTCGCGCCTTGGTAGCCGTCCGCGCGCACTTCCACCCGCCAGAAGTCGCCGGCCTGACCGTTCGACCGGTAGATGATCCAGAAGTCGCGGCTGATGACCGCCTGGACATTCGGATCACTCCACGTCATCGTACACCTCGGGGCTAAGCGCGCGGGCTGCGTCGTAGCGGGCGAGCGCATCGAGGCCGGTGGTGGCCTGCGGGCGCAGTCGGTTCAGCTCGGCCAGCTGGTCAGCGAAGGCCTTGCGCAGCGCGGCCTCGGTCGCGTGCATGCTGGCGATAGTCAGGCGCGCCGTCCCGACTTCGCGCCGCAGCTGGTGTAGCTCCTGTTCTTGCGCGATCAGCCTCGCACGGGCTTCTGTCAGTCTCATTGTTCTTCTCTCCGGGGTGAATGGTCGACGGTGGTGATGTCGATGTAGAGTCCGGGCCGCTCGTCCACGGCGCGAATGACTTTGCGCGTCGACTGGTAGACGACGCTGCAATCGTCCTCGAGGACGCCGGCACGTACCAGCGCGTCGAGCGTGATCTTCGCCACGTTGTCGGCGTCGGGTTTTTTCGTATGCCACAACCTGCCGGCGCCTGCCTTGATGTTGCCCGCACGGTCGGCCTGTAGCTGCGCCTTGGTGCGGCTGAACACGGCCACAATCGACACGGCCACCGGCCCGCGCATGACCTGACCGCGCGCCTGGCGCATGATGGACACGCAGGCGGCGTCCTCCCATGCAGCCGTCCGGCTCGGCGTGTAAAGCACGGCATGGCCGCCTCGACGCATGCCAGCACGCGGCCTGCCCTTGCCGATGGGCTCAAGGTCGATGAACAGCCTCACAGCCGCACCGACTGCCGGCGTGCAGCCTCTGCCGCTTCACATTCTGACGGCGCGCACCTGTAGGCCTCAAGCATGGCCCGCAGCTGGTCATAGCTCGGCGTCCGCTTGCCCTGCTCATAGCGCCAGAGCGTGACGCGGGACAGGTCAAGCAGTCGCGCGGCCTCGCTGAAGCCGAGGCCGGCCGATTCGCGGTAGGAGGTCAGTAGGTCGGAAAGCATGGCGACCATGTAGCCGATACCGACCGGAAACGTCAAGCCGAATAAATCTTCCGACTTTCTGCGTCTGGACTGTTGCCAGTCGGAAACGTGGCGGCTATTAGAGTGTGGTCGGGACGGCGCAGCGCCGACCGGACATCAACCCAGCCCACACGGAGCCGACAATGACCAGCAACGACCACAGCCTCTGGATCTGCAACAACGACACGTATTGCCCTGACGCCGACAGCTTCGACTCGGTGCAGGAGTTCATCGACTACTGCCGCATCGTGTTTGGCGCCGCGCCTGTGCTGACGCAGCGCATCGCTGGCTCGGCCGTCGAGATGACCGACGCGACCGGCGCCGTCGTCCTGCGCGCGGTGCTGGCATGATTGCCCGCATCATCGTGACGGTCGTCTTTATCGGCGCAGTCTGCACGCTTTGCAACCTCGCCGGATGCAGCGCCAGCCAGCCCTACGGCACGCCCGGCGTGCGCCTGCACGCAGCCCTTACCCACAAGGAGTAACCATGGACAACACGCCAGAACTGAACGCCGCGCTCTGTAAGGCGCAATCTGAGATGGGGCCGGCCCGCAAGGGCAAGGTCAACCCGGCTTTCAGGTCGAACTATGCCGACCTCGCCAGCGTGATCGAGGCCGTGCAGCCGCTGCACGACAACGGGATCGCGTATCAACAGCGCGTCAGCGTGGACGGCGCGACCGTCAGCGTCTCGACCATCCTGCGCCACGTCAGCGGCCAGGTACTCGACTGCGGCGCCATGACGGCACGCGCAAAGGACGAGTCCGCGCAGGCCATCGGCAGCGCGCTCACGTACCTGCGCCGGTACTCGCTCCAGACCGCGTGCGGCATCGCCAGCGCCGACGACGACGGGCAGGCCGCAGGCCGTCCCGCGCCGACGCAGCCGACTACCTGGACGGCCGCCGAGGCGCGCGACTTCTTCGACCAGCTGCGCGCCATTGACTGCTCCGAGCGCGAGCTATCCGCCACGCTGGCGCACCTGAAGCGCCCGCACCCGTCTGAAATGACCGCCACGCAACGCAGTAAGCTGTTGGCATGGCTTCCAACCGACGACGGCCGGTCTGCCGTCGCAGCTGCTACCCACAACGACACCAAGGAGTAATCAATGGCCTTTGACCCTTCCGCATACCCCGACAAGCCCCGCCAGAGCGGCGGCCGTCAGGTCATTCAGCCCGGCAAGCACCGCGTCACGATTCAGGCCGTCGAATGGGACAGCATGAAGGCCACGCTGGCCGTGACCTTCGCCGCGGGTGACGCGACGATCCGCGGCTGGTATCCGGCCGAGGGGCCTCGAGCGTGGCTTCTGGCCGGCCTGCTCCGCGCTGTCGGCTGGCCTTACACCATCGAGCCGCAGTCCAGCCGCAGCACCGACCGTGCGTTGCTCGGTCAGGAACTGGAGATCGTCGTGGTCAAGGACGAATGGAACGGGAAGGAGCGCATGCAGGTGCGCTACACCAACCGCCTGCCGGGCACCGTCGACCGTCCCGCGCCGACCGACGCGCCCGACGACGACGCGCAGCCCGACGACGACATCCCATTCTAAACGCGCCAGACCGGCCGGCCCGTACCTCGCAGGAGGTCGGGCCTTTGCCGGTAGGCGATTCAGCCTAGGAGAGAACATCATGGACAAGCCCTCTGGATATGAACTGTTGCGCGCCGCCGCGGGCATCGTTGCCGACCTTGACGCGCCAGAAGGCGCCGACGCCGCCACGCTTGATCAGCGGCTGGCTGACTGGATCGAGGCCAGCGACGACAAGCACGGCGCCTACTACGCCGTGTCGAAGCGCATGGAGCTGGAGGCCGACGAGATGGCGCAGCTGATGTCCGTCATGAAGAAGCGCTTGAGCTACCTCGCCATGCAACAGGCGCGAGTAAAGGCGCTTGCGGCCGACCTGCTGATCGCGCGTGAGATGGTCGGAGAGGAGCCGAAGGTCAGCACGCCGCTTTTCCGCGCGTGGCTGGTCAAGACGGAGGCCGTCAGCGTGCCCGAGGACGTGGGCATGCTGCCCGAAGCGTTCCAGCGCCGAAAGGTCGTGGTTGAGGCCGACAAGACCGCCATCAAAGCCGCCATCAAGGCCGGCGAGTCCGTGCCCGGCGCGTTCCTTGTCGAGTCCAGAGGTATCCGATGGACGTAAGGCCGATTAGCGAGCGCATGCGCGACTACCTCGAAGCGCATCAGGGCTCGTCTGCCAGCGAGATCGCGCACGGCATCGGCGTGCCGATTCAGTCTGTCGGTCACGCGCTGCACCGTGACGCGGCAGGCGGGTACATCGATCATGACATCGTTGGCGGCGTTTACCGGTACTGGCTCCAGAGCCGGCCGGAGCGACGTGGCACAAGTCGCGCCCTGTTCATCGCCATTGAGGCCCTGCTAAAGCCGGGCCGCTGCATGACCGTGACCGAGATCGGGCGGGCAATCGACCGGAAGCCGAGCATCACATACACCAGCCTGACCAACATGGAACGGCTCGGCTTTGTGGTTTGCGAGTCGCACTTCAGACCGTTCCGGTACAGGTGGACGCGGCGCGATGGCCCGTAGGGTCGAACGCTGCGCCGAGACTGAGCGGGCCGAGTGCTGGTCATACCGGGGCGCCACGTGGTGCCTTAGCTGTGACGGCCTCGGCCTCGCTCCGGGCTGGTCAGAGTGCAGCGAGTGCCAAGGGGCGGGCGCTGTGTGCTGCCCGTCGTACGGTCAGCCCTTGTACGGGCTGTACGACTTGCCGTCGGTCGTGACCAGCGCCTGCATGCAGCTGGAGCCCACGCGGTAGGGCCGACCGAGGCTGATGTGAATCCACGTCGGCGGGCCGTTCCTGCCCTCGAGGATGACCTGTCCATAGTGCAGATTCGACTCGTGTACGATCCAGCGCATCACGTCCTCGAGCTTCGCGCCTGGACAATGAAAGTCGGCGGCCTGCCCCTTGAGGTGTTGGCTGCTGGCTGCGCCACCGACGGCAGCGTTCAGCGCAGGGCCGCGGAATGCGCAGTGAATGGACACCGGCCCGAACTTCGCGTGGATGGGCTCCAGCAGCGTCGCCGCGAGGTCAATCAACTCGCCAAGGTGAGGCTTGGCTTCCCACCGGTTTTGCTCGAGCAGCGCTTCCTTGGAGGTCGTGGTCAGCTCCTCGAAGGTGAAGTGCGGGCTTAGGTTCACGGCTTGCTCTGGTCGTGCGCGGTCAACAGCTGCGCCAGCGCGAACGCCAGCGCGAGCGCATCGTCGCGCAGCTGTTCGGCTTCGGCTTTGGTGATGCGCTTCCCGCCGTCGCCGCGCGGGCCTACGGCCTTTCCCATGTCCGCGACGATGTGGACGACGGCGGGCGCAAGCTCGAGCATCAGCGCACCGCGGCGTGAAAGACAAGCTCGCAATTCACCGACGCCGAGTCGCTGAAGATGGCAAGCTGCGAGGCCGCCGCAAAGCCGCTCCAGCCCGTGCCGTCCAGGTAGTAACCCTCGGGATCATTGATGGTCGCATACATGGCCGGGGCCGCGCCGCCATGCGTCAGAGTCGAGTCATAGCTGATGCGCAGGGACTTGCTGGCCTTGTCGCGGTTGTGCAGGGTCAGCATCACGCCGGGCCGATTCGGCAGCGTGATCAGCTGGCACGTATTGACGCTGGCCGGCGTGGTCAGCGCGTACACGTAGGGAAGGCTCGGCAGGTTCGACAGGTCGATAGCGGGCATGGTTACGGCTCCAGAGGGGTAAGCGGGGCGTGTTCTGCATCCGACCGCGGGTCATCGGCCGGCAGGTCAGCAGGCGCCACGGCGTCGGCCGCGCGCTCCGGGTCGATGGTCGAGACGGTCATGGTCGGCGCGTCGATAGCGCCCGTCGTGGTCTGGATCGTCATGCCGGGCAGGTGGACATTCGCGCCGACGCCGAGGAGCGCCAACAGGCCTAGCAGAACGATGATGCTGAATACGCGGAACTCGTTGCGAATGCCGCGCAGGTTGCTCTCGAAGCTCTCGCGCAGTTCGCGCCGTTCGACGGTTGCCGCGGCGCCCTGCTGCTTCAGAAGGGTGAATAGCATCTGCTCGACTGATTCGGACATGGCGTCTGGCTCCTGCGCGGCTGCTATCACTTCTTCTTACCGCCTTCGACCTTGCTGTAAGCGATAGCGATAGCCTGCTTCTGCGGGTGCCCCTTCGCCATCTCCTTACGGATAATCGCGCTCATCTTCTTGTTGTCGGCCTTGGACATTCGCCACCTCTACAGGGATGGTATCACAGTCGAATAGTCACCGTCCGGGGTCGACACGACCATACGGCCCGCGATGTCGCCGGGCAGGAGCGGCCCGATGTATTCGGCAGGCAGCAGTCCCGACGCGACCATCAGCGACAAGTGAGGCTCGTCCAGGCGCACGGCCTCAACCAAGAAGCCTTCCACCAACAACGCACGGACGTGTTCGATGGCCGCGGACATCAGGACACCGCCGGCAACATGATGGCGTTCGCCACGTTCGCCGTGTCGGTCGAAACGTAGTGGTACAGGTCGGTCGAGCCCGAGCGCAGCCAGCGGCCCGAGATGACGTTGCCCGCCCGGTAGATGCCCCGAAGCGTTCCGAGGCGGGTGCCCGTGTTCGCGCCTGTGGCGATGTTGCGGCCAAAGTCGAACGAGTCGCCGATATAGGCGCCGCTGCTGTCCTGCGTTTCCGGGATGGTGCCGCCGCCCGTGCTGTAGACCGTGCGCGTGCCACAAGCCCACATCGTGCCGGTATTCGGCTGGAACACAGAGCAGTGAATGGTATTGGCGGTGGTGCTGTAGCTCCACATCGAACCCGTCGAGGACAGCCAGTTAGACGCCACGGACGAGGTGCCGCCGCTCACACACATGCCGTAGATGCGCCCGTCTGTCTCAGAGCAGACTGAGGTATCGTTGGTGTAGGGCTGGAGGATGGCACCGATGTAAAACCATGCCTGCGTTGTGGCGTTCTGGATGCACTGGACGAGGATGGTTTCCGGCGACACGTAGCAGCGGATGATCGTGCTGGTGGCATGCAGGGCGCCGCTGTAGGTCGCTCGGTAGTACCCACTCCACTGGCCTGAGGTCATCGGCAACGCAGCGTCCCAGCTGTTGTAGCTGCCGCCGTTCTTGTTGATCCCGGCCAACAAGCTAGCGTTAAAGGCCGTGTCTGGGCTTAGCATCGTCGGCGTTGTCGGCGTGGCAACAAGCGCGCGACCGCCAAGAATGACTACGGGCGTCACGCCGAGGCCAGCACCGGCCGGAGGCTCGCACGTCAGGGCCTGCGTATTGCCGCCGGATGTCCGCTTTGTGATCGTCCACGTATGCGTCGAAGGCTTCGCCGTGCCTCTGTAGTCATTGGCCGCGGTCAGCGCGTTGTAAATGGCATCGAGGAATAGCTCAACAGTCGTGCCAGTCGGCGACACGTCAGCGCAGCGCACGAAGGTCAGTCCAGACAGGGGGAACGGCATAGCTACGGCCCTCCAATGGTGCCGGTGGAGGTGGTGATAATGGCCGGCGACGTGTTCTGTTCGATGACGAACGCGGCCGCAGGGACACGCGCCGTCGCCACGTACACGGTCAGCGCGACCCAGCCGAGGCCGCTGCCCGAGTTGCCCAGCACGTAGCCGACAGGCGGTGCGCCGAGTGCAAGGATGCTGCGGCCGGTCGTGGTCGAGGTCGTGGTGCTGAGTGTCGTGGCGCCCGTCGCGTACAGGACATCGCCAGACGTGTAGCTGGTCAAGCCCGTCCCGCCCTTGTCCACAGCGATGGTCGAAGCGCTCCACGTCCCGACCGTGACCGTGCCGAGCGTCGTGATCGAGGTCGCGCCGGCCCACGTCCCGGCCGTGATGCTGGTCAGCGCGCCCGCGTCGTAGGGCTGCATGCGTGACCAGCCGAGGTCAGCACCCGCACCCGCGGACACCAGCGCGTAGCCAGACGCTCCAGGCGCAAGCCGCCCCCACGTTGACGCGCCACGCATCAGCAGGTCGCCGCGGGCTTCCGACGCGACAGCCACGCCGAACGTGACAGCGCCGGCCGTTGACCAGTCGGGCGCGATGTTGCTCGAGGAGCCTACGACGCGCTCGGCCGTCAGTGTCGCGTCAGACGACTTGACGAGGTATTCGGCCGTGGTCGGCGCGCCGCCTCCACCACCGCCGCCGCCCGTGCTGGCGATGGTCACGGCCGCGCGATTGTTCGTGGCCGAGGTCGTCAAGGTCACGTTCGACCCGGCGATTAGCTGCACCTCGGCATAGGTCTGGCTATCGGTTCCGGCCGGCGTCGGGACAAGGACGCGGACTACCTTTGTCGTGCGAACGGTTGCCATGCGTCAGCCTATCCGATCTTCGTGTCGCGCTGCGGATCCTCGATCATCAACAGGGTAACCGCGTCGGTGCCCGTGCCGTCGATCTGAAGGTCTGACACGATGCATAGTTGCTCCGCGAAGCTCACCTTCGCATCCGTCAACGTCACGATCTGGCCCTTGTACAGCTTGTAGGCGCTCGGCACGACGTAGGAAACCGTCCGCCGCGGGAACGCATAGGCCCTCGCCATCCATGCCAGAATCGCGCCGGCCGTCGTCTCGTCGTAGATACAGGCCGAGTCGATCACCCGCTCGATGATGCCGTATCGGCCCTGCGATGCGAGGCAGTATGCGTCGGGCTCGGCTCGCTGCGTTGCGCCGTTGACTACGACTGTCTCGTTTCCGCGCTGCACGCTGTCGGTGTATTGACCCGTCCGCACCGAGTACCGGTAGCGCAACGTCCAGCGGTTGGCGATGCTGCTGCTGTCGGTGCTGATCGGCGTGGCCCGTTCGATCAGCGGGTCGGCGTCGGCGTCCAACACGGCCGATACGTCCTGATACGTCGCGTCGTATCGCCACACGATCAGGCTCGCGCCGTCGCCCGACCGGTCAACGCTGACAGGCAGCAGCGGCAGAATCTGAGCCTGTAGCCAGTCCAGCGGGCGAACGCGCGAATCCACCACGCAGTCAAAGCGGTACGTCGTCAGCAGGCCCGCAGCCGCGGCCATGCGCCCGTAGTCGATGGTCATCCCCGACAGGCTGAGCATGTCGATGATCACGTCTCCAGCCAGCGGCGACAAGCCGCCGCGCGTGCTGTCTACCGGGTCATACCACGTCGCGTAGACCTGTATCGGTGCGTCGGTGGTCGGCTGAAACGCCGTGACCGATGGACTCCGCAGGCCGTAGACGTGTTGCCCGTCCGCGTCCACGTAGTCGCTAAGTGTGTTTGTCGGGTAGTCCGCGTAGTAGGGCACCAGCGACACGACCTGACCGCGCGAGTCCTGCACCTGCACTACGCGGAACTGCGTTGGCGTCAGCTGCTGATCAGTCGTCAGCCTGATGTACGGAGTATCGACCGCGTGCCCAGCTACAATCAGTTGATAGCCCTGCGGCCCGTCGATGTAGGACGCCCACACGCCCTGGCTACCTGCGCACCAGCCGCCGATATAGCCGGGGTGACCGTAGATGCGCGGGTACACAACGCCCAGATCTTCCGTTGCCAGCGTCAATATCGAATCAGCCCAC
>Ga0208005_1000477_pt1 | contig 15038 bp, 27 predicted proteins | sample DEB19_08_DNA_3_FD_184530 | JGI IMG/M metagenome (GOLD analysis project Ga0208005, IMG submission 184530) | Aqueous microbial communities from the Delaware River and Bay under freshwater to marine salinity gradient to study organic matter... | ecosystem: Environmental > Aquatic > Marine > Coastal... | reverse complement strand
GACAAGCATTTCTTTGCGTACAGGAGGTTCACCAGCCTTATTCAGGCGAGCCTTCCTAAGGTACACACCTTCACGAGAAAGTTTGGCAATGATCGATTTGGTCGGCTTGCCATACATTTCAGATAGCTCTTCCACAGTATCCATCGTAGGTTCGGCTTTGTATCGCTGAACCATAATCTCAACCATTTCTGGTGTATAGTTCGTTGCTTCTTTCATCTTTCATTCTCCGACTTTACGAAAGATATTATAAGGGAAAACATACCTAAAAATCAAGTGTTATTTTTTGTTATCTAAGCTTTTAGCTATTAGACCTACAACAATAAGTGCACAACAAGCAACCATTAACATTGCAAACTCAAACATGGTAATTTCTCAATTTTGGTAGGAGTAGAAGGAATCGAACCCTCATCGCCCGCTTAGAAGGCGGATGCTCTATCCGTTGAGCTATACTCCCAGTGGAATTTCTTTATCTACCTCGACAGTTTCAAAATAAGGCTCAAATACATCATAAAAGTGATCGTCATCTGGGTGATAAATTTCTTCTAAAAATTTAAGCCCAAATTTGTATCGCCAATACAAAAATCGATCCCCTGTCCATCTTGCAATATCAGAGTTTCGACAATGCCCAGTATAATATGCTCCAACTTTTAAATTTTGTTTGGGAATTACCGCCATGATTCTCTCAGACACTCTTCAAATAGACTAAAAGTTTTTTCAAAACGCATTTGATACAGGCATGCCATGGAGTTTAAAAGCTCTACAATTTTAGGTTCATTTGCAAATTCGGCGGCAAGCTTAAGATCCTCTACAACGCTCCAAGCATTCATGATTCCTTGCTCAAGATCAAACCTTACGCTGTGATCCATTTCATGTCTTCCTCTTTAATTACTGTCTCTACGCCATCATATTCGGCAATATAAAATCTACTACCAACAGGCACCCATGTTATACTTAAATCTGGAATTAAGTCAGTTCGAAGATTGTGCTCATTTAAAACTTTTTCCAATATAGGAAGAGTTCTAGTTTTATAAGTATCTGACCAAGGTTTTTCAAGGCTTTCCACAAGTTCAGGAAGATAAAGAAGCTCTTCCACACCGTGCCAACTATACCAGCCAGCTCCCCAGTCGAAACTATGAATAACTGCTACTTTACCATTTCGAACTACTTTTTTCATTATCACTCCTTGGTGCGGAAGGTGGGACTCGAACCCACACGCTTTGCAGCACAGAAACCTAAATCCTGCGTGTCTACCAATTTCACCACTTCCGCTTATCTTATGATGCTACTCGATTAAATACACGAGTTGCATCAATAAGTTTTTTACGCAAATCAAGATTGAGATCAACCATCAATGAAAGCTCCTGGCGTAGTTCCAGAATCTCACTCTTCAACTTTTGATTTTCTATCTCAAGCTTGAACATATATTCTCGAGTTTCATTCATTTTCTTCTGCCACCCACATACGCAACCATTTACATGCAAAAGGAATATCTTTTTCTGGGTATCCATTTTCTCGCAGAAAATCTTGAACATTTTCTACTTCGTTAGAATCCCACACTTTTGGGAATCCATAGCGCCAGCCGCTAGGCGGATCAATCCAAACGCGCATAATATTTGCTCCTTACCACTTTATGGAACCATTATACTATGGATACCGTTGCGTTGTCAAATATAAAATTTAGAATGGTTGAAAAAATACTTAAAAAATTTCCGGGGGCCGAGCAAGCCATGTCAACTGCTTTTTTTTAATTTCGACAAATTTTGCAAAAATTCCCACCCAATTGCACAAAATTTACAAACCCCGCTCCGGGGGCCGGAAAAAATTTGGGCGGGGTTCGCGCTTAATTTGCGTAAAATTAGTACTTGACACCCGCACTCAATTGCGGTATAATTTAAATAAGCGCACTTCAAACCCCGCGCGAGGCCTGGCGCGGCGAATTTATTACTTGCATTGAGTTTGCACTTTGGCGCAAACTTTCCCGATCGGTAAATTTCGACAAATTTTGCACAAATTTGAATTAAAATTTCCCGATCGGTAAATTTTGCACTTAGACACGTAAAAATAGCACTTGACATTGATTTCGCACTTTGGCGCACACGTAAAAATAGCACTTGACATTGATTTCGCACTTTGGCGCAGGACCGAGGCGGTCCTGCAAGCAGATTGACAGTCAAGCAACCTGCAGCGGGGTCGGCGGCAAATTGTGCAAAAACTTGACAAACCCCGCCCGAGCATCCAAAAAAAAGTTCTTGCAATTCAATAGCTTACCGGGCGATGCATCGCCCCGTAAGTCATTGATTTTATTGAAGTTTTTCTGTAACAAGCCAGCGCACGCTGCAACAAGCCAGCGCACGCTGCAACAAGCTCGTCCACGTTACGTTATAACATTGCAAAATAATATTATAAAAAAGCCGGGAAAACCCCGGCTTTTTAATTTACCCTAGTTTATATAAAAAGGCATTTGAAAATGCATACCCCAGGAATACTCCACCCATCGGCCAATTATTTAATCGCAGCCCATAATCTAGGGCAATTGCAGTATATATTACACCGACGACAATAGTTAATATTGGTCCCATTTAGAATCTCCGAAAAGGCGGGGTTTCCCCCGCCTGTATATATCATGCCGGTTTAAAGTGGTCGCGAACCTGATAATCGCGCCAATTATACGGTGGCGGGTTCATATAATTCTTCTTGGGAGTATTTTTAACCAGCGCCAGCAATATTGGCAACTCATAACCCATGATATCTTCCAGTGCAGTATGCGGCTCGGGCTGCAATTCTGGCCCGACAATATATCGTGCCATTGTGTCCGCATTAGTCTGGTATGACATATTGCCTTTTCCAGTTGGGATATTAAATGCCACGGAATCCAGAATAGCCTGCCGATATGCCTTCGACCGCCCCCATTTATTTGCAGCGGCGTGCCAAAGGCAGAATCGTTCCGAGAATATATTCAGGTCGATTCCGGTATTGGCACATTTACTAGCATCGAATGCCAGATTGTATGCGGTGAGAATAGGATTATATTCCCCGCGCACGCGTTCTAGCCAACGATTAACCGCCGCAGCGGATGCCAGCATACGCGTCCCGCTATTCACCATATTATCGTATGCGGAATAGCGCGATTCCAATCGGTCGGCATTCCAGAATGAGCTGCCTTTAAAATGAAATAGCGGATGCTGATTGCGGTCGGAATACACCTCGCCAATCAATACCGCCGCTTGAGTTTGAATGCGACCTTTTCGGTCGCATACAATCGCGCCAAAATCGGCTACTTTATCGGTCATCGTCGTTTCGGTGTCGATAATTAGATAATGCGTTTTCATGCTGCTTTTTCCATATTGCGCGCTTGAGATTTGGTCCAATACCAGCGAAAGTATTCCTCGTACCCTCGCGCTTCAATCTCCCACGGCGATAGCCAGTATTCAGTTTCATAGCGAAGCCTATATAGAGTGTTTTTATACCATCCCTGTTTTTCTTCCAAATCTAAACCACAATGCAGTGTTTGATAAACGTGCACCAATTCATGACCGACAACAGCGGCTAAATCAGGCTCATTCCATTTTATCTCAGAGTTTATTTGAATATGGGATTCAAATTCTGACGCAAAACATGCGCCATCATAATACCCCATTTCCTCGCCTACAATGGTAATATCATGTGTTTTCGGAATATCGAACAATTCCCGTGCGTGCGCTACAATATGTTTTGCCACGGAATTCAGATTGCGATTGCCGAGTTTGATTTTATCCATTATACGCCTACCTTATTAAAGGGAGCGGGATCGAGAGTATATACACCGAGTTTGGATACGCTGGCACGAATGTCCGGCATATCCTCCCACATTTGAGATTGCATTAGCAAACCCGCGCCGAATGACCATTGCAATTCGCGAGTTTTAAATTCCGCGTCTGGGGTAGTATCGCCCTCGACTCTGGAAATAATAATGCGCGGAAGTATTCCATGCATGGATAAGTATTCCCAATCTGCCTCGCCCAATACTCGGGAGGTACAAATTGCGACCATTTTCTTTTTCGCAATTAGTTGCCGCATAACACTAGCAAGCGGCAAAAGGCAATCCCGCATAATCATATCTCGCGTGCATTTTCTCCATGCTGATATATTCAGCGTACCGTCGGCATTATATTGCCGACGATGAGAGGAATCGATTACCGTCCCATCAAGATCGAATATATTAAGCTTATTTCGCATTTATATTACCTTAAAAAACGGGGCGCAATTGCGCCCCGAATATGCAAAAGGAGATGAATCGAAAAAGAATTACGCGCCGAGAGCGTCGCGCAGACGTTCCAGCGATGCCTTGCTTGCCTTTTCCAGACCGACAAGCGCATCGTCGGCCAGCCCGAGCTTTGCTTCGATTACGGAAACCGTTGCATCCTTCGATGCTACGGGCTTGCCATCCTTGCGGACCCGTTCCATTTTTTGGTATGGGATGCCCTCGCGAATTGCTTTCGCGATGATGGACTTGACTTTTGCGTCAAACTGGTCAGCCAGTTCCTCGCATTTGTCCAGATTCAACGGCGAAGCGGCGCGCATAGCGTCGAGCAGCCGAGCGTCGAAAGTAGCAGCGGGAGCTTTTGCAGTAGCAGTCATCTTGACATTCTCCACATCGCGGACGGAATGCCCGCGGTTCGAGAATGGTAGTCGTGTCAACCCGTGTGCGTCAACTTGTTAATTTCACGAGTGAGCTTGTTAGTGCGTGCGGGCGCTTGTCGATGCATATTTCATGCCAAAAATATTTTCGTCCAGGTATTGACAAGCATTCCCGCGCGCGGTATTCTATAATGGGAAATCCGCGTCCGCGTTTTCGGCGCAAATTGTCAATTTAATTGACAATTACCGCCCTTTCAAAAAAGCCAATAAAATCAATGACTTACGGGGCGGTGCACCGCCAGCTAAGTCATTGATTTAGCTGGCTTTTTTGCTGCTACCATTTTAAAAATATTTTTTAAAGCGTTTAATAATAGTTTTTCGAGTATTCCAGGCGTCCTCCAGTATTGCATAAATACAAAGCAATAATATCCAAAGCCCCAAAGCTTGAACCCAAAACCATGCGTCCATTAATCGTTCTCTCCATAATAACCATAATCTTCGTCAGTGCCAAATCCCGCAGATGTCATAGCGGAATCATGGTCGCCATCCATTGAATCGTCCGGCTCTTGATTGGATATCCAATCATTTGCGCGAAGCATTTCGCCAATTTCATCATCTGGAAGCCATTTAATAAAAGCTAGAATAACTTCTTGCTTACTTAGCAAACCGCAGTCAATATAATCTATAAGATTTTGAGCATTTGACATTTAGTTATTCTCCATGTCGGGGCCATTATATTCTGCGGAGTCAATTCGATCCTGTAAATCGATAAGAATATCTCGAAGAGTTTCCCTAGCATAATCCGCCATATCATGCCATACCAGAACATCGCGAATTTTATAAAACAATTCCTGTATATCGTTTCGATTCATGAATTAAATCTCCAGTTGAGACGTATATTATACCATAAGACGACAAAACAATTCAATTAGAATTTTTTAGAGTTCTCATTTAGAAACAGTATATGCTCTTTGTAACAGTTTACCGCATGTAAACATGCGAGTGACGAAATCAAAATACCAATTGCAACCTCAATCATTCGAAGTATGCCTCTCTCATGTTATTATATCGAGCGCAAACAAATTCGATATTCTGCACGCGATCTAAATATGCGTCCCAGTCAAAGTCTGGGTTTCGCATACTGTGGTATTCGTTTGGCAAACCTCGATGAAGTTTACCCATCTCAACGGCGATATAATATTTGCGCCAGATATTATTCAAGATAAAATTCCTCGTCATCTTCAAAACGATAAACGGCATTCGAGGATTCTTGAAACGCCGAATTAATCGGCGTTTCTTCAATGTCGATCCACGCATACGAATAACGCTCGGGAATAGCGGCGGCTTTTGCCGCTTCTAGCGTATTGTATACGCCGAGAATATCGTACACTCCCTGCCGGGTAGTGTATGCAAAGGGAATATAAACCATGCTCATATTTTTTTCCTCAGTAGTTGAATGACCGGCGACTAGTAGTTGCCGGGATAGCAGTAGGTGCGGAATTCTAGCACAGAATCGAGGCTGAAGGATCGCCACCCGCGATCCTCCATGCTCCACACCGGGAGCACCCGCTTGTTAGGAACAACGGGACCAAAGTGTCCTGTCACGCTTTCCGCAAGCGTGGCGAACATCGTGCGATGTTCGCCATTCTTCTTGACGAAGTCAACGATGCACACATGCTCTTCTAGTGCTTTCCGAATCGTTTCGAATTCCATGCTATGCGCTCCCTTCAATGTGAAGTCATTATAAGGTAGCGATTGCACAGTATGCAATAGAGCAATGATAAATTTTTTTCTTGCAATCACTACTCGAGTGTGGTATAGAGGCCTAGGGCCTGGGGGGTTATTAGACTGTCAAGTAGCTTGCCGGCTGCGCTCCCCCACACGCGCAACTTTAGGTAAATTTCAAAAAGTTCATTTTAAAGCAGTAAATTTCAAAAAGTGCAGTAATTTCAAAAAAACTTCAAAAAAGTCCAAAAAAGTATCAATACCCCTTCAAAAAAAGTTGTTGACAAAACTTTATGCACAAAGTATAATAGCTGTCATGAACTTGGTAAAAATTTCTCCAGAAAATCTTGAAGTTGCAAATGCTTATCTGCAAAACGGAAGCATACAGCAAGTTGCTCGTTCGCTTGCAATTTCTGAAAATGACGTAACCGAGATACTGGCACGTCGAGAAGTTCGCGCATATATAGATTCTATTTATTTAGATTATGGATATCGAAATCGTTTTAAGTTAGCGGAAACTTTGGATTTGCTGATTAACGAAAAATTACGTGAAGCAGAAAGCACAGAGATGTACACTAACAAGGACTTAGCCGATTTACTGCAACTAGCTCATAAAATGCGTATGGATGAAATTCGAGCAATGACTGAATACGAAAAAAGTCGTGAGACTCGCATTCAAAATCAAACCAACGTTCAGATAAATGAGACTCCATTTGGTGCTGGTAATTACGGTAAGTTGATGGAAAAGCTACTGCAATCATGAAAGAATTTCTAGCGGAGATCGGCATGAACGCCGGTCTTATCGTTGCAGGTTTATTTGGCTCATTACTTACACTCAAAAGCGGAGCTTCCAAAAGATTGGGAAGCGCATTGATTAGCATAGGCACCGGAGTAGGCTCAGCCAACTATCTTACACCGATAGTAGTGGATTTAATTCACGTACAAAGTCGAAATATGGAGTTTGGCATTGCGTTTATTCTCGGATATTTAGGACTTAACGGCATTGACTTTCTAGCTCGCCGTATTCTGGACACTAAAAAATGATAAACGCAATTGCAAATGGAGCACTATGTACAGCCATGGTGCTTTTTTATATTGTACTTTTTGGAAACGAAAACAATGTGATAAATAAATGGAAGTCTGTAAATCACTGGACACTACGCGTCGCAGTTTGTGGAGTGATTGCATCTTCCGCGTGGAACGCGGTAAACTTTACAGCAAACGTTCCACTCGGCGAAACGGTGTTAAACTTCTTTTTAGCTGGATTGTTTACATGGGCTTTTTACTTTCATCGGTATCATTTTAATGGAAATAAGTAGATCGGATATACAGTGTGAATTTGTAGAAGAATGTAAAACTTTTATTAAACTTCCGATAGCTCCCTATCTCGAACTTTTAAATGTAGATCCAATTCCGTCTCAGATTGCAATATTAAATGCAATTCAAAAATATCGCTTTGTCGTCGCTGCAGTTTCTCGACGGCAGGGTAAAACTTTTATTGCAAATATTATTGGTCAGTTAATTACTCTAGTTCCTAGCTGTAACGTGCTGATCATGGCCCCGAATTACAATCTCTCTCAAATCTCGTTCGATTTACAACGTAGTCTTATTGATCACTTTTCGCTTGAAGTGGAACGTGACAATGCGAAGGATCGTGTAATCGAGTTGAGCAACAAGTCTACGATTCGAATGGGTTCAGTGAACCAAGTGGACTCTGCCGTTGGACGCTCCTACGATCTTATCATCTTCGACGAAGCTGCACTAGCAGACGGTGAAAACGCTTTTAACGTGGCTTTAAGACCGACGCTGGACAAACCGAACGCACGAGCCATCTTCATCTCAACTCCTCGCGGTAAAAACAACTGGTTTAGCCGATTTTGGGCTCGTGGATTTTCTGACGAGTATCCTCAGTGGGCTTCGATTCGTGCAACTTGGAAAGACAATCCACGAGAAAACTCAGAAAACATTGCAGAAGCGCGTAAAACTATGTCAGCTGCGGAGTTTGCTCAGGAATACCTAGCAGACTTTAACGTGTTCGAAGGACAGGTGTGGAAGTTTGATGCTGCGGCTTGCGTATCAAATCTGGAAGAATTGAACGTAGAACGCATGGACATCATCGCGGGGTTGGACTGGGGCTTCAAAGATCCCACAGCTCTTTGCATGCTTGCCTACGATTGGGACTCGCAAAAGTATTATGTGCTTGACGAGTATCTACAAGCGGAGCGAACTACGGAACAACATGCGGAAGCGCTGAATGAAATGATAGCTCGCTGGAACCCCGATTTTATTTTCATCGATTCTGCGGCTCAGCAGGTTCGCTTCGATTTAGCACAAAACTTTGGAATTGCAACTACCAATGCAGAAAAAGATGTGTTAAGTGGAATTGGGCATGTTGCCAGTATCGTGGAAAATAACAATCTCATTGTATCTGGAAATTGTAAGCATACACTTGTCGCACTGGATGCATACCAGTGGGATGAAAACCCAAATTTGTTAAAAGAAAAGCCAAAACACAACTATGCTAGCCACATGGCGGACGCGTTACGATACGCACTTTATAGCTTTAAAACTTCGTCTACAATTTTTTAACACATAAAAAAATTTAGCAGTTGACAGTTTGTTGTTTTCGCTCTATAATGAAGTTCAAAATATGACAAAACTTGCACGCGATTTAGTAAAGTATGTGCGTGATAAAGCAAAAGGACGATATGCTAAAGGAAATGAGTGTTACGTCTGTGAATCGTCAGATAATTTAGATTTTCATCACTTCTATAGTTTAACCGAACTACTTAATGTGTGGATGAGAAAAAATCGACACAACCCTCAAAATGAAGAAGATATTCTAAATATTCGAGATAAATTCATAGAAACGCATACACGAGAGTTATACGATGAAGCAGTCACGCTTTGCCACACGCACCACTTACAATTACATTCTGTCTATGGAAAAAACCCTGGACTTGGAACCGCTGAAAAACAGAAGCGATGGTTGGAAAAACTAAGAAATGGCATGGTATAATTTCTGGACTACAACCAAAGAAAACCCCGCTCAGCCGAGTATAGCTCTGTCTGAAGGGTCGCTTATTGAATCGCGGGAAATTGTAAATAACTATCGCGTACAGTATGAAAATTTGGAAGTTGTCAATCGAGCGGTAAACATGCTCGTAGATGACATTGCTGAGATTCCAATTGCTGTTGGCAATAAACTGCCGGGTATTATTCCTGGAGCAAGACCTGCAACAGAAAATGGATCTATTGTTCCAGTGTTTCGGCAAAAGCAAGTTTACAGTTTGTTAAATTTACAGCCAAATCCTTATCAGGATATCAATAGTTTTCGAAGAAATCTTTTCGTTGACTACGTAATTGACGGAAACATATTTGTTTACTTTGACGGTTTGTATCTATATCATTTGCCTGCAAATCTCGTTGAAATTATACCAGATAAGAAAAACTATATTGCAGGATATGTCTATGATGGTCTGCTCGACTTTAAGCCGTGGGAAATCGTTCATATTAAGGAGAATTCGTTCTACTCAATTTATCGTGGAGTTTCTCGGCTGCGACCCGCTTATCGCACTATGCAGCTCCTTTCCAAGATGCGAAGATTTCAAGATAACTTCTTCGACAATGGAGCAGTGCCAGGACTTATCATTAAAAGTCCCAGCACGTTAAGCGATAAAGTAAAAGAGCGTATGTTACAAGCTTGGCAAACTCGTTACCGCCCAGATGGCGGTGGACGTAGACCAATTATTTTAGATGGCGGTCTTGAAATTGATACTATCAGTAATATCAACTTCAAAGAGATGGATTTTCAGTCGTCTGTAGTTGCTCTTGAAAATATTATTCTAAAATCAATTGGTGTGCCTCCGTTGCTGCTTGACTCTGGTAATAATGCAAACATTCGCCCAAATCATCGGCTTTACTATCTTGAGACGGTAATGCCGATTTTGCGTAAGTATATGTTTGCTTTTGAAAGATTCTTCGGATTTAATTTAACTGAGGATGTCACAAATATTCCAGCACTGCAGCCAGAGTTGAGCGATCAAGCAAGATACTACTCGACGCTTGTAAACGGTGGAATTTTAACTCCGAACGAAGCGCGAGTAAAGCTTGGTAAGGAGCCGATGGAAGGTTTAGATGCGATTCGAGTTCCTGCCAACATCGCTGGGTCTGCAGTAAATCCTGACATTGGTGGTCGCCCTAGCGACGAAGCGGAAAGCGCATAATGGAATACGGCGACGGAAGCTTTGAAGGAGCAATGCGTCGGCGTCGTAGACGTCCACGAGTAAAATTTGCTTATAAAGCAAACTCAGTTTTATCCCTGAGTTTGCCGCTTGTAGATAGAGGAACTACTGAATTTAACTTTGCTACTTATTTTACAGGAGCAAATTTAAGTTTTAGTACAAGTGGTAACACAGGTAATCTATCTTTGAATACAAGTACTGGAATCGCAAATACTTCTTCAGTATATGATGGAGCTACAACTTACGAATTTTATGTGATTGCTACCAGCACGCTAGGTATGGTAACTTCACCCAAATTCAATTTAACTACGGTATAACTATGACAAAAGGACAACTTTTAGAAATTGTTGCCAAATATTTCGCAGAAAAAAATAAATTTATGACAATGCGAGAGTATAAGCAACAGGCTGACTTTCCAGTTAGCCCAAATTTAATTATACGGTGCTTTGGGTCTTGGGGAAGAATTCCAGGTAAGATTCGTAAGTATCACCCTGAACTGGCTGCAAAAATTGATGGAATTCATGCTGTGGCAAGAGAAGCGGAAGAAGAGCCTGTAAAGCCTCGTCGAGCTTCTAAACCTGCCGAAGAATGAAAGTAGGAGATTATGTAAAGTGGAATTCTTCTGGAGGCACAGCCAAAGGAAGAATTGAACATATAATGACAGAAGGTGTTCTAGGAGTTCCTGGTAGTAGTTTTTCTATTAATGCTAGTAAAGATGATCCTGCTGCACTTATTCGTATTTATCGTGATGGAAAAGAAACTGAAACTCTTGTAGGGCACAAAGTTTCTACTCTTACTAAAATTAGTAAAGAAGAAGCTACGAAGGGAGTAGATATTGCTATGAATAAAAATTTCTTTTTAAGCACAGAATTTAAAGCTCTTGTTTCAGAAGATGGTGATACCTATATTACAGGTCTTGCCAGCACTCCAGATGTTGATCGCACTGGCGATATCATCGAAACAAATGCTTGGATGAAAGGAGGTCTGGATAACTATCGTAAAAATCCAGTAATTCTTTTCAATCACTCGTATGCAAAACCAATTGGAAAAGCGGTAGAAATTCACCCAGATCCAGATGGTTTACGAATCAAGGCTAAAATCTCAAAAGCCGCTGGCGAGATTTTAGACTTAATCAAAGACGGAGTCCTTGGCGCTTTTTCCGTAGGTTTTCGAATCAAGGATGCCGATTATATGCCGGAAACCGACGGATTTAGAGTTAAGGACGCAGAACTGTTTGAGATTTCGGTTGTTTCTGTACCGGCAAATCAATCTGCCGTCTTTTCATTGTCAAAGTCCTTTGATTCGTCCGAGGATTATCAATTATTTAAAAGAACGTTCATGAATGACGGCCTAGAAGGACTTGAAGAAAAAGTAAATGCTGAATCTTCGAGCGCCACTGCGCCGGGAGAAGCGACTAAAGTCGCAACTAAGGAGATTAAACACATGGATCCAAAAGATTTAGAAGCATTGGTAGCTTCTGTCGCAGAAAAGACTGCACAGACGTTAGCTGCTGCGCAAATTGAGCGTGAAGAAAAGGCTCGAGTTGCTGCAGAAGAAGCTGCTCGCAAGCAATCGGAAGAAAAGGCACTCTCCGATAAAATCTCGGTAGCAGTAACCACGGGTGCTGAGCGCCTTGTAGCTGACATTGAGAAGCGTTTTGCCGACAAGAACGCCGATCTGGAAAAGATCGTAAACGAACTGCGCGGTGAAATTTCGGAAAAGTCACAAGAAATCATGAAGATGCGCGAATCAAAGCGTATTTTCAATGATCGTACAGACTCAGACTGGAAGAAGGCATTTGCAAAAGATGCTGACGATGCATATGTACTAGGCCTGGTAACTCGTAAGGGCTGGCAGGACACGACTCTGGGACGTTCACTGATTCAGAAAGTAAACACTCAGGCAGGCGTAGAAGTTTCTTCGGCTGACTTCGAGCAGATCGTTTCTACAAGCATCGAGCGTGATATTCAAAATGCTCTGATTCTTGCTCCTCTGTTCCGTGAAATTCAGATGACCGCAGCAAGTCTGATTCTGCCAATTCTGCCAGACGCAGGTTATGCAGAATTTACTTCAAACCAGAGCGCAAGCGGATCGTCACCGAAAGGTAACTTAGATCCTCGTTCGAATGCATACGGTTCGCCTTACATTGGCGTATCGATGACCGAACGCGTGCTGACCACGAAGAAGCTGATTTCGAAGAGCTATCTTGGCAACGAAACTGAAGAAGATGCAATTCTGCCGATTCTTCCGTTGATTCGTGAGTCGATGATTCGTTCGCATGCTCGTGCAATCGAAGCTTCGCTGCTGGTAGGTAATCATGCTGATGGTCCTTTTAATACTTCAGGCGCTTCTTACGACGGTCTTATCAAGCTGGCAGATTTAGACAGCCACAAGACTCAAATCACTGGCGTAACGACTGCAAATGCAGCTGTTACAACTGCAAATCTGTTAACGCTGCGTAAGAACATGGGCAAGTATGGTGTTCGCCCGGAAGACGTTGTTTACATCGTTAACCAGCGCACCTATTTTGAACTGCTCGAAGACGCAGAATTCCAAGATATGAACCTAGTTGGAAACTTGGCTACAAAGGTTTCGGGTCAAGTAGGACAAGTGTATGGAAGCCGTGTACTGCTGTGCGATGAGTTTGCAACTCCTGCTGCTAACAAGTATGCTGCAGTGGCTGTTTACGCTCGTAACTTCGTTGTTCCTCGGCTTCGTGGGGTCACTGTTGAGTCAGATTATGATGTTGAAAATCAGCGTCGTGTTCTGGTTGCTTCACAGAGAATCGGCTTTATCGATCTTATCGATGGCGCCACTTCGAAGTGGGCACTTCAGTATCCTTCCTCGTAAGTTACATAGTAGCTTGCAACAAAAGGAGAGGGGCCTTCCCCTCTCCTTTTTCTAAATCGATTTACTCAGTCAAGTTTTTTATAAGTTGATTATATGGCAGACTTAATAACAATTGATGACTATAAAACTTTGATGGGAATTACAGGCGTAAAAGATGACGAAAAAATCAATATGCTTATCCCTAGTATTAGTCAACTTGTAAGAAACTATTGTGACAATCCTATAATCGATTATTACTCAACTCCTTTTGTTGAGTATTTTGATATACAATGGGATACTTATACTGCTCAGTTAAAGTATAGCCCAATTGTAAATATTTCTTCTGTTTATGAAAGAGAAACTCAATCTTCAGATTATGTTCTTTTAGTAGCAAATTCTGATTACTGGGTCGATATAGTATCCGACAGTGTATTTCGCACAACTTCAGAGGGTCGTTATCGTAATTATCCAAAAGGTACTGGTGCAGTAAAAGTTACTTATACTTGCGGCTACGCAAATACTCCAGTTGACTTAAAACTTGCTATTGCTGATTTAGTTACATATTACTTAAAAGACGAAAGAAAAGAGCGTAGAAGTCTTGGAGCAGCCACTATTTCTTATGCCAAGAACTCCGAAGATGGTAGTTTTCCGGACTACATTAAAAGAGTACTTGATATGTATAAAATATGACTATAAGAGCAACTTTACGTCAAATAAACGCAGCTATAGTCAAAGATATGGACGAAAAAAATAGGTCCAGAAGAGAAGAACTACAAAATAGACTTGGTACTATTTATATATTAGACATAGAAGAATTAAAATTTACTTTAGATTTGATGCTGAGAGGAAAAGGTGCTGCAAGAACGATTGGAACCACATCAAGTTATGGAATTTTTGGAACTGTACTTGAAAATTACGATAATCTAAAAACAAATACTTTTGTAGACTTAAAAACAAAGAATGAAGATAGTTTAAAGATTAATATATTCGATAGTTCTTTTAGTTATAAGACTCAGTTAAATGATCTTATAGTCGAGGCGAAAAGTTTAGCAAAAGATAGAGAACTAAAAGCATTAAGTATAATATCTGGCAATCTTAGTAATGAACAACTTGGGCCAATCACAAAAAGAGGAAGTGAATTAATAAGTCTTAAAGAAACATTAATAGCTAATTCATTATATAATTTAAAAGATTCAAACACTAAATTTTTGTTTATATTTAAAAATCATCAAGATTGCAGAGATTATCATAATTCTTTAGAAGCAAAAATTAAAGAAGTATTTATAAAACCAATTATTGACGATTTAAAAAAAATATTTAAATTAAGTGCTAATCAGGTAATAAAATTAAACGATTCAGAAAAAAAAGTTGATAGAAGTCTGGATGTTGCACATGGAGGTTCAATAGGTCTATCAGCCCAACTCTTCAATATCACTAGAAGTTTGGGGGAAGGTGCAGCTGCTCTAAGAGAGCAAGCCAAATCAATGAAAGGAGTAGCAAAATTATTATATAATGTAGCTGCTCAAAATCTTGAAGGTATGGCAATTCAAGCTATAAGAAAATTTGTTCCTTTAGGTTTTAATGAAATTCCTGTTAATATAAATGATATAGTTGAAAATAGAG
>Ga0208005_1000476_pt1 | contig 15044 bp, 17 predicted proteins | sample DEB19_08_DNA_3_FD_184530 | JGI IMG/M metagenome (GOLD analysis project Ga0208005, IMG submission 184530) | Aqueous microbial communities from the Delaware River and Bay under freshwater to marine salinity gradient to study organic matter... | ecosystem: Environmental > Aquatic > Marine > Coastal... | reverse complement strand
GAAACCAGAGATCACCAGCGAGATTCTCCAGCAGTTGTTTGAACTGGCTGGCAAGGCTGGCCTGTGTGACTGGCGTCCTGCTGGCAAGACTCCTGGGCCTTATGGTCAGGCCGATGCTGTTGTGAGTGAATTGAAGTGATTTGAGGTGCGGCATTGCAAGGCGGTGCCGGGTCCGGTGTGGCACGGTGCGGTGAGGTGAGGCTTTGCGAGGCCGGGCATGGACTGGCGAGGCTAGGCCGGGTTCGGCTAGGCTCTGCGTGGCAAGGGTGCCAATGGCACTGGTGGTGATCGCGACTTGCGGCATGGCATTGCAGGGCACGGTTCGGCATGGCAGTGTGCGGTGCGGTATGGTAAGGCGCGGTTCGGCACGGCTTGGGCACCAATGGTGCATTTCATTTTAAAATGTCCAATGCTTGAAAGGCGGACAAATGACGAACGAGAAAAGGCAGTTCGAGGAAGATCCAGAGATTGCAGCACGAGTTGAGAAACTCAAGGCAGTGACGAAAGACTTTCAACGCGGCAATGTGCTGCTGTGGGAAGTTGTTGAAACGACGCTGGGGCTGGATCGAGAAGACGAAAAACTACGGTATGCGGTCGGCAAGTGGCGGAAGTATTGCCACAAGGAATTGCGGATTGAAACATGGGCAATTCCAGGAACAGGCGTAAAGTTGCTGACCGAATCTGAACAGGTTGGAATGTTGCCGCAGAAGCGAGCCAAGAAAGCGTATCGGCAACACGGTCTGATTCTTCGAAGCATCAAGAACACGAACATCAGCAACCTGACAGAACACGAACGACGCATGGCCGCTGCAATCATCGAGCACAGCAGGCAGGCCAGAAAAGACACAAACAAAGTCACGAACACAACTCGCGGCAAGATTCCGAACGACCGGCAAGCATTGATTGAACGGGCTAAGCGTGCGGCTGAAGAGGGGAAGAAACAGTAGAGGCTGGGCAGGCCCCGGTTAGGCGTGGTGGGGTATGGCTCGGCGCGGTTTGGCTGGGTCAGGCTAGGCGAGGGCACCAATGGTGCTGGTGGTGTAACGCGAAATGGCGGCTGGCCTTGGCAGTGCATGGCATCGCTCGGCTGGGCACGGCAGGGTGCTGCTAGGCTGGGCATGGTCCGGCAGGGCGGGGCGTGGCACGGCATGGGAATCCATGATTCGAAAGGCAGGAGCAATCCTGCCTTTTTTCATGCGCCACTAATAGCACCTGCCATCTTCCGCACATCACGCCACATCCCGCAAGATGTGGCCCATGACCACTCCAGCGGAACAAGTTGACGCCGAAGCACTCAAAGCCGCATCTGTCAGCAATGACGGCGTTACGGTTACGCGCCGTTCCTTGACGGAATTGATGGAGTACGAAAAGCACGCTGCCGCACGAACAGCGACGGCAGATATGCCCGGAACCGTGAAAGCGATGTTCTCAAAGATCGTCGCACCGGGAGGCCGCTAATGGGCATCCTGTCATGGTTCTTTGGAGCCAAGAAACAACAGCCAGAAATCAAGGCAACGTTTGATCTGGCACAAACGACGCCGGACAACAGAAAGCACTGGGCAAGCGCGGATTCACTTGCGGCTCGTGCGGCATTATCTCCAGCCGTTCGCAAGGTCGTTCGAATTCGATCGCGGTACGAGGCCGAAAATAATTCGTGGTATTCTGGCATTCTCCAGACGGCGGCAAATCACGTCATCGGCGGGCCTGGCCCACGTCTGCAAATCTCCACTGGTAATCCGGAAGTTGATCGACGAATCGAAGCGGCATGGATTCAGTGGTGTCGTGTCGTCGATTTTCAAGACACTCTGCGGCTCGCGTTCGTGACGTACTGGCGAGACGGCGAAGTGTTTTTGATTCGTCGCGATTTGCCATACCGAACGCCCGTTTCGCTCGATGTGGCACTGTTCGAAGCCGATCAAGTCGCCGCGCCATGGTCGTCACCTGGATACGGAAATCCATTCGAAGACGACGGCGTTCGGTTTGATTCGAGTACGAATGAGTTGCAGTTCTACGTCTATCGGCATCATCCGGGATCAACAGCATTTAGCGTCAACACGTTCGAAGGCGATTGGTATCCGGCTCGGCAGGTGGTTGCTCATCTGTTCCGGGCAGAACGTCCTGGTCAGATTCGCGGCGTACCTCGTGCTACTCCTGCCCTTCAGACGCTTCCGATCATGCGGCGTCAGGAACTGGCAACACTCTACAGTGCCGAGACTGCTGCAAACTTTGCGATGTACTTGAAGAGCACGTCACCCGCTCTTGATCCATCATCGTCGCCAGCGGACTTTGCGGAGATCGAACTAACCCGAAACATGCTAACGACGCTTCCCGCTGGATGGGAAATCGGACAGGTCGAACCAAAACAGCCGGGGCCGCTTTATGAGATGTTCCAGCGTCAGGCACTTATGTCGTTCTGTCGTTGCACGAACATGCCTTATACGCTCGCAGCAGGCACTGGAAAGGACGCAAACTTCTCGTCATTCAAAGGCGATATGCGTAACGTCTGGGAACCTGAGGTACGGGTTGAACAGAACCGCATCGAGAACACTATTCTGGAACCTGTACTGAGTTGGTTCCTTGAGGCTGCGGTATTCAGTCCGGGAATTCTGGCAGGTGCTCCACCGTTTTCTCAGATTGAACACCGATGGCATTGGCCGCCATTGCCTGAACTTGATCCGAGTGAATCAGCAGCGGCAGCGGAACAACGGATGCTGATTGGTCTTTCCGCACCGTCTGATGAGCACGCAAAGGTGGGTTCAGACTTCAATTCCGTCGTGGCTCGTATGGCAGCGGATTACGCAGTGGATGAACAGACCGTGCGGCAGATGCTATTTCAGCAGAAGTACGGAGCACTTGCACCAACGTCGCCGCAAACCGCTCAGGCCGCAATGCCGCAAGGCGAATACACGAACCTAAGCCAGCGTGATTTCAACAACAATCAACGCCGCATTCAAAAGGCTATGCAGTCCCTGATTGATGGCTCGCAGACTGAGGCGATGGTTCGCGTAACGCTGCAATCGATCGGGCTGGCACCGGAGCGAATTGACGCACTGATTCAAGACGCTGCTGATGGCAAGATTGACACACCACAGGAGGCAGCATCATGAAGTTCACAGCAAGGCTCCAACTGACAGCGGCTGAAGGTGGGAAGCCTCGACGGTTCAGCATTCTGGCCTACTCAGGCGGATTGCTTCCGGTTGATGGTTTCGAACAGCCGGTGATTGTGGATCTGTCTGGACTGGAGATTCCCGGAGCAATTCCAATTCTGATCGACCATGAAAAGTCGGTCGAGGCAACGCTCGGAATCACTGACTCGATTGATAACACCGGATCACAGTTGCTGCTGACAGGTCAGGTAACAGGCCAGAGTCAGAAGGCACAAACAGTGTTGGCAGCAGACGCAGCGGGCCACAAATGGCAAGCGTCTATCGGTGCGAGAGTGATCGAACGAGAAGACATCTCAGCGGGGCAATCTGTTGAGGTTAACGGACAGGTGTTTGCCGGTCCGGTGATTGTCGCACGCCGCTCGGTGTTGCGAGAAACGTCAGTCCTGCCAATGGGGGCGGATGCGACGACACAAGTAAACCTGGCGGCATCTGCTGCCAAACATTTGAAAGGGTCAGCGATGACTTTCGAAGAATGGCTTGCATCACTGAAAGTAGATGCCAGCACCATGACACCAGAAGACATGGCCGCTATGCAGTTGGCCTATGAGGCAAAGCAGAAGCCAGCCGTTCCGGTTGCCGCTGCTCCTGCTGTAGCGACAGCCGCTCCAACCGTTGCACCAACAGCCGCTGCCGGTGCTCAGTTGGATCTAACGGCGAGCGTTGGAGATTTCCGCAAGGCACACGCTGCTGAGGTTCGTCGAATTGCAGACATTCAGGCAAAGGCCGCTGGATTCCCGGCAATCGCAGCAACAGCAATCGAGGCAGGTTGGTCAGCTGACAAGGTCGAACTGGAAGTGCTGAAAGCGTCTGCTGCCCGTACCCGTCCGACATCATTCCGCAGCGCTGAGTCAGCCCCTGAGAACATGCCGAATGTTCTTGAGGCTGCCGCGTGTATTACGCGAGGCATCAAGGATGTCGAGAAGCAATTCGACGACAAGACGTTGCAGGCTGCTCACAGTCAGTTCCGTCGTGGCATTGGCCTTCAGCAGATGTTTCTCATGGCTGCTGCTGCCAATGGGATGCCTGTTTCACCGGGTACCCGGGTGACGACGGGCAACCTTCGTGAAGTGCTGGCGTACTCTTGCGGACATCACGCCATCGGCGGAACGATCAACGCGGCGTTTTCTACCGTGACACTTCCGGGCATTCTTTCGAATATCGCCAACAAGGAGATGCTCCAAGGCTACATGGAGGAGGATACCGTCTGGCGCGAAATCGCTCAGACGAAATCTGTCAGCGACTTCAAGACCGTGACCAGTTATCGCCTGCTGGATGACATGGTGTACGAAAAGGTCGGTGCTGGCGGCGTGATTAAGCACGGCAAGATTGGTGAAGAGTCCTTCACGCGATCTGCTGATACTTACGCCAAGATGTTCAGCATCACTCGTCAGGACATCATCAACGACGACATGGGCGCGTTTGATGATGTGCGAGCACGCTTAGGCCGTGGCTCAGCAATGAAACTGAATGACCTATTCTGGGAAACGTTCCTTGGTAACCTCGGCACGATCTTCACCAGCACTCGAACCAACTACATCAGCGGCTCAACAACGAACCTCGGAACCGATGGTGTTGGTCTGGGGCTTGGCCAGAAAGCATGGCGTCAGCGAACCTCGTCAACTGCCGATGGTGCAAAGCGAGTTGGCGGGCGTCCGGTCTATCTGCTGGTTCCTCCAGAACTTGAAACGGTTGCCGATGCACTGTACACAGCTCGAAACGTTGCAGCCGTCAAGGTCAGCGACGCAAACACGTTCGCGGGCAAGTATCAGCCTCTGTGTGCTCCGCAGTTGTCTGATTCTTCCATCACTGGCTACAGCACAACTGCATGGTATCTGCTTGGTGACAAGGCAATGGGAAGTCCGATTGTCGTGTCATTCCTTAACGGACAGGAAACACCAACGGTCGAATCAGCAGACGCTGACTTCAATACGCTTGGCATTCAGTTCCGAGGATACCATGACTTCGGGGTTGACCTGGGTGATGGTTACCTGAACGCGTTGATGAGCAAGGGCGCAGCGTAGTCACTCTGTGACGATGAACATAAGCCAGCCGGGCAGTTCCGGCTGGCTACTTTGAAACATTGATTGGAGTTCTAAATCATGCCTCAAGTACCAGTACAAACGTACTCAGAGGACTGCGCGATTGATTACACGCCAGCCGCAGCAGTCACAGCGGGCGACGTTGTCGTCCTAAATGGAATTGTCGGTATTGCTCCCTCTGATATTGCAGCGAATGATAAAGGTTCATTGCAGATTGAGGGGATCTTCCGAGTTCCGAAAACCACGGCGGCAATGACTCGTGGGCTTCCAGTTTACTGGAACAGCACAGGCGATCCGGACAACGGAACGTCAGGAACTGGTGCCGCAAATCAACTAGGCGTCGGCGTTTACATGGGCTTGCTTGCCGAAACAGCAGCGAGCGGTGATGACTACGCAATTGTCAATCTCAATGCGATGTACCCGGCGCTAGTCGGTGTCGCATCGGTCACCGCAGCGGGATCAAGCCAGTCTGATGCGGCACAGCTTTACCACGGATTTAACGTGGTGACTGGTGCTGATGGAACGAAGGGTGTGATCCTTCCAACGGCTGTGCCAGGCATGATCGTTTACCTGAAGGGCGTGACGAGTGCCGTTCTGAAGGTTTACGGAAAGACTGGAGCATCAATCAACGGCGGATCTGCAAACGCCGCGTTGAGCCTCACTACAGGTTTGATGCCGTCGATCTTCATCGCGTCCAGCACGACGCAGTGGTACACGATTCCGCTCGTCGCAAGCTGAGGTGCTAAGTGTCCGTTGACGACGATGTCTCAGAAGCACTCGATACCCTGCTTGATGAGTGGGGTTCGAGTGGGCTTTACATTCGCGGAAGCACGACGACGACAGTCACGGTGCGACGGAGTGTTGGTCAATCACAGACCGTCGAAGTTAACGGAACGCTGGTTGAGTACATCCCTGTCGATTTCATTCTGAAAACCTCGGCGTTGCCATACTCAGAGCCGCGCCGCGGTGACAGGATCAAATACGGATCAGAGGTGTATGAGGTCAGCACGCCAAGCGGGGAAAAGGTCTTTCGGCAGATCACATCAACAATGACTCGGATACACACTCAGCAGGTTAAGTAATGGCAGTAACGCAGGCACCATCGATTGAAGCATGTGAGGCGATTGCTTTACGCATCAACTCTGGGACTGCTTATTGCCTCGACTTGCGAGCACAGTACACAGAGCAAATCGTTGACTTCCTCGAAGACTTGCACGAATTGCGAGTTGACGTGGTGCCGGAAGAAGAAGAGACGCTGGAAGAGACACTGGACGTGGAAAACCGCACCAGTCATCAGATTCGCGTTCATCTTCGCAAGAAAGTGACCAGCGTTGATTCCGACGATGTGCAGGCATTCAAGTTGCTTGTGCGTCAGGTGTTTCAACGAATCAACAACTACGACACTTCGGACGGACGGGTAAAAGTCTGGGAGTGTGAGAACGAGTCTAAACAGGTGCCGGACAAAACGATCCTTCAGCAGAATCTGTTGTGCCTTGCAACGATTCTCCTGAGGGTCGAGGTGGAGGCAAGTGCATGACCGACACGATCGACGGACTGACAGCGATCATCAAGCGAATGGAATCTCTCACCGATCGCGGAAAAGTGTCAGTCATGCGGTCGGCTATTCGTACCGGGCTGAACGCAATCGGCAAACAGATCAGGCGGGATCTTGATCCGAAAGCCAAAGACGCGGCAAAGTCGGTGCGGAGTCGGTTCAAGGCGGGGCGTCGAAAGATCATTGCGAAAGTTGGTTTCGGAGTTGGTCCACGAAATAAGAAGCGGACTGACCTAACACCACGAACCGCTGGACGTCCGGGTGTTGGTATCGGACCGAACAATGTGCACTGGTGGATTAGTGGAACAGCATTGCGGCGTAATCGCTACGGATCAACTGGAGCAATGCCAGCGATGCAACCGGGACTGGCAAGGCTGGCAGCGGTGAAAGCCGAAGTCAGTATGTCATCAAAGATGGCAAAGGCAGCAGCAAGACAACTCGAAAAAGAAGTCGCAAAACTTCAAAGGATAAAGTGACATGGCAAAAATCAAGGGCAAGGGGACCAGCTTTCTGCTGTCAATCACTGGAACATACACAGCAATTCCGAATCTGATCGATCTTTCAATCAGTGGGGAAAAGGCCGAAACGTATGACTCTACGACCATCGATGGAAGCGTATACAAGACGAAAGACGCCACCGGGTTCAGTGAGACGGCTACCATCACTGCCAATGCGTTTTACGATCCATCAAACGCAGTTTTTACGGCGTGGAACGCTCTAATCAGCACGCCAGCAGCAAACAATGTCAAGGTGACGTACACGGACAGCGGGCCAACAAGCGTGGTCTACTCAGGCGTAGGATTCGGCATTGACAAGAACGTAGTCGCAAACGACGGAACCAAGTGCACGCTCACGTGCGAGACATCAGGAGCACCAAGCTAATGCGAGCACAGTACACTCGAAAGCAATACGCTGACTACGATTCTTGCACGCCAGAGCAGCGGCTGAAGACGGTTGTTGAGTTTGAGCGAGGCAAGCCCGTGCACGTCTTTCCCGCTGGTACAATCGTTGAAGGCGACGAGGCCATTTTGCGAGTCAAGACCGGCGTTGCTATTCCGCTGGATGATGAGTGCAAAGCAGCGTGCGGGTTGAACGACAATCAGATTTCCGCGTTGCAGTTGCAAAATGAAATGGCATCGAAGGGCATCAACGACAAGGGCGACCAGGAGTTGTACAAGGCTCAGGTGATTCTTGGCTACGATGATAAACTGAATTACATTCCTGGTCCCAACTGGGAAGCGTACCAGAAAGCAAAAGCGGAGTCTGAAGGAGTTGATGACATCGCATGAGTTCAATCTTTGACAAGATCAAGAAGCGAGCGGCATATCCGTTCAAGATGGTCAACGGAGAAACAGTTCATCTTCGCTCACTGACCATCGGGCAACTTCGAGAACTTGAGCCATTCAAGCACGATGATGCTGCGAATGGATTTGCAATCGGCTGCTGTCTACTCAATGACGACCTGACACCAGCATTTACACGCGAAGCTGGTCAGTCTGCCGAAGACTTTGGGCGATCAGTCAGCCAGCAACTTGACCTGCCTTTCGATGTCTTTCATCCGCTTGTGGAAATGATCTTCAAACTGTCGAATGAGCCAAGTGAAAAAGCATCTGAGGCAATCGTAAAAAACTGACAAATGACGGGGAGGCACGTTTCGCGGCGTTGCTTGCCCGTCAGTGTGGTCGATGGGATTGGTGGAATGTCCGCGATGAACACAGCCCGTATGAATGGGCAGTGCAACGAATGCTTTACGCAGTCGATCCATTTGGTCCGGAACGTGATGATGCAAGACTCGCATGGAACACTGTTCACAACGTCGCTCGCACATCAGTGAATCAACTTGACGAATCAGAGCTGAGAGACTTATTGAGAACGCTGAGGGCTTACCTGAAGTGTCAGGAAGACCCGGAAACAGAAATTGACATGGCCGCTTTGCAGAAGGTAAAACAACATGCCGAGCCTCGGTGATCTGGTTGTAAACCTGTCTGCCAATACCTCGAAGTTCGACAAAGGTATCAGTCGATCCAAACAGGGCATGATTGATTTCGGCAGCGTTACTGAAAAGGTTGCGGCGGGAATCAAGGCGAGTTTGATTGCAGCAACCGGCGGCGCGATCGCAGCAGCGGGTGCAATCTATGGGCTGACGGGTAGAATCGGGGAGCTCGCCTCGCTTGGTGATCGGGCGGCACAAACTGGTTTATCCGGTGCGTTCCTGCAACGGCTGGAATTCGCAGCCGATCAATCTGGCGTCTCGATTGAGACGCTACAGGCTGGCATGAAGCGGCTGATGATTGAAATGGGCAAAAGCGGCGAAACAATGCCGCTTGACCAGAAACTGGCCGCAATCGCGAATCAGATGGCAAACGCGAAGAGCCAAGCTGAGAAGGTAAAGATTGCAACAGACAACTTCGGCAAAGCAGGCGTGGAGATGACCGGCCTTTTTGCGGGCGGCATGTCTGACCTAAATCATTTGTTGGCCGAAGCGCAAAGACTTGGCATCGGCATTGATGACAAAGCACTAGCCAGAGCGGCTGCGGCTGATGATGCCATTCAAAAGATGAAGTTCACGTTCTCAGCAATGGTCGATCAACTCGCCGTGACGATGGCTCCTGCGTTTGAAATGGCAGCCAACAAAGCAACGGAATTGCTTGTGCCTATCAATGAGATGCTGACAAAGTTCAATCAGATGGAAGGCCGCTGGACATGGCTCAAGGATGTTATGGTAGCCGCGTTTGAGTTAGGGCTCGAAACTATCAAAAGCAACTGGAGAGGCACGCTGGAATACATGTCCGACACTGCCGTCGAGTTCGGACAAGATCTGCCAAACAAGTTGGTAGGCATGGGAAAAGGCAAGATCGGCGGCGGCAAGTGGAATCAACAGACGGGTGAAGTCACAATCACAAATCCCGTCGAGTCAGCACAGAAGCGATTCGATGACCTGATGGCAAAGCTGAATCAGCAGCCGGGGGCGCAACCAGCACCTGAACAAATTCCGAAAAAGCCAGATGTAAAATCAGCGTTTTCTGGATTGTGGGAGTCTATGCAAAAGCCGCTCGCAGACATTCAAGCGGAAGGGAAGCAACTGATTGACACCAAACTGGCTCAGGTCGCTCCGCTGGGTGGAATGTTGAAAAACTGGTTCGATGGAATGGCCAATCAGGAGCCAAAGAAACAGGAATCATTCCAGTCTCTCAGCGCCGCAAAAGCAGGCTCCTCAGAAGCACTGTCAACGGTCATGTACTCCGCATTCCGGCAGCGAAACAATCCGCAGGTGCAGGCTGTTGACAAGCAAACCAAACAGCAGGCGAAACATCATGCCGAACTCATGGCCGCAATTAAGGACGGCGGGTTGGCAATGATGGGAGGCTGGCCATGACGCTGACTTATGAGGGAATTCGTCCAGGCAGAACTGGCGGCACGGATGGCAAGCAGGTGACTGCTCAGCTTGTGCAGGGCTTTCACGGCGACGAAAACACAACCGAATACGATGTTTTGGTTCATCCGTCAGCGATCAAGTGGGGATCAGCACATCCGACGATTCCGTTTTGCTGGTGCAACAGCGTTAGGGCAGATCAAAGCAGCAACGGGCGAAATGAATGGACCCTGACAGCAGGCTATTCATCAGCGGTTGAGCTGAACGAAAATCCGTTGTTCGAACCCGCCGCTATTGAATGGGACGGCGACAATTTTGAGGAGCCGCTGATCTACGATCGCAACGACGACGCGTGCGTCAATTCCGCTGGCGACTTGTTTGAGAATCTGTTCCGTGAACGAACGCGGCGAGTGGTGACCGTGACAAAAAATGTCGCTACCGTACCAGCATGGATCATTGACACGGAAGACGCTGTCAACTCTGCAATCTTCTATCTGGACGGCATCGAGATCGGCATCGAAAAAGCAAAACTCCGACCCCCGTCGATCAGCAGAAAACAGATTCGCAACGGCATTCAGTTTCGTGAAATGAAGATGATTTTCACGCTGCGAAAAGACACGTGGAAAGTCAAAGTAGTTGATGCTGGCTTTCGTTACAAGGACGGCACGGAGCGAAAGCGAATCACAAACGACGATGGCAGCGATGTTTCACAGGCAGTGTGCCTTGACGGAACCGGACTGGTGCTGGCAAATCCAACACCATCCACCATTGTCTACCGCGAGTTCGACGGTTATCCATCGTACGATTTCAACCTCTTGCCGCTGGTGTAATCAATGGCAGATCTAAGCAGTATCACAGCCGCAAGGCCGACACTCAGCACGCAAACCAGAATCGTCCAGTATGGCGGCACTGTGTCAGCCGGTCAGCCAGTTGCGAAGAGTTCCGGCAAGTACGTTGCGGCAGACGCAAACGCATCGGCAACACTGGCGGCAGCAGAAGGAATCGCACTGACTCCGGGTGTTGCTGATGGCTACGGAGTCATCGCTTTGAATGGCAGCGTTATTCTTGTCGGCACCACAATGGTTGTTGGTACGACGTATCTGGTTTCCCGAACAGCAGGCGGAATTATGCCGGATGCTGACCGAGCAACAGGCGATTACGTGACGGTTCTTGGAACGGCAGCAACGACGACGCAGTTAGATTTGGCAATCAAAGCAACAGGAATTCAGGTGCCGTAACCATGGCGCGTGACAAGGTCTATGGACTGACAGAATCACAGATGAATGCCGTGCGTGATACCGTGCGGCATTACATGAATTTGTATGGTGGCGGGCAGAGAAGGGCTGGGGATGTTTTCGAGGTGCGCCCACGACGTGGCGTTTTGACGGCGGATTTGGGTGCGCCAGTATCTAGCCTTGCGGAGATGGCGTCGGCTACATTCAAGTTTCTCGAATTGCAACCCGATGGAACGTCGGTACTGTTGCCGACAGAATACACCGGCTACAACAACGATCCTGAATTTTCAGCATCGAGTGGGCAATCAATATCTGTGCTGTGGATCGACGGGCGATGGCTGATTGTCAAATCTGGCGGCGAATCAGGTTCGAAAATCATCTCCTTCGCAATCATTTCATCTGACCCCACGTTACGTTCCGCACAAGTTGAAATCCGCCAACGATCATTTACCGGCACCGTCTTTGGTAGCACGCTCGACGATACTGTCGTCACTGTTTACGACACAGACGGATGCTACCTAAACGAGCCAAATGTAGATTTGACGGGACGCAACGGAAAAGCAGTGTTGATGTATGTTGATGCAGAAGCAGAGGCGGCGCATTTCCCGGATTACGATGTCCCGACACAATACTGGAACGTATTGAGTCTCTGCTGTCCCAACGTGGTGTGTGAATAATGGCGGGAAAAGGCAGCGGTCAAACAGGGTGTTGCTGTGGTGGTTGTTGGGCACCGCCGACAGATCCACGAGGCGCGACCACTGCCGACATTATTGAGGTGCAGCAATACTGTTGCCGCTGCATTCCGAAATACCTCTGTGCAATCGTTTCAGAAACAGGATATGACGATGCGTCGGTATTGATGACGCGCAATTGCTCTGGAGATTACGCTGGCGATCCAATCCAATACTCCGGAACAATCAGGACTCGCACTGGTGATCTAACACTGAAGGTGCGACTGAGTGTTATCTACGAGCAATGCTATATCACCTACGAAATCGCGGAGACTGGCGACTCTGGAACGCGTTTAATTGACCACAGCGTAACCGCGTCACAATACGATTGTGCAGCCGGAATGACCACGGAGGCATGCGTCAATTTCGGTGGCGAATGGACACTTGGAGATACTCGCACGCTCACAATCTCTCCGCCAGACACATTTGACATCGGCAGCAACATTCGATGCGCTGGCTGTTCCTGCATCTGCAAGTGCATGTGCATCTCAGTCGCGAGTCAGGACGGTGACGGAAATATCACAATCGTCGGCAGCAACGAAAATGCTTGTGCTGTGGTATCTGTGCGCGAGGTAACAAACTGTGCTGGCGACAAGATCGACGAGCTAAAATATGCAACGTGGACCGCTGGTGATTGGTCAGTGCAACTTGATGGCAGCGACACAGCAGCGCCAGACACGCGGACCATCAACGCTGGGACCGAAACAACATTTGCTCCATGCACCATTACGCAAATCCTGAGATTTGTCGATGACGAGGTGCATGAGATAGCGGCGGTTTCTGGCACAATCAATGTGGTCTACGAATGGAACATCGACGACAAAACACCGCTATCCATGCGATGGATCGGGCGCAGTCATGACGAAAATAGCGTCGTAACAATCTCCGCGTACAATTGGACGTTAGCAACCTACGAAACACTCGGCACTGTAAGCGGTGTTGCGACTGGCAGCGATCAAAATCGGATGTTCAACGATCTGCTGGACGCTGACAACGTTGGCACCGGAGCAGATCTTGGCAAGGTACGAATTAGATTGCTGGCTGACTACGCTGACAATCTGATTACAGATTTGCTCATCATCAAAACAACTTCGTGCTGCAAGCTCGAATTGATTCCGCCTGGTAGTGTGATCCCGACGACGACACTGGCAAAGGTCGATTTATCAGCGACTGGATTCTGTCCTGAGGTGTTCAATTTCTGGCAGTTTGAGGACGAGTCAGGAACGTTATGGTACGTCTCGATTGACTGTGCGTGGTGCGGCGGATTGTGTGGCAGTGTGTCGACGGATTGTTGCGGCAGGCCTGTTTCGCGGACGCTGTTTGCTGAAGTGACTATCGGTTGCGGTTCTTGTGAGGGGACTGCAACGGTTCCTCTCTTTTCGGATGCTGCTGGAACAATCTGGGAAGGCACAGGCACGCACTGCAATTTGCCTCTCAGTGTGTCACTGTCGTGTGCCAGCGGCTTTTGGTCGATCAGCGTCGAAGGTGCCGGAGCATGTTCGTTTGCAGACACCGCCGGCAGTGTTGATTGTGATCCATTCTATCTGACCTTCGCGGGACGGTTTGCTGGCGGTATTGGATGTTGCGGCGTAGGATCAGTCGATACAGACGTTTCGATTTCTATTGTGGTGTTTGAATGAATCCGCATTGCGAATGCCCGATGGCTGGTTACTGCACTCGGCACAAGATGCACAAGGGTCCGGAGCAGCACAAGCGTTGTCAGGGATTGTCTGGCACAAAAGATTGTGGCCTGAAATACTGGCAAGCATGGGAGCAAGGGAAATGCGGTGCGACAGCTCCAGATTCGCCAGTATTGGAGCCTGAATCATTTTGCTCGAAGCTGGTCAGCCGGTCGCAAGTTGGAACGAAACTCAGCGAGATTATCAAACGAGAAACAGGCGTTGAAATTCCGTGCGAGCAATGCCGTGAGACAATCCAATCACTTGACTCAATGACCGTCGATGTGGCAAAGACCGTCCGTGAAAAAATCGTAGCGGAGATCGTCAGCAGAGCACCGCAGCAGGCTAGTGTGTGGCAATCGATTCTGATTGGTGCTGACAAGCTACTTCACACTGGAATACTTCGCAGCAAAGTCGAATCATGGTTTGACGAAGCCATTGCGACTGGGGCTAATCCAGTTGTTCAGCCAATCAAAAAAAAAGTCGATCGTGTGCAGCGTGCGGCGGGTAGACGACGCAAACCGTACATGGGCTGGCGAGGCGAGCAGGATGGGCCGCGGTTGTACATGGGTCCGTTCGTCGAGCCTACAGTGCGGCATTTGACGTACCACATCTGGCCGACGAAACGCAGTGACTGCTGGCGATGGAATTTGCAACAATTAGCGGAACGGTTCGACCTGTTCAACGGCACCAAATGCGTCGGAATTGTGACTGACAAAGACACAGAAACAGTTGATGACGTGCTGTCATTCGCTGAGTCTCTTGGCATCACATTTGATCATGTTGAGGCGATGAAAAACAACGTCAAGCTGCGTGAGGTTGTGACGTGGTTGCCAATGCTAAAGCGGCTCGATTTAAAAAATGCAGACGAAACAGAGGTCGTTTTTTCGGCACATGCGAAAGGCACCCAATACGAAAACGGATCGTTTACACGCGACTGGACGCGGTTGATGTACGAGTCATGTTTGGATTACTGGCCATTGGTGTCGAGGCAATTGCAATCGTCATTGATGACTGGATCTTTTCGTGAGTTTGGTCTACTCGGCAAATGGCACGATTGGGCATACTCCGGAACGTTTTACTGGTGGCGAGCGCGAGAAATTGGTCAGCGAAAATGGATGGACGTCGATCAGTGGTTTGCTGGCACAGAATCGTGGCCTGGCAAAATGTGTGATCCACGAGAGACGCAGTGCCTGTTTTTAAACAACAATACCCGTTTGTATGTCCCTGAATACTGGCAGGAAACTGTGTGGCCAGAGTGGGCG